>Ga0209048_10004652_pt1 | contig 13109 bp, 15 predicted proteins | sample FrelakmetCRP12CR_FD_187146 | JGI IMG/M metagenome (GOLD analysis project Ga0209048, IMG submission 187146) | Freshwater lake sediment microbial communities from the University of Notre Dame, USA, for methane emissions studies - CRP12 CR (SPAdes)... | ecosystem: Environmental > Aquatic >... | reverse complement strand
ATTCCTCCTGGCAGGCCCGCGCGGTTTTCTGCGGAGCGTCCGATCTCGTTGCCGCGGGTTTAGCGGGCGCCGCCGCAGGCTCCGCCGTCGCGCTGCCGGCCCGACATTTTTCGACATAGGCCTTTTGCGTTACTCCGGCTGCTTGATTGGCCGCTCTATTCGCTCGCCATTCCTCCTGGCAGGCCCGCGCGGTTTTCTGCGGAGCGTCCGATCTCGTTGCCGCGGGTTTAGCGGGCGCCGCCGCAGGCTCCGCCGTCACGCTACCGGCCCGACATTTTTCGACATAGGACTTTTGCGTGACTCCGGCTGCTTGATTGGCCGCTCTATTCGCTCGCCATTCCTCCTGGCACGCCTTCACAGTCTTCTGCTGAGCGATCACGGGAGAGGACAGAGCGAAGGCACCGATCATCGCCGAGCACATGATCAGAACAAAAGACATTTTCATTTTTCAACTCCCGCATCTGATCGATATACGATACTTGATAATCTCAAGATGCTAAATCGTGACCACAACACCTTGGCAAGTGTTGCAGCCCCGATGTAAGTGATACCTTTTCTTTCGAGAGGTTTAGGCGTCCTTCTCACATTTCTCCACGAAGCTGTTCTTTGCGGCCCCGGAAAGCGGTTTGCCATCTTTGCTGACCGCCTTACTTTCGCATGCATCCTTCTTGCATTTGTTCACGAAGCTAGTCTTCGCAGCGCCAGCAAGCGGTTTGCCATCTTTCCCAACTGCTTTACTTTCGCAAGTCGCCTGCGCCATTGCCGATCCAACGGCAAAAGACATGATTAAGGCAGCAAGAATTATCTGTTTCACTTTTTCCACTCCGTTTGACACAAAATCGCCAAGTGAGCCAATTACTGAGCATGGCTCACACGTGAAATTACAAACAACGATATCGATAATTGCGACTTGATTCAAATCAAATATGGTATCGACAATCTGTCGCGTCTCTCACTGTGCTCGTGTTCGCAGCGCGCGGCTGGTACGACATGGTGCGGGCGCAGAGCCGGCCCATTTTCGACTGGCGCGGATTATATTGTTCTTATGCGGGAAGGAGCGCCCTTTTTATGGAAAAGGCATTTTCCGCCAAATCACGCGGCTTATTCGATCCGGCTTCAAACAAGCCGTTTAAGCTAAGTCGTTCTGAAATCGAACTTTATCTGGATTGTCCGCGCTGCTTCTATCTCAATCAACGGCATGGCGTTCGCCGCCCATCTGGCCCCCTATCCAACATCAATTCTCTGCTCGATCGATTGCTCAAGAAGGAATTTGACGTACATCGCGTGAATTCAGCGAGCCATCCGTTCATGCGCCAGTATGGCGTTGATGCCGTTCTGTTCCAACATCCGCTGATCGATGATTGGCGAGAGAATTTCAAGGGCGTGCAGGCGCACCATGCGCCGATTAATTTGATAGTCACCGGCGCGGTTGATGATTTGTGGATCAATCCGCGAGGTAAAATCATCGTTGTCGACTACAAGGCGACTGCAAAGAACGGCGAGGTGACGACCGATGCCGAATGGCAGTTCGCCTACAAGCGGCAGATGGAAGTGAATCAATGGCTGGTCCGCCAGCAGGGCCTAACCGTGTCTGATACGGGCTATTTCGTTTATTGTAACGGCCAAGACAGAGAAGCGTTCGATGGCCGGATTGAATTCGCGGTCAAGCTTTTGCCGTATACCGGTAATGGCTATTGGATTGAGGCGGTCCTAGGCGCTATCAAAAGCTGCCTATTGACCAATGTTATTCCCAACAAGCACCCCGACTGTGAATTTTGCGGCTATGTGCTCGCCCGCGCCGAGAACGAAATCCTAAGCGCACGTTAGCGCGATGAAATGACGCTGGTCGGCATTGCGCTGATGGAGTTGTATCGTTTGCAAGCAGAAATATCTGCGCGAGTCGAGTGGCCTGATCAGCAAATGGAAATGATGTTTAGGATCACGGTTTTGTCAGGCTGGTACTGTTCCGGGGTCTGAGAATACCTGTTCCAATTTTTCCGTGAGGTCTCGGGGTTCAAAGGGCTTCGTAATGTAGCCGTCAGCCCCATCGAGCCATGCCGCGTCATCTTTACCATGCAATGCGGTAATGAGGATCGTTCGAACCTTCGACAGACGCTCATTCGCGCGGATGCGCTTTATAAGTTCTGGCCCGCTGATTGGTTTCATTTGCCAATCAGTGATGACAAGATCGTATTCTTTTTGTTGAAGTTTTTCGAACGCAGCAATGCCATCATGAACCCGGTCAACGTCGACGTATTTCGAGTCCCTCAAAATCCGAGTGACGATCTCCGTCATCGTCTTTGAGTCATCTACAACCAGGATTGATTTTGATCTGTTCAAGACAAGTCTCATACAAAATTAAGTTACCTAACCATTGTTCCCGAAACACTAATGAGTAGGTAATCGTTCGCTCCGAGGTTACGAACAGCCCAAAAACAAAGTCCGAGTCGAGTCCATTCTATCTCTCAACTACAGACATTAGTCGGCGCGGGCGTCTGTTTCGTACCAATAGATAGCTGTAGTGTCCGCGCCGTGCGTCTGCTCTTTGTTCGATTTCGGACATCCCGCGGCTGTTACATGGGGGCCTGGTTTGAAGCGTGCCAGTCCGGTAACAACGCCCTGATTTGCCGCAGGGCGGCTTTAATTCTGATGTCGAGCAGGGTGGTACCATATTCGGTCGACGCGCGCTTTGGATCGCCAGAGTGCCCGGTAGATTTCGGGCGCGATGGTAAGGCCGCCAGCCGCGCAAGATCCACGCCCTGCGGGTGCGCCGCAAGCAACTCGGAGGTGTCGATAAGACCGGCATGACTGCCGATCGTCTCTGTGGTTTCGCCCTTTTCACGCAAATATTTGATCTGCGCCTCGTCTACGTAATAATCCGCCACATGCAGCACGGTCGTCGCTTGGCCGGTCCATTCTTGGTTGAGCTTCGCTGCCACGGCAGCTTGCGAGGCTTGGTTGCCGCCATGGTCGCCGATAAAGCAAATGGTCTTAAAGCCGGCTGACTTGAGGCTGCGCGCAATACCTTCGAGCACTTGAGCGAACACCGGTTCGGGAACGCCGAGCGTGCCGGGAAACAGCATATTGTCGCTCGGTGGGTCATAGCTGCCCTCCGGCACGAATGACACCACCGGCGTCACCAATGTGCGCCCGAGTTCTTGTGCAATGCGGTCAGCAGCCTTGTGAACAATGTAATCGTGCTTACCGAGCACCATGTGGGGACCGTTTTGTTCGATCCCTCCAGTGGGCACAATCGCCACGGTGTAACCGCGTTCGATAGCGCTGCGCACCTCAACCCACGTCATGTCGGCCATGTCGACCGTTTCTGGCATTGGCGCGGCCACGGTGTTTTGCGAGAAAGCCATCTCCAGGACCGCCACGGCGAGAACGCTGAGCACAACTGTCCGCCATGAGGATTGGCGCCTGGCCATCCCGTCGCGGGTCACTACAGCCACTTCGTGGTCACTCATGATGTGCTTTCTAATTTGATTGGCGCACAGCTTCAACCTGCCTGCAATCGCAGTGACAGAATGACCAGGTTTAGTTTCGGCAATGTTAAGCCGTGTCTATTGGAGCTAGACGGGTTATAGCATCACTTTCAAGTGAGGTCGGCGAGCCACACTAGGATACTGCGCCGTACGTCCGAACAAGGCCTGATCGCGGACAAATACCAGCCAATGTTCCGGTTCGACTAATTCTATAAACTTTTACTCAACCGCTTAAGCTCGCATAATCCCCGAATATAAACTCTAGCTACTAATTGATGTTTCGGCGATTGGGGGAAAGAACGGATACTGCGCGGAAGTGACTTGAGATGACCCAATCCAGACATTCCGGCGGCCTCACTCAAATGACACGCCGATCTTATTATTCGTTCGCCAAATCGTTCGACACAGACGGCACGTCCGTGCGGAATCAAAAGTTAGGTCAAAAACCACTGGAATTCCATTCGTACGCCCTAGCTCGAGGCAAGCCCCAAGATTTGTCAGATTATGAACGGTGCAGGCGTAAATCGACGACTGATGGTTGAGCATTATCTTGGCTGTTTTTAGCACCTTCATCCGCAGTATTCGCCGGCGTTCTTCCACGACATGGATAGCCTGCATGACACGCACTCCAAGTTCTCGGCATTTGAAGCTCCTATTGGAGCATCGGTACAATGGATTTGTTGCTTAAGCGCAAATCTAAGGTCTTGAATTTGGTTAATTCCTATAAATAGTCACTCTAATTTCCAACGCAGCCGGGTGCGCGTCTTTTCAAGTCAGCAAAAAGCAAAGGCCCTATTAAACGACTAGGACCGATACTGGCTGGTTTTGACCCTCAGTGGCCAAATTTGAAATTGGGAGTGGCCGGCCCTGAAAATTGTAACGAGCTAACTTACGGCCGCTTAATTGCAAAGTTTCATGATGCAATAATGCTTCGCATTTTGGCCACGCTGGCCTTTGCGGTCAGCTTCGATCTCTTCCTGTCTAACGGCAACTATACGCATGCCGTTTGGCAGGCAACCATTGTGATACTCCAACATTTCAGTGTGTTATAGGCCGCCTCACGGGGCGGCCTCTTTTGCTTTTTGGTACTAGCCCCTTCTTTCGGCTCCAGTTATTATTTTCAAAACGTGCCAAGTTTCTGCTCTTTGGTTTGCCCGTCGAATATGGTTTGTGAGAGATGGGCCGAGAAAAGATTGCTTGAGCCCTCGTGTGACGGCCGCCAGTCCTGTTGGTGCCATCGCGGTCGCAATTATCGCCGTCGTATAACGGTCTCGGCGTCCAACTCAATCCGACGCAGCTTAAGTAAGAGCCACACCAGACATGGCGATGAGAAACCCCGCCGAATTGCGGGTTTTTTTTAACATACTAACATTGGCATCTTATTGGCAAATCGGCAGGAACGCGAGAAATCGGTTCGAGATTTCGCCAATGGCGTAATTCAAATAACGGAAGGCAAAGAGATCATATGGTGTGGGTGGCGGGGTGCTAATAGGCGAAATTAAACTGCTTCGGTTTTGTTCTCATTATTCTTTTGTAGACGCTTTATCAGTTGTTTGAGCGCAGTGATCTCAACCTCAAGTCGAGCCACTCGGACGGAGAGCTCGCCATCACTTGAGTGCGAAGCGCCCACAGCAGCGTTGGTTTTAAACGCCAGACCAACCTCGTAGCCATCACCCCACGCCACTTTTCCCCGAAACGTTTTCCCCTTTATGGGGATATGTAAATCAAGATTTTCGGTAATTGTTTTAGGGCTGGCAAACTTCAGCCGCGCGCCCGTTTCAGAAATCTCGCGCACGAGACAATCGACGGTAGAATTGTAGTCAGCAGTAGAAACGACGCCGCGCAAGAAGCTTTTTTGCCGAGCCGATTTCCGTTTTTCAGTCATTTAATTTGCGGACCATATTAGGATTTTAATGTTGAATAACTTCTTCATCGCTTATTGTTATTCAAGTATCATAATCGATAATACATTTCGTTGTGTTTAAGCGGTTAAGTTAATTTTTGTTGAATTGGCAGCACTCCGTTGACCCCCTGTTACTCGCAACAACTCCACTGCATTATCTCGTTAAGGGACAGCGAAGCCTTGCTCACGCGCCATACTCAAAAAATGGGTCAACGATGCGGTCTAATTCACGTCGAAGAAGCTTCCACGGTTTACAATTTTGCTGGCGATACGTGTCGGAGGGGCTTGTTGCCGAGCTCGCCACCAATATGGGCATGAGCGTCGAGCGGATTGATCGGTTTTGCGCCGGCAATATGCCGCTATCTAAAGAGATGGCGAAGAGCTTGCAGAGCTTTGGGAGCGAGTGAAACGAGTTATAGATCGCGGTAGACACAAACACATCATTCGCAGCACTCGACCAACATGAAAGCAACACTCATGATCCGCTTTTACGAGCCAGACCTAAATGTCAATATTGATAGCCCATTCATACGGGACGGCAATAATAAGCTCGTTCGCCGCGCCTACTGGATGAATATGGATGATCGCACTCTCGTAATGGTAATGGTCAATGGAATCGGCGCACATCTGACAAATGACGAGAAGAGAGCGCATTTAGCTGACTTGCGTCGTGAGCACCTCATCGACCAAGTATGTGTTCAGGAGATTCTTCCGCCCGAGAAATAGATTGGCGCCGGTGATTCGAACTTCAAACATATTTGGAGAATATTGTGACAATGCAAACTAACATACCCGAGCTAGAACGACAGCATAAAGCACCCGAAAATGAAATCGCCGAGAATCTGCGTCACCGCTCGACTGATGACTTGCTGATAGTCAACCTAAAGCGTCGCAAGTTGCACGTAAAAGAAGAAATCAAACGGCTCGAACACGAAGCCGTCCGCAACCGACGTTGAGCTAAACTCAAGAACGCGGGCGCTAGCGTCAAGCAGATCGAGCGGTTTTGTGCACGCCACCTACCGCTATCGAAGGAGATGGCGAGAAATCTGCAGAGCTTTGGGGAGAGGGACGGAAAGCGACAACAACATCGGCGTTCTCACCTCCCGTGATCGATTTTAGTGCAAGTGCCGCCTGACACCATCGGTGAATTTTCATTGTTGTCTATCCCGTCCACATACCCGTGGAGAAACACCGATATAAATCGGTTATTCTCTATATTGAACGTAAAGCTATAAGCTCTCGCTGAACAATCCAAGTTACCATCATCGCCCACGACGGTTACTATTCTTGTAATAACTCCCGCGCCTGCACTCCTGCAGGGAAACCCATAATTTGTTTCCGCCTCAGTGATCGTCACTTCATAGTCGCTTACGTCTTCCTCTTCATCCAGGACGTTTCTCTGTACGCGTTCTTTCAAGAATCTCATTCGTAATATAAACTTACTGAATGAACCTTCTGAACCTAACTGAACTCCTGCCCACTTTTTGAGTGAGCTATTGTATGTCAACCCCGCAGCCATTTCGCGTATACAAAAATAGGAGGCATCTTCAGAATTTTGAGCACGTGAAATAGGCGACAATACTGCCGCAAATAGCATCGAACAAACAACCGTACATATGATTTTGCGCCCCAATTTCCTTTTGTTTCATAATCCCACCATCTGACGCTGAACTCGTCAGAGATTTCTTGCCAAGCTTGTTGGTCGCATGAGCTTTACTGTTAGCTATGGGATGCGCCACCATTATTTCTTTGCCGCGCCAACCCATTTTGACGCATGTCTGCAATTGAGCGCCATATGCGCGAGATTCCGCAGTGTTAACGTTTCGTTAACACGTTTCACCGGATGGTCACCACAGGAAAAACCGCTTCGGAGGATTCACGATGCTGCCCGAACGCCGCGTACTTCTTGAGGACGAATCCTGTCCTGTCCCCGATGAAATGCTGGGCAAGATGTATCGCGCCAGTGCGCATGGGCTGAGCGAACTCATTGCGACGGTCTCGCCGACAGCAAGAGCCTTGCTCGCCGTGTATTGCTACCGCCGCGCCCACCTTGCTTCGATCGGACTGGCGGTCGCGGCAACCTGCGAGAAAGACGATCTCACTTGGTTCGGAGGCAACGCCGGTGTCGTCCTGTTCGAGCGATCGCGGGAAGCCCCGCAGTCGTTGTCCGCTGACGCGCACGCGACCGGCCGGCGGAAAATTACCCTAGCGACGGAGCCACTGCGCCAGCTAAGCCCGATCGAGGACGAGGAGGATTAAGGTTCTAGTCGGGTTTACGTTAATAAAATTCTGAAGAGTGCCAAGCCCGCTGATCTCCCTGTCGAGCAGCCGTCGAGGTTCCAGCTCCTTATCAACCTGAAGACCGCCAAAAACCTCAGGATCACCGTGCCGCCGTCGCTGCTTGCCCGCGCCGACGAGGTGATCGAATGAGGCCGTCCGGTTCCGTTTATGGCCCTTAACGGACATGCCAGCCGCGCTAACGAATGTCTGCATTTGGGAGAAGAGCGGACATAGCGCGGATGTGCCGTTATGTCCACTAATGATCCTTCTCGGAAGTCTGCCGTGCCTCCAGTAGCCGGCACTGGCGCCGAGTCGGCGCCTCCGCTAATAACAGAGTGATTGCATCCCTCCTCAAGCCGCCCCATGCACTTATTGTCCCATGCACGCAATGACGTCATCGGGGGCTTGGTCTCCGCAGTCGTCGCCATTCCGCTCGCGATGGGCTATGGTATGTTTGCGTTCGCTTCCCTGGGTGAAAATTATTTCGCGGACGGGGCGCTTGCGGGCCTCACAACGGCTTTCATCGTTGCAATCGTCTGCGTTCTGCTCGGCGATAAGACGACGATGGTCTATGCTCCGCGAGTCAACAGCACCTTTTTCATTGGCCTGCTAATCTATGGGCTTGCTCATTCCGATGCGCCACCGATCGTCACAGGTGGTGTGCCTCTGATCCTTGCGATTGTGTTTTCGGTCATTCTGCTCGGCAGTGCGTTTGAGGCGCTGTTTGGTCTCGTCAAGCTTGGGACGTTTATCAGGTTCACGCCGCAGCCGGTGATGGCGGGCTTCCAAAATGCTGCCGCGCTGCTGCTGTTCCTTGTTCAACTTGGCAACGTCTGCGGCTTTGAGCGCAACATGCCATTCACACAAGTGCCGGACCATGTTGCATCCATAAAGCCGCTCAGCGTGACCATTGCAGTGATCACGTTTTTCGCGATGTGGAATGCGCGCAAAGTGCTGCCGAAAACTCCACCCATTCTGGTCGGCATCGGCGTCGGATGCCTCCTCTATTATTTCTGTAAGCTGGTTGGCTTCGGCGTCTATCTCGGCCCCATCATCGCGAGCGAGCCACGCGCGGTCATGGGCCTGACGGTCTTTCCGTATCTCGCCGATCTCGCGCGCAGCGGCGATATCGTCGTGCTCTTGCCCACGATTCTCGGTGGTGCATTGGCCCTGGCAATCATCGCGTCAATTGACGCACTTCTGTGCGCCAAACTCGTGACAGCTCCGGGCGAACCGCGCCTTGCCGGTGACCAACTGCTGCTGCGCCTTGGTATTGGTAACCTTGCCGCCGCATGTGTCGGCGGCATCACCAGCGGACTGAACATTGGCGCCAGCGTCACGAACCGGGCGCTCGGCGCACGCACGCCGCTGTCGGTTCTGGTCAATGCTGCAGCGTTGCTGATTGCCGGCACGCTTCTGTTCCGATGGCTCGGTGATATTCCACGGGTGGTCCTCTCGTCTGTGATCATGGTGATCGCCGTGCAGCATTTCGATCTCTGGAGCTTGCGGCTCGCACGCGGGCTCCTGAACGGTCCCGTTACCCATCGCGACAACGTGGTTCTTGATCTGCTGGTTGTCGTATTGGTCGCAGTGCTTTCGATCGCACTCAATATCGTGCTAGCGGTATTTATCGGTGTGGCCATCGCGGTCGTGCTGTTCGTTGTCCGCATGAGTCGGTCGGTGATCCGGCGAAGCTATCGTTGCGATACCATTCATTCGCGAAAGTCACGCACGGCGTCGGAACGCATATTTCTCGAGCGCGCCGGCGACACAATTCTGGTCACGGAGTTACAAGGGGCGCTTTTCTTCGGCACTGGTGAGAAACTTCTGAATGACATCGAGGCCGCGCTACGGCACGAAACATCGTGCATCATCCTTGACCTGCGCCGCCTTACGGAGATTGACAGCACCGGTGCACAAATCTTGCTGGAACTCAAATCCGATCTCGCCCGGCGACAAAAAGTCCTTCTGCTGGCCGTGGAGGATAGGACGGTGGTGACGGGGCGTCTGAAGGACTTTGGCGTGCTTCAATCGATCGAACCGGCGAATATCTTTCCAGACGTCGACCGTGCCATCGAACGTGCGGAGGATGATCTCCTGCGCGCTGAAGGGAGTTTGCATCCTGCGGAAGGGGAAATTCCACTCGCGCAAATCGGCCTGTTCGAAGGGTTTGGCCAAGCCGACCTGGCGGCCATCGAATCGCATATGCAGCGCGTTTGCTACGAGCACGGCAGCTTGGTTTTTCGCGAGGGCGATCCAGGCGACGAGTTGCTGATCGTCACGAAGGGCAAGGCAAGCGCCTACCTCCGCCTGCCTAACGGCGCGGATATCCGGTTGGCGACGTTCGCTCCTGGGACAGCGTTCGGAGAACTTGCAATTCTAGATGAAGGGTTGCGTTCCGCGTCGGTCGTCGCCGATGATGAACTCATATGCTATGCGTTGACCAAGTCGGACTTCGCCGCGCTCGCAGCAAAGGCCCCATCGGTCGCTATCCGCCTACTGGCGGCGATCGGCCGCGAATTGAGTGGACGTCTGAGGGCTGCCAATCGCACCATCCATCAGCTTGAGACGTGACGTAAAATGTGCGCTGACTAAATGACCGCTCATGGCCCTCAACAGACATGACGAGCGCTGCAACTCATCCACTCCACACTGCCACTTTCGGCCGGGCCGTCGCGCCCGCGCTCGCCGTTATTCTTCTCGCCGCCGTCCTGCTGTTCGGGATTCTCGCGTCGCTGCGATACGCCCATGGCTGGGTCGAGGTGGTAACCGAGGGGGCGGCAGCTGCGATTCCGATGGCCGCCGATGGTCTCGTCGCCTTCGTTTCAGCTTTGGTTACAGCCGTGGGGGTCGCGTGGCTCTATGTGAGACAGCTCGCTCGCTGAGCAAGCGCGAGGCGGGGCAAAACCAACCTTGCCCGCCGGACAATTAATTTTCGTCTCAATTGAACCGTGGGCTCTGGTCACGTTCCGCCTACGCCTCGCCATGACGGCAATCTTCGCGATGCCGCAGAAGGGCTTTTTTTCAGCGGCGGCAGGAACTAAATCCGCAATTATGGATTGGTCTGCTAAAAGTTCTTCGCGTGGAGGTACTCAATGCCACTCCTTGCGTATTTTGCAGTCGTCGGCACCATACTTATGGGTATAATCATGTTTGCTGAAATCGCGATCGGCCCGCCTCCGCCATTGCCGTTCAGCACGAATTTCCGCGGCCTGCCTCAACGCTGGAAAGCGCCATCTGAAATTCCTACAGCGCGAGACGTGCCACCTTCGACGACGACGGCATCCATAATTCCGCAAGCCGTGGCGCCGGCCTTGGCATTTGCCCAATCTATCAAGGGAACAAAGCTGGCTGGTAAAAATAAGACGACAAAGATGAAGGTCGCACGCCACGAGGCGAAAGGTGCGGATGGCAACTACTATATGCGCTTGGCGCAGGAGAACTACGGCAGGAACTGGTGAAGCCTGACACGCTTCAGGCAACTATATGCCCCTGATCAAGTTTCGATCTATTCGGCTGGCTGCGCGTTTATGTGTCCGCGCCTAGTCTAGCATTGTCCGATGCAAATCAGAAGCGGAAGTCGCGGCAAGTCCGCGTTATGTCCGCTTATCCCGCATAAGCAGACATTGATCGACGCGCCTGCCATATCAGCTTTGGGCCAGGAAGAGACATCTGTAGCGAAAATCAATATGGCCGGCTGAACCGTAAATGTCGTTTGATTTACACCAGATTCAAAAGCCGCGACTAAGCCGCAGTAGCGGCCTGTACCGCTACTGCGATGCCGGGAGTCGGGAGAACTTCTTTCGACAGGAAACTCTGCTCAAATTCCGACGCCGGCATCGGCCGACCAAAATAGTACCCCTGTCCTTCGTCGCACCCCCTGTTCCTCAGCAGATCGGCAATGGCACGGTCCTCAATGCCTTCGGCAATGACCGATAACCGAAGCAGCTTACCTAGGCTTATGGTAGCGCCGACAATCGCCATATCGTCCGAATCCGCCCGCAGTTTACGTACGAAGGACTTGTCGATTTTTAGCCTATCGAGCGGGAATTTTTTCAAATAGGTCAAGCTGGCATATCCGGTGCCAAAGTCATCGAAGGCGATGCGGACCCCGAGATCCCGAATCAAGCGGAAAATCTCGAGCGCCCTTTCATCGTCCTCCAGCAGGATGCTTTCCGTTACCTCCAGTTCGAGCAGCGAGGGTGAAAAGCCTGTGTTCCTCAGGACCGACCTGACCGTCGCTGCAAGGTCGCCCGATTGAAACTGTGACGGCGAGAGATTGACGCTGAGTCGAATGTCATGCCCCTTCCGCTGCCACAGGCGACCTTGCCGGCAGGCGGTTTCCATGACCCAAAGCGCGATCCCGTCTGAAATCGAGGACGCATTTACGACCGGCATGAATGCGTCCGGCAAGACAAGTCCGTCGGCGTGCCGCCAGCGAATAAGTGCCTCCGCGCCAATTAATCGGCCGTCTTCTAGATTAACCTGCGGCTGGTAATAAAGCTCGAACTGATCCTTTTCTACGGCCCGCCCCAAATCGGCCTCCAGTGACAATCGAGATTCAAGTTTGTCCCTGATCTCGCGCTCAAAAAACACATACCCACCGCGCCCAGCTGCCTTTGCCTGATACAGGGCGAGGTCGGCGTCGCCGAGAAGTTCGTCCGCTGTGCCACAGTCTTTTGGATAAACTGCTACTCCGATGCTGACGTTGACGCGAAGCTGGCGCGCACCGACAGCAAAAGGTATTTGGCTGAATGCGAGGGACGTCCGTTTCGATAGCTTCTTTGCCCTCCCCACCACATCGGCACCGCTGATCACGATGGCAAACTCATCACCACTCAACCTGGCGACTAGGCCGGTGCCTTCGACCAGGTCGTTCAATCGCCTGGCGACGCCACGGAGTAGCTGATCGCCACAAGCGTGGCCCAGAGTGTCGTTGATCTGCTTGAATTTATCGAGGTCTATCATCAGCAATGCAACCTCGCACTGCTTTGTTTTTGCCTCGGCAAGCATTGCGCCCAATCGCTCGTGCAACTTGTTACGATTGGCGAGGCCCGTCAGCGTATCATGCTCCGCCAGGTACCGGATTCTTTCCGCTTCACGCTTCCGGACTGATATATCGCGCATTACCGCGCCGTACTGGAACCCATCGATCCCTTGCCATTCGGAGAAACAGGCTTCAAGCGGAAATGCCTCACCATTTTTTCTGCGTCCCTCCAGTTCCATCACCTTGCCACCGGGCACCTGAAGCGCTCCAAGTGGCATTTCAAGAATTGAGAATGAAGCGCCATCGCTCAAGGCGCAGATCCTATCGAGGGACTGGCCGATCATTTCGGCGGGTTCGTAACCAAAAATTGTCACGGCCCCAGGGTTCCAGACCGTGATCAATCCAATCTGGTCGGCGCACACCAAACCGTCGCCAAGTGACATGGCAATCC
>Ga0209048_10004651_pt1 | contig 13111 bp, 12 predicted proteins | sample FrelakmetCRP12CR_FD_187146 | JGI IMG/M metagenome (GOLD analysis project Ga0209048, IMG submission 187146) | Freshwater lake sediment microbial communities from the University of Notre Dame, USA, for methane emissions studies - CRP12 CR (SPAdes)... | ecosystem: Environmental > Aquatic >... | reverse complement strand
GGTTGCCAATTCGTTGAGCAAAAGTTGTCGAGAATGGACGCCTTACTTTGTCACCAAGCCTCACCAGGTACCGCAACCTGGCTGCGGTTGGCTTCGCGTCTGGCGCCGATTTCGCCACCTTTGCTCGAAACTTGGCGGCACGGCCCCCTACGTACCTTCAACGAACCAACAACTCGAGACACCAGCGCGCGGCGGCGGGCGGCGAGGTTGGACACAATTGGTTACCGCTTCGTTTCGGGAACTCGCGCGGCCTGCGGCGGGTCATAAACTGCAGACGGAAGATCGTCTCCCGCTTACCTCCCTGAAGCGGGTGCCTGTGCCGAGGTCCCTTGGCATTGGCTGTTCCAAGGCCCCGCGTCACTCCCCTTGACCGCGGGGCCTTTTCTTGTCCGATAGGGTTCGACGCCATTTTCCGGTTATCTTCGGAAGTGATGGAACAGGACACCGGCAGACCCGCATTGAAGCCTTCGGCATTTCCCGGGATCTTCCCGTGGCTGGCGCTTGCGGCGATCGCGGCGATCGGTATGGCGCTGCAGTGGACGGGCATTGCGGGGGCCTTTCTCGGTGACGACTTCAGCCACCTCGATGTCATTTCCCGTTTTGCCGGCCAGTCCGGGTTGTGGTCGTGGACGCTGGCGCGATTCTACGAGCCGCTGGGCAACGGGACCTTCGCCTATCGCCCCCTGGCATTCGCCACCTACGCGCTCGACTGGCTGGCCTATCGCGACAACGCGGCCGGCTGGCGTATCACGAGCCTCGTGCTCTATTCACTCAATGCCCTGGCGGCCGGGACGCTCGCGGGGCGTTGGCTGAGAGGGCGCTCGCCCCATGCCGTCCTCGGCGGCATGGTCGGCGGCAGCATGCTGCTCGCGTATCCGTTTGCGGGAGAAGTTTCGTACTGGCCGGCCGGACGATTCGATCTGCTGGCCTGCTTGTTCACCCTGCTGTTTCTCCTGGCCTTGCCGCTGTTCAGGCGCTCCACGCCAAGGCAACACCTGTGGCGCCTGGGCTGGCTTCTCTGCGCACTGCTGTCCAAGGAGAGCGCAGCGCCCCTTCCGCTGGTGGCGACGCTGCTGGTATTTGCGTGCGCGGCCACCGGAAACGAAAGCGGTCGGTTCGACTTCCGGCGCGGCATGCATTCGACCATGGCTGAATTGTGGCCGGCCTGGCTGACCCTGGGCGCCTATCTGCTCTGGAGATTCTGGCTGTTCGGGTCGGTATTGCAGGTCTACCCGACGCTGGCGATGACGCGGGACCCGTTCGAACTGCTGCAACGACTCGCGGGACTGGCGGCGATCGCCAGGGGAAATGTTGGCGCTCACTTCGTATCTTGGGCCTGCGCTGCCGCGCTGGCGGTCCTGGCGATCCTTTTCCTCTGCGTCCGCGCTCGCCGCGGCATCCCGAAGCAGCTGATCGCGCTGATGATCGCGTTGCTGGTCTGCACGATGCTGTACCTGGTGGCGCCCGCACTTTCGTTCCCCGTTTCCTCGGCGGATGGCGAGGGTGCGCGGCATTTCTATCTGGCCTGGGCGTACGCTTCGCTATTGCTGGGAATGCTCGCGGCATGGCATCGGGCACAGTGGCCATTCGGTCTTGCCTTGGTGGCGCTCATGCTCGCCGGGCAGTCGCACAGCCTGTCGCAATGGCAGGCCGCGGGCAGGCAGATGGCAGAAGTCGTCGCCGGTGTGGACAGGCTTGCCGCGGACATTCGCGAAGATCAATACGCGCTGCTGCTGCTGCCTGACCATATCGGCGTCGCCATGTTTGCGCGAACCGCCCAGGACGCGATCGTCATGACGCCGACCCAGCGCAGGAACTACCTTCCCCGCATGGCGGTGATGGTCAGCACGGATTTTGCGGAGTGGTCTTCCTACATCACGGGGGGAAAGATCGCGGAGATCAAGGGTCTGTCCGGATTCGATTCGGCCAATTTCGTCGGGCTCTATTGCTGGAACGCGACCCGATCCGCCTTTGTCCCGCTGACCTCGGGCAGCGTGGCCGGGGATGCCACGCTCTGGCTGGCCACGGCAAGGAAGAATTTCCCGCACGCCGGTTGCATCTCGCCCTTTTAGAAACTGATGGCTGCACAGTTTCAATCACTCGGGGCCGGGTGGAATTGACTTTGCGGACTCGATGTTTCCGCTGCCTTCAGCAATGGCGCGAAGGCGCCGCGCAGATTCCGGGTTCATATCGCCAGATACAGGAAGGCGCCCCGGGCCGGCCAAGAGGAGATAACTTGGCACGTGCCGGACCGCATACATGATCGGATCCTCGTGCATGTCGCCGCGATGGGCCGCAAGCCGGATGCGGCTGATCCAGTAGAGCAGGAGCGGGCAGAATCCCCAGAGCCACAGGGGAAGCATGATCAGGTACAGCGGACTCTGCTTCACCAGCTGCAGCATCGATTCCGCGAGCAGGTCGGTGGCAACGAGGGCACCGTCCAGATCCACGCACAATGTTGATTCGGCGGCATCCGCCACAGGTTCATTCCATCGAACTTCGCCGCCTGGCGTGCGTCCCTGCGGCAATCGCCACATCTCCATGGCGACAGATGGCCCGCACCGGGCACCCCGCACCTTCGGGACCGGCGATAGCTCCGGCGTCTACGCAAATTGCGTTCGGTGCGATTGCCGGTCCGACCTACAGCCAACCCGCGATCACGGACTCGGCCTCCGCGATCCCGATGCGCGCCGTGGCCGAAAACAACTGCACCGTCACATGGCCCGCGCCCAGCGCAAACCGCTGCGTCAACTGTTCGCATACTTTCCGCACCGCGGCGCGCTGTGCTGTCGTGTTGAGCTTGTCGGCCTTGGTGGCCAGGATCAGGACCGGCCTGCCGGAAGGAATGAAGCCATCGAGCAGCTCGATGTCGAGATCCTTGAGTCCGTGGCGTGCATCGACGATCAGGACCAGCGCCACCAGTGTCGGCCGCGTCGTGACGTAATGCCACAGAAATGCCTGCCACGCGCGTTTCAGCTCCTTTCCCACCGCTGCGTACCCATACCCGGGGAGGTCCGCGACCAATGCGCCGGAGCGCAATGAAAACAGGTTGATCTGCTGGGTCCGCCCGGGCGTGCGGCTGGCGAAGGCCAAGCGGGTGCGACCGGCAAGCACGTTGATGGCGGTGGACTTGCCGGCATTGGAGCGGCCGGCAAAGGCGATTTCGGGAACACTCGCTGCCGGCAATTGCGCCGGTTCCGCGGCGCCGGTGACGAACACCGCGCCAACCAGCGGATGCGGCGGCCGCACCGCGGGTTTGTCCGATCCCGCGGTTTTGGAAGCGCGCTTCGACTCCGTTACAATAGTGCGTTTATTCACGGCAGGTTCGTGGAAGTCGCACCCCGGCGAAATTGCCGGAAAGCGGGCGGACCGGGCACTCGACGGGGTACCCAACTGAATACCCAACTGAGTACCCAACAGAGTACCCAACAGAGTACCCAGCCGAAGACCTGACTGAGTACCCAGGACATTCGCCGCACCGGAAGGAGTCACCGCACAATGAAGCACAAGCAGCTGCTGGCCGCCACGATCGCAATCACCGCGCTGGCACTAATCCCTACGCCCCCGGTTGCCGCGGCCGAAGTGGTTGCCACACCCGGCGCCGCCAAAGTCGACCTGGTTCGCGCCAAACAGATCGTCGACACGGTTTGCGCAGCCTGCCATGGCGCCGACGGCAACAGCATCGCGTCCGTCAACCCGAACCTCGCCGGACAGGGCGCGGAGTATATCACCCGGCAATTGCAGCATTTCAAGTCGGGGATTCGGGTCAACGCGGTGATGAACGCGATGATCGGCACGCTCACGCCGGACGACATGGTCGCGCTGGGAATCTACTTCTCGCAGCAGCAGCCCAAGGGCGGAACCGCGAAGGATCCCGCCCTCGTCAAGGTGGGGCAGTCGCTTTTTCGCGGCGGGAATGCGGCCACCGGACTCCCGGCGTGTTCGGCGTGCCATTCGCCCACCGGCGCAGGCATTCCGAAGAATTATCCGCGCCTGGCCGGGCAGCATGCCGACTACGCCTACGCTCAGTTGAAGGCCTTCAAGGCCGGCGAGCGCGGCGCGGACAAGAGCGGCAAGGACGTGCAGGGCCGGATCATGGCGGCGATCGCGCAGAAGATGACCGACGCGCAGATGAAAGCGGTGGCGGATTACACCGCCGGACTGCGTTAGTCGGTGTCCGCCGGCCGCACATGCGCTATCGGGTGGCGGCGCACATGATGGTCTGATCCGGACCATAGCCTTCCGGAACCCAGACGGAGGGGTCGGCGCGCATCTGGTCGCGAACGACCACCTCCGCCGTGTACCGATGGTTGACCGTGGCCTTGTTGAAGAACCGCCACAAGGGCTGCGTCCCGGCCGGGCACGCACCCGTCGCGTCGGGCAATCGGATGTAGAACACGGCGGGACTCTCATAAGTCCAGTCCGGGTAGTTGGCCGCAGTCGCTGCGCATTCGTCCGGGCTTGCCGAGTAGAAATGCGAATTGCCATACGCTGGCTTCCGGTAGAAGCGGCATACGGGGTTCGCCCCAGGGAATGGGCCGGCATAGACAAGAAAGCGCAGGCCCGTGCGCTCCCAGCCGACGAACTTGCCGGTGTCGAGGTCGATGATGTCCTGGGGATTCGCCGACAGGAAATAGTGGTTGAGTGACTTGTTGTAGAACTCGACCGCCGCGGCCTGGCCCGTGGGATTCGGCACGCCCGGCGTCAGGTACTGGCGCATCAGCGGCAACATGTCCTCGACCCGCGAGTAGTCATCGAAACCGGCGCCAGGCGGCACCGGGCACGACACGGCATTTCCTTCGGAGATGCCTCCCCTGACCTCGTAGTACCCGCCGGCGCCTAGAAAGGTCAGCAGCGCCGATCCGCTCGACCCGCCTTCGGTGATTCCGCTGGTGTACAGGACCTCGTTGAAAGTGCCATTCACCACCGAATCGGCGTTGAATACCGGCTGGCCTACGTATCCTTGAGTCCACTTCTTGAGATCGCCCATCGGGTGGTGCAACGTCGTCGTGACCACGTTGAGCGGGACCGGATCCGCGCTCCACGCGGAAAACATGACACCCTCGGGCGGCGACTCGTTGAGCCGCACCAGCGCCCAATCGTGATCCTGGCTGCGGCCCAGCAGTGCGGCGCCGCCGGTCAACTGGACGTAGGGCGGGATGGCTTTGCTCCCGCACGCCACCGCGTCGAAGAACCAGAACGTGTTGAGCGTATGTGCGGCGTCGGCGGAAAACATGCAATGCGCAGCGGTGAACAAATAGGGCGTATTGGACGACGGCAGGTCGTTGAGCAGCGTTCCGGTGCACAGGTACTGATTGCCCTCGCGGTCACCGACGTACAACAGCTGTGCCACTGCCTTCGCAGCGCTGGCCAGCGCCGCCGAGGGCGCGACACAGGCAAGGTCGATGTTGCAACTCTGCGCCTGGCCGATCTCGTCGACCGTCTTGGCCGACAGCGCGCGCAGCTCGGCATTGCTCGCGACCTGATGCGACACCCTGGGCAGCGTGAGCAGCAGGCCGTCGAGCACAACGCCGGGACCGGCGTGGAATTCGATCGTCGCGATTTCGCCTTCCAGCACCGGCGACCAGAACTGGCCGAAGCGCTGCGTATCCTGCGCCACGACATTGGCGGGAACCGCAGCGAACGCCTTCGCATTGACGCCAGCGGCTGCCAATTGCACCGTCAGATCCGGATCGGTTGCCGGTAGCTGCAGCGCCACGCGAAGCGCAGTGGCATTGGGCGAACGGACCTCGATCCGAGCCGACCTTCCACCCTCGCCATCGGCGACCCAGGTCAACGCGGACAAGGGAATCGTGTGCGCCACGGCCGGGATCTCGCGCCCGAACCCGACGGCCAGCGCCTTGCCCTTCATCCGCCTTGCATTTCCCCCGGAATCCGGATTCAGCGCCTTCAGCGCCGCCAGTTCGGATGCCGCGGGCGGTGCAAGCACGACCCGGAGGGCCGGCGCATCATTTGCCAGCATGGGCGTGGCCGGCGCGGCGCGCGCGGCCTTCGCCGCACGAAATTCCGCGGGCGGCACCGACGTGACCGACGCGCCCCCACCTTGCGCGATGGCGCTGCAGGAAACGACCAGCGTCAACGCCAGGCCATACCGGACCGTCGTCAGTTGGCGACAGCGCAAGTGTCTCTCCGAATCGTTGCTGGGGCCGCGCTCTTTCGGTGCGGATCGATGCTTGGAACAACGCGCAGCGGCAAGGTTCAGTCGACCTTGAGGGGAACCGCGCGCATCTCCGACCGACAGGCAGCGAGTCCATCCCGCCAGTCGGGCATTGGGTAAGCAAAAGTCGTCTCGAACTTTCGCGACGACAATACACCGTAAGCCGGGCGGCGCGCAGGCGTCGGATGCTCGGACGTAGCGATCGGCACGACGCGCGGTCGCGGCGCATCACCGATGATTGCCTGGGCGAAACCGTACCACGTCGTCGCCCCCGCCGAAGCCATATGATAAAGACCGGACCTCTCGGCAAGCCACGGGAGCCCGCGCGCAACCGTTGCGGCAGTGGCGGCGGACAGCGTGCGACACCAGTTGGGCGTCCCGGACTGGTCCGCGACAATGCGCAGCTCATCCCTTTCCTGCGCGAGCCGCAACACGGTCAACAGGAAATTCCTCCCCCGCGCACCGTAGACCCAGCCGGTGCGGAACACCAGGGCGCGGGCGCCGGTCGCAGCGATTGCGCGTTCGCCTTCGTACTTGCTTGCGCCATACACGTTGAGCGGGCAGGCGGGCACGTCTTCTTCGTAAGGCACAGCGCGCCGGCCGTCGAACACGTAGTCGGTGGAATAGTGGATCAGCACCGCGTCCTGCCGTCTCGCCTCTTCCGCGAGTATGCCCGGTGCGCGCGCATTCACCGCAAAGGCCGCGACGCTTTCCGACTCCGCCCGGTCAACCGCGGTATAGGCACCCGCATTGACGATCAGCCCCGGCCTGGCACCGCGGACGGTCGCGACAATGGCATCGGCGTCGGCGAGATCGAGCGCGGCGTGATCCAGCGCGATCACCTCGCCGTGGTTCGCCAGGCTCCGCGCCAGCTCGAAGCCCAGTTGCCCGCCGGCTCCGGTGACGAGTATGGTCGGACGCAACATCGCGCTCAGTCGTAGACGTCCGCATCGGCCAGCAGCCGGCCCGCCGCATCCTTGGCCGCCAGCGACGGTGCTCCCGACTGCGGCCAGTCGATGCCAAGCGCGGGATCGCTCCACAGCAGCGTCCGCTCGTGTTCCGGATGCCAGTAGTCGGTCGCCTTGTAGAGAAACTCGGCGAACTCGGACAGCACGACGAAACCGTGGGCGAATCCCGGCGGAATCCACAGCATCCGGCGGTTTGCGGCGGACAGCACGCAACCGACAGACCGGCCGAACGTGGGCTGCGACCGGCGCAGGTCCACCGCGACATCGAAGACCTCGCCTTCGGTCACGCGCACGAGCTTGCCCTGCGCGTGCTCGATCTGGTAATGCAGTCCGCGCAGCACGCCTCGGCTCGAGCGCGAGTGATTGTCCTGCACGAAATCGACGTCGATGCCGGCTGCCGCAAATGTACGGCGGTTCCAGCTTTCGAAGAAGAATCCGCGTTCGTCGCCGTATACGTGTGGCGCGATGAGCAGGACGTCGGGCAAAGCGGTGGGCGTGACGTGCATGCGGGAAGGCGCCGGTCAGCGCACATAGGGATCGCGGAGGATCCCGAGCAGGTATTGCCCGTAGGCGTTCTTCGCCAGCGCCTGGCCCAGACGTTCGAGCGCTGCCGCGTCGATATAGCCCAGGCGATAGGCGATTTCCTCCGGACAGGCGATCTTCAGGCCCTGTCGGCGCTCGATGGTCTCGATGTACTGCGACGCTTCGAGCAGCGACTCGTGCGTGCCGGTGTCGAGCCACGCCATGCCCCGGCCCATCACTTCGCACGCGAGTTCGCCCCACGCGAGGTACGCCCGGTTGACGTCGGTGATTTCCAGTTCCCCGCGCGCGGAAGGCTTCAGTTCGCGCGCGACATCGAGCACGCGGTTGTCGTAGAAATAGAGTCCGGTCACCGCATAGCGCGACCTGGGCCGGGCCGGCTTCTCCTCGAGGGACAGCACCCGCCCGGTCGCGTCGATTTCGGCCACGCCGTAGCGTTCCGGGTCCGCGACCGGATAGGCAAATACCGTTGCGCCGGCGCGGCGCGCATGCGCGCTGGCAAGCTGCGCCTGCAGGTCGTTGCCGTAGAAGATATTGTCGCCCAGCACGAGCGCGGAATGCGCGTTGCCGACGAATTCGCGGCCGATGACGAACGCCTGCGCGAGCCCGTCCGGGGATGGCTGCACGGCATAGCGGATCGAAAGGCCCCAACGCGCGCCGTCACCCAGGAGCTGCGAGAAGCGCGGCGTATCGTCCGGCGTGGAGATGAGCAGGATGTCGCGGATGCCGGCCAGCATCAGCGTCGACAGAGGGTAATAGATCATCGGCTTGTCGTACACGGGCAGCAATTGCTTCGAGACGACCTGCGTCACCGGGTACAGCCGCGTGCCGGAACCGCCGGCCAGGATGATGCCCTTGCGCGTCGCCGGCCTGTTCATGCAGCCACGTAGTTGAGGTTGATCCACTTCTGGTAATCCTTGCTGGTCACAGCGTCCAGCCAGGCCGCGTTGTCGAGGTACCAGGCGACGGTGCGGCGCATGCCGGACTCGAAAGTCTCCACCGGCGTCCAGCCGGTCTCGCGCGCAAGCTTGGCGGCGTCGATGGCGTAGCGGCGGTCGTGGCCCGGCCGATCCTTGACGAACGTGATCTGCGCAGCGAAGTCGCGGCCCGGCCGGCTTTCCGCCAGCAGCGCACAGAGCGTGCGCACCACATCGAGGTTCTGCACTTCCGCGTTGCCGCCGATGTTGTAGGTTTCGCCCGGGCGCCCGCTTGCCATGACCGCGCGAATGGCCGCGCAGTGGTCGCCGACGTACAGCCAGTCGCGCACGTTCCGGCCGTCACCGTATACCGGGAGTGCGCGGCCGGCCAGCGCGTTGACGATCATCAGCGGAATGAGTTTTTCGGGAAACTGCCTGGGCCCGTAGTTGTTCGAGCAATTCGTGGTCAGCGTCGGCAGACCATACGTGTGATGATAGGCGCGCACCAGATGGTCTGCTGCGGCTTTCGACGCGGAGTACGGGCTGTTCGGCGCGTAGGGCGTCGCTTCGCTGAACGGAGGATCCGAAGGCGACAGCGATCCGTAGACCTCGTCCGTGGACACGTGTACGAAGCGGAATGCCTCGCGTTCGGCTGCCGGGAGCGCCGACCACCAGGTGCGCGTCGCATCGACCAACCCGAAGGTGCCCACGATGTTGGTCTGGATGAACGCCGCGGGGCCATGGATCGACCGGTCGACGTGTGTTTCGGCCGCGAAATTGACGATCGCCCGCGGGCGGTGGCGGGTCAGCAACGCCGTCACGAGCGCGCCGTCACCGATGTCGCCGCGGACGAATTCATGCCGGGAGTCCTTGGCCAGTGCCGCGAGATTGCCGAGGTTGCCGGCGTAGGTGAGCAGATCGAGGTTGACCACGGACTCGCCGGTTGCGGCGAGCCAGTCCAGCACGAAGTTGGCGCCGATGAAACCGGCACCGCCGGTTACCAGAATCATGTCGGGTCAGGGTCGGAAGGCAGAGAAGTGGCCGATCTTACCAGTGCGGTCGTTTAGGGCCTGTTTGCGCCCGTAGCGCGAACAGGCCCTTGGCCACGGTCCGTGCCGCAGTCAACGAAAGTAGTCCCGATACCAGGCGACGAAACGCGCGAGGCCGTCGGCCAGCGGCGTGCTCGGCGCGAAGCCGGTCAGCGCGCGCAGCCGGTCGATCGACGCATAGGTGGCCGGAACGTCGCCCGCCTGCATCGGCTGGTAGTCGCGGATCGCCGTGCGCCCCAGCAGTTGCTCCAGCGTAGTGATGAACGCTTCGAGTTCAACCGCCTCGTGGTTGCCGATGTTGTAGATGGCATGCGGCGCCCCGGTGCCGTCGCCGTCCGGATTGTCAGACAGGGGCGGCCGATCGAGCACGCGCAGGACGCCTTCCACGATGTCGTCGATATAGGTGAAGTCGCGGCGCATCCGGCCATAGTTGAACACGCGGATCGGCTCGCCCGCGAGGATTGCCTTGGCGAAGAGCATCGGCGACATGTCGGGCCGGCCCCAGGGACCATAGACCGTGAAAAACCGCAGTCCGGTCGCGGGCAGCCGGAACAGGTGCGCGTAACTGTGCGCCATCAACTCGTTGGCGCGCTTGGTCGCCGCATACAGGCTGACCGGGTGGTCGACCCGCTGCTCCTCCGAAAAGGGCAGAGCGTGGTTGGCGCCGTACACGGACGAGCTCGATGCGTAGACCAGGTGGGCGATACCTGCATGGCGACAGCCCTCGAGAATCCAGCCAAAGGCATCGACATTGTTGCGCAGGTAGGCTCCCGGATTTTCCAGCGAGTAGCGGACCCCGGGCTGCGCGGCGAGGTGCACGACGTGGGTGAACGCCCCGTCGCGAAAGAGGCGCGACGTGGCCGCGGCATCCGCAAGATCGATCCGCTGAAAAGCGAACCCGGGTCGGCCCTCCAGCGTGGCGAGCCGGGCTTCCTTCAACGCCACGTCGTAATAGGGGTCGAAGTTGTCGACCCCGACGACATTCGCGCCGCGCGCGAGCAGCGCCCGCGCCGTGGCCATGCCGATGAAGCCCGCCGCGCCGGTGACGAGCACCCGCGACGTCATGGGGGCCTCCCGTCCGCCCACAACGCCCGGAGTTTGGCGTACTTGAGGAAACTCGCGAACGCGCCGATTGCGATGTGGGCAAAGCCGGCGGCACCATCCAGGAATCCGAGGCGCAGCACGTAGAAGCGAAGAAAGCGCGCCGCCGGCGACAGCGCGAGCTGCAGGATGCCGGCGTGCTCCCCCCGCGCATGCATCACGCCGGCCTGCACCGTCGTGTAGCGGTTCTGTTTGGCAATATAGGCGTCGATGGACTCCGCCGAGGCATGCAGCAGGTCACCGCGCAGCCTGCGCACCGCGCCGGCGGCGACCACTTTTTCGTGGACCGGATCGGCGGACCAGCGCGCGCGCCGGCGGTCGAACAGGCGGATATTCCAGTCCGGGTAGCCCTCGCCGTGCGTGAGCCAGCGTCCGAGGAAGCGGTTGCGGCGCGCGAACGAATAGGCCGCGGCCGATGGCGCGCCCGACCCGAACAATGCGCTGATCGAAGCGGCGAGATCCGGTGTGACTCGCTCGTCTGCATCGAGGCACAGCACCCAATCGTGCTTCGCTTCCCCGACCGCGAAATTCTTTTGCGGGCCGAAGCCTTCCCATGCGTGTTCGATCACCCGCGCCCCGGCGCGCGTGGCGACAGCTGCGGTATCATCGCTGCTGCCCGAATCGACGACGACCGTCTCCGCAGCGAACGCAGCCGACGCGAGACAATCCGCGAGTTCGTGCGCGGCATCGCGCGTAATGATCACCAGCGACAGGGGAAGCGGTTCGGACATGCACCGGAATAGGGCCGCGAAGGATTCCTGCCGATTTTACGTGGTTTGCGCCCTGCATTCGACGCGCATGGACCTTTTTCCGGGGCGGGCACGATGAGCGGCGTCCTCGTCGTGCGGCCCAGCTCGCTCGGCGATGTCGTCTATGCGCTGGCCCTGGTATCCGACGTCGTGCGGCATTGCCCGCACCTTCCCGTCGACTGGGTGGCCGAAGATGCCTTTGTCGACCTGGTGCGCCTGGACCCGCGGATCCGCCGTGTCGTGCCGCTGGCATTGCGCCGCTGGCGCCACGCGCCGCTGGCGCCGGCCACGTGGCGCGACATGGCCCATTTCCGCCGCGCACTCCGACAGGAACGCTACGATGCCATCCTCAATCTGCAGGAACAGGTCAAGGGTGCCGTCGTTTCCTGGTTTGCCAGGGGCTTGCGCCACGGACTCGACCGCGCCAACATCCGCGAGCCGATCGCGACGATCGTCGACCACGTGCATCATTCCGTTTCGCGTGACCTGCACATCGTCGACCGTTGCCGGGGCATTGCGGCCGCCGCGCTGGGCTACGTGGCGGAAGGTCCGCCGCGCTGGCAGTTCCAATTGCCGCCAACCGCTTCCGCGATGCCGGCCGGACCCTATGCGCTGGCGTTCCACGCGACGAGCCGCGCCGACAAGGCGTGGCCCGAGCACCACTGGCGCGCGCTGGTCACGCATTTTGCGCGGGCCGGATTCGCCACGCTGCTGCCATGGGGCAATGCGGAGGAGCACGCGCGCAGCCAGCGCATCGCCGATGGGTCGGAGGGTGCCGTGGTGCCGCCGCGGCAAACATTGCCGGAACTGGCGACACTTGCCCGGCACGCAGAAATCGTGGTCGGCGTCGATACCGGATTGACGCACCTTGCGGCGGCGCTGGGCACGTCGACCGTCGCGATTTTCACGTCCACCGACCCGCGCCTCGCCGGCGTATCGTGTGCCGGCGCCCACGCTCGCGATGCCGGCGGCAACGGCCACGTTCCGCCGTTGTCCGATATCGTCGACCTCTGCGCGCAATTGCTGCGCGTGGCGCCGCGCTGCTGAAGGAACGGTGATTCGCTGATGGCGCGCGGTTTCTACACGCTGCTGTGGTGGCTGGTGCTGCCGCTCGTGCCGCTCAAGCTATGGTGGCGGGGGCGGCGGGAGCCGGGCTATCGGTTGCGCATCGGCGAACGCTTTGGCCGGTACTCGAGCGATGCTCCCGCGCCGCGCGGCGACGTGGTCTGGATCCACGCAGTGTCGCTCGGGGAAACGCGGGCGGCAGCACCCTTGCTTGAGCGCATCGCGCGTGCCTTGCCCGACGCCACGATCCTGCTCACGCACATGACGGCGACCGGGCGCGAAGCCGGGCATGCGCTGTACGGCGATTCCGTACAGCAGGTCTGGCTGCCCTACGACGTGCCCTTCGCGATCGACGCCTTCCTCGCGCGTTTCCGTCCGCGCGTCGGCCTGCTGATGGAAACGGAGGTCTGGCCCAATCTGGTGGCCGCGTGCCGGCGCGGCGACATTCCGCTCTACCTCGTCAACGCCCGGCTGTCCGAAAGGTCCGCTGCCGGCTATGCGCGCTTTGCGGGACTGACGCGGCCGATGTTCGCGGCGTTGTCCG
>Ga0209048_10004650_pt1 | contig 13112 bp, 17 predicted proteins | sample FrelakmetCRP12CR_FD_187146 | JGI IMG/M metagenome (GOLD analysis project Ga0209048, IMG submission 187146) | Freshwater lake sediment microbial communities from the University of Notre Dame, USA, for methane emissions studies - CRP12 CR (SPAdes)... | ecosystem: Environmental > Aquatic >... | reverse complement strand
CGACCCTCAGCTTAGAAGGCTGATCCCTCGGCGCAACCACGCCTTGCGCGGCCTAACGCCGCCTGGCCACCAGGTTCTCACCCTATCCGCAGACGCGTCACGTGACCGTGACCACCCCGTCCTACCCGAACATAACGAACAACGCCTCGAACTCATCCCAGTCTCCATTTCACGCCCCTGACGCGCCATTCACGCCATCCCTCAGTCCATGCGGATTCCGGAGGCCCGCTCCGCGGGCACGGTAGACACCAGGTCAGTTCACCGCATCAGCGGAAGACACAGATCACTCCGATGAAAGGATCAGCTCATGACCAAATCCAATAATTTCAATCATTGTCTCTTCGAAGGCTTCGTCACACACCTGCCGGAGTATTACCCGGAAAAGGGCAAGCTCTTGTGCTTTTCTATCGCCGTCAATGCCGACCACGTGTCGGACAAAGTCGACAACCCCATGTATCTCGATGTGAAAGTCAGTGGCATCAGTGAGGCCCAGGCCAAGGCCCTCGTGCAAGGACACGAAGTCCGCGTGATCGGACACCTGCAATCGAAAACCTGGAAGCGCGGAGACGAGAAGTCCCAACGCTACATCCATCTCTACGTGCCGGATCCAATGATGCTGACCTTGTTGGCGAAACCAAAACGCGTCACCACGGAGCCTCTCGTGGACACGCCGTCCGCCCCCGAGCTCGTGAGCGCCTAATCCCCCTTGTATTCATCGACGACAGGAGCACCCATGACCACATTTCGCGCCCCCTCGACCACCACATCCCCCCTGCATCAGGATGACGAATCAGCCCGGACGTATCTGCCCTCGCGTGTCTACCTCAAAGACACGGATGATGCCGAACAGGTGCTGACGGAACTGGAACTCCTGCATACACGCGCGCTCGAAGAATGGGGCGATCGTGAACGAGAACGGTTCTATCAACGCGCCACCCGCTACGTCGATGATGATCCACGGCCGGAATTCCCTCACATTCTCCGCAGCCTCACGCAGCAGACGGCGCCGCGCTATGCGTTGCTCCCGAATGGCCAACGTGTGCGCTGGGTGGGGACCCAGCGGATTGAAACCCTCTGTCACATCCGTGAGACCCTGTCTCTCACCGATGCCGTGACCCGTTTTGCACGGAAGACGGGGAATGGTCTCTGCCGAGGCTGCCAGGGGCACCATGTGGCCTCACGCCCCACCGCCTCCGCACATCCCAGCACAGGCCCCACCGCACCGGCCGTTGAATGTCCGAAATGCCATACGGACGCACGCGGCTCGTATGTCGCAGAAGATATCGACACGCTCAAGTGTCTCAAATGTGGCCATCGCGTCTATCGCTCCGGACCGATCGTCAGCCCTGAACCGGGGAGACTCTCGGACGACGAGATTGCGCTGAACGAAGAACGGATCAGCCAGACGCTTTTCCACGAGGAAGACTCTGACGCGGCAGTTGAAGACCTCGAGACGGGGCACGACTGGGAATGTGAGGAGCAGCACGGCGAGGCGCTCGATTATAGTTCCTCGCATGAAATCGAGGTCGACACTTTCGAGGACTCACCTGAGGACGACATCGACATAAAGGATATTGCAGACCGGCTACACGCCCCTGCCTTTGCGTTGTTCACACACGGCCATGCGCCGTTACGACAGCGCCTCATTGAGCTCATGTTAGAGGGACGAGACAACACCTCCAATCGGACACTCCACTGGACCTTGGCCGGCCAACTAGCCAGCGAAGGGCTCCCGCCCTCACCGCAGGATCACTCCGAACAGGTCACCCAATGGATTACCAGCCTGTCGACCGAAGACCTGCTGTCTCTCATCGGGAACCCGGATACGGAACATCCCATCCTGGCTCATCCGCAGGCCAACCATTTCATGCCGCTGGACCAACTCACCTACCCACTGCAGTCCGCGATTTATTATCAACTCCGGGGGTTTCGTGACAAACACGCCGGGGCCACCATCCTGGGGCATCGTCACGACTTGAATCCCGAGTCGCTCAAACAGTTTCTGCAGCGACAGGGCTCGACGCCGCCGGCGCGCCCCACTGTGTCCAAGGCCCGAGCCGCAGTCCTCAACGGGTCATCGCTGAGCCGTCTGGACCAAAGCGACTCACGCCCTGACACGGCGTCGGCCGTCCTCACTGAGCTCGTGGATGTAGCGGAATTACGATAGCTCACATGAGAACAGCTGATCACATGCATGAGCCAGAACACCCAAAACATGCACTGGCAAAAAAAGAGGGCCACTCGGATTGGGGTGATGCTCTATTCCACAGGAATAGTGCTCCCAATTCACGAGTGACCCTCTTATGTAGAACAATCACATTCAGACCAAGGCCGAATGGAGTGTCATTATTGAACGTCTGTCCATGTTCACGATTGAGTCGCGTATGTGCACGGGAATCCGGTTGATCCAGACGACCCGTGACACATACGCATACTCCAATCTTAATCCTTGCCTACCGCCCTTAAAAATGTCTGTTGATAGACACCAAAGTACGGGGCAAAGCGACGCGCTGCAGCCTTCCGATAGAGATACGACCGACGCTTCTTGACACATGCCAGACGCCATTGTTGCAGCCATCCATCCATCGGCGGCACACAACGCACCTGCTGACCTGTTGTCAATTCCGTCGTCATCTCCACTTCCGGCAACAGACTGCGCAACTCCTCATCAGATTGTTTTAGAATCCATCGTCCAAGCTGACATTGCTCTACTTTGCACATCTGCTCACATGATACTGACAGCACTGATGCCACCGACCAGACCAGATCACGACGTGCGTGATGGTCTCGGAGCCCGGTGTAGCGCATCGTGAGATCGAGCAAATAGCCGCGGAGATACTTCGCATGACGATTCTTCCAAAACGCACCTTGTAACGACGCCAGGAGTTCATCGTACGCAGGAAGATCAGCTGGCACCACATCTATCTCATCGCTGAGTGACGTGAAGTCCATATTCTCTTCCGGTACAGACTCTTCCTCCAGGACGACGGTGTCTGATTCCATTTCGAACGATGTCTCATCCGTCTCGTCCCTACCCATGTGCTCCAAGACACTCCCCACCTCTTCACCCGACACCACCTCAAGCTGTGTTTGTAAACACTCACTTGTGGAGAGGTCGGAGAATCGAGCGGGTACTGCCTGAAGATTTGCTTCGACTACAGATAGCGGCAAGGTGGTGAATGCAGACTTGGGATACCAGCCACAATTCACACAATGCCAATCTGTAATCTGATAGCCATCACGACCGTAGACAATCGACTCCAGCGCGGTACCATGGCAATGGTCACAGATCTGAACCGGTTCCGACACTGCTCGAGGAGCAAAAGGCGAGACCGACACAGGATGACCATGCATGCCACCACATTCTGAGCATTGGACAGATCCAGTGATCCAAATCACATGCCCAACCGCTGAATTCTCATTCGCACGCAATTCCACCTCTGATAACCGGACCGTTCCCAATACGCCACACAACGGTTGTGCACGGCTGACATCGAGACGATATGCCCAACGACCATCTTCCAATGTGACAAGACGATTCTGGTATCGCCACATTTGATAGTGCCAGGCATATCGTAGCGGATCCGATTCTGTGGTCAGAATTGCATGTACCTCGGGCGACATCTTTGGACGTGCCGTACTGTCAGTGACCCAACACCGCGGCAAGACCTCCGATGCATCGAAGTCCATCTCTCGGTCGTCCTCATAACGATCCTCAAACGGCGTCCGGGCATCATGCATACGCTGATTTCCATATTCCGTTCGTTTCACGTTAAGGCGATGCTGTTGTACTGCTAGAAGTGTCGATGGATGGACGAGATGAAAACCCGATTCCAGTTCACGAATCATGTATTCTAACTGGTCAAGTTCCAACCGCATCCAACGTGGCCTGCGTTCACCTTGTAACTGTTCAGCACATCCAAACCGAGATTGGCCTGGAGAACTGCGAACAAAATCACGAAGTGATGTAAAGGCCGGACGTCTGTGAGCCATGATGTAATGTTGTGTATTCATGTGATCCTTTCTGGGCACGACAAATCTCGATCCACGCCAGGGCGGATAAGATCGTTCGATGTGATATATGTGGTGGAATGGACAGACTGAAACCGAGAGGTCAGCACACGCAGAAGCTAGGCGAGATCAAACGGTCGGCCATAGAGCGCATGTGCTGCGTCACCAATCGCGTCCGTAGATTCCTCACACAAAGCCTGCAATTTCGATGCATCGTACCCCGTATAGATCTCCAACATCCGGCGTGAAACAGGCGTCAGTTCCTTTCCGACTGCGACCACTTTCAACGCGTGCCGATATTCTTGATCTTCTGGAATCGAAGCATGCCCTGACACCTGACACAGAATCTGCTGTGCAAGTGACTCAATCGTGAACAATACCCCGCAATAGTTGCAGAGTGATTGACGAATAGTCTCACGCATCGCAGAGGTCACACGGTCAGGATGATCCAGATACTCTTGCAACAGGTGCGCAACTTCTTCTTTTAATGTTTTCCATTCAGGACTCATGATGACACCCTCCTTCCGTTAGTTATGTCCACTCACCAGCACCGTAGGCGACTTCCATACCGCAACCGACCGACACCATCGCACCATCTGAACTACCGACCGAATGACCGGTAATTGCAAATCGCGCAACAGCCTCGTCCGATCATAGTGCAGTACCCGCATCCGAGCTGACAGCGACAGCGCAACGGCAACAACATGACGTGGATCGGGATCGGCAAAACCGGTCACGCTCACGTCACAATAATTGTCGCCCGCCCCATCAATCGGAAGAAAGTCTTTATCTGTCACACCCGCGCCACGAAGAAAATCCAGGACGCCGCGTGCAGCATCTTGTGTCGGAAATAATTCGCTGAATCGCTGTAAGAATCCATCCTTCATCACCGTACCGAGATACCAACCAAACGGTGAATAGAATTCATGGACCACTTCAGACAACACAGCCGTATGTACACGTATTCCACAGGTATTCATGTGTGTGCTCCTTATGCTTAATAAATGATGTTGAAACTGTGATGACATGGAACAATTGACCTATACTCCCCGATGTGTGCTAGAATTTCTCAGGCACTCACTGGGAGGATTCGATGATCAATCGCGCATTAATGACCGTTCAGGACATGGTCAACGCATTCGTCGATAGCCGTCCAAAGTTTTGGAAGACGAACGCCAAGTACGTTGGAGACCTGAGCTATTTATCGCTGGGGGATGGAATTGAGAAATTGAAGACACAGGTGAGAAATCTGAAGCGCCATCATCGGATGACGAAAGCAGAAGCCGAGACACTTAAGCAGATTACACGCGCAATCGCTTCTTTATCTCCGTCTCCAACTCCATCACGTCGACGTCACGTTGTGGCATAACCGTGAAATAGTCCGGACGTGATCGAATCCATGCCACCATCCCTGCATCAATCAATTGATCGAGCCGGCTGAAGACATCGTCATAGACCAAGTCGAACTGCTTACGATTTCCTGCCACATGCTCCAGTGTCACAGTGACAATCCGGTGCACAATTTCCACATCAAGTCTGACGACTTCCTTCATACACACCTCCTCTACAGACAAATCGCCACGCGATTTATCATGATTACGCACAATGGACTGCGGCAGATCGAAACGATCTGATGTAAGACCAGTAGACAAGACACTGGACACAAGACATGGAAGGGAGCAGGCGGAGAGACGAAAGTCAGAATGAAATAGAGAGAATGAGATGGGTGAAACAGCGATCTCGGTATCGTCTACAACATGCAGAATGATACACGAGCCGTGGAGAGAGACGTCTGAAGACGGATCAAGTCACTCAAACATTCTCGAATAGTAAGATGAACATTCAGTACAGAACGTACAGAACGATGTTTCAGCGAAAGCCTACAAAACCAAATATAATGGCCATACTCTAGCGCAAGATCTCGAGCAGGTCAATCCCCCGTATAGCGCCCCTCCATGCCTAATTTTCTGTACGATTCCCTGAACGCTCCTCCTGGCCATAGGTCATCCGGTAGTACCTTCCATAAGGCCATCGCTCGTTCACAGGCCGGCTTCGCCGGCACCGCTCTCGCGGATGATACTCGGCCTGTCCGCACACACGGAGGATCACGTATGAGTCAGCATCTCTTTCGGACCACGCACCAGTACCGCCCGGTGCTCATCACGATGGGATGGGACCGCCCGTTGCAATATGTATTTCTCACGGTGAAACGCCTCGACCCTGCCGAAGACGGCCGAGAATCCGACTATCTCTATACCAACTTAGACGACGAGACGACCGAGCCCTCCTCTCTTGAATACTACTGCGCACAGCTCACCCGACTCGGTCTCGAAATTCCTCTCAGCATGAGGCACGCCGTGGCGGACGACGAGGCGCAAAACGTCGGAAACAAACAAGTGGAATATCACGCCGACGGATCCTGTCGGGTCCTGTACGGCGAGACGGACTAACGCCACGACGGCAGAGACGGCCCGACACACACGTAGTTCTGCTGTCATCAACAGACACCCCACCCTTCCGAGCCTCAATTATGTCCTCACGTCGAACCATCGTCCGCTACACCGCCTGCCCAAACTGCAGCCAGTGGAGTATCGGCGTCCAAGCCAACGGGCGTATCGTCCGACATTCGATGGGATGCGGATCCGTTGAAACGGTTGGTCCGGGGACCCGACGGCCATTGTGGAGAACCACGATCTGTGCAGGGTCGGGCACGCTCGTCAACTAATTGCTCTATCATAACTCCATGCCAACGCTGACTGAATCAATCTGCATTGTGGACTTCTGCGGCTTTTTCTCCCCAGGGCACTTCCCGTGATCCTACTGGGCGGATTGGGACGGAGAATTTCTCCTCTTTGGAGCAGAATGGGCAGAGATTCCAGATATGCCCAGCACAACAAAACCCACCGAAGAACATCCCTACGCGTGGGCTCGACAACACGGCAGTGATCTCTAACTCATCGAGGCAGCCACACCATGTCTTACTTTCGACTGCCACAGACCACTCAGGAACGCCGCGCCAACCAAGATCCACTCGCCCGGCCAGCGCGCGGCCCTCACCAGCTGCCTCATAGTTGGGACGATATCTCTGTCACCGCCCGAAAGAGTCGCAATTGGAAACGCTTCCGAAAAACCAAATACCGACAGATCATCGATCACGCGGCCTCTCGCTAATCCCCTCCTGACGCGACCAAACCCATCGACAGCCGGCACCGCGAGATTCCCATGCCAAGGACCACCGTGATGCATGCAGACTTTTCCCCATTTCGCCGCAGGGACCCCAAATTCTTTCTCGCCCTCAACGCCATACGACAACAGGCTGAAGAGTCGCGCCATCGATTCCGCACCCAATATGGCACCCAAGAGGACGCCAATGCTGCCGCGACCCAGCTTCCTCCGCCAACTCAAGCCGATCAATCTCGAGCCCATACGCGTGCTCGGACGAGGCCACCAGAACTTCGATGGCATCATTGCCCAGTATCCGATGTTGGCCTTGACGCTCATCGAACCAAACCTTGCTACAGCCATTTAACAGGTCCATGCCAAAATGATCAAAGATCGGGAGTACCTCACCCAACTGGAGATGTGAGCGAACACATTAACGCGGGGGACATGATTCCACCGGTTGTCTGCCCTTCTCCTGTCTTCTCTCCCGCATGAAGGAGCTCAGTCTTATGGATGAACTCGTCAAAAGTGTCAGCATCGACAATATGCTCAACCAGCGACAAGCCGTTGACGATTTACTCCAACGTGCCCGGCTCCTCTTACTGGAAGCCGAGACGCTGGCCGATGCCGCCCATCTCGGATCGATTCGAGATTTATTCAGCCCTCGTCGGCATCATCCCTACGACATCAACGTTCTGGATGACGACGGACATCGCCAGGCCATGCATATTCTCGATGGGCCTGCGTGGGTCTATCTCATGAATGAATCAGGCAATCGGACCTTCATGGACCGGACGGCCCGCCAAAAATGGGATGACCAAATCGCCAAAGGGGAGTACCCCGCCTTCACAAAGGAGACGGTAACGGCGACTTTCGGGACCCTTCATCTGAGCCGTGAAGAGATGTTCGAACGAGGGGTGATTGAAACCTTCCGACGCTTATCCTGGGACTACAAAACCAATCAACCATTCAAATTTGGAAAACGGATCATTGTCCAATACCTCGCGAATGAGTGGGGGAGTCTCAATCATCGCGCCTTAGATGAACTCGAAGATCTCCATCGCGTCTTCTGTATTCTCGACGGGCACAAAGAACCGGATCATCGAGATGGGATCGCCAGCCAAATGCAAACCGCCTGTGCGAACAACGACACACAGTGGACCGGTCCCTACTTCGCCATCAAATGGTATAAAAAAGGCACTGGGCATGTGACGTTCCTTCGATCAGAACTCGTCACCCGTATGAACCAACTCCTCGCCAAGCGTTATCCGAATGCTCTCGCCTATGGCTAAGTAATTCAGATCGAAGCGCCGCGGGCGCCAGCCTTTCGCATACGCCTCAGGCCAATGGGAATGAGCCCACACACATCCCATTGAACCGCCCCACTTCAACGTCCACCGCATTCCTCCTTATGCTTCCCTTCACATGAGGTCTCAGATGTCTCACGCCATCACCACACCATCTATCAGCTTGTACTATCAACAAGGCAGCTCGGACAAAGAGTACCACGCTCAAATTACAGCAGTTGATGACCTCTATCTCGTGAATTTCCAATACGGTCGTCGAGGCTCCAGCCTCACGAGCGGATCGAAAACCAGTCGCCCCGTACCCTTCGACCAGGCCACAAAGATCTTTACCAAACTGATTCTGGAGAAAAAGGCAAAGGGCTACACCGAAGGAGCCACCGGGGTCCCCTATCAAGACAGCAGCAAGAGTGGCCGCGTGACCGGCATGCTCCCCCAGCTCTTGAACCCGCTCGATGAATCACGACTCGACGAATTCCTGGCCAATGGCAGCTACGCGCAAGAGAAAAAGAATGGACGCCTCCTCCAGTTGAAGAGGGAAGGCGAACTGATCACCGGCGCCAACAAACTCGGTCTCTCGATCGCACTTCCCGACCCCATCGTGCACGCGGTCCGGGCGTTGCCGTGCGACGACCTCGCCCTCGTCGGGGAATGGATCGGTACGACCCTGCACTGCTTCGATCTCACGCGCTATGACCAAGACGTCATGCGGCAACCCTATGCCACCCGCTACCACACCTTAGCCCCACTGATCGAGGCGTCCTCGCATCGCGCTGTCCAACTCATCACCGCCGCCACAACCCCGAAGGCAAAACGCGCGCTCTACGAACGACTGAGGACTGAACATGCCGAAGGAATCGTCTTCAAAGACCCCTTGGCCCCCTACACACCCGGACGGCCGAACAGCGGCGGGCCACAATGGAAATTGAAATTCAAATCCTCGAGCACGTTCATCGTCAAGAAGCACAACCTCAAACGCAGCGTCGAAATGCAACTCCTCGATTCCCAGGGAATCTTCGTCTCTTCCGGAAACGTCAGTATCCCGCCCAATAAAAGCATCCCACCGATCCATAGCCTGATTGAGGTCGAATATCTCTACGCCATCAACGGCAGTCATCACCTGCATCAACCGGTCTACCTGGGGCCCCGGGACGACGTCGACCGCGGAGACTGCCGGCTCACACAGCTCAAGTATCAGCCGCTCACTGATGACGACCCCGATGATGATGCGTAGGATCTAACCCAGGCCTCGCCACCCCACACACGAAAGCCGATGCATGCCACAAGTCATCCTTCCGACTGCCACGGTTTGAGACCATCGAACACCGGCCACTTCGAACCGCGTGGAACCCCCGGTAAGGGTACCGGCCGGTCCCGATCCTCGCCACCACCGACGAAACAACCAGATAGAACGACGAGGTGTCATGCGCACTCCATCGCTGACGAGACACACCGCCAAGCAAAAACCCCGGCACCTCTCCACCATCGCTGACCGTGCACACATTGAGACAGCCGTACGCTTACTCGCGGAGTGCCAACTGCTCTTACGATCGGGAAGCGCCCATCGGGCAGCGAATGCGGCTGGGACCTGCCGGAAGTTGGCCTTCACGGAACTCCAACACTGCCAACAGCGCCTCTACCGACAGATGCGCGCCGATCAGCCGTATGTCACTATAGGCAGAAGGGCGCCCCCTCGTGGATGCTGAATCCACACTGCTTGGACACAGCAACCAGATCGGATCACGCCCTTCAATCCGCATGAATGGAACTGCTATGTTGAAATGCGATTTGTGCTCCGATCCCCATCCCATCGCCCGCTATCACACCCGTTCCTTTGGGATTACCACGAACGAGGATGTGTTTCCTGACACGCCAATTCACCTCATTGACGATGTCCCCTATGTGGCCACCGACGATATTCATCCTGTTCGCGGAACGGGCCATCTCGTCGATCCGGACTGGCTCGCCTGCGAGCCGTGTGCCAATCTGATTGACCAGCAGAATCTCGACGGACTCATCGCCCACTGCCTGGCTAATTTTCGCATCTCCCACCCACTTCCACCTGATATGACCGAGGGAGACCTCGCAGACTTCTGCCGCTACTGGTACACCGCGTTCTTTCAGAACCTGCTCAGCACACGCTTGCCCCTCTAACCCCTGATTCAGACGGCCCGCGTCGCGGGCACCTCCTCTCCCCGCAGCCCTACACACACGACTTAATACACCAAGGGAGCTCACATGGGAGATCCACGACGCGTTCATCTCTTCGCGGAATCTATCGCCGAGTTCATCCCTTGATCCGCCCGCATGGCCGACATCGCCGACGGCCGAGGCATCCTCCAAGCCGCGCTTCGAGAACGAGGCTTTTCGCACGTGACCTCCTGGGATCATCGGCGCCGTTCCCCTTACAACCGACATGGCCATCGTTATGGCTGGTTTCGGCATGACACGCCGGACCAATACGACGCAGTCGTGGCGATGCATCCGGATGAGGGCACCGATGACGCGATCCTCTATGCCGAGCGTCACCACATTCCGGCCATCATCTGCCCCTGTTGCGTGAGACCCAGTGCGCAACCGTTTTGGGAGCCGACCAAATACCACCTCTGGTCTGCGCATGTCGAACGAATGGCCCGCACCGTCTCGCTCCACGTCCGATGGATCGGCTCCCCATGAACGGACGCAACGACGTGATGATTCTGACTCTTAATCAGCGGGCCGTAGGTTCGATTGCACCGCACCGCATCCCATCCCATCGAGATTTTGTTGTAGCCCGGCATGAGCCGACCGGCTATCACCTGCGAGGCGCACCGTTCGCGCCAGTTTCACTGTCATTTCCGCCGCGTGGTCCTCTCCGGCACGCTGGCGACAGCCCCTGCCTCAAGTTTCCTCCGTGAACTGTGCGTTGACTCTCCTTTTCCTGTGAGAGAGTCAACTTCATTTCAACAAAGAGGAAACAAGATGGCTCGTCGGCAACGGGCCCACTCTGGAACTAACCGCTGGATACACCTGCCCACGATTGAGCAACACTGTATTCCAGGACGAGGCGCCGTTTACCACGGCCGCCCTTTCCGACTATTGCCGAACCCCTGTTATGCTCGATGGACACACGGTCCAAATCGTGACGATCGGAGGTACCCTCAAAAGGTGGGTAAATGAGTTGAAGGTGGCATAGCCTTTCGGTTGCAAACAACCGCCGGGTCGGAAACCTGGCACCGGGAGGAGGCACTGCCGTGAGGGATACGATCACCGAAGGGGCGTTCGGGACAACGGAGTTTTTTGATCAGTTAGAGGGATATGCGCGAGGGGAGATTCAGCGCTGGATGCAGAAGATGCTCGAGAAAGAAGTGACGAGTGTTCTGGGCAGGGTCAAGGGCGGGCGTAAGACGTCGATCGACCATGCGGTTGGGTCTCGGAACGGATTTGGCAAGGTACGGCGATTCTCGATGAGCAGCGGGACGATCGACGTGAGAAGACCGCGGATGCGTAGTCTTGAGGCGCGATTCGAGAGCCGAGTGCTGCCGCTATTTCGGCGTCGGACGAAGGAAGTCGGCGCACGCCTGCCGCAACTCTACTTGCACGGGTTGTCACAAGGAGACTTCGAGCTCGCGCTACACGGGCTCCTGGGCAAAGGCGCGCCATTGTCGGGGTCGTCGATCGAGCGGTTGCGCGGCACATGGCAAGCGGAGCACCACGCGTGGCAGAAACGCTCGCTCATAGGGATCGAGCCGGTGTACCTTTGGGCCGACGGGGTTTACGTCAAGGCAGGCCTGGAGAAGGAGAAAGCGGCGCTGTTGGTGGTGATCGCCGGTCTGCGGGACGGCTGCAAGGTGGTGCTGGCGATTGAGCCCGGATACCGCGAGTCGCAGGAGTCGTGGTCGAGCCTCCTGCGGAGCCTGAAATCTCGCGGGATCCAGATGCCGAAGCTGGTCGTCGCGGATGGTCACCTCGGAATCTGGTCGGCGATGGGCGAGATTTTTCCGGAGATCGAACAGTAGCGGTGCTGGAATCACAAGATCGTCAACGTGCTCGAGCGCGTGCCGAAGAAACAGCACGCCGAAGCCCGAATGCTGCTCTGCGCGATGCCCTACGCCGGAACGCGACAAGAGGCCGAGGCACGACGCGACGGTTTCATCGAGCGCTTCGGCACAGCCTATCCCGATGCGGCCAAGATTCTGCACACCGACTGGGAGCGCATGGTCACCTTTTATGGCTTTCCGAAAGAGCACTGGAAGCATCTACGCACGACCAATATTGTCGAGTCACCCTTCGCGGTCGTGCGCCTGCGAACAAAGGCGGCGAAGCGCTTTAAGAAGGTCGCCAACGCGACGGCGCTGATCTGGCGGGTCCTGCTCGTGGCCGAACGATCGTTTCGCAGGCTCGATCACCCACAGCTCCTGGCCGAAGTTGCCGAGGGGGCCAAGTACCAGAATGGAATTCGAGTCGTTGAGAAGGTCAACACCAGCGATCAAGAGGCCGCCGCCTGATGCCGTTTACACACCAATTGACGGAACCTCCACCAAGCGTGTCCTTCCTTTGTTGGGACGACTGATCAAAGAAGATAAAACGCCCGCTTCCAGTGATCTACAGCATACGAGTTGTTTCTAGCCCGTAGGCTCGCTAGTGCTTTGTCGC
>Ga0209048_10004649_pt1 | contig 13114 bp, 12 predicted proteins | sample FrelakmetCRP12CR_FD_187146 | JGI IMG/M metagenome (GOLD analysis project Ga0209048, IMG submission 187146) | Freshwater lake sediment microbial communities from the University of Notre Dame, USA, for methane emissions studies - CRP12 CR (SPAdes)... | ecosystem: Environmental > Aquatic >... | reverse complement strand
TATTGTTTCCAATACTTGGGCGGAAAGGGTTGACAGTAAAACGGAGCAAGCAGTAGAGCCTCATGTGCACAAACTTTCCCGTGGACTCGTCAATGTGGGAACCGCGCCCTTTGAACTTCCAAAACAAATGATCAAAAAAGCCCAAGAAGGAAACAGCCCGGCGGGCGAGTTTGCCGGCTATTTGACTGGTATTGTTACCGGTATTGGCTGGACTTTCTGCAGGTTTGGCTCGGGAGTGGTGGATATTGTTTCCGCTCCTTTTCCAGGAAATGAAAAGGGATTAATAAAACCAGAATTTATTTCTGATGAAAAAATATTAAGTGAGCCATAATTTTTGGTGTAATATAAGACTAAAGTTTTTCAGGCGTAGTTACAAAAAGAACCCCCTTTATCATTAAAAGGGGGGGCTTTATTTCCTTTCCCTTTTCACCCTGCGCCATGCTCCCTGCTCTTTCAACCCTTACTGCCACTTGTCACATGTGCAGCCCTAAACTTATTTCTTGACGGATTTGTCTGCCTTTACAACTGACCGCTGATCCCACATTTTTATAAGCAATCGCCGGCATGGATTCTCGATGAGGGTTCGCATCAAGAAAGCGACCAAAAGCACTGTGCAACAAAACCCAACCAGTGCCACCTGGTCGGATGCAAAGGAAAAGAAGTCCGCCTTTTTCATGTAGTACCGAATTAAAACCTGGTGCACCATATAAATTGAAAAGCTGAGTTGCCCCAGCCATACCAGCAATCGCGACGCTAACAGCCATGAGATTACTCCCTTTTCCAGAGCCATCACGGCGACAAAAAATCCATAAAAGAGACACACTATTCCGCTATTGCCTAACCATACAATTCCGGCGGGTCCGATCCAGCTATAATGCTTTTCCACAACATGAACAAGATCGGTGCAAAAATAGATAACGACAATAACCAACGTGAAGATTAATAGCTCAATGAATGTTCCTAAACTTCGCCCAATGTACTTTCTCGACAGTTTTTTTTGCCACCAGAGCGCGAATGACATTCCTAAGACAAACTCAAATAAGCGCCCCAAAGGGTGAACGCAGATCAAAGCATGGAGGCTCAGTCCCCAATCCTTTTTTGAGGAATAGGGTATTTGCAAATGATTGCAGAAAGCGATCCAAACAATCAAAAGAAGTCCTACAGCGAACAATTTGATAAACCAGGTACGCTCCCACTTGTAAATCAGAAAGGGGAAAAGGAGATAGAAGGCGAATTCTGTGGCAATGGCCCATGATACCCAATTATAAGACATATAACAACGAGTAAACGGAATCCATGAATTGATCATGGCCAAATTTAAGAGTGCTCTCCAGCTTAAGTGCTTGTGCAAGAGCACCACGAGCAAAAGAAACGCGGCAAAGTGCACCGGCCAAAGTCGTGCGAATCGTGCTACCCAGAATCGACGGATGTCACTAACGTTGTCGAGAGAGGGGTGCACGTAAACAAGAATAAATCCGGAGAGAATAAAGAAAAAAGTTATTGCGGTAGCCCAGGGAAAAGAATCAACCCACTGTTCACGAATTCCGAAGCGACTCCGACAGTGCAAAAAAACTATCATTGCAGCAGCAAAAAAACGCAAGGATGTCAGGGCATGTAATTCTCTTCTGGTATTTTTACTTGTCGGCATGTCCTTCATTCTCAATCCTTTTTCTATCTCTTTCTGTTTTTATGAAGCGAACACTATCTTGAAAACCTAACCCCATACTGCCCTGGTTATGTAAAATTGCCACGGGTATTGCCCTAACATTATCACCAGCGGATTCTGGTAATTTCCTGGTAGAGTTGTTCAAATTCATAGGCTGAATCACTAAAGGGAAGGAACTGGAAGATGTTTTTCCCCAGCAGTAAGGACTGGGCCAGGGCGATTCTCTGGCTGATTTCGGTTTTGAAGACAGGTAGATTATATTTAGTGAGAGACTCCCTGAGAGAGTCACCCAGTTTGGTAGTGCTCATTTTCCGCGAAATAAGAAAGCGGGCCTTTAAATGAGGGTTTTCCGCCTGGGCATCTTTAATCATCGCCACGGTTGCCCCTGCGCTCCAGACATCAAGCGGAGAGGGAGTAACAGGTATGATGGCTAATTTTATTCCCGTTAGAATGGCGCGGGAAATCTGGTTGAGACTGGGCGGGGAATCAATGACGATATGGAGCTTTTGTTCCTGATAATCCGGGATATCACTCAGACGGAGGGATTCAAAAATCGAAAGAATAGTAAAGGGCTGCTCTTTAGTCAGGGATTGAAACCAGTGCTTGACCGAACCTTGGGGATCGCTGTCAACCAGCAGGACTTTTTTACCTTGTTGGGCCATAACCGCGGCTAAGTTGATTGCCACAGTGGTCTTGCCGACTCCGCCCTTTTGGCTAATCACGGCAATACTTAAAGGGATTTTTTCACCCGCGTCCGATTGAAGACTTTCCTGCCAGGGGTTATAAAAATTATTTTTAAATTTCTGGAGAAAGTTAGTCGGAATCATGGATATACTCCCTTCAAGCTATTGAGTTTAAAAAAGTATTTAATTTACCCCTTCATAAACAGTTTGCATTTTTAAAATTATTACAATACTAATGCTAATAAAGTAAAAACGCAATAAAAAATAAAGAGTTATCCTTAAAGCTTTGCCATGGAAGATTTTTTGCTCAATGCCTTGAAACAAACTGATCAAGAAGGTTTATACCGTACCCTCCAATCTCTTGAAACCGCCCAAGCTCCGGTGGTAGTTGTTGGAGGAAAAAGAGTGATTCAATTTTCTTCTAATAATTACTTAGGGCTGGCTAATCATCCGGCATTAAAAAGGGCTGCGCAAGAGGCTATTGAACGATATGGGGTTGGAACCGGTGCATCCCGGTTAATTGCCGGGAATCTCGAACTTTACGAGCACCTGGAAAAAAACCTGGCGCAGTTCAAGGGAACCGAATCCGCCATTGTTTTTCCCACCGGCTACCAGACCAATGTGGGCACGATTTCCGCCCTTATGGGAGAAAAAGATCTCATTTTCAGTGATGCCTTAAACCATGCGAGTATTGTTGACGGCTGCCGGCTCTGTGGCGCAAAGGTTATCATCTATCCCCACCGTGACCTGGATGCTTTGGGGCAGTTGATTAAAACCGCGTCTCAAGCGAAAAACCGGATGATTATCACTGATGGAGTTTTTAGTGTGGATGGCACGATCGCCCCTCTTCCGGGGCTGGTGGAATTAGCCAAGCGTTATGGATGCTGGCTGATGGTGGACGAGGCCCATGCTACCGGCGTTCTGGGAAACCGGGGACGGGGCACAGCCGAGCATTTCGGAGTTGAACATGGAGTTGATATTCACATGGGTACCTTTAGTAAGGCCTTAGGAAGTCTCGGGGGCTACGTAGCAGGAAGCAAAAATTTGATAGATTTTCTTATCAATAAAAGCCGAAGCCTGATTTATACCACTGGACTTCCACCGGCAGTACTGGCCGTCAATTGCGCTGCATTAGAACTCGTTGAAAATGGTTTGAACCTAAGAAAAGCACTCTGGGAGCGAGTGGTTTTTTTTAGAAACGAATTAAATAGGTTGGGGTTTAATACGTTTTCGAGTGAAGCTCAGATTATCCCGGTTATTATCGGCGACCCGGTCAAGACCATGGAGGTTTTCCAATATTTATTTTCCCGAGGAGTGTTAGCTTATGGAGTCAGGCCCCCCACGGTACCTGAGGGGCTTTCGCGAATAAGGATTGCGGTCATGGCTACCCATGAGTGGGATGACCTTTACTTTGGATTACAGGTCTTAGAAGAAGCAGGAAAGAAGTTTGGAATTATTTAACGATGAGGAAGGAATTGAAAAAAAAGATTAAAAAACCATTCGTCCCGGCGAGAAATAATTTTCTGCACCTCTCGAAGGTGGATAAAAAATATCTTTGGCATCCTTTTACTCAAATGCAAGACTTTCTAAAAGAAGACCCCTTAATTATTGCTGAAGGAAAAGGCAACTATGTGATTGACATAAAGGGGAACAAATATCTCGATGGGGTTTCCTCCCTCTGGGTTACGGTGCATGGCCACCAGCATCCGGATATAAATGCAGCTATCGTTGCTCAAGTGAAAAAAATCTCCCATTCTACCTTGTTAGGGATTAGCAATGTTCCGGCGATTAAGCTCGCCCAACAGTTAGTAAAAATAGCCCCTCCAGGCCTTAACAAAGTTTTTTATTCAGAATGTGGAGCAGCAGCAGTAGAGATTGGATTGAAAATTGCTTTTCAATACTGGCAGCAGCGGAAAAACCCCCGGCCACAAAAGACCAAATTTCTTTATCTCCAAAATTCCTACCATGGTGACACCCTGGGGGCAGTTGGCGTAGGAGGGATTGACTTATTGCATAAAATTTATCGCCCATTATTGACTGAACATATCTGTGCTCCTGCGCCGTATTGTTGCCGATGTTTTCTTGGCAAAAAACGAACTTCCTGTAAGATGGAGTGCGGTGATAAACTCGAAAAAGTTATCCGGTCACGCCACAAGGAGATAGCGGCTTTTATTATTGAGCCTTTGGTTCAGGGCGCCGCCGGAATGATTATTGCTCCCTGCGGATATTTAAAAAAGGTGAAAGAACTTTGTAACAAATATGAAATCCTTCTTATTGCTGATGAGGTAGCCGTTGGTTTCGGCCGCACCGGACGGATGTTTGCGTGCGAGCATGAAAATATCTCTCCGGATATTATGACTGTGGGGAAAGGGATAACCGGGGGATATTTGCCTCTTGCCGCCACGTTAACGACTGATGAGGTTTATAGAGCGTTCCTGGGTGAGTTTTGGGAGTTTAAAACGTTTTATCATGGCCATACCTATACGGGCAATCCCGTTTCCTGCGCCGCTGCTTTGGCTAATTTATCAGTCTTTAAAAAAGAAAAGACCTTAAAGAAACTTCAGGATAAAATTGTTTTACTAACTGAGCTGCTGCAAAAATTTGAGAAGCTGGAACACGTGGGCGAGATTCGCCAGAAGGGCTTTATGGTGGGTATTGAACTGGTATTAGACCAAAGCACCAAAGAATCCTATCCCGTGGAGGAAAAAATCGGTACTCGGGTAATTAAAGAGGCACGAAAAAACGGCCTGGTTATTCGTCCTCTTGGGGATGTTATTGTGCTTATGCCTCCGTTGAGTATCTCGAAGTCTGAACTCAAACGGGTTACCCAAATAACCTTTGATGCGGTCAAAAAAGTTACTGAAGGGTAGCGTAACCGGACGCCATTAGGTGGTGCTATTGTTCTTCAGCTACTACTGAAAGTAGTAGTAGCTGAAGAAGTTTTTATCATGGCAAGTAATTATTTTTGTGCGTCAAGTTTTTGAAGCTGGGAAACTTTTTGGCAATTTTTTTCTGGTATGCAACCCGCATACTTATTTGCGTAAGGTCACGTACATCCCCACACAAACATTGCCAGCATTAAAAGGCATAGGATCTTTTTCTCCATTGTTCTAACTCCTTGAAACGCTACCCATCCCAAACCCGTTCCCTGATGAATGAATTTGGACGTTTTATAATAGCATAGTATTTGTTTATGCAAGCAATTATTGCATTAGCCGGGGATTTTGCTTTTTATAAGCACGAAAACTTTTTTATATCCAAAAAGTTTTCCGCACTATCCTATCATCAATTTCTATTTTATAAGTTAAGTACGGCTAAAAGTATTTTTAAAAAAGATTGTATGCGTCAGGTGTTAAAATGCGTTTTAAAAAATATATTCCTTTTACAGCTCCAGCCATTTTTTCCTAGCAAAGAAACCAACGCCAATGAGAGCTAAGATAACCGAAATAATGATAACGTATAAAAAGGCGTGGGGTGAATCCTGAAAGGGTAGTTTGACATTCATCCCGTATAAACTCGACATTAAAATGGGAAGGGTGATGATTATAGCGATGGAGGTTAAGACTTTCATCACAATGTTTAAATTGTTAGAGATGATGGAGGCGAATGCATCCATCATCCCGCTCAGAATATCACTGTAAATATTTGCCATCTCAATGGCCTGCTTACTTTCAATGGCTATGTCTTCAAAGAGATCCTGATTTTCAGAATTTATTTCCAGCATGTCTATTTTCTGAAGCCTTTCTAACATGAAAGCATTTGATTTTAAAGAAGTGGTGAAATAAACCAGACTCTTTTCAATATTTAAGAGTTTGATGAGCTGCTTGTTCTTTGATGATTGTTCGAGCTTTTTCTGGATAACCGCGGCTGCGTTGTTAATCTGCTTCAGGTATTGAAGATAAAGCAAAGTTGCCCGAAGAAACAGTTGCAAGACGAATCTATTCCTTTTGGCAGTAAAAAAATTCCTTACCTTGTTTTTAATAAAATCTAAAATTACCGCGCTTTCTTTTGGACAAATGGTAATTATTAAATCGTTAGTCAATAATTAAATCGTTAGTCAATATGATTCCGATGGGGACGGTAAAATACAAAACATCAAGATTCGTTTCATCAAAAAAAGGAGTTTTTAATATGATCAGGGTAATATCGTTCTCAACTTCACTTCTTGATATTTCGTCCATATCGAGAGAAGCGGTCAAAAAATCATTGGGTATATTAAACCGTTGAACAAGAAAATCCAATTCTTCTTTGTTCGGGTTGGTTACATTTATCCAGCAGTCCTTTTCGATTCTGTTAACCTTTTCCAATTTGTTGTTTAGGGTTTTGTAAATTTCAATTTTTAATGAATCTTGGTAAACAAATTCTGAGTGTTTTATAAATTCAGTAGCAGCCTCGATCTGAGAAGCTAATCTTGTAAAATCTTCTCTTTGGGTCTGCTGCAAGAGAGTTTTTATTTTAATTTTGGCTTCATCTGGCAACTGTTGAAGAAAGGTAAATCTTTCTTCTTCCGGCATAAAAGAGATAACATCCAGGAGCGCGTCTTCTTTGAACAACTCTATCAAAAGCAGTTTTACATCTTCATCAAAGCAAAAGAAGATGGAGGAACGAATTTCTGAGGAAAGATTAAACAAAATATTCTGTATTTCTTGGGGATAAAGTGCGCCCAAAAAATCCGCAACAATTGAAGGGGCGGTGGAAATACAAAAATCCTGAAGCTCGTCAATCTGGTTCGAGAGGAGCATTTCTCTGATTTCTGGTACAAGCAATGGATTTTTCATGATGTGCCCTCAGTGAATAAAAAAGTCCGGTTTCAATTGAGTCTATGATAGTTAGAAAAATTTTTCCATAATCTTCTTCATTTTTTCTTAAATCTATTTCAGAGATTAAAAAAAATAATTTCCATCAACAAAAGCACCCAATTAAAGAAATACGTCATAGGGGAGAAAATTTATTGATAAAAAAACGGCTGGTAAAAATTTACCAGCCGTTATGAGGAGGATAGAGGAGGAGAAAAGTTGAAATAAAAATCTTTAAAAGCTTAAGCAACTTAATTAACTAAATTTTCAATTATTCAATAAGCGATAATCGTGCCAATGCTTTTTAAAAAATTATATTGTTTTTATTAATTTTTTTCGGCAAAATAAATACTAGAAAAATAATACTGTATTAAAAATGCAACTTTATTTATAATTATATAGAATTTAACCAAAAATATTGAATGTCAATATTGCAACTCGGTAGCAATATTAAAACATTAAAGGAAAGTATCCAAAGGAAGGAACAAAAGAAAGGAGGGCTAATCACTCGGATTAGCCCCGCAAGGAGATTGCCTTATTATTTATTCAGTCGAATTCTCAACTCTTTTCCCACCCTGAAAAAAGGAAGTTTTTTGGAAATCACTCCAACTTTTTCACCAGTTCGAGGGTTGCGGCCAGTATATCCTTTATAACTCCTCACCCTGAAACTTCCAAAACCCCTTATTTCAATTGATTTTCCTTCTTTGAGTTCCTGGAGCATGCTCGAAAAAATTAGGTTTACCACCGTCTCCGACAAGGTTTTACTGATATTGCCTTTTTCCGATAATTTCTGAATCAATTCTGACTTAACCATAATTTTGTTCTCCCTTGTTTATTTTACCTCATTGATTGGGGCATCCAAATACCTGCAGGCTGCCATTAAAACTTTATGAATATAACTAAAATATTAGCTGGGTTCAAGACTGATTTCAATTCTTTTTTTTAAAAAGATAATCCGTCCCTATTTATTTTCTCTTTTACCTTAATAATAAAATTTACTTACGCATTGATTTAATTTGATTTTTCAGTATTGTTAAATACATACCATAGAGACAAAAAATAATAAAGGTTTGAAATTATTTTGTAGACTTGTTAGGCTATCCATAAGAATATTGAACCATTATGATTTCCCTAATAACGCTTAATGAAAATGCATGTTGGTAATCCACATTGTGCTTTAAATCATACAAAGACACTATTGATTTTCTCTTTGGTTTACAAAGATTTGGAATAAAACTTGGTTTGGAAAATATAGCCCGGATGCTTAAAGCTTTTGGGAACCCCCATCAAAACCTGAAAGCTATCCACATCGCAGGCTCTAATGGCAAGGGATCGGTGGCAGCATTTGTTGCCAAAATTTTTCAAAAAGCGGGGTACCGGGTCGGGCTATATACCTCACCACATCTGTTGGATTTTTCAGAACGGATCAGGTTACAGGGAGAACCAATTTCGCATGACGAGGTCATAAATTTAACCCGATTAATTCGAACAAAACAATATGCGGTTGAGAAGAAGGATGGCACCAAGGGTGATCCAACATCGGTCACCTGTATGACTTTTTTTGAGTTCACTACTCTCCTGGCATTTCTCTATTTTCTTAAAAAAAAAGTCGACTTAGCTGTGGTTGAAGTTGGGATGGGAGGCAGGTTAGATGCGACGAATGTTCTTAACCCATTAGTCTCTGTAATTACCAATATCTCTAAAGAGCATCAGCAGTATCTGGGAAAAACCCTGGTAGAAATTGCCAGAGAAAAAGCTGGTATTATAAAAAAAAATGGGGTCCTGCTTACCGCAATCACACAACCTCAAATTTTTGCTAAAATTCGCTCCCAATGTCAGCAAAGGGGGAGTATAGTATACCGACTGGGGAAGCATATTGGTGTTCTAGAAAAAAACGGGGGGAAGTTTGATTATCAGGGGCTTTTTACCAGCTATAAAAAACTTAAGATTAATACCCTTGGCAAATACCAAACCCACAATGCAGCGTTAGCAGTAGGAGTAACCGAAATTTTAAAAAACCAGGGATATCAAGTAACGGAAAACGCAATCAGGGAAGGATTATTGAAGATGAAATGGCCCGGCCGTCTGGAGATAGTTAACCAAAATCCAAAAATCTTATTAGACGGCGCTCACAACTTAGCCGCAATAGAAAAGCTCACAAGGGAGCTTAAGAAAACTTTTTCCTATCGAAAGCTTTTCTTAGTCATGGGGATCATGAAAGATAAATCAATAAAACCCATCCTTAAACGGATCGTTGCTTTGGGACACCACATTATCTTCACCCAACCCAAGACAGATCGAGCTGCCTCTCCCTTTTTCCTTCTCAAAGCCGCACGGTTTTTAAATAACAGCGGAGAAGTTGTTGAGGATGTTAAACAGGCAGTACAAAAAGCACTATCCTTAGCAAACAAAGATGATTTGATCTGTGTTACTGGCTCGTTGTTTACCATAGGAGAAGCTCGTGAGCTTTTTTTCTCAAAGGTTGAGATCTAATATGAAAAAAGTTTTACTTTATATTGGTTTAATATTTTTTTTCTTTATAGTGGGTTTCGAGGCTAAAGCAGAATATCGCTCACCTTACCTTCAGCCGCGCAAAAAAGAACTCCCAAAAGCTCGGCCACGTCCGAAGTTTGAGCCTGGAAAAACACCTGTCACGCTGGTCGCTGATACAATGAACTATAATAATGAGACCGGAGTTTATACCGCCCGAGGAAATGTGGTAATTAAACAGCTTGACCAGACCTTAAAGGCAGATTATGTTGAGTACAACCCTAAGACCCAGGTAGCCCGTGCCAATGGTCATGTGGTTTATAAAGAAGAGGGTGGAGATAACCTGGCGTGTAATTACCTCGAAATGAATATGGGGACCAAGGAAGGCTTCGCAAAAGAAGGAAAGATTTTTTACCAGAAAGATAATGTATACCTTAACGGGAGCAACATTGAAAAGCTCGGCGAAAAGCAATATCGGATCACCGACGGTGAAATCACTACGTGCGATGGCAAGAAACCCGCATGGAAGATCACGTGTAAAAAGATCGACGTTACCTTGGAAGGGTTGGCTAAGGCAAAAGACGCCACGTTTAAGATTAAAGATTATCCGGTTGCCTATTTCCCCTATTTCGTTTATCCTGCGCTGATAAAAAGGCAGAGCGGATTTTTAACGCCCTCAGTCGGAACTTCAAGCACTGAGGGAATAAAAATTGACAATGCTTATTACTGGGCAATTTCTCCCAATACCGATGCCACATTCAATTTAGATGTAGCGACTAAAAAAGGGGTGGGGGTGGGAGGTGAATACCGTTACATTACCAGTGAAACCAGCAGGGGGCGTCTCTATGGATATTTTATTGAAGAGTCGAACAGCTACCAAAATGACAAATATTCTGACCTCTTAGATCGGGGGCAAGACCGGTGGAATATTGTTTATGAGGGGAAAAAAGATTTTGATCCGACATTTTTTGCCCGGGCAAAATTAGATCTGGTGAGCGACCGGCAGTTCTATCATGATTATGGAAGCCAAACAAACATCCGCAGCGCAGAAAATACTCAATCTTCAGCTTTTCTTACCAAACATTGGGAAAATTTCAGCTTAGCAGGAGAGGTGGAATATAACTATAACCTTTTAGATTCCAATGATTACCCTCCAAATTATCTTTATTATATGGGTAATAAGTCCACCCTCCAGCGTTACCCGCAGATCATGTTAGCGGGCATTCCTATCATGGTTCCGCATACCCCGTTATATTTTTCCTTAAATTCCGACTATGCTCATTTTTATCGGGAGCAAGGCACGGAAACTCCTTCTTATCCGATAATGCTTACTAAACAGGGAGATCGGCTTGAATGTGATCCCGGCATCATGTTGCCCCTCAGCGTGATGAAAAATTTCTTTCTTCAGACCGAGGCTGGATTTTTACAGACCTCATATTTCAATACCAGTGATAATAAAGGGCTGGATGATAGTCGGAGTTTATTCCATGTTTTTTCTGACCTTTCTACTAAGTTTATGAAAGTTTACGATCTGGGTTCCGGAAACAAGCTTCGGCACACCATTGAACCAGAATTTATTTACACCTATGTCCCTGCCCGAAGCCAAAATGATTTACCTCGTTACGATGAGTTTGACAATATTGCGGAAGAGAACCGGGTTGCTTTGGCAATCACCAACCGTCTGGTGAGTAAATCTTCTTCAGCGGGTGGTATTAGCTCAACAAAAGAAATTTTATTTCTCCGCTTAGGGAACTATTACGACTTAACTACCTCGCACGATCCTTTTTCCGACTTTTTCTTGGAATTAAGAAGTCAGCCACTTTCGTGGATGCGTCTAAAATCTAACCTTGCCTACAATATTCACGATCAGCGGTTTGACATCTTGAACGGGTCAATACATTTCGACGACCAAAGGAAAGATTCGTTTGAGCTTGAATACCGTTATACTGCTACAAACAACCAGGGATCCGATCCTTTAACGGCAACCGGACAACCCAACTATTTAGCCGGCATTCAACTTTTAAATGGCGGTATGGGTAAAATAGACACTTTAGCAGGCACACAATTTGTAACAGAAAAAATTGAGGAATTTGATACCCGGTTGCAGCTTGTACTTACTCAAACTACGAGTCTATTTTTTCAAGACCGCAACGACCTGCACAGTCAAAAAACACTTGAAACTCTCTTCGGAATGGATTATCACCCCCAATGCTGGGGCACCATCATTTCTTGCCTCATGCGTCCAAAGACCGCGGGAAGAGATAAAGAAAACAAAATCATGTTTGAGTTTTATCTTAAGGGAATTGGGAGAGTGGGGGGCATTAGCCAGTAATTAGAGGAAAAGCTTTTATATAGAACGGTATGAAAAGCAAAGTCTATTTTTCTGACTTAAAGACAACAACCAAAAAAAACCTTTTGAACAAGCTGGAAGACCTGTTAGAAAAGGCCGAAATCAAATCCCGGATAAAACCCAATCGGCCCGTGGCGATCAAACTCCATTTTGGGGAACGAGGAAATACTGCGTTCATCCGTCCCCTTTTTTTGCGTGTTGTCGTTGATAAAGTCAAGGAGTATAAGGGGCTTCCTTTTCTCACCGATACTACTACTCTTTACAAAGGTTCGCGAAGTGAGGCAGTAACGCATCTTACCACAGCTATTTTAAACGGCTTTGATTATTCCGCGGTGGGAGCGCCTTTGGTTATTGCGGATGGCATTTACGGGAATACGTTCGTTCGAGTCAAGATTAATCAGCAGATTTATAAAGAAGTAAGTATTGCTGCGGAAATTGCTCACGCAGATTCACTCATAAGCGTAGCTCATTATAAATGCCACGAACTTTCTGGTTTTGGAGGAACTATAAAAAACATCGGCATGGGGTGTGCGACCAAGGAAGGCAAACTTAGCCAACATTCCAACCTTTGTCCGAAAGTTGATTTGAACCTCTGCATCGGTTGCGGCGATTGTGTCAGGTGGTGTCCAAGCTCCGCCATATCGCTTAAAAATAAAAAAGCGGCACTCAATCCTAAACGCTGCATAGGCTGTGGGGAGTGTCTTACTATCTGTCAGCAAGAGGCGATCGATATCCAGTGGGATAAAAATATGGCTAACTTCCAGAAAAAGATGGTTGAATATGCCTATGGGGTTTTAAAGGGAAAAAAGGGGAAAGCAATCTTTATTAACTTTATTACCCAAGTTAGTCCAGATTGTGACTGCTGTTCTTTTTCTGATGCACCGATTGTACCGGATGTGGGCATCGTCGCCTCAACTGATCCGGTTGCTATCGACCAAGCCTCAACCGATCTGGTAAATAAACAGCCAGGAAATTCCCTGTCCAAACTAAAATCTGGTCTGAGCCCCGGTGATGATAAAATCCGAGGCGTGTTTCCCGAGGTTGACTGGACGATCCAGCTCCACTATGCCCAGGAGCTTGGGCTGGGCCAAAGAGATTATGAGTTGATTAAAATTTAAAAGTTGTTTCA
>Ga0209048_10004648_pt1 | contig 13115 bp, 9 predicted proteins | sample FrelakmetCRP12CR_FD_187146 | JGI IMG/M metagenome (GOLD analysis project Ga0209048, IMG submission 187146) | Freshwater lake sediment microbial communities from the University of Notre Dame, USA, for methane emissions studies - CRP12 CR (SPAdes)... | ecosystem: Environmental > Aquatic >... | reverse complement strand
CCCTGCCACACGTGACCTGAAAGGTTTCCAGAAACACCGACTGCACATAGTTTCAAACTGTGCATAGGGGTCGCTATGTAAACCTCTACATAGCGACCCAAAGCCGTCGTTCGGCTTGGTCCAATCCAGCGACCACTACCGGCTGATGCTGTTGAAAAACTCGCTCTCTGGCGAAAAGGGTGGGTGGGTTGAAAATTTCGACCTTCACAATCGCGCCATATTCAACGATCGCGCCTCAAGGAAGGCTTAGCCATACCCTAAATGAATCTAGTATTAAGTTTTTCAACAGAATCGGCTAAGAACAGTATTCCAGAACGGCGCCAAAACGCCGGACGCTCAATCGGCCGCCAATCTATTTCGCCATCGGCGCGGCGTGGCAATTCCAGGATGCATGACCGCAAAATGGGAATGTTCGAGATAATGCGTCCTATTAGGGGAGTCCATGATGAAATCGATCAGCGCTTTTGTAGGGCATAGCTTCACGGAGGACGATGCAGCCGTTGTTAACTCGGTTCTAAACTACCTGTCACGTGTGGCCGAGTTGAATCCATCCTTTTCGTGGACTCACGCAAAGCACCCTGAACCCATATCAGTTGACGAGAAGGTCTTGGCTCTTCTCGAAGGAAAGAACCTATTCATTGGCATCTGCACACGCAAGGAACGAGTCGTTTCTTCCAATGCGCTCTCGTCTTGCTGGATGTCTCGCCAGAAACTGGCCGTCAAGGAAAATGCTCTTGAGTGGAAAACGTCCGACTGGATAATCCAGGAAATTGGATTGGCTATCGGTCGCGGGATGGACATCATTCTTCTCATCGAGGAGGGTATCCGCTCACCGGGCGCGCTACAAGGAAATCTCGAGTACATCTCACTGAACCGAGATGCGCCCGAACGATCATTCGACGCCTTGCTGGCGATGCTTGCTACCCTTACTCCCCGGCCAACTGACGGTGTTGCCGCAACCGTGCCACCAAGTTCGAGCGAGCCGGCAAAGTCGACCGATCACCCTGAACATGACTGGATTACGCCCAAGTCCGAGTGGAATCGAGACGACTTCGAATTTGCAATGATGCATTGCATCGCAACGAAGAACGATCAAGCGAAAGAGGTAGTCGACAAGGCGTTCCGTGCGTCCAAGGCCGGCGCCTCTGAAGAAGACAAAACGGAATGGTTAGCCTACAAGGAATATATCTGCATCGCACTTGGGCGTGGCGGCGATCTCTCAAGGCTTGAAGCGATTGCAACTGAATTGCCAGACAATGCCAACGTGACGCTGCATCTGGCAAGGAGCTATGCCCGATATGACGAACACGGTAAAGCTGCGTCTCTTTACCAGGCCGCAGCAGGACAGGCCAAGTCGGTTATCTCCCAAATTGAACTGCTCGGTCAAGCAGCCCTATGTTTCGAAAGGGTAGGCAAGAAGGCAGACGCCGATCGATTGGCGAGCCAAATACGGGCTATCTGCGCCGACGCACATGAAGGTGAGATGGAACTTCTCCTCGCCGAGAAGGGCCTCGCGGAGCTGCGAAAGGACGATGACGCCGAAATTGGATTGCTGGAACGGCAGCTTGAACTCAATCCTACTGACAACGAAAACCGGTTTGGCCTCGCGTACAAGTACTCAAATATTGGCCGGGACGACATGGCCGCTTATCACTACTCACGAATTCGAACGCCTGCGAGAAATGCCATTGCATGGAACAACTTCGGCGTCGCGCTTGAGTTGCTGGAATTGCCGGTGAAAGCCGTCGAGGCCTATCGGAATTCTGCTGGCCTCGGCGAGACACTCGCCATGAGTAATCTTGCGCACCGATTTCTGAACGCCGGTTTTGTTGACGAAGCCAAGAAGATTCTTGGTGAAGCTTTGCGCGTCGCCGACCACCACAAGAACGTTGACAAGGCCCTGGGAGTTATTCGTGACCGTGTGGACGATGAAGAAAAACAGGAGGCGTCGGTATACGAAAAGGCGAAGCCCGTTAGCGAGTTCTTCCGATCTTTTGGGCAGGCACGAATCAAACCCCTCGCGATCGGATTGCAGGGAGCGTGGAAAACCCCTACCTGCGATGTCGTAGTTCAGATAGATGGGACGTCTGTCGTAGCCCGTGGCACGTATGAGGTCACGGCAACCGGACTTCTTGCAGCCGCGTTTATGGGTACAAGAGCACCTGACTCCGCGCCGGTGAAATACTTTTTGGAATGTCGGGGCGATCTCTACGGCCAAACGGTCAGCGGAACTGTTTCTCGCGGACAAATCGTCACCACGAAATCCGCTGCCGCCTCAACACTCCTCGGTGCCGAAACCAAACCGACGTTCTTGATGTGGCTCGGCGATGCCGGAACTGTGATTTACGTCATGGAACGTCCAACGCCAGACAAATCTCGCTTCTATCAGCTCGAGCGAATTTAGCTTCGACGACTTCGAAATCACTGACGCGCGGCGGTTTCGTATGCCGTCGGGCCAACGTCCGGTGACGGATTCAGACCGGCCGTCGAAGTTAAATGGTGCCAACGGCAGCAAAGGCCGAACCGCCGCCGGATGGCTGATTCTGCCGAGCGGCAGGCCTGGGATCAGCAACCCGCCATCACGAATGGAAGTATCATCAGGCCACAGAGGTTCGCAACCAGCCTCCTACGGTCAACCGGGAAAAGCGGCTTTTCCAAGAAAAAACGGCGAGGTCTTCAGCCTCGCCGTTTTCATTTCGCTCGCTGGTTTAGCCCTTGGCGAAACGCATGATGCCGTTTTCGCAGGCCACGCGGATCGTATCCTTGGGCCCGAACTTGCCTTCGAGGATGCTCTTGGCCAGCGGGTTTTCCAGTTGCTGCTGGATCGCCCGCTTGAGCGGCCGGGCGCCGAACACCGGGTCGAAACCAGCCATCGCCAGTTCGGACAGCGCGCTGTCTTCGACCACCAGTCCCATTTCGAGTTGGTCCAGCCGCTTTTCCAGATAACCGAGCTGGATCTTGGCGATGCCGGCGATGTGCTTCTCGTCCAGCGCGTGGAAGACCACCACTTCGTCGATGCGGTTGATGAATTCCGGTCGGAAGTAGCTTTTCACCTCGGCCATCACCGCCATCTTGATCACACCATAGTCATCGCCGGCCATCTGCTGGATCATCTGGCTGCCGAGGTTCGAGGTCATGACAATGACCGTGTTCTTGAAGTCGACCGTGCGCCCCTGGCCATCGGTCATCCGGCCATCGTCGAGCACCTGCAACAGCACGTTGAAGACATCCGGGTGTGCCTTCTCGACCTCGTCGAGCAGGATCACGCTATACGGCTTCCTGCGTACCGCTTCGGTCAGGTAACCGCCTTCCTCGTATCCAACATAGCCCGGTGGCGCGCCGATCAGGCGGGCGACCGAATGCTTCTCCATGAACTCGCTCATGTCGATACGGATCAGGTGATCCTCGGAATCGAACATGAACTCGGCCAGCGCCTTGCACAGCTCGGTCTTGCCGACGCCGGTCGGGCCGAGGAAGAGGAAGGAGCCATAGGGGCGGTTGGGGTCGGACAAACCGGCGCGCGAACGACGAATGGCATCGCCGACCAGACGCACGGCCTCGTCCTGACCGACGACGCGCTTGTGCAGGCGCTCCTCCATGTGCAGCAGCTTTTCACGTTCGCCCTGCATCATCTTGCTGACCGGGATGCCGGTAGCGCGTGACACCACCTCGGCGATTTCCTCGGCGCCGACGTGGGTGCGCAGCAACTTGTTTTTGGCCTGTTTTTCCGGGTCGACCGCGTCAGCCGCCTTCAACTGCCCCTCAAGCTGCGGCAACTTGCCATATTGCAGCTCGGCCACCTTGTCGAGCTTGCCTTCGCGTTGCAGCCGCGTGATCTCGGCCTTGACCCGGTCGATTTCTTCCTTGATGTGCGCCGAACCCAGCACGGCGGATTTTTCCGATTTCCAGATTTCCTCCAGATCGGAATACTCCTTCTGCAGCTTGACCAGTTCTTCCTCGATCAATCCAAGGCGCTTTTTGGAAGCCTCATCCTTCTCGCGCTTCACCGCCTCGCGCTCGATCTTGAGCTGGATCATCCGCCGTTCGAGCCTGTCCATGACTTCCGGCTTGGAGTCGATCTCCATCTTGATCCGCGCGGCGGCCTCGTCGATCAGGTCGATCGCCTTGTCCGGCAGGAAACGGTCGGTGATGTAGCGGTGGCTCAACTCGGCGGCGGCAACGATCGCCGGGTCGGTAATGTCGACGCCGTGGTGCAGTTCGTATTTTTCCTGCAGGCCGCGCAGGATGGCGATGGTGCTCTCCACGCTCGGTTCTTCCACCAGCACCTTCTGGAAACGGCGCTCCAGCGCGGCATCCTTCTCGATGTACTTGCGATATTCGTTGAGCGTCGTGGCGCCGATGCAGTGCAGTTCGCCACGCGCCAGCGCCGGCTTGAGCATGTTGCCGGCGTCGATCGCGCCTTCGGCCTTGCCGGCGCCGACCATGGTGTGCAGTTCATCGATGAACAGGATGATCTTGCCTTCTTCCTGCGAGACTTCCTTGAGCACTGCCTTCAGCCGTTCCTCGAATTCGCCGCGATACTTGGCGCCGGCCAGCAGGCCGGCCATGTCGAGGACCAGCACCTTCTTGCCCTTCAGCGTATCCGGCACCTCGTCATTGACGATGCGCTGGGCCAGGCCTTCGACGATGGCCGTCTTGCCGACGCCCGGCTCGCCGATCAGCACCGGATTGTTCTTGGTCCGGCGCTGCAGAATCTGCATAGTGCGGCGGATTTCGTCGTCGCGGCCGATTACCGGGTCGAGCTTGCCCTGGGCGGCGCGCTCGGTCAGGTCGATACAGTATTTCTTGAGCGCTTCGCGCTGCCCTTCGGCCTCCTGAGAATCGACGCCCTGCCCGCCGCGCACGGCCATGACCGCGGCTTCCAGCGCCTTGCGCTGCAGGCCATGCTGCTTGGCAAGGCGCCCGGTTTCGCCTTTGTCGTCGGTCAGCGCGAGCAGGAACATTTCGCTGGCGATGAACTGGTCGCCGCGCTTCTGGGCTTCCTTGTCGGTCAGGTTGAGCAGGTTGTTGAGGTCGCGACTGATCGAAACGTCGCCGCCGTGTCCGGACACCTGCGGCAGCCGTTTGATGGCGCCTTCCAGATCCTTGCGTAGCGCCGGGACATTGACGCCGGCACGAGCGAACAACGAGGCGGTGCCGCCGTCGTCTTGGTTGATCAGGGCGAGCAGCAGGTGCTGCGGCTCGATGAACTGCTGGTCGCTGCCAACGGCCAGGCTCTGGGCATCTGCCAGCGCCTGCTGGAACTTGGTGGTGAATTTGTCGATTCGCATGATTGTCCTCGGGGTGGGGATTTTCTGATACCCGTCAGATGAGGCCGGTCAGTCAAATTTCAACCGGCACCATAGAATCAACGGCTGGCACTGGCAGCGGCGAATGACGTCAGGTTTTCCAGCGTTCGGCCGCCGCATCGTCGCTGTCGCGGGCATCCACCCAGCGCGCGCCGTCCGCCGTCGCCTCGCGCTTCCAGAACGGCGCACGGGTCTTCAGGTAATCCATGATGAACTCGCAGGCGGCGAAGGCCTCGCCGCGATGGGCGCTGGTCACGGCGACCAGCACGATCTGGTCGCACGGTTTGAGCGGTCCGACGCGGTGGATGACCAGCGCGCCGTAGATGTCCCAGCGCATTTTCGCCTCGTCGACGATGGCGGTCAGCGCCTTCTCGGTCATGCCGGGATAGTGTTCGAGGGTCATTTCCGACACCCCGATCCCGTGATTGACATCGCGCACCAGCCCGACGAAGCTGGCCAGCGCGCCGACCCGCGCATCGCCTGCCCTGAGTGCGGTCAACTCGGCGCCGACATCGAAATCCGCTTCCTGAATCCGGACTGTCACGGTCAACCTCCGGTTACCGGCGGAAAGAAGGCGATCTCGTCGCCATCCCGCACTATCGCATCGGCGCCGACCATGTGCTGATTCACCGCACAGCGCAGGTTTTTGGCGCTGGCCAGATTGTTCCGGCCGTGGCTTGCCAGCCAGTCGCGCAGGCCGCCGAGGGTATTCACGCCGGGCGGCAGTTCCAGCGTCTCGCTACCCATACCCAGCGCTTCCTTGAGACTGGCGAAGTAGAAAACTTGCACGCTCACGACAGCAACTCCGCATACGGCACGAAGCGCACGCGATCGCCCGGCTTGATCGCCTGCGCCGGCGGGTTCATGACGAGGCCGTCGCCCCAGCACAGCGACGTGACGACGCCGGAGCCCTGGTTGGGGTAGAGCTCGACGCCACCCTGTTCGTTGATCCGGGCACGCAGAAATTCGGCCCGAACGTCCGGCCGCGGCCAGTCGAAATCGGCGCGCAGGTCGAAGGCGCGCGGCGTCACGTCGCTGACGCCCTGCAGGCGCAGCACGAAGGGACGAACCATGATCATAAAGGTGACCATCGCCGACACCGGGTTGCCCGGCAGGCCGATGAACCACGCCTTGCCATCGGCCTTGCGCACTTCGCCGAAGGCCAGCGGCTTGCCCGGCTTAATGGCGATCTTCCACATGTCGAGCCGGCCTTCAGCCTCGACGGCCGGCCTGACGTGGTCCTCCTCGCCGACCGAGACGCCGCCGCTGGTGATGATCAGGTCGTTGTCGGCCGCCGCGCGGCGCAAGGCATCGCGGGTCGCTTCGAGATTATCCGGCACGGTGCCGAGGTCGCGTAGCTCGCAGCCCATGCCTTCGACCAGCGCGCGCAGCGCGTAGCGGTTGGAGTTGTAGATGGCGCCCGGCGGCAGCGGCTCGCCCGGCTGCACCAGTTCGTCGCCGGTGAAGAAAACGCCGACGCGCACCCGGCGATAGACCGGCAGTTCCGGCAGTCCTGCCGCGGCGGCCAGTGCGATGTCCTGCGCGCGGAGCCGGATGCCGGGCTTGAGAATTTCGGCGCCGACGGCAATATCCTCGCCTGCGCGGCGGATGTTTTCTTCCGGACGCGGCACGTGGTTGATGACCACGCCGCCCTCGCCATGTTCGCAAAGCTCCTGCATAACCACGGCGTCCGCCCCGGCCGGCACCGGTGCGCCGGTGAAGATGCGGGCGGCGGTGCCCGGCTGCAGCGTGACGCCGACCGTGCCGGCGGGAATGCGCTGGCTGACCGGCAGGCAGACACCCGCGGCAGGCACGTCGGCGCTGCGAACCGCGTAGCCATCCATCGCCGAATTATCGAGCGGCGGGACCGCCACGGTCGACTGCTGCGCCACGGCCAAAACGCGGCCGGCGGCGGCAGTCAGCGGCTGCGAGCGGATTTCCGCGACCGGCTGCGCGGCGGCCAGCAGTTTTTCCAGGGCTTGTTCGAAAGTCAGCATGGGCGTTCCTGCAATTGGAGGGTATTCATCACGAAGTCGGCGATCCCGGCAACGTCATCGAGCGCCAGCCTGGGCAAGCTGGTGGCGAGCGCCACATCGCTGGCCACGGCGACGATGTCGCTGCGTTCCGGAAACAGCGGCGATTTGCCATTTTCCGGCCGATAGACTTCGAGCTTGGGTATCGGTTCCTGTTTGAAGCCTTCGACCAGCACCAGGTCGCAGGGCGCCAGGCGCGCCAGCAGCTCGTCCAGGCACACCTCGGATTCGTCACGCCGCTCGTGCATCAGCGCCCAGCGATCGTTGCAGGAAAGCAGCACCTCGCTCGCCCCGGCCGCGCGGTGACGGTACGAATCCTTGCCCGGGCGGTCGATGTCGAAGCCGTGGTGGGCGTGCTTGATCACCGAGACCTTGAGGCCGCGCGCAGTGAATTGCGGGATCAGTTTTTCCAGCAGGGTCGTCTTGCCGGAGCCGGAGTAACCGGCGATGCCAAATACTTTCATGGCTGGATTTTACCTGCTCAGGCGACGAAGACCGGCGCGAAGCCGCCGCCCGGGGTGCGGAAATTGGTCGTCTGGCCCTGGTAGAGACGGGCGGCCACCAGTTGGATGCGGCGGTCGTAGACGAAGCAGCGGATGTCCGCCTTCATGCGTTGCTCGCCATCACCGACCATCACGAGATGTTCCGACGGCGGGGCAATTTCCTGCGCGATATAGCCGCCGTGCAGGATTTCCTCGAAGACCCGCTTGGTCAGCTTGTCGCCGCGATACGCCGCGCGGCTGCCGAAACCGGCGGGCGGTTTGAAGAACCAGCGCTTGCGCTCGCTCCAGAAACGCCCGGCCTGCTCCGGGCTGACCGCGACGGTGAGCGGAACGCCGGCCAACAGGATGCGCTGAGTTTCTTCGGCAACGCCGAGATCGTTCAGCGCCGCCGCTTCAGACAGTAGCATCAGGTTGCGCTTGTCGGCATACAGCGCATGAGCGTGCGGATGCGGCGTCAGCACCACGCCGCCGGCTTCGAAAACAGCCCGCAAACCGGCGTTGACCGTGGCATCCAGCGCGAAGTCGGTGAGCCGGTTGTAGACCAGGTCGACCGGCTCGTCGGCGTGCAACAGCCGGTTGCCATCGCGCACAAGATCGACCGGATCGGCAATCACGGCGGCGATGCCGTGCTGTTCGAACAGTTCCTTGAACAGCGCAAACTCCGGCGCGAGGAACTGCTCGCCAGGATTTTCGTCGACGATGGCGATGCGCTGCAGCGGCGCATCTCCCCGTTCCAGTCGCCACTCCTCGCGGAACATGTCAACAAAGGCATCCTTGACCCGCGCGCCCTTGTCAGCCTTGCCATGCGCGGCGAGCAGGTAGGCATTGATCAGCCCGCCGCCGGCGTTGGTGTTGATCTCGATCAGCTTCGGGCCTTCGTCCGTCAGGTGGAAGTCGTAACCGAGGAAGACCCCGCGCGCGGCAACCGGGCGGCGGGCGATTTCCGGCGCCCATGCGAGGACGCGCGCCTGCCAGGCGGGCAGCGCGACGACCGCCTCGATGGCGGCGATCACTTCGGCCATCGCCTCCAGCGTCGCCGCATCGACGGAGATCGCGGCGGCAGAAAAGAGTTGCGGTTGCTGCGCGCGCAGCTTGTCGAAGATGGTTTTCATCGGCTGGCAAAAAAATCGAGCACGTCGGACAGTTCCTTGGTTCGCTTCATCGGAGGCAGACTTTGCCACACCCGGCGGCCGTATGGCTTTGATAATAGTCGCGGATCGCAAATCATCAGCACGCCGCGATCGGTTTCATCGCGGATCAGCCGCCCGGCGCCCTGCTTGACATTGATCACGGCGCGCGGCAACTGGTATTCCATGAAGGGATTGCGTCCCTGCAGCCGCATCTGCTCGATGCGTGCCGAAAGCACCGGGTCGTCCGGCGGGGCGAACGGGATCTTGTCGATGACCACCAGCGACAGCGCCTCGCCGCGCACATCGACGCCCTCCCAGAAGCTCTGGCTGCCGACCAGGATGGCGTTGCCGAGGTGACGGAAACGTTGCAGCAGGTCGTTCTTGCTGCCCTCGCCCTGCAGTAGTAGCGGCATGTCGTGGCCTTCGTCCTCCAGCCGCGCCTTGAGCAGTTCGTGCGTGCGGCGCATGGCGCGCAGGCTGGTGCACAGGAAGAAGGCGCCGCCGCCGGCAGCGACCACCGCCGGGAAGGCGGCATCGACGACGGCATCGGTATAGCCGAAGGAATTCGGCTCCGGCATGCCGAGCGGCGCGTAGAGCATGGCCTGCTTTGCGAAATCGAAGGGACTGTCCCAGCACGCCGATTCCGGCTCGCCGAGGCCGAGTTCGGTGCAGTAGTGATGGAACTTGCCCTGCACGGCGAGCGTCGCCGAAGTGAAAATCCAGGCGCGCGGGTGGCCGCCCATCTGTTTTTTGAAAATTTCGGCGACGTCGAGCGGCGTCGAGTTCAGTTGCAGCGAATGCGTGAAAGCTTCGGCCCAGCGCACATAACCGTCCGTGGTTTTCTGCCATTCGCCGAGGCGCGCCACCAGTTCGACCGCCCGCTGCCAGCACTTTTCCAGACCTTCGGCACGTTCTGCTTGGGTTTCGAGGATGGCGGCAAACTTCGCGACTTCTTCCTCCAGCGTTTTCAGGGCTGGCGCAAATTCGGACTTTTCGAGCAGTTGACCGCAGGAGAAGCGCCCGGCATCGATGCCGACAGCCAGCCGCATGTCCTTGGCGACCTTTTCCAGCGCCTTGCTGCCCGTTTGCAGGTCGAGGCAGTCGCGGGCGTTGGTCAGTCCCTCGGAACGCGCATCGCGGGCCAGATCGAGGACTTGCGCCGTCGACACCGTGTCGCCGAAGAACAGCGTCGCCACTTCCGGCAACTGGTGCGCCTCGTCGAAGATGACCGTGTTGCAGGCCGGCAGCAGTTCGGCCATGCCTTCGTCGCGCAGCATCACGTCAGCGAAGAACAGGTGGTGATTGACGACGACCAGGTCGGCCGCCATCGCCTCGCGCCGCGCCTGCATGACGAAGCAGTCCTTGTAGTCCGGGCAATCCTGGCCGAGACAGTTTTCGCGGGTGGACGTGGCGTGGTTCCAGACTGGCGAATTTTCCGAGACTTCCAGGCATTCCGCCTTGTCCCCGCTGTGCGTTACCTTGGCGAAGACCGAGATACGGCGAGCGTCGGCCGCATCCTCGCGGGTCAGGAAGCGGCCGTCGGCCAGCGCGCGTTCGAGGTGGTAGGGGCAGACGTAATTGGCCCGCCCCTTGAGCAAGGCAATCCTGACCGGCGCCTTCAGCGCATCGCGCACCATCGGCAGGTCCTTGTTGAAGAGCTGGTCCTGCAGGGTCTTGGTGCCGGTGGAGACGATCACCTTGCCGCCCGACTTCAGCGCCGGCACCAGGTAGGCGAAAGTCTTGCCCGTGCCCGTCCCCGCCTCGGCGATGAAGACCGAACAGCTGTTGATGGCGGCGGCGATGCGCTCGGCCATGTCGAGTTGCTGGTCGCGCACGCGGTAACCGCTGATCGCCTGCGCCAGCGGGCCATCGGGAGAGAAAATTTCCGGAAGGGAAGCCAAGGAGAAACGCCTGAAAAAGTGGGGCGAATCTTAGCAGATGGGCCGTCAATAAACGATCTGAGGGCGGCGCGACGCCTTGTACAAATTGACGCACACAACTGTCTGCGTTTGCAGCTGCGCGAAAATCAGCACAGGCAAGCACACAAAAACTGGTGGCATAATCGGTTCATTCCGAATCCAGGTACGTTCATGCCAACCATAAGCCAGTTCTTCGGTATCGTTATCCAGATGTTCTGGCGCGAGCATGCACCGCCGCACTTCCATGCGCTGTATGGGGAACACGAAGCACAAATCGACATCCGAACACTGGATGTCTGTCCCCTTTTTATTCGTCCTTTTAATTCTGGCCGATCATGACCGAACTCAACCCCCTGACGATGACCATCGAACTGTTCGGCGGACTCGCGCTCTTCCTCTACGGCATGGAGAAGATGACCGACGGGTTGAAGGCAGCCGCCGGTCAGCAGATGAATGCGCTGTTGGCGAAGCTGACCGGCAACGCAGTTTTGGGTGCCATCACCGGCGCCATCGTGACCGCAGTGATCCAGTCGTCCTCGGTGACCACGGTACTCGTGGTGGGTTTCGTGAGTGCCGGGATCATGACCCTGGTGCAGTCGGTCGGGGTGATATTCGGTGCCAATGTGGGCACCACGGTCACGGCACAGATCGTGGCGTTCAATACGACCGCCCTGGCATATCCGCTTATCGCCATCGGATTTTTCATGAGCTTCGTCTGGAAGCAAGGTGTCGTACGCCACTACGGCGCCATGCTCATGGGTCTGGGCCTGATCTTCTACGGCATGGCGGCGATGGGTTCGGCCATGGCGCCGTTGCGCACGCATGAGGGCTTCGCAGAGCTGCTGCAATCCTTGAAGAATCCGGTGCTGGGGATGCTCGCCGGCGCGGTGTTCACCGCACTGGTGCAGTCCTCCTCGGCAACCATAGGCCTTTCGGTTGTCATGGCGACTCAGGGACTGCTTTCCCTGCCGGCCGGTATCGCGATCCTGTTCGGGGCGAAGATCGGCACCGGGATCACGGCGATACTCGCCGCGATCGGCAAGCCACAGGATGCGAAGCGCGCGGCAGCCGTGCATGTCCTGTTCAATGTGCTGGGTGCCGTGATCTGGTTGCCGTTCATCGCTCAGCTCGCTGGACTCGCCGAGATGATTTCGCCGGTGGCCGCGCATCTGCAGGGTGTGGAGCGGCTCGCCGAGGAGGTGCCGCGCCAGATCGCCAATGCCGCAACCATCTGGGCCACTGCCAACACGGTGATCTTCCTGCCGTTCGCCGGGTTGTTTGCGACGATAGCCATCAAGATCATCCCGGACCGGGCAGTCGAGGAGAAGGCAATCATCCGCCCCAGGTATCTCGACGACGAATTGATCCAGGTGCCATCGATGGCCCTGGAGCGTGCGCGGATGGAACTCGGCCACATGGCGGAACTGGCCGAAGGGATGCTGGCAAAGGTCAGGTTGGCCCTCGAATCCAGGGATATCAGCGAACTCTCGCAGCAGCATGACCAGATCGTGGCGCTGCGAGAAGCGGTGCTCGGCTACCTGCAGCATGTCGGGCGCGGCGCGCTGAGCGACGCCGAAGCTGACGAGCATGCGCGGCTGGTTGCCGCCACCGGCGAAATCGAGAACATGAGCGCGGCGATCAGCCACGAACTGGCCCCGCTGGCCCAGACCCTGAAGGTCGGGAATACCACGCCTTCCAAGGAGACCACCGAGTTGCTGGAGCGGCTGTTCCAGACGATACAGGCGTCAGCACATTCCGCGCTGCGGGCGCTGGTGGAGCAGGACGAGCAGGCGGCTCAGACCGTTGTCGCGAGTCGCGACGCGATCCTGGAACTCACTACCAGGTTTCACCGGCAACAGGCCGTGCGACTCGCCGGGGACGACCCGGATCGCCTGCTCAAACTCCGTGTGCAACTCGAGATACTCGACCGGCTGCGGCGCCTCTACAGCGTGGCCGAGCACATGGCGATCTCGGTCCTGCCACGGAGCGTTCTCGCCGGGGAACTGTCCGCATAGTCTTCCGGCCACGTGACCGTGCAACGCGCAATCCGCCTCTGCCCTGTTACGGTCGACCCAAAAGGGGGGGTAAAAATGAACTGGGTTTAAGGCAGCCTTACAAACTGTTTCGCGAGTTCAATTTCGAAGTGCAATTTTGAATAACAGGTCAGGTGGGGGAGATGTCATAACATCCGAGCCCCCTAGACCGCCAAGTCAAAGTTGCC
>Ga0209048_10004647_pt1 | contig 13116 bp, 10 predicted proteins | sample FrelakmetCRP12CR_FD_187146 | JGI IMG/M metagenome (GOLD analysis project Ga0209048, IMG submission 187146) | Freshwater lake sediment microbial communities from the University of Notre Dame, USA, for methane emissions studies - CRP12 CR (SPAdes)... | ecosystem: Environmental > Aquatic >... | reverse complement strand
GGGAAGCCACGAGGAAATTCTGATCTGGCTTAAGAACCATGCGCTAAAGGACGCGTGGATCCTGGTAAAGGGTTCTCGCGGTATGACAATGGAGCGCGTTGTGGAAGGAATTCTTTCCGAATGATCACGAAGAATACGAACACCGCGCCCCATAAAGTGGTGGTTGTCGGAATGGGGATTTCCGGGCGTTCCGTCTGTGAGCTCCTGTTGCAGCAGAACAGTCAGGTCATTGCCACCGATATCAGAGGCCGCGACCAATTTAACGGAGCCCTGGATCCACTGGAAGAAAAGGGCTGTCTCCTGCGGCTCGGTGCCCACAACCTACAGGATTTTCTTGGTGCAGATCAGATCATTGTCAGCCCTGGTGTGCCCCTTGATATTGAGCCCCTGGAAGAAGCGAGTAGGAAGGGGATTGAGATCATCGGAGAGTTGGAGTGGGCATGGCGTCAGGTGAAGATTCCGGTAGTGGCGCTGACCGGCACCAACGGCAAAACCACTACGACCTCCTTGATCGGTGAAATGCTCAAGGCCTCCGGGAAAAACGTCTTTGTTGGCGGCAATATCGGTACTCCATTGAGCAAATGGCTTCTCAATGCTCAGCACGCTGACGTGTTGGTTTTAGAAGTGAGCAGTTTTCAATTGGATGCTGCTTCGAAGTTTTCTCCCGAAGTGGGTGTACTGTTGAATACCACTGAGGATCATCTTGATCGCTATGATGGTTTTGCGGGCTATGTACGCTCCAAACTCTCCCTCTTTGCCCGCCAGCGTCCCTCAGATGTAGCGATAATCAATGCTGACGATCCAATCTGCCTGGATGGCAGTTCCGGAATCAGAAGCCGTCTTCTGCTTTTCAGTCGCAAGGATCATCAGGTTCAGGCCACGGTTCGGGGGCGGCAGGTAATGATAGACATCCCATGGCAGTCGCCCTTTACTTTGAGTCTTGAGGAAACGCACTTGCAGGGCATTCATAATGATGAAAACATGTTGGCGGCTATTCTCGCTTCGACAGTTATGAATGCACCTCCTTCTGCTATTCAGGAAGTGATTCAGCAGTATCGCGGGTTGCCTCACCGGGTGGAATGGGTGCGTACATGGCGGGGAATCGATTTCTATGATGATTCAAAGGGCACCAATGTAGGAGCGGTGGTCAAAGCCATTGAGAATTTTGATCGTCCGATTTTGCTCCTACTGGGGGGACGAGACAAGCTGGGTTCCTACCGGCCGGTAGGCGAAGCGCTGCAGGCTAGAGGAAAGGGCGCTTTTGTCTTTGGTGAAGCTGCTCCGCGAATCCATCAGGAACTCAAAGGTTGGCTTCCCACTCACTCTTTTCCTGACCTTGAAGCAGCTTTCGCAGATCTGTTGAAGCATGCGGTTTCCGGGGACGTAGTACTGCTTTCCCCAGCATGTTCCTCATTTGATCAATATGAAAGCTACGCTCAGCGGGGAGAACATTTCAAGCGCCTGGTAATGCAACAAGGCGGCTAACAAGAAGGATTCTGATGATCAGGCCGACCATTGATGCCCCCTCTTTTGCATCGGAGTCTGCTGCTAGAGAAGACCTGAAAGCGGCGAAGGGTGGGCTTTCGCTGGATTTGGAACTTTGGATTGAAGTCTTGCTGCTCATCGGTGTTGGTCTGGTGATGATCTACAGTGCCAGTTCCATCATGGCGCTCAGGAAGTTCGCCGATGCCGCGCATTATTTCAAACGGCAGATCGCTTGCATCGGTCTCGGAATTGGGACGATCCTGGTGGTTAGTCGTTTCTCGTACAGGAACTACCGGAAAACCGTTCCCTGGATGTTTTTGTTGACGGTTTTGGCTCTAACGTTGGTGCTGGTCCCAGGGCTCGGTTCCGAAATCAATGGCGCGAGGCGGTGGTTTAATTTCCGGTTCTTCTTGGTGCAGCCGGCAGAGTTTGCGAAGGTAGTCTGGATCATCTTTTTGAGTGTTTCTATCGAGAAAAAAGGGGAAAAGGTCAAACAGTTCAGCATCGGATTCTTGCCGCACATTGTTCTGGTCGGCGTTTTCAGCGGATTGCTCTTGAAGGAACCGGATTTTGGCACAACCATGATGCTCGGGTGCCTGACGGTTTTCATGTTGATGCTCGGAGGCGTGCCCTACTCCCATCTGTTCATCCTGGTTCCATGCGGATCGCTCTTCCTCTATCGGTTTGTGTATTTGGTGCCGTACCGGTGGGAACGGATTACTGCCTTCTTAAATCCCTGGACGGATCCGCTGGACTCGGGATATCAGCTCATCCAGGCATGGATTGCCGTCGGATCGGGTGGGATACTGGGAAAAGGATTGGGGTTCGGGCAGCAGAAGCTTTTCTACCTGCCCGAGTCTTTCACGGACTTTATCCTGGCGGTCATCGGTGAGGAGTTGGGGTTTGTGGGGATCGTTGGAGTTTGTGCGCTCTTTCTTCTGCTTTTTCAGACGGGGATAAGGATTTCGAGATCGGCTCCCGACTATCTGGGATCTCTCATGGCCTTTGGTTTGACTCTTCTGCTTACCCTGCAGGCCTTGATGAACATTGGGGTGGTTCTGGGGTTGTTCCCGACCAAGGGTCTGCCGCTCCCTTTTATCTCCTATGGCGGTAGTGCCTTTGTGGCAAACTGTGTGGCTATAGGAATCCTTATGAATATTGCTCGAACGAGCCAAAACCAGGTCAAAGAGGATGTTTAAACGTTATCAGCATATTCACTTTGTGGGGATTGGCGGTATTGGCATGAGCGGTATCGCTGAGCTGCTGCTGAATCTGGGGTACCAGGTGAGTGGTTCCGACCTGAAGGAGACAGATCTCACGCGCCGCCTGGCAGATCTTGGAGCGACTATCTGCATCGGCCATCATGCCGACCACATCAAAGGGGCGGATGTCGTTGTTTTGTCATCGGCCATTGCCGACGATAATCCCGAACTGCGAACCGCCAAGAGCCTGGGTAAAATCCCGGTCATTCGCCGCGCAGAAATGCTTGCCGAACTGATGCGACTGAAGTACTCGGTCCTGGTGGCGGGTGCTCATGGCAAGACCACCACCACTTCAATGATCTCTACCGTGCTGACTCGCGGAGGTCTCGATCCCACCGTAGTGATAGGGGGCAAGCTGAACGCCTGGGGCACCAACGCCAAACTGGGAGGCGGGGATTTCATGGTGGCGGAAGCTGATGAAAGCGATGGCACCTTCCTGCTGCTTCCCCCAACCATTGCGGTGGTAACGAACATCGACATGGAGCATCTCGACTTCTACCGGGACCTCGATCACATTCAGCAGACCTTCCTCGAATTCATCAATAAGGTGCCGTTCTATGGGCAAGCGGTTTTGTGTCTCGAAGATGAGAATACTCAGAAGATCCTACCGAGTGTCACGAAACGTTTTGTGACGTACGGCTTCTCGCCCCAAGCGGACTTTCAGGCCTGCGACATCAGAACCCATGGCTTCACAACCAGCTACCACGCTTTTCACCTGGGACATGAAATGGGCGAGATCGAAATCCGCATTCCCGGGCGACACAATGTTTTGAATTCGCTCGCCGCCTTGGCGGTGGCACGGGAACTGGAGCTCAAATGGTCTGATATTAAAGCCGGACTGCGGGACATGACCGGGGTTCAGCGCCGTTTTCAAGTAAAGGGTGAAGCTCAAGGGGTGCTCGTGCTCGACGACTATGGCCATCATCCAAATGAAATCCGGGCAGTTCTCGGAACGCTCGCCGAATGCTTTCCCAAGCGCCGTCGAATCGTGGTTTTTCAGCCTCACCGCTACACACGTACACAGGCTCTGATGGATGAATTTGCGCGCTGTTTTTATCAGTCCGACGTCTTGCTGCTGACCGAAATCTACGCGGCCAGTGAAATACCGATCCCAGGTATAACCGGAGAACTTCTGGCAAAGAATATTGCCGCTCACGGTCATCACGATCTGCATTTTTGCGCGGACCTCGAAGAAGCATTCGAGAAACTGCGTACGCTGGCGGCTCCCGGTGACGTGATTATGACGCTCGGGGCTGGAAATGTCTGGCAGGTGGGAGAGTCACTGCTGCATGAACTTGGTTGATACTACAGATAGTACAGGAATTTGAATTTTGACTGTTGCGAGTTCCATGTTGCAGGCTGAGAAGAAGGCCTAACCCGTAACCCGTAACCCGTAACCCGCAACGCTGACTTGACAGGATCGGGGAGAGATGCTGAGTCCAAATGTATTGCACTCACTTCTCATCAGTCTGCCGGAGCTTGAGCTCAAATGGCGAGAACCCCTCGCCCGGTATACGACATTTCGCGTGGGTGGTCCGGTTTCTTGCCTGGTGCGGCCACAGACGGAGGAGGCCCTGATCATGCTCCTGAGGGAGCTCAGAAAACACCTTGTCCCCTACTTCATTCTTGGGGGTGGGAGCAACCTCCTGTTGCCCGATGATGAGTGGAACACTCCGGCCATTCAGCTCGACTTATGTTCTGCAAATATTGTTTTGGACAGGGAGGCGGGGGCGTCATCTGCTCGCCTGTCGGTTGGCGCTGGGGTTCGCCTGCCTCGGCTCATGCGGCATTGCCTCAGCAACAGGCTTGGAGGATTGGAATTCCTTGTGGGCATTCCCGGGATGGTCGGCGGCGCCCTGGTCATGAATGCCGGAACGAGGGAAGGCAGCATTGCCGACGTCTTGCTCTGGCTTGATGTCCTCGATGAACAAGACCGGCGTCAGCGTGTTCCCGGATCGGATTTATCGCCGAAGTACCGGTCTATGGGATTGCCGGACAACTGGGTGGTCCTGGGTTGTTGCCTCGCTGTAGAGTCCTGTGCGGAGGACATGCAACGTGTTCGTCTGTCAGCAATCATGCGGGAGCGGAAAAGGACGCAGCCTTTGGGCTGGCCGTCAGCAGGGTGCATCTTTAAGAACCCGGAAGGCCTTGCCGCAGGGGCCCTGATCGAGAAATCCGGCCTCAAGGGGTTGCGTGTGGGCGATGCGGAGGTTTCACCCAAGCATGCCAACTGGATTATCAATCGTGGTCATGCCAGGGCGCGGGATGTTGTTGCCCTGATTGAAAACATCGAAAATCGCGTCGAACGGGATTTCGGCATCCGCCTCGAACGGGAGATCCGGATCATAGAGTCATGAGAAAAAAGCGCAATCGCTATCGGCCTGACCTGGAAAAGCGCCGCAAGATCCTTCGGTACTGGATCAAAGCGACGGTCGGCTTCTTCCTGTCGCTGGTGGTGATCGTCCTTTACAGTGCGGCTCTTGCCCATTCGTATCATGCGCTCCTTGATGCGCCGTGGTTCCGTGTCAGCGAAGTAGCAATCATAGGGCTGAAGCACCTCAAGGAAGATGAGATATTGAACGCCTTGATGATTCCCCCCGAGGCAAGCTTGCTGAGCCTGAAATCATCACAACTAGCAAAGCGCCTGGAGTCTTTGCCATGGATCGAATCATCCTTTGTTCAGTTATCTCTCCCCAACCGCGTAGTAGTCGAAGTTGCCGAGCGCGAACCGCTGGCGGTCATTCATTCTGAGGATTTTTTCCTGATCGATACAGACGGAAAATTGGTTTCGCGTGCATCCTCAGAACAAAAGCAAGGTTTTCTTTTGGTCGAAGGTTTTTCTGGCCTCAGTCTAAAGGAGGGAGACTCACTGCCGCAAGAAGCGCTGAAGGGATTGAAGGCATTACTGTCAGCGTTGGAGCAGTCCAAGAGTTGGTTGCCGCTAAATTCGATTCTGCAATGCCGTTGGAATGCGGAGACGGGATTCGCTCTCTACACGGCGCGAAACAGTATTTGCATTCAGTTGGGCTGGGACGGTTTCAATCGAAAACTGGATCATCTGCAGCGCGTTTTTGGGATTCTGGAAGAGCGGGCATTGTGGAATTCGGTGATAGGCATTGATCTAGACTATGAAGATCGAGCTTTCATCGAAGGGCTTTTTCCTTTTTCCAAAGGAACCTGATCTGTGGTATGAAGGAAAAATCACTGAGCTGATAACCGGCAAACCAGGGTTGTCTTTATCCCCGGATCAAAGTGCCAAGAACCAAGAGGGAGTGCCATCCATAAGCTAGACTCTGAAAGGTGAACGATGGGAAAAAGAGAAGAACTGATCGTCGGCCTTGACCTCGGGACCACAAAAATCTGTGCTGTGGTTGGAGAGGTAACCTCGGAAGGGATTGATATCGTGGGCGTAGGGACTCACCCTTCTATTGGGCTGCGTGGCGGCGTCGTGGTCAACATCGACCAGACCGTCCATTCGATTCGAAAGGCCGTAGATGAAGCGGAACTAATGGCGGGCTGTGAGATCTCCTCGGTTTTTGCCGGGGTTGCCGGGACCCATATCCAGAGTTTGAACAGCCACGGTGTCATTGCCATCAAGAGCCGGGAGGTTACCCAGCCTGATATCGACCGGGTCCTGGATGCAGCCAGAGCTATTGCCATGCCTTTTGACCGACAGATTCTTCACGTACTCCCCCAGCAGTTTATCGTGGATGACCAAGAAGGGATTCATAATCCGATCGGAATGTCCGGTGTCAGGCTGGAAGCCAAGGTCCATATCGTGACGGGAGCCATCACGGCGGTTCAGAATATCATCAAATGCTGCGAAAAGGCTGGGTTGCATGTTCAGGATGTCGTCCTGGAATCGCTGGCGTCATCTGAATCGGTGCTGGATCACGATGAAAAACACCTGGGAGTGGCCCTGATAGATATGGGTGGTGGGACCAGTAATGTGGCGATTTTCTTGGATGACGCCATACGCTATTCAGGGGTGGTCGGTTTGGGGGGGAACCATATCACTTCGGACATTTCCGTAGGGCTGCGCACTTCCATGGAAGAAGCGGAGAAGATCAAAAAGAAATACGGATGTGCCATTGTCGAATGGGTTAGCCCGCAGGATGTGATCGAAGTCGGCTCCGTTGGTGGCCAAAAACCCCGTCAACTGGCGCAATCCATACTGACTGAGATCATCGAAGCGCGGGTGGAAGAAATCGTGAAAATCATCGAAGCGGAGATGTTCCGCTCAGGTTATTTTGAATCGCTCCACGCCGGTGTGGTTCTGACCGGGGGGGTCTCCCTGCTGCCGGGCATTCGTGAGCTGGCTGAGAAACTTTTCGACCTACCCGTTCGCATTGGTGTTCCCTACCATTTTGGCGGGCTGGGCGATGTGGTCAAGAACCCGATTTATGCAACCGCTTCCGGGCTATTGTTGTATGGCAGGAAACATGGAGGGCAACTGCCTCTCGAAGAGCGAGGCGCTCTCAGCAACATGTTTGCGGCAATAAGGAACTGGTTCAGGCCCTTGTGGGGAAGAAGAAACAACTGGATTTAGTATGACCGGAATGAATCATAAGGAATTTATTTGTTGCAGGGCTAAGGGGTAGGCAAATTCTTTCACTGACGGGTGGACACCATCATGAAAAAGCTTAAGGGGAGGAAGGGAATGAACACGAACGACTCAGCCGTGAATAGGGCAAAGATCAGAGTTTTGGGGATTGGGGGCGGGGGTGGCAATGCCATCAATAACATGATCAGCTCGGGTCTCAATGATGTTGAGTTCATTGCGGCCAATACCGATTTCCAGGCACTGGAAAGGAGTCTCGCACCGATCAAGATTCAGCTTGGAGTCAATCTGACCAAGGGGTTGGGTGCGGGTGGCAATCCCGAAACCGGGGCCAAGGCCACGCAGGAAGATCTTGAAAAAATCCGGGAAGCTGTCGACGGCAGCGATATGGTGTTTATCACGGCGGGGCTGGGTGGCGGCACCGGCACCGGCGGCGCACCCATTGTTGCGCAGGTCTGCAAGGAGGTCGGAGCGCTTACCGTGGCGGTAGTGACCAAACCCTTTCTGGTGGAAGGGAAAGTGCGGCAGCGGAATGCCGATGAAGGCCTCAAGTCGCTCCAGGGAGTGGTCGACACACTCATTACGATCCCGAATAATCGCCTGCTCTGTTTGGCCGATCGCCGTTCCACTTTTCTAGAATGCTTTCGCCGCGTCGATGATGTTCTGTTGTATGCCGTAAAAGGTGTTTCCGATCTCATTACCCATCCCGGCTATATCAATGTGGATTTTGCCGATGTGAAAACCGTCATGGCGGAAATGGGGATGGCCTTGATGGGGACCGGTGTGGGGAGAGGTGAAAACCGCGCGGCGCAAGCGGCACAGCAGGCCATCTCAAGCCCGCTTCTCGAAGATATCTCCATCCATGGGGCGCGTGCTGTTCTCGTCAATATCTCTGCCAGCGACGATCTCGGGATGCACGAATTCGAAGAAGCCTCTTCCATTATCCAGAAGGAAGTTGACGAGGAAGCCAATATTTTTCTGGGAGTCGCCGTTGACCAGGATCTGGGAGATGAAATCCGCATAACCGTTATCGCTACGGGCATTGGCAAAGTCGATCAAGCGCCCAAGACGGATATCCCTGGCCGTCCGAAAAGGAGAGGGGAGGGCTTGGTTCCTGAACTGAACTATGATTATCTCCAAATTCCAACGGTGGTCCGGCATCGCTCGGCGAGGGAAAGCCAGGCGCCAGAACAACCCAAGCGGAGGACACTTCTCCAAAAGTTGACCGGGGCGACTGTGGACGATGATGATCTCAGCATCCCGACCTTTATTCGCAAACAGATGGACTGATTGGAAATTCGAGATTCAAGATTCGAGATTCGAGATTGGATTTAGGCTCGCTGTCCTTGCGATGGGCCGTATGAACTCTGATTGCTGCACCCGCGGTTTTGAAACCGTTACTCAGCACTCAGGACGCACCACTCAGCACTGTTTCTAAGTTATGATCCTGGCATGTTGTGGAAACTAAAGGAGCGGCAGCAAAAGTGGCTGACCGAAGAAAGGGGAACTGTCCGAAAAGATTGGGGCGGGAAGCTTCGTATTGCTCTGGCCTTTCCCAACCGCTACCCCATAGGCATGTCCAATCTGGGCTTCCAATTCGTCTATGAAGCCCTGAACCGTTTTGATGATGTCGTCTGTGAACGGATCTTCTATCCGGAGGCAGAAGACTTACCCACCCTTAAGCAACAGCCCGGCAGGCTGCTGAGCGTTGAGTCACAGCGGCCTCTTCAGGATTTCGGTCTGCTCGCATTTTCCATTCCGTTTGAAAATGATTTCGGCAATGCAGTGGAAATGATCAGGTTTGGGGGGATCCCTCCGCGGAGCGAACAGCGCACCTCCTCAGATCCCTTTGTTGCGGCAGGTGGCATCGGGGTCTTTATGAATCCCGAACCCCTAGCGCCTTTTCTAGATCTTGTCTTTGTTGGGGAAGCGGAAACCCTGATCCCCGACTTCCTGGAATTCTGTCGGCAGAACCAAAATAGCAGGCTATCCCGCCACGATCTACTGCGGGCCCTGGCGCGAGAGGCGCCGGGCATATATGTCCCCTCGCTGTATCGGGTTTCCTATCATCAGAATAGTACGCTTGATGCGATCGAGCCCATCGCGGGTTCCGGGGCGCCGGCGCAGGTCCCATATCGGAGGACGGCTCTTACCGCAAGTTCTCCCTGCAAGACGGCGGTTCTTACCCCCAACACCGAGTTCAGCAATGTTCTGCTGGTCGAGATCGGGCGCGGCTGCGGGCGCGGCTGCCGGTTCTGTGCGGCCGGCTTTTTGTATCGGCCGATGCGGCATCATGCGGCTGAGAAGCTATTTCAAGCAATTGATACCAGCTTTCCTGACGTCTCGAGAGTCGGTCTGGTGAGTGCAGCGGTTTCGGACCATCCGGAAATCTCTTGCATCTGCCAACAGCTTGTGGGCTCCGGAAAATTGCTCTCTTTTTCGTCTTTGAGAGCGGATACGATTACACCGGAAATCGTTGCTGCTCTCCAGGCGAGTCAGCACAGGGCGGTGGCCATTGCTGTCGAAGCGGGGTCGGAGCGATTGCGGCGAGTTATCAATAAGGATCTCACCCTGGAAGATGTTTACCGTGCCGTAACCTTGCTCACTGAAGGCGGCATTCTAAGCCTCAAGCTCTATTTTATGATCGGCTTGCCTACAGAAACCTTTGCAGACCTGGAAGCCATCGTCGAGGTGGCCAAGGGCGTCAAGCATCACGTGCTGAAGACCAGTCGCGGGCAAAAGCGGCTCGGCACCATAACTCTTAGCATCAACGCCTTCATTCCCAAGCCTTTCACACCGTTTCAGTGGGCGAGCTTCGGCGGAGTCCGGGAATTGAAAGACCGGGCAAAGTGGATCAAGAAGGCCATGCAAAAAGTCCCCAACGTTCGCGTGCACTTCGATGTGCCCAAGTGGGCTTACGTGCAGGCCCTGCTTGCCCGAGGCGACCGGAGAGTCTCGCTCTTTTTGGAGAAAGTGGCGCTGGACGACCTCAATTGGTCCCAGGCCATGCGCACTGCACCCCTCAACCCCGATTTCTGGGTGATGCGGGAAAGGGAGCCGGAAGAGTCCTTTCCCTGGGAGATTATCGACCTCGGCGTAAAGAAATCATTCCTACGGGAAGAGTATGAACGCGCCCTCCTTGAGCAAAAAGGCTCACCGTGCAGACCCGAAGAAGGCTGCCAAAGGTGCGGAATCTGCACTCCCTGCTGACCATTCCCTATCCTCGCAGTATCATGAAAGGAATTGGTAAAGTGATTGATCTTCGCTGCCGGTAATCTTATATTTGTGCTTGAATTTCGGCTGAATTAAGGATCAACAAAGTATAGGTCTCTTTCCTTCCGGGAGTTCCTTACAGTTCCTCCGCCATTGAGGGGGGAGCAGGTCGGGGGGAGATAATTCGAGAGAGGGGAATTCTTCAAGAGGAAACAGGCGATAATGTCCCAAAACGATTACTACCAAACCATTGGTGTTGCAGCTGATGCTTCACCGGACGATATCAGGAAGGCCTACCGCAAACTTGCGCTTGAAACCCATCCTGACCGAAACCCAAACGACCCGCGCGCTGAAGAACGTTTCAAGCGCATTAGCGAAGCTTACGGCGTGCTCATCGATCCCCATAAACGCGCCCAATACGATCAGTACCGCAAAGTTGGGTATCAACAGCAATATGACGAACGTTCTCAGTATGGTTTTCGATATTCCCAGGAAGAGATTCTGAGGGATTTCTACAAAAGCCGCCACGCCCAGGACATCTTTGCGGACCTGCAGAAGGAATTTCAGCGTATGGGATTTCGTTTTGATGACACCTTCTTCAACCGCATGTTCTTCGGTGACAAAACGATCTTTTTCAGTGGAGTTATCTTTGGTGGACCGGGACGCGTTCGCGTTTTCCGCTCCGGGAATCAATCAAGACCTCAGTCTCCCTGGCAGACCAGACCGACGCGTGAACCCTACATGGATTCCACTTCTCATCCCAAAAGCATTCTTGAACAGGGAGTGTCTTTACTGGGCAAAGCCGGCAAGAAAGCAGGCAAGTATCTTCTCAACAAGCTCATCGGCAACCCCGGGGATATGGAAGTTTCCTCAGCTCGAAAGATCGGGAGTCATGGGGATTTTGATATCACCTACCAGTTGCTCATATCGCCGACGGACGCGGCCAAAGGGGCCACAGTACGAGTGGAGCTGCCGCATTTTGAAGGGAGAAAGGAAGTTTCTGTCCATATCCCGCCCGGAGTCAAATCCGGCACCAAACTACGCCTCAGGCAAATGGGACGAATCTTACCCGACCGCCTCGACTCCAGAGGGGACCTCTACTTGCAGCTCCAGGTGGCTTAAGGGAGCACTTGATCGGGCCTTTGGCCGGGTCTTGACCATAATCCTCTTTTCCCTGCTTTTCGTTTGTTTTGTCAAGCCACCTGCAGCGGCGTGGACCCTCTCGGATTCCGAAGCGCTTATCGGCAAGATGCAAGCCATCTATAGTGGTGTGGAAGACTACCAGGCTCATCTTGTAATAGCCGGGTTCGGGAAGGACAGTTCTTTTGCAGTCACCCACAAACTTACCTACACATTCAAGAAGCCAAACAGAATTCGTGTTGACTTCGAGTTCCCTCACCCGGGAATGACGATTATCTACCCCGATCAAGACAATAAAGCCATGATCCGCCTCAGTAAGCGGTTTCCTTCTTTTGCCTTGCATCTTGACCCGGGAAGCTCGCTTTTGGAAATATCCCCCGGGCAGCACATCCATCAGACGGATCTCGGTCTTTTGATCCGCAATATTTCTCACAGTCTGACTGATATGTTTCTAGGTGAACTCGACGTGGATGAGTATCAGAACGCAATGAATATTCGCGTACTCTCAGATAATCCTTTCAGAAAGGGCGCTCCAACGCGATACGTATTTACGATCGACAAGAGGATTTGGCTTCCCGTAGCCGTGGAAGAGTTTACACCCGATGGTATCCTCAAAAGAAGAGTGCTCTACGAGAATCTCACGATAAACAGGGGCGTTCAGGATGCAGTCTTCGATGTGTGGTGAGACTGTTCGAATTCACTGGCGACTGGCCTACCTGAAGACGAAATTCTCCTCAAAAAGATAGGGGTCGTCAAAATGGGCGTGCCCTGTGAGTTCAATGGCGTGATGGCCCCTCTGGCGCATGCTCCCGATGGAGGGAATGCCCATTGAAAAAAATATGAGCGGCTCAATTCTCCGCGAGTCTTTGGCAATCCCCTTGTCGTTAAACATGCTCCCGTAATTCCCACTTCCGTCCGGGAGTGACTCCAATGACTCATAAGGTATCAGCTCGTACTCAATGGCGTTCTCGGAGCAACCGGATGTGAGGAGGCGCTCCACTTGATGCCATCCCGAATTCACTCTAACCGCCAAGCGATTTCCAGACGGAATTTGAGGAAGCCACTGCGGTACAAATGGCTCGTACCCATAGGGTCCGGACTTGATTCGAAACACCGATTCCTTGCTTGGCGCGAAGAAGTGATAGCATCCACAGTTGTTCATTATGTCAGCCATAAAAGGCTTCCCCTGGGAGTTCAAAGAGACTCTAAGCGTGAGTCCGTCGAGATGACCGCGCTCGATTCCGGGAGACTGCTTCCCGGATCGATCTGAGTACCAGATGACATAGTTGATCTGAAGAACAGGGCGCTGCTGCAACAGGGCGTAGGAGAAGTAGTAATATACAGTTGGCCTCAGGAGATCCACATCCAGTCTGCTACCATTCCATACGATCCGACCCGGGCGATCATACAGACCGGCAACGTCCTGGACAAAAACGGGAGCAAAGAAGATGGAAT
>Ga0209048_10004646_pt1 | contig 13116 bp, 10 predicted proteins | sample FrelakmetCRP12CR_FD_187146 | JGI IMG/M metagenome (GOLD analysis project Ga0209048, IMG submission 187146) | Freshwater lake sediment microbial communities from the University of Notre Dame, USA, for methane emissions studies - CRP12 CR (SPAdes)... | ecosystem: Environmental > Aquatic >... | reverse complement strand
GTCGCTTTGTTTAAGCCATCGTCAAGGTCGACGTTGTAGCCAAAGGCCCAGCGTTGCCATTAGCGAATGTGAACGTTGCCATACCGACTGGCGTCCTCGTGACCTTGCTTGAATCAAACGGTATGGCATTGAATGCTGGCCCGGTGGTGCGGTATAGTGTTTCAGAGTAGGTGCGCCCTGACATTTGCGACGCGGTGGCTGACATCCATAACGTATCGGCATAATTGTCGTATGTGAACCACGTGGCAAAACTCGTCGTGCCCTGGTGCGTAAGGTTCACACCCCAGCCAGATTCGGTCCCACCGGCTGCCCACCGTAGGTCCTGGTAATTAGTAGCCTGGGTCAGATCCTGCTGCGCGCCCCGTACACATTTCGGTACCGGCCCAAACTCCTGCAGCAAAGTAACGCCGGCCCAAGCAGAACGGCAGACGAAGGCAGACGCGCAGTTTCAATAGCACAGGGGCTTGCAAATACGGTCTGAATGGTCGGCGAAATGCTTGGCCGTTTCTAGAGGGCAGCAGCATTCGCAGTGCAACTACAGCTTGCCGGTGATCGCAGGCAACTTGACCGAACAACGTGATGAGAGGAGGAGGCTTCGATGGTCGATCGCCCGTTCCGGATCCTGGGCCTGCAGCAAATCGCGGTCGGCGGACTCGACAAACAACGGTTGCGGGAGTTGTGGGTCGATACACTGGGGATCGAAGCGACCGGAAGCTACCGCAGCGCGCGTGAGAACGTGGACGAAGACATCCTCACGGTCGGACGCGGTCCGTTCAAGGTCGAGGTGGACCTCATGCAGCCGATCGATGCCGCGAAGAAACCCGCGGTCCACGAACCGGCATTGAACCACATAGGTCTATGGGTAGACGATCTCGCCGCAGCGGTCGCCTGGATGACCGCGCATGGAATGCGCTTCACGCCTGGCGGAATTCGAAAGGGCGCCGCCGGTCACGACGTGTGCTTCATCCACCCGAGGGGCAACGAGGCGTCACCCCTATCCGGCGAGGGCGTGCTGATCGAGCTGGTGCAGGCGTCGCCCGACGTGATCGCGGCATTTGCGTAGCCCCGGGGTCCAGCGACGCGCAAGGCGGGTGAGGTTCAACACGGCTTCGGTCCACGGCTTCGCGGTTGCCCAGCCCGGGTCATCTGAATTCGAGGATCGGCTGATCGACCGCTAGGGTGTCGCCGGTCGCCGCGCGCACTTCCTTGACCACGCCGTCGGCTTCCGCGCGCAGCACGTTTTCCATTTTCATCGCTTCGATCACCGCGAGCTTCTCGCCAGCCTTCACTTCCTGCCCGGCCTTCACCGTGAGTTCGGCAAGCAGCCCGGGCATTGGCGACAGCAGGAAGCGCGAAAGATCCGGTTTGGGTTTGTCCGGCATCAACGACAGCAGGTGCGCCGCGCGCGCCGTCAGCACCGTGATTTCGGCCTGCGTGCCCGAATGGTTGACGCGGTAGCGCCAGCCCACACGCTGGATCTGCAGGCAGACGTCGTGACCATTCCACCTGCCGCGGAAGATCATCTCACCGAGCTTCCAGTCCGACAGCAGTTCGTAGGTCTCACCCTGGTATTCGATCGTGCAGCCGCCCGCGATCGGCGTGAGCCGCAACCCGAATCGCTGCGCGCCAATCATCACGACCCAGTCGCTCCCGACATTCCGGTGGTGGCCGCGCAACTGTCCCGTGGTCTGAACGGCGCGCGCGATGTAGCGGCGCCGGGCAAGGGCCGCGACGGCAGCCAGCAGCAACGGATCGTCGTGGACGAGGCCCGACGCATGGAAGCCCTTGGGGAACTCTTCGGCGATGAAGCCCGTATTGAACTCACCGGAGACGAAGCGCGGGTGCCGCATCAGGGCCGCCTGAAAGGCAATGTTCGACGCGACACCGCGAATGACGAATGCGTCGAGCGCGTCGCGCATCCGCGCAATCGCCGTGTCGCGCGTCGCGCCGTGGCAGATCAGCTTCGCGATCATCGAGTCGTAGTAAATCGACACCTTGCCACCCTCGTACATTCCGGTGTCGACGCGGACCTGACCGGGAATCTCGGGCGGCGGGATGAACTTGACGACGCGGCCGGAGGACGGGAGGAAATTGCGCAAGGGATCCTCGGCGTTGATCCGGCATTCGATCGCCCAGCCGTTGCGGCGCACGTCCTTCTGCGCAAACGGCAGCCGCTCACCGGCCGCGACGCGAATCATCAGCTCGACCAGATCGAGGCCGGTAATCGCCTCGGTGACCGGATGCTCGACCTGCAGCCGGGTGTTCATTTCCAGGAAGTAGAACGACTTGTCCTTGCCGACGACGAACTCGACGGTGCCGGCCGACTGGTACTGCACGGCACGGGCGAGTTGCACCGCCTGCTCGCCCATAGCGACCCGCGTTGCGTCGTCGAGGAATGGCGAAGGTGCCTCCTCGATGACCTTCTGATGGCGGCGCTGGATCGAGCATTCGCGCTCGTTGAGGTACACCATGTTGCCCAAGGCATCGCCCAGCACCTGGATCTCGATGTGACGCGGATCCTCGACGAACTTCTCGATGAACACCCGGTCGTCGCCGAAAGCGCTTTTGGCCTCGTTCTTGCAGGACACGAAGCCCTCGCGGCACTGGTCGTCATCGTAGGCGACGCGCAACCCCTTGCCCCCGCCGCCGGCCGAGGCCTTGATCATCACCGGATAGCCGACACCCCTGGCGATGGCGACGGCTTCCTTCTGCGTGGCGATCGCACTGTTGTGGCCGGGAATCGTGCTGACCTTGGCCGCCACTGCCAGTCTCTTCGAGGCGATCTTGTCGCCCATCGCCTCCATGGCGTGGGCCTTCGGCCCGATGAAGACGATGCCTTCGTTCTCCAGGGCGGTGCAGAAGGCCGGATTCTCGGACAGGAAACCGTAGCCCGGATGGACGGCTTCGGCGCCCGTGTCCTTGCACGCCTTGACGATGCGCTCGATCACCAGGTAGCTCTGCGCGGACGGGGGCGGGCCGATGACGACCGCCTCGTCGGCCATCTCGACGTGACGCGAATCCTTGTCGGCGTCCGAGTAGACCGCGACCGTCTTGATGCCCATCCGGCGTGCGGTCCTGATCACGCGGCAGGCGATCTCGCCACGATTGGCAATGAGGATTTTCTTGAACATGCGAGTCTACCGTTACCTGGGCGGTGTGGCCGGTGCGCGGGTCACAACGGGATGTTGCTGTGCTTGCGCCACGGATTCTCTACCTTCTTGCCGTGCAACATCGCGAGCGAGCGGCAGATCCGCTTGCGCGTCTCGTGCGGCATGATGACGTCGTCGATGTAGCCGCGGCTGCCGGCGATGAACGGGTTGGCGAACTTCTTCCGGTATTCCTCGGTGCGATCGGCGATCTTCTGCGGGTCGCCCATGTCCTTGCGAAAGATGATCTCGACCGCGCCTTTCGGGCCCATCACCGCGATTTCGGCAGTCGCCCAGGCGAAATTCACATCGCCGCGCAGGTGCTTGGACGACATGACGTCGTAGGCGCCGCCGTACGCCTTGCGCGTGATGACCGTGACCTTGGGAACCGTGCACTCGGCATAGGCGTACAGCAGCTTGGCGCCGTGCTTGATGATACCGCCATATTCCTGTGCGGTCCCCGGCATGAAGCCCGGCACGTCGACGAAGGTCACGAGCGGAATGTTGAACGCATCGCAGAATCGGACGAAGCGCGCCGCCTTGATCGACGACTTGATGTCGAGGCAGCCGGCCAACACCAGCGGCTGGTTGGCGACGATGCCGATGGTCGAGCCGTCCAGCCGCGTGAGTCCGATCACGATGTTCTTCGCGTAGTCGGGGGCGAGCTCGAAGAACGCGCCTTCGTCGGCCACCTTGTAGATCAGTTCCTTGATGTCGTAGGGTTCGTTCGGATTGTCCGGGATCAGCGTGTCGAGCGAGTGATCGAGCCGGTCGGCGGGGTCGTCGGTAGGGACGACGGGCGGTTTTTCCTTGTTGGAGGACGGGAGGTAACTGAACAGTCCGCGGACCATCAGCATCGCCTCGACGTCGTTTTCGAAGGCGAGATCGGCCACCCCCGACTTCGATGAATGCGTCACCGCGCCGCCGAGATCCTCGGCGGTCACTTCCTCGTGGGTGACGGTCTTCACGACTTCGGGGCCGGTGACGAACATGTAGGAACTGTCCTTCACCATCAGGATGAAGTCGGTCATCGCGGGCGAGTACACCGCGCCGCCCGCGCACGGTCCCATGATCACCGAAATCTGCGGCACCACGCCCGAGGCCATCACGTTGCGCTGGAAGACTTCGGCATATCCGCCCAGCGATGCCACGCCTTCCTGGATCCGTGCGCCACCGGAATCGTTGAGCCCGATCACCGGCGCACCGACTCTTATCGCGTGATCCACGATCTTGCAGATTTTCTCGGCGTGCGCCTCCGACAACGCGCCGCCGAAAACGGTGAAATCCTGGCTGAAGACAAAGACCAGCCGGCCGTTGATCGTGCCGTAGCCGGTAACGACACCGTCACCGGGAATTTTCTGGTCGGCCATGCCGAAGTCGTGGCAGCGATGCTCGACGAACATGTCCCATTCCTCGAAGCTTGCCGGATCGAGCAGGACATCGAGGCGTTCGCGCGCCGTCAGCTTGCCCTTGGCGTGCTGCGCATCGATGCGATTCTGGCCGCCGCCCTGCCGCGCGGCAGCGCGCTTTGCTTCGAGTTCGCGGCTGATCTGGTGCATGCGTAGACTCCCCGACGCAATCTTCTGTTGTTGGAGGCGGGCCCGGCCCGCGGGATTGCACGCCTCGATCGCTGCACCCGCCGCAGCATCAAGCCGCAAGCTCAATCTTACGGGATCCCCGGCTCTCGCGGGACGATCGGGCTGCCGCCTCCACGCAGCGTGATCATGTCGAAGTCTTCTACCCTAACCCGCGCGCACTGCGGGTTGCTTGACGAGGATCAAGACGGCAGCGACAGGAGATCCGCTTCAATCCTTCCGCGCGCGGGCAAGCAGGCGCTCGGCCGCCATCGCCGGCGTGAGTTCGCCCGCGGCGACCGCGTCGAGTGTCGCCGGGAGCAGCGCGCCGACGCCCGGGTGCGCGCGGAAATCGGCCCGCAGCCGCGCGTCGATCAACGTCCACATCCAGTCGAGTGCCTGGCCGCGGCGACGGGCCGCGAACTCGCCCTTCGCTTGCATGGTGTCGCGGTAGCGCAGGACCTCGCGCCAGAACGTCGCGATGCCGTCGCCTCTGAGCGCCGACAGCGCGAGCACCGGCGGCTGCCAGCATGGCGAGGACGGGCGCATGATCGCGAGCGCGCTCTTGATCGTGTGCAGCGCGTGCTGGGCAAGCTGCGGATCGAGGTCGGCCTTGTTGATCACGATCAGGTCGGCGAGTTCGACGATGCCCTTTTTGATCGCTTGCAGGTCGTCGCCCGCGTTCGGCATTTGCAGGAGCACCATCATGTCGGTCATGCGTGCCACCGCGGTTTCGGATTGACCGACGCCGACGGTCTCGACCACGATCACGTCGAACCCTGCTGCTTCGCACAGCAGCAGGCTCTCGCGCGTTCGTGCCGCCACGCCGCCCAGTGAACCGCCCGTGGGAGAAGGACGAATGAATGCCTGCGGCGCGCGCGACAACTCCTCCATCCGCGTCTTGTCGGCAAGGATCGAGCCGCCGGTAACGGTGCTCGACGGGTCAACCGCGAGCACGGCGACCCGGTGCCCTTCCTCGATCAGATGCAAACCAAGAGCCTCGATGAACGTCGACTTGCCCACGCCCGGCGCACCGCTAATGCCGATGCGAATGGAATCGCCGGTGTGCCGCAGCAGCGCCTCCAGCACGGCTTGGCCGCGCGGCTGGTGATCGCGGCGCGTGGATTCGATCAGCGTGATCGCCTTGGCGAGCGCGCGGCGGTCGCCGTTGCGTATGCCCGCGACCAGCGTTCGATCCACGCTGCCGAGCGGATGCTCCGCGGCCGGACCACCGCTTACCTTCGAGGCAGCGCGATTCATCGGCAAGCGCTAACGCGCGCCGTCTGCGACACGTCGCCGCACCGAGTGGCGAATCACGCCGCCAGCTTCGCCCGTGTCGCGCGGATCGCGGCGAGCACTTCCTTCGCCGCCGCGCTGATCACGGTGCCGGGGCCGAACACCGCCGCCACGCCCGCAGCGGCCAGAAAATCGTAGTCCTGCGCCGGAATGACGCCGCCGACGACGACCACGATGTCCGCGGCACCCTGCGCCCGCAGCGCCGCGATGATCTGCGGGACCAGGGTCTTGTGGCCGGCAGCGAGCGTGGACACGCCGATGACGTGGACGTCGTTTTCGATGGCCTGGCGCGCAGCCTCCTCGGGCGTCTGGAACAGCGGCCCAATGTCGACATCGAAACCGAGATCGGCGAATGCGGTGGCGATCACCTTGGCGCCGCGGTCGTGGCCGTCCTGGCCGACCTTGGCCACCATCAGGCGCGGCCGGCGTCCCTCCTCCTCGGCAAAACGCGCGATGTCCCGCTGCAGCTCCTTCCACGCGCCGTCATTCTCGAACGCCGCGCCGTACACACCCGAGACGCTTTCGGTATGCGCACGATAGCGGCCGTATACCTTCTCCAGGGCATCTGAAATCTCGCCCACGGTCGCGCGCGCGCGAACGGCCTTGATGGCGAGGTCGAGCAGATTGCCGTGCCCCGCGCGGGCGGCCTCGGTCAGCACGTCCAGCGCGGCCGTTACCGCATTGGCGTCGCGCCCGGCGCGCACTTCCGCCAGCCGCTTCAACTGCGCCTCGCGCACCGCGGTGTTGTCGATCTCGCGAGTGACGATCGGATCCTCGGTTTTGAGACGGTATTTGTTGACACCGACGATGACGTCCTCGCCGCGGTCGATGCGCGCCTGCTTCTCCGCCGCGCACTGCTCGATCTTGAGCTTCGCCCAGCCGCTTTCGACCGCCTTGGTCATGCCGCCCATCGCCTCGACTTCTTCGATGATTGCCCACGCCGCGTCGCCCATGTCCTGGGTGAGCTTTTCCATGAGGTACGACCCGGCCCACGGGTCGATCACATTGCAGATGTGGGTTTCTTCCTGAATCATCAACTGCGTGTTGCGGGCGATGCGGGCGGAGAAGTCCGTCGGCAGCGCGATCGCCTCGTCGAACGAGTTCGTGTGCAGGGACTGCGTGCCGCCGAACACGGCGGCCATGGCCTCGATCGTGGTGCGCACCACGTTGTTGTAGGGGTCCTGCTCGGTGAGAGACCAGCCGGACGTCTGGCAGTGCGTGCGCAGCATCATCGATTTCTGGTTCTTCGGTGCGAACTCCTTCATGATCCGCCACCACAGAAGGCGCGCTGCGCGCAGCTTGGCGATCTCCAGATAGAAGTTCATGCCGATGGCGAAAAAGAACGACAGCCGCCCGGCGAACTCGTCTAGATCCAGGCCGGTCGCCATTGCCGTGCGCACGTATTCCTTGCCGTCGGCGAGGGTCAGCGCCAGTTCGAGCGCCTGCGTCGCACCCGCCTCCTGCATGTGGTAGCCGGAAATCGAGATCGAGTTGAACTTCGGCATGTGCTTCGTCGTGTACCCGATGATGTCGCCGATGATCCGCATCGATGGCGCCGGCGGATAGATGTACGTGTTGCGGACCATGAACTCCTTGAGGATGTCGTTCTGGATCGTCCCGGTGAGCTGCTCCTGCCGCACGCCCTGTTCCTCGGCGGCGACGATGTACCCGGCGAGCACCGGCAGCACCCCACCGTTCATCGTCATCGACACCGACACCCGGTCGAGCGGGATGCCGTCGAACAGGATCTTCATGTCTTCAATCGAATCGATCGCCACACCCGCTTTGCCGACGTCGCCGACCACGCGCGGATGGTCGGAATCGTAGCCACGATGGGTCGCGAGATCGAACGCCACCGACACGCCCTGGCCGCCAGCCTCGAGATTGCGCCGATAAAACGCATTCGATTCCTCGGCGGTGGAAAAGCCGGCATACTGGCGGATCGTCCACGGCCGCTGCGCGTACATCGTCGGCTGGGGGCCGCGGACGAACGGCTCGAACCCGGGAAGCGTGTCGGCATGGGGGAGGTTCCTGGTATCGGCCGCCGTGTACAGCGGCTTGACCGGAATGCCCTCCGGCGTGTGCCATGTCAGGCTGTCGACGGGCCGGCCGCGCAGCGCTTTTGCCGCGGCTGCGAGCCACGCCTGGTAGTCGGCGCCTTCGCTATTCGCCATGCTCAACCCTCACTTTCCCGCCGATGCCGGTCGGTTGGCCGGGTGCCACGCTGGCCGGCGCAGTCGTCGCGCGGGCGGTGGCATCGGGGATGGATTTTACACCGCTCGACCATCGAGCGCAGTCGAGTCGGGCCAGGGCGACCGACCGTTCTTGCGCGACCCATCGCTCGTGCGCAGACCTTCAGATTCGAGGATCCTCGCGGCAGGCGGATTCGCCGGGTTTCGCCATCCCGAACCAACTGCCGCGAATTTGGTAGAGTTTCATGACCCGAGTTGAACGAATGTGAAACCCGGGCTACGAATCCCGGAACACGCGATGGAGAAAATGATGCCGCTAATCACCACCACGCTCGACGCACCGATCGGCACGATCATGCTCAACAACATCAACAAGCGCAACGCGCTCTCCGAGTCGCTGATCCAGGAAATCATCGCGGCGTTGGCGAAGTTCAGGGAGCGCAAGGTGCGCGTCGTCGTGCTGCGCGCGCAACCGGGCGCCAAAGTGTGGTCCGCCGGGCATGACGTGGAGGAGCTGCCGATCGGGGGGCGCGATCCCCTCGGCTGGGACGATCCGCTGCGCTATCTGATCCGCGAGATCGAAATCTTCCCGGCGCCGGTCATCGCGATGATCGACGGCGGCGTCTGGGGCGGAGCCTGCGAAGCCGTGTTCGCGTGCGACCTCATCATCGCCACGCCCGACGCGACATTCGCCGTGACTCCCGCCAAGCTGGGTGTGCCGTACAACGTCAGCGGAATGCTCACGTTCCTGAATGCGACGAGCATGCGGATCGTCAAGGAGATGGCCTTCACCGCCATGCCGGTCGGCGCGGAGCGGGCCGAGCGTCTCGGCATGATCAATTACGTGATCGCCGCCGGCGAGCTCGAGGCGTTCACCTACGAATTCGCCGCCCGCATCGCGCAGAACGCCCCATTGAGCATTGCGGTAATGAAGGAGCAGCTGCGCATTCTCGCCGGGGCGCATCCGATGAGCCCGCAAGGGTTCGAGCGCGTGCAGGGCCTGCGCCGGACCGTGTACGACAGCCGCGACTACAAGGAAGGGATTCGAGCGTTCAAGGAAAAGCGCCGGCCGGCCTTCACCGGGGAGTGACGCGATTCGCGTCGATGCATGGATGCGTTCCTCGTCGGCAGCCCATTGCGTATCGCAGCCCGAAGATGTCGTCGCGCACGCGCTCCGGTCTACATGTGCGCCCCGCCGTTGACGTTGATCTGCTGTCCGGTGACGTAGTCGCCGTCGGCCACCAGCCAGAGGACCGCCTTGGCGATTTCTTCAGGATGCGCAAAGCGCGCCGCGGGGATCTTCGCCTTGATCTGCGCCTGGATCGCCCCGGGAACGGCGGCGAACATGTCGGTCTCGGTAAAGCCGGGCGCGACGACGTTGACGGTGATGCCATAACGAGCGAGTTCGAGCGCCGCAGTCCGGGTGAACGCGATGATGCCGCCCTTGCTCGCACTGTAGTTCGCCTGCCCCATCGCGCCAATCTGCCCGTTCATCGAGCTGATGTTCACGATCCTGCCGTAGCTTTGCGCCATCATGAAGGGGATGGCCGCGGACGTGCAGAAGAAGCAGCCGTTGAGGTTGGTCTGGATCACGTCGAGCCACTGTTCGTCGGTCATCCGCGGCAGCAGGCTGTCACGGGTGATGCCGGCATTGTTCACGAGAACGTCGAGGTGTCCGAACCGCTCGGCGATGTCCTTGACCATGGCGCGGGCTTCCTTGGCCACGCCCAGGTTCGCCTTGACCAGGACGCACGTGCCGCCGAGCTTCTCGATCTCCTGTGCAACTTCCTGCGCCTTGGCCTCGTTCGAGGCGTAGTTCACCGCGACCTTGGCGCCTTCACGGGCCAATTCGACGGCGATCGCGCGACCAATTCCCCGTGAGGCGCCCGTCACGAGCGCCGTCTTGCCTTCGACTCGTCCCATCTTCAATCTCCGTATCGTTCGCTCGGCGCACGGTGTCGCGCGCCGAATGTCGTTGCTGCCGTCGATGCGATCAACCGCGCTCGAAAATGGCCGCCAAGCCCTGACCGCCCCCGATGCACATCGTCACCAACGCGCGCTTGCCGCCGGTGCGTGCCAGCTCGTACAGCGCCTTGACGACGAGGATCGCCCCGGTCGCGCCGATCGGGTGCCCGAGCGAGATACCGCTGCCATTGGGATTGGTGCGCTCCATCGGCAGTTTCAGTTCGCGACAGACGGCGAGCGCCTGTGCGGCGAAGGCTTCGTTGACCTCGAACACGTCGATGTCGTCGAGTCCGAAGCCCGTCTTGGCGAACAGCTTCTGCACCGCCGGGACAGGGCCGATGCCCATGTACTTCGGGTCGACTCCCGCGTAGCTGTATGCGACGAGACGACCCATCGCTTTGAGACCGCGCTTCTCGGCCGCTTCGCGGTCCATCAGTACGACCGCCGCTGCCGCATCGTTGATGCTGGAGGCGTTGCCCGCGGTCACCGACCCGGCGGGATCGAACACCGGACGCAGCTTGCTGAGCTTTTCGACCGTCGCTCCGGGACGCGGCGTCTCGTCAATCTCGAACGGGACCTTGTCCTTCTTCAACTGGATGTCGACGGGAACGATTTGCGCCCGGAAGTAACCGTGATCGATGGCGAGCCCCGCCCGCCGATGGCTCTCCGCAGCGAGCGCGTCCTGGTCCTCGCGCGAGATCGCCCACTTCTTGGCAACGTTCTCGGCAGTAACGCCCATGTGGCAATCGTCGAACGGGTCGGAGAGCGCACCTACCATCATGTCGATCATCGTCGTGTCGTTCATGCGCGCGCCCCAGCGCATTGCCGGCACAATGTACGGGCTGCGGCTCATGCTTTCGGCGCCGCCCGCGACCGTGACGTCGGCGTCGCCGAGCATGATCGTCTGCGCAGCGGTGATAATCGCCTGCAGCCCGCTGCCGCACAGGCGATTGAGCGTCAGCGCCGGTGTTTCGACCGGCAGCCCGCCATGGATGCCGGCGACGCGCGCCAGATAGTGATCGTGTGCATCGGTGTGGATGATGTTGCCGAAGACGACATGCCCGACGTCGGCAGGCTTCACCCCCGCGCGCTTCACCGCCTCGCGCACGCACTTTGCCGCGAGCTCACCCGGGGGGATGTCCTTGAGGCTGCCACCGTAATTGCCAATTGCCGTCCGCACACCGCTCAAGACTACGACTTCACGTGTCATCGGACCTCCTCCTCTTTCGCCCACGACCAATGGGACATTCGCTTGCGGCGCGTGCGCCGGAGACGGCGCCGCGAGACCATGCCGCGCAAGAACCACCAGTTTCGGCAATATTGCACCGTCGCGTCCGTGCAACTTTGCGGTAGATCAAGGTGCCAGCGCGGATGTATTCGGAACCACGCTACAAGGAAAGCTGACGGCGCCATGACTGCTTCGCGCCGCCTGGGGCGCGTGGGGAATTTCCGCGCTGTGCAGACGACGGAGCTCAACGAAGCAAAAAAGCGGGAGCAGTCGCGGCAGCGCCCGCAGGGCACGCGGATCAGCGCACTACCGACCGCCACCATCTGACGGTGCCGACGCGCATTCGGCCGCGGCGGTAAATCACTCTGACAATTCGCGGCACAAGCCCCTTGCGCAAGCTACGCGCAAGGGGCAATAATTGCCAGGATGTCGCTCAGTTGTCGAAGCGTTGCAGTCAAGGACCGCCAGCGTATCCCGGTGCATCGACGTCTTGCCAGTTTCAACCGCGTAGTTAGATGACCACCGCACAACCGGCCGCATTGTTGAGGCGGACTGGCGCGTTCGTGGTACGGGTGCTCAGGGGGTTTCGCGCCAACCAGGGCTATCTGCTGGCCAGCGCGGTCGCATACAACACGCTGTTGTCGATCCTGCCGCTCCTGATCCTCATACTCGTCGTCTTGACGCAATTCGTCGATCAAGCCGAATTGGTAACGACGCTCGGTCGCTACCTCGGGCTGATCGTACCTGGACAGTCGGCCGCTGTCATGGAAGAGCTCGCGCTGTTCCTTGCGCATCGCACCGTCATCACTTGGGTGCTTGGCGTAACCCTCGTGTTTTTCAGTTCGCTCGCGTTCACCGTTTTGGAAAACGCGATGTCGGTCATCTTTTTTCACCGTGTGGCGATTCGGCGCCGGCGGTTCCTGGTGTCGGCCCTGATTCCCTTCTGCTACATATTGTTGCTCGGCCTTGGCTTGCTGTTGGTCACATTCGTGTCCGGTGCCTTGCAGGCCATGGGGCGGGAGAGCATCGATATCTTCGGTCAAGTGCATTCTCTTGTCGGTGTCTCCGGGTTCCTCCTCTACCTGACCGGAGTCGCAGGGGAGATCCTGGTGCTCACATCGATCTACATGGTCATGCCGGTAGGGCGCCCCTCGTGGCGTCACGCCTTAATCGGCGGCATCACGGCGGGTCTGCTTTGGGAAATGACACGCCATTTGCTCGTTTGGTATTTCTCCACGCTGTCACAAATCAATGTCGTTTACGGGTCGTTTACAACCACCATCGTCGTGTTGCTTAGCCTCGAGATCGGAGCATTGGTCCTGCTGCTTGGCGCGCAGGTGATTGCGGAGTACGAGCGTAGCGAGCTGCCGGCGACGCGACCCATGCCGATGACGGTTGGCTAGTCGCCGCTGATTCGGGGCCAGGGGGCACCGAGGCGAGCAATACAAATAAGCGACACGCGCCGCCGCGATCGCTGAACCGTCGCTGTCGTGGTGTGCACCAGGAAATCGCTCGGGCAAGAGAGCCGTTGCGGCGAAGACGGCGACGCCGGTCAGCGACGCGATGCCGTTACGGACGTTGCCGGCGGTACTCGATTGAAACTTGCGCGCGACCCATAATGGGGCGAGTCTCAGCAATTCATGGACACTTTTGCTGTTTCGCAATGACAACATAGGACGACCATTCAGACTCATGGCGAACCGAGTTTTTCATAG
>Ga0209048_10004645_pt1 | contig 13117 bp, 12 predicted proteins | sample FrelakmetCRP12CR_FD_187146 | JGI IMG/M metagenome (GOLD analysis project Ga0209048, IMG submission 187146) | Freshwater lake sediment microbial communities from the University of Notre Dame, USA, for methane emissions studies - CRP12 CR (SPAdes)... | ecosystem: Environmental > Aquatic >... | reverse complement strand
GGTCATGACCAACCAGACATCTGGCTTAACGGTTATATTATTGTTATAGCGTAACGCTAGATGGAAGCTAAGTATATCAAAAAGTCGGCCGCAGAAATGCCGGCGACCGAAGCAGCTCGTTCGCAGGCGGCTGATCCGGATCCCTTGCCACATCTGTTGCATCGGCAATTGGGCCTCGGGCCGATTATATAATTGCCGGGAAGTAAATACGTGAACCTCATGACCGGCAGCCCGCAAGTCTTCGGCGAGATCGGTGAGCAGCTGCGAAGTGGCTGATTCATCAGGCCAGAAATATCGGTTCACCAAATATACGATCATGGTCGCTTAATCATATAGGGCCCCAGAACCAGGACATCCATTTGGGTCCGCAAAAAACAGTCCAAGGCTTCTTGTGGGTGACAGACAATCGGCTCATTCTCATTAAAAGAGGTATTCAATAACACCGGAATTTGAGTAATTTTTTCAAATTCTTTAATCAAACGCCAGTACAGCGGGTTATCTTTCTTGGCCACCGTTTGGAGCCTCCCGGTCCCGTCGATATGAGTGACCGCAGGAATGAGACTTCTTTTTTCAGGCCTGATCAAATACACTTTGATCATAAAGGGATCAGGGTAGTGTTGTTCAAAATATTCATCAACTGACTCTAAGAGAATTGACGGCGCGAATGGTCTAAAGGACTCCCGGCGTTTGATCCTCTCATTCAAAATATCTTTCATCTCTTTCTTTCTTGGATCGGCGAGGATGCTCCGGTTACCCAGAGCCCGCGGCCCCCATTCCATTCTCCCCTGGAACCATCCCACTACTTTCCCCGCCGCAATTTCCTGCGCGGTATTTCGGCATAATTCTCTGGTATCATCGATTTTTTCTATCCTGCAGTTCGACTTGGCCAATTCGTTATTCTTAAAAGTTATTGCTTCAAACAATTCCTCCGCGCTAAATTGCGGGCCCCAGTAAGCACTGTCCATGACAAAATTGCGGGGCCGATCCAACGTTTGATTCCAGACATAATAGGCGGCCCCAATCGCGCCGCCCGCATCCCCCGCGGCCGCCTGAATATATACTTCTTTAAAAGGAGTCCGGTCGAATATTTTACCATTAGCCAAACTATTCATGGCGCAGCCGCCGGCCAGACACAAATTGGGGATTTTCACCTTCTCGTAAACATCATTCAGGAGGTGAAAAAATGCCTCCTCGTACCTTGCCTGGAGTGAGGCCGCGATGTGCTCATGCCGGCGGGTTATCGGCTCCCCAGGGGCGCGGCGGGGCCCTAACAATTGCTCCATTTCAGGAGAAAAGACTAAACCCATTTGCGGCTCACCCGCATCCCAAATCATCTTGGCGCCTTCCACTTGGTGCACGAAATAGCGCAGGTTGAGCCCAAACCGGCCATTCGCCTGCAGTTGGACAATCTCTCTCATCTTGGCCTGTTCCGAAGGCTCGCCATAAGCCGCCAGACCCATAACCTTGTATTCGTCCCCATATTGCGTAAAGCCTAACCATTGCGTGATGGCGAGATAAAAAAGGCCGAGAGAGTCAGGAAAATAAATTTTCTCCTTTACCTCCAGGTGATTTCCCCTGCCGATACCCCACATCGCGCCGACAAAATCGCCGAACCCGTCCACTGAGACCACTGCCGCCTGGGCAAAGGGAGACACCAGGTAGGCACTGGCAAGATGGGCAATATGGTGCTCCACATAAGAAATCCTGGCCTTTAACTTTTCTGCCGAAACCGTAAATTCCTGAGCAACTTTTTTCTTGATGTCTATCATGGTAGAGGCATTTTTAGCTCGATCCCTAATCATTGCTAAGGAAGGGCGCCGACGGAGAATAAACCAGACTTTACGTAAAAAATTAGCCCTCGGATTCCGATTCATCGCAATATGATCGATTTCTTCGATACTCACACCCGCCTCGCGCAGACAGTACTTAATTGACTGCAGGGGAAAACCGGCCCAGTGCTTAATCCTTTCAAAACGTTCCTCTTCTACTGCCGCGATGAGTTCGCCATTTTTTAAGATGCAAGCCGAAGAATCTGCATGATAAGCATTAATTCCCAAAATAATCATAAGCAAAGACTCTCTTTTATCAATTGTTATTCATTATGTCGCCGGCGTTGCAATACATATTACTCAGAGCGAAAGATTGATTGACTGTGGAGCCTTCCTTTAATTCCCCTCTCCCTTGAGGGAGAGAGTCAGGGTGAGGGTGAAAGTTAATCTATTTTACGCTCCCAGTAATACAAGATACACCGAATTACGGTGATATCAATTGATACCCGGGGTTCGACTCATGGTGCAGTTGCTCTCAGATCAAGCTGGAATAAAGCTCCAGCCATTGCGGCCCCACGGCCTGCCAGGAATAGCGCCGTTCCACGAGCTGCCGTAATTTTTGGCCCCGGTCCTGCCGTTCGCTCTCACTCCAGGAACATACCTTTTCCAGGGCTGGGCTCAATTCCTCGACCTGGGGATGAACCAAAACCCCGCCCCCCTCCTCCCATCCGCACAGCCCGGTCTCGTGGGTGGTCACCACCGGCAACTCCAGCGCCGCGGCCTCCAGGTTAACCAGGCCTATCGCCTCAGTTTGGGAGGGCGCACAAAAGGCCCAGGCATGCCGATAAAGGGAAACTTTCGGGGCCCCCACCACAGGGCCTAAAAAGCTTACCTGCTTTTCTATTTTGAGAAGTCTGACCAGGGATCTCAGTTTTCCAGCGTAGTGAGGATCACTCTCCGGTCCGACGATGAGAAGGCGAAATTTTCTCTGGGTTGACTTCATGGTTTTGGCAAAGGCTGCAATAAGAAGCTCTATCCCTTTTTGAGGACGAAGCCGGCCTACAAAAAGAAGATAAGGCTCGGCCGGCATAAAAGGCGAATCATCCGTAAGACTGGACCGCAAGCGGTCAATTTCTTCAAGGTCGATGGCATTGGGGATTACTTCCAGGCGCTGGCCGGGAAACCATAGATGCAGATCATCTCGTTCCCGTGGCGTGACCGCATGGATCACGGAGATATGCCGAAATGCCGGGTAAGCCACGGTACGCCAATATATCAGCTTCCTGAGTTCCTTGAATCCTCTCTGCCTGAAATGCCAGCTATTGAGCATGTCATGAGGACTCAACAAAGCCGGCACCTTGGTGCGAGAAGCTATCCGGGCAGCCAGCCATTGGAACCCCATCCACACTCCGTGTAGATGGAAACCCTGACCTCGGGACGGTGCCTGTTCCCGGAGGTAGGAGGTTAAGCCCTGGGGAAAACGCCAGACACCTCCCGCCGTTAGCGGGAAGGTGATGAGGGTGCCATCCCGGGGTAGGAGGTTCCCCTGCCCCTCTGGGGCCAGAATGGTCGTTGTCCACCCCTTACCGGTCAGGTAACGGGAAAGCTGGGTTATAACACCCGTGACTCCGGATATTGGGGTAATATCATCCGTGATATGAAAAATGTGGCCCAATTGGCAACCTTTCACCGCAAAATCAACCTGCGCCGCCCAGGCCAGCTAGCCCAAGGGTCATCCCGTCTGGCGGCAAGAAAGTCCTTACGCCAATCTTAATTCCTGCCGACCCAACTAATTCTTGAGGCCAGGGGATCCAGAGCCAGATGGGCCAACCTCCCTAAATAGAGACGTCCGACCCGTAAGCGGAAGTTTATCTCGGCAATCCATCCGGGCAAAGCCCGGTTCTTGATCTGGGCCCGCCGGAATTCGCGCAAGGTGTCCGCCAGATTTTTGACGCATTGGCCTCCGGCCCGCATACCAACCAGGGGAATAGGCACAAATTGGGCTCGCAGCTTATCTTTAGCCCGCAGGAAAAGTTCATAGTCCATGGCGATGCGGAAGGTCTCATCAAAGCCGCCCACCCGGTCAAAAAGACGGCGGTGGGTAAAAGCCGCCTGATGGGGAATCCGGTTGACCCGGCGGAATTCTTGCCAGCGCCACGGATGTCCGCCGATCTTGCATAAAGGAACCGGCTGGGGATCCTGTTCCCGGGTCAGACTGACCATCTGACCAAAGACCACATCAGCATCTTGATGGCGGACGAGTTCGGGCGCCATGTCCTCGATCACCCCGGGCCCCAGCAAGAAATCATCCGCGTTGAGATAAAGTATCCAATCGCCCTGCGCTTGCGCCAGTCCCAAATTGAAGGCATGGGCCACACCCCGGTCGGGTCGGCTGTGCCAGTAGCTTAAATGAGATTCAAACCGGCGGATAATATCCACTGTACCATCTGAAGAGCCGCCATCAATAATAATATATTCAATACGTGGATAGCCTTGAGACAGAACACTTTGGATCGTTTGTTCGAGAAACTCTTTCGCATTAAAGCTGACCGTAATAACAGAAATCTGAGGAAGTTTCATTATGAATATTTTTTCCTGAATATGGTGAGATCATCATCACCTATTCTGAGAATAATACGAATTCTCATAGCCAGGGTGGTTCTTGAAAACTCAGCGGCCTGTCGCCCTTCTCACGATTTGAAGGAAATTACTGCCGAATATTTTCAATCTTTCCCTATTATCCAGTCTGCCAATTTTTTCCTTGTCTAAATCCGGAGTTGATCCTGCTGCAGAGGAAACTTTAGCCATTAACCCTGCCAGCTCTTCGGCATTGCCCCGTTCGAAAAAGTATGAGTTTGGCGGATTTTGTTCCAAATGCACCGGGAAATCGGAAAGTAATATCGTTTTCCCCAGTAACCGGGCTTCTTCCACTACCGAGTTCCATCCTTCAAACCGGGAAGGCTGAATAACGGCTAAACTACCTCTCATCAGCTGAACCTGGTCCAGGCGCGGGATTAAACCAAGGATACGAACCTGCCCGTCGAGACCCAATTGATGAATCCTCAACAATAATTCTTCGAAATAACCGGGGTGACGGTAATCGCTGGTACTTCCGGTACAAACCACCGTTGGTTGAATTCCCTGTTGTTTCAATAACCCCAGGGCCTCTATCACTACCCCATGGTCCTTATGTTTCCAGAATTGATTGGCTACAAGAAAATAAGCTTCGCTTAATCCATATTTCGCTTGATAGGCCGTGGGGCTTTCATGAAACCATTCAGGGTCGATCCAGCTGACAAAATTTAATAAGGCGCTGCGGTGGGCGTCTTTTGGAAAGAGAGCACAAAAATCTGCTTGCGCCATGCGACTGCTTAAGATGATAACCGTGGCATTGTCAGCCCTTTTTTTACAAAAATTATTCCTGAAGTCGATCTCTTTTGGCGAGAATAGCTCAGGCAAATGATAATGTTGGAAATCAGGAATCCAGCCGCCCCAGAGATAGGGGGCCCTGGCCCCGGCTAAATCCGGGTAAACAAAATCAAACTTATGGGGATTTAAGAGCCGCGGCGGCATAAAGCGGACATGTGCCGCTAATATCTTGGCAATCTTACCATAGGCCCGGTCGAAGAAACGCTCTGCATAAACTCGGTCGACGCAGCCGCGCAGCGGTCCGACAAATGCCGATTGAGCCGCCGGAACGGCAACGCTCAATTCGACCCCCGGCTTTTCTGCTTCGGGGAGATTGGCGATAGCCCAGGCCAGGTTTTGAATATAAACCATCCCGCCTACCCATTCCCAAGACCCCACCATCCGCAGGCAAATATGAAGGTTTTTCATTGCCCTAAAACTTCAATCCGGCACCAGTCAGCATAAGCTTTCACGCCTTTTTCCAGGGCGATAGTGGGGACAAACCCCAATTGGGCAATACGGCTTATATCCGCTTGCCAATTTAAAGGGTTCCCTTTCGGGTTTTGCCGATCAAAATCAATGGCTAGGTTATGCCCACTCAGGGCGGCCACCAGTTCGGCCAGTTCTTTAATGGTCGTTTCCCGGCCACTGGCAAGGTTATAGGCCTCGGCCTGGCAAGGGGCACGCTCAGCCAATAAATAGATCCCCTGGGCCACATCCCGGATATTAATAAAATCGCGGCTCTCTGCCCCGGTTCCGTGCAGGCGCAGTACCGGTTCTGTCAAAGCTTGGTAACACAGATCGTAAATCACCTGCCGCCTTAATCCGGTCCCGTAGGCGGAAAAAATTCGGACCATGGTGGTAGGCACCCCATAAATCTCCGAGAATTCGGCGCATAACTTTTCCGCCATTAACTTATGAAATCCATAAGGAGATACCGGGCGAAGGTTATGGTCCTCTCGTATGGGTAAGGATGCCGGGTTCCCATAGACCGCGGCGCTGGAAAGAGAAATTACCCGGCATCTGGGAGCCTCAAGTCGCATGGCGTTCAAGACGTTAAAGGTAATCTCGACATGGGCCTGGAAATCAGCCCAGGGATTATCCAGCGAATTCGCCACCGAAGCTCGCCCGGCGCAATGGACGCAAACTTGCGGTTGGATCCGTTTGATGAGGCTGCCCAGATCGTTCGAGGGCAAAGTTAACTGATAATAACCCGCCAGGTCTTGTTGGGGCGCATTCTCAGGGGGCCGCGTTCCCAACCCCAACACTTTCCAGCCTTTTTGGGAGAAGTGGTGGGCGACATAACGGCCGATAAACCCCGTGACCCCGATGACAAAAACCGATTTCATGGTATCCTCGGCTTAATCGCCACAAAGGAATAGAGCCGCCCGGGATCATCGCTGAGCCAGGAGCGCATCCGGCCCGCCAGACGTTGAACCTCGGCATGACCGGCAATCCGAGCCGCCAGGCCTTGCCCCACCACCTGGCTCAAGGCCCCGGCAATTTTCTCCTGATATTCTGTCTTCGACAGGGGAAAATAATTGATCACCGAATCGAAGGGCCCGTAGGTTTCCTTAAGGATAAGCCCTGCTTCCCGGATGGCCTGTTGATATTGTTTTAACAAGAAAGCATTTTCACCCCCATAGAAAGAATGGAGGGGATGGGTTTGCAGGAAGGCATCAAGATCCGACTGGTCTGAGATCACATGTTCCCGGGTAGCCATAAATACGCCACCCGGCCGCAAAACCCTGGCCACTTCACGGCAAAGCCCCGGAAGATGCGCGGCATGATGCAGTACCTGCCGGCCATAGACCATATCAAAGCTCGCATCCGCAAAAGGCAGCGTCTCACCCTGCCCCTGAACCACGGCAATGGTCGCGTCGGTCTCTAAAGCCAGCCGCCTGATAGCTTCTGCCCCCACCACCGGACTCCCATCGGGCTCCAGCGCGGTCACCTGACATCCATGCCGGGCCAGGGCATAACTGGCAATCCCGTGGCCGGCCCCCAAATCCAGCCCCTTGCCCGGCAGCCATGCCGCCAAGATCTCACAGACTGCCTGCCATTCCTCACTCTCCGCAAAGCGCTGCGCCGCCGCGGTCAGCGGGTCATCATAATAACAGGCGTTGACCAGAGTCTCCATCTGCTTATCCGCTTTTAAGCTCAGAACCGCTGCTTCCCAGGTCAGCTGCTTACCGTTCATCTTCGGGGATCTCTCGTATGACCCTGGCGGGATTACCGGCCACAATAGTATAAGGGGGGACATCGCCGGTGACTACTGAACCTGCTCCAATGATGGCGCCCCGGCCGATAATCACTCCGGAAAGAATTACCGAGTTGCAGCCAACCAGCACATCATCTGCGATTATTACCGGTCTTTCCTTCAAGTCAATAGATTTTGGCTGACCGGTAGTAATTATTTGTTTGAATTGTTCGTGCCGGGCTTTAGGGTTTACCGGATGGGTATCGTTATCAAAGATGTTCGCATTATGCGAAATCAACACCCGGTCTCCAATGGTAATTTCCTTAGCCGACCATATCCTGGTTTGTTCGCCGATGAAACAATATTCCCCGATGGTGATCTTACCGCCGTGGCCGAAGGTCAAGAGCTCACCCTTTACATGAGTAAAAGCCCCGATGTTGATGGCGCTTGCATCATGCCGGTTATTAATAATTCTGGCGGTATCGTACAACACTACGCCGGTTTCCCTGGTGCAATCTTTTGGTTTACCCATCAGCGTTTTAATTTTTTGTTTGATGCGGCCGATTATCATTTCACCAGCTCCAAACAGACGATGGCCCGGGAAGCTGCCGCATAATCCGGGTCATAGCGGTCATGGTTCTTTTGGGCGTGAATGTCAAAATAGGTGGCGTCCTTAGATTCTTCTCTAGAAGACAATCTCCAGCCGTCAGGCTCATAGCGAAAATGGCTCTCTTTCACTGCGGCTGGGGCAAAGGCAACAATCGTTTGATCCAGCATCTGTGCATCGAAAACCTGAAACCAGCCATAGTTCTTCCCTTGGCCGTAAGGAAAGGTCAGGTACAAGGTTTTGCCGGGCTTGAGGACACGCCGGAACTCTTTGAGGGCCAGCAGATAGGAATCGGAATCATTTTCCCTTTTTGACTCGTCGCCCGAATACAAAAGAGTGTTATCCATACCGATGTGTTCAATGGTTGATATGCTCACCACATAGTCAAAATAATCATCCTGGTAACAGCACTGTCTCAGGTCCTCATAAATATGAGAAACCCCTCGCTTGCATTCGCAGGTTCCTTCAAACTCTAAAGTCGAAATAAATATTTTTTTAGAGCGCAACGGTTCTAAGATTAGAAGATAATCATGATTCAAGGCGGAGCCCGCATCCAGTAATGTACCACCCCCTGGCGGGAGCACGGAAAATAGCCAAGGATATTCTACAATCCTTTCGTCCAACCGGAAACCATAGCCTTTCTTTAATTCCCTCAGATTAAATATACCCTTGACAATAGTATCGATTATTTGCCTTCTTTTATATAGGTAATACCCCCGAGTCCATGGTTTTTTTCCATTTAACAGGAAATAATAATAGTCGAAGGTATTTTTAATTCTTCTCAATAACTGCATCGGTTTTGTAATATTTAAGCTTATTAAGAAAATACTTGATTTGGTTAATATGTGATGGGTACGATAATTTCACCACCCGGTATTCAGCCAATATCTCATTTTATCAATTATTTTTTTTGCCAGCGGCCTTCGTTTTCCCGTCGCGACTTTGAGGAATTCGATAATTTCACTGAAGCATTGCCTGTCGATAGCTGGCTCCGGAAATTTTCGGATCACCTCAGAGAACCCGGAGGTCATGAATGCTTGGGAGACCCCGCAATGCGTGCCGCTGGCATCGAAGCCGATATTCTGGACCAAGGTTTTTACCGGGTGCAGCGTCAAACCACCCATCATGAAGGTACTGAGATACCAATCGATATCCCAGGTGTCAATTTTGCCTTGCATGCGCCCTTCCAAAATGCCGAAAAAGTCAAAGGCTCCGTCAAGGTTGAACGCCTGCCTGAGGGTGCGGTTCTTTTTGAGCTCCATATAGCCAGGCTTCATAATATCAAAATGCCGCCAGGCTCGCTGCCAGGTGGCCCAACCCCAGGTAGTGGTGTAGGGCAGGAAAATCGCCTCGCTCGCCGCGGTAAGGTTAACCGGGTACATAAATCCGGAAATCTGCATGACTTTTTCTTCTTGCTGATATCTTTCCAGCGCCAGGTTCATATAGTGCAGGAAATCAGGAGCAAGCACCAAATCATCTTCCACCACAATCAGCCGTTCATATCGGTCCAGGAGACTGGTGATGCCGGAGATTACCGAGTTGGCGCATCCATAGTTTCTTTCCCGGGAAATAACCTCCACTTGCTGACACCAGGGGAAACTGGCGGCGACGTCGCGCACCTTAAGCACACTTTCTTCATCTTTTAGGGTCTTGGGGCCATCACAGAAAATGTAGAGATGGCTTTCCCCGGCCAGTTCGCATTGGGATAGAGAAATCAGGCCCTTAAGGGCGTGGTCAGGCCGATTATAGGCAAAAAAGGCGATGGGCGCCAAATCCATATTTCCTGTCCCCGCATTATGCTGCTAGCTAAAACTAAGCGTAAACGACTCTCAATAATCTCTATAATCAGGATGGTTGCCATCAATAAAGCGAACGGCGATGGGACCATACCACTGGATTGATCGGCCCGGGACCTTACGCCTCCGGGGTCGATTTCAAAAGGCGCCTAAGGTATCCTTCCGCCCGGCGGCCAACCTTTTGGCAAATTTTGGCCGCGCCAAAGAGCAGCTTAACCAAGGGCGTGGTCAGGGGGTGCAAAGATGGCAATCGGCGCATGCGGTTTAACAGAGAACTTCCGGTCAAGGGGGGTCTTTTTAAGCCCCCGGGGGTCAAAAGCCAGTTTGCATCATCTAAAGTGAATATGTGCTCCCAGCCTCCCGCCAGTTCGATATTCGAGTCTCTTTCCTCCCCAAAGTAGACGCCGTCCAAACCCTGGGGATGGTGCGCATAGTCATGGTTCTGATGGATCAGGGTAAGCGCCTGGGTGGCATCGATAACCGGGATCTTATGACTGCGGGCCCAATAAACTATCCAGTTATCCCATCCAGCCCGACCGATGCCAAAGGGAGGCAGATGCCGATACATCCCTTTGGGGAAGATAAAACAATCCATTGCTGCCGGCCCGATTCTTTTCCCGGAGGTTGCCGCCTGCTGCACAAGTTCTCTTTCCCAATCCGGCGAGATGAAGTCAAGCTCCTCCGTTACCTCCAGATTCAACCTTTGGCCGGAGATAAGGAATTTCTTGAAGGGGATTGATCCTGGAACCTTGAGAAAATCACGGGTGAGGATGATATCGCCATTGACATAAGCCATGAACGAACCCTTGGCGGCTTTTTGGGCGATGTCGAAAGCCGAACTCACCGTTGGGGTATTAAAGCGGTTTCTCTTCAGCCCCGGGAGGTGCGCCAGATTGAATTCCGCGGCAATTTCTTGGATGCCGACCTCATCTCCGAGCAAGAGAATTTCCACCTGCTCCCCCAGTGACAGCCAGCTCTTTATGGCATTGCGCTGGATTATGCCTATGTGGCCGACAAAGGGTTTGGGGATGGCAAAAATAGTCAACATCAGTGCTGTCCGGTGGACGTCAGGTAAATTTATCAATCAGGAGCTCCATTACTCCCTGGCAATAGTATAATGATTTCGGCCAAAAACCAAGCTACTGAAAGCAGTTATGGGACTTGTGGCCGCCTGACCCCGCCGGCTGCGAGTTCACCGTCTACCAGCGGCGCCGTCCCCGCCATTCGGGGGTCAGGGGTAATTCGAAGGCTGGGGGGGCCGGATATTAGAACCTGCTTCCACGTCCCATTCGTCCCAAAAATGCCACTGGCCAGGAGCCTGGGCCAGGTAGGGCTCCAGCCAGGCGGCAAACTGTTGCTGAGTACCTTTAGGGTCGCGGTGGGCAGTCAGGAGGGGTTGGATAACGATGCGGTACCTCCCGCAGCGCTGACGCAGGGCAATGACCGCCAGGATGGGCGACCGGTGCACTGCCGCCAGGCGATAGGGGCCCAGGGGCATTTCCAGGTGGTGGCCCAGAAGGCGCACCGGGCGGAAATTGCCGATGCGGCGTCCCCCCCCGGTACCATCGCCGGCGGTCATGAGGATGTGCCCCTGCTCCAGCCAGCGCAGCACCGGCCGGAGGTAGTCGTTGGCATAGAAGTGGGTAACCGGCATCTGGTTTTCCAGCCGCAGCCGCAGTCGTTGAGTAGCCTGGCCGATGACACTGGTTTGCCCTAGCTCTCGCAAGCCTAACTGGGCAATACGGTAGCCTTTGTAACCCAGATAGATCAGGGGCAGTTGGCTGGGTCCGAAGTGGGCATGGATCAGGACCACTCCCCGCCCGTGCGCCAGGGCCTGGCTGAGATGTTCCTCACCTTCCAGGCTGGCCAGACGGTCAATGCGGGCGCCGTCCAGGTCCGGCACGAGATTGATGAGAAAGCGGTCGGCAAAGTAGTTGCGAAAGCTGGCCCGGATGGCGACCCGACGTTGGCAGGCCGTCAGATGGGGCAAGGCGCATGCCAGCCGCCGGTCCAGAAGGGCGCGTTTTCCTCGGAAGAGGGCAAACGCCAGGTCACCGAAAGCCTCAAACAGCCGCAGTTTGGCCTGGAGGGGCAGCGCCCGGGTGAGCCAGCGGAAAGGGTACCAGACTACCAGGCGGCCGAAATCTTGGACCAGGTTTTCTTGTGCCAGATTCATAGAGAGACTGAGAAGGAAGCTGCAACCAAGGGCCCCCGCTCAAGGGGGTCGGCCGGCAGTAGGGGGGGCTGAAGCCAACCCGGCCCCTGGGCTCGACCTTGGTGCCCCTCGCTGCTAAGGAACAAGACGAAGGCGTTTCATATGGACCCTTCCATGGTCAGCAACACCCAAAAGGTCCGCGCAATGATCCGGAGGTCGAGGGACAAACATTGATGGTCGATGTAATACATATCAAGGAAAACCCGCTCCGGATAACCGATGTTGTTTCGGCCGGAAACCTGCCAGTAACCGGTCAGCCCCGGCTTGATGGAGAGCAGCTTTTTGCCGTAGCGCCCATATTTCAGGATTTCCTTGGGCACAATGGGCCTCGGCCCCACAATACTCATGTCTCCTTGCAAGACATTGAATAGCTGCGGCAGCTCATCCAGGCTGGTTTTGCGCATGATCCTTCCCCAGCGGGTGATCAGGGAGTTTTCGGTACAGGGGATTTTGTAGTTCTGAACGTACATCATGGAAAACTTCGGGGAGCACTGGACGATATGCTCGGCATTGACCGTCATGGTCCGAAATTTCCAGAGTCTAAAGATCTCGCCGTCTTGGCCCAGGCGTTCATGGGTAAAAAAAATGGGCCGGCCTGATTGCCAGTACGTCATAATGATACAAAAAATGAACACGGGCGAAGCTAAGATCAGGCCCTCCATGCCTATGATAAAATCTAGGATTCTTTTTATCATGATTGTAGGATACCGCGGGATGACAGGTTGTTAAGCAATCCTAATAAAACACCTAGAAATTGAGCCCCCGAGCGCGATATGAGAAACAAGGGAGACAGGATACCAACGGTAGCGTCCTTGCGCATAGCCTTCACAACAAACGGCATGGTAGTGAGAAACGCCAACAAGAATATAGCAAAACTGATCCGCGCCAGCCAAGGAGAAACCAAAGCCAACAACAATGAGGCCATCAGCGCCGGGAACAGCAGCAGTTGCACTTTCATGGACTGCGGCGTGTGCGAGTCATCCAGGATTTTGTTAGGGTGTTTTTTCAAGCTCAGCATCCGCCAGTAGGCAAACTTGAATTTTTTCCTGAGATAGATACCGATACTCTCCGGGTGCCGATGAATCACTCTGGCCCTGGGGTTAAAGACCATCTTGCAGCCAA
>Ga0209048_10004644_pt1 | contig 13118 bp, 10 predicted proteins | sample FrelakmetCRP12CR_FD_187146 | JGI IMG/M metagenome (GOLD analysis project Ga0209048, IMG submission 187146) | Freshwater lake sediment microbial communities from the University of Notre Dame, USA, for methane emissions studies - CRP12 CR (SPAdes)... | ecosystem: Environmental > Aquatic >... | reverse complement strand
CGTGCCACCGCCGGCGATGACCACCGGCCGGGCGTGCCGCCGGTCAGGCCGGACGGCGGACACCACCTTGGCGGGCCACGTTGGCCAGCATGCCCACGGCCCCCATGGCGATGACCATGGAGGAGCCACCGAAGGAGACGAACGGCAGGGGGACCCCGGTGACCGGGAGCAGACCGACGACGGCACCGACGTTGACGAGGGCCTGCACGGCCACCCAGGCGGTCACGCCGGTCGCGAGCAGGGTCCCGAACCGGTCGGGTGCCCGGAGGGCGGCCCGCACCCCCACCACCGCGAAGGCGACGAACAGCGCGATGACCACCAGGCACCCGAGGAAGCCGATCTCCTCGCCGATGACCGCGAAGATGAAGTCGGTGTGGGCGTTCGGGAGGTAGCCGGTCTTCGCCCGGCCCGCGCCCAGGCCGACGCCGAACCAGTGGCCCGTCGCCATGCCCACGCGCCCCTGGATCGCCTGGTAGCCGGTGTTGCCGGCGTCACGCTCCGGGTGCAGGAAGCTGAGGAGCCGGTGCAGGCGGTAGGGCGCCAGGACACCGAGCAGCCCGGCCAAGGCCAGGCCGGCGGCGCCGGCGACGGCGAGGGTCCGGGGCGGCGCCCCGGCGACGAACAGGACGGCGGCGGCGATCGAGCAGAGGACGATCGTCGTCCCCATGTCCGGCTGCTTCATGACGAGCGCGCCGAAGGCCACCACGACGAGCGCCACCGGGCGGAACGTGAACCGGGCGTCGTGCATCCGGTCGGCCCGACGGGCGAGCAGGTCGGCGGCGAACAGCACCAGCGCCAGCTTGGCCAGCTCGGAGGGCTGGATCCGCCAGGACCCGACACCCAGCCAGCGACGGGAGCCGTTGACCACGAGACCGACGCCCGGCACCAGCACGACCAGGAGCAGGAGCGTCACCCCGACCAGCAGCGGGAGGGTGAGGCGCCGCCAGGCGCGGTAGTCGACGAGCGCGCCCAGCGCGAGGGCGGCGGACCCCAGGCCCACCCACATCAGCTGGCGCTCGAAGTAGAGCCACGGGCTCGAGCCGTGGCGGATGGCCCGGTCGGAGGACGCCGACAGGACCATCACCAGGCCGATCACCGTCAGCAGGGCCACGAGTCCGAGCAGCAGGCCCAGGACCGGCTCGGGACGACTCGGGGTCCGGGTGGTGGCGGCGGACCTCGACCCCCGACCACCGGCCACCGACGACGCCCGGCCGTGGGGTTCGGTGGGGCGTCGTCGCTGGAGCACGGCGGCCCCGCCGCGCCGGCCGGCCGGCGCGGCGCCCACCCGGCGCTGCTGGTGGTCCGACTCGGGCATCAGTGACCTCCTCCGGGTCGTGCGGGCGCCGGCGACGCCCCCGTCCGCTCCAGGACCAGCCGTGCGAAGTCGTCGCCCCGCTCGGCGTAGTCGCGGTACCAGTCGAAGGACGCGCACCCCGGCGAGAGGAGCACGGCGTCGCCCGGCTGCGCGAGGGCGCCGGCCGCCTCGACGGCATCCGCCATCGAGGCGGCCTCACGAACGGGCACCCCCAGCCCCTCGAACGCGGACGCCACCTCGGTGGCCGACTCCCCCATGGCCACCACGGCCCGCACCGGTGGCACGGTCTCGGCGAGCACGGCGAGGTCCAGGCCCTTGTTGCGGCCCCCGGCGAGGAGCACGACCGAGTCGAAGCCCGCGACGGCCGCCCGCACCGACGCCGGGGTCGTCGCCTTGGAGTCGTCGTACCAGCGGACCCCGCCGGCCTCCGCCACGAGCGCGACCCGGTGGGCCAGCCCGGCGAAGCCACGCAGCACCGCGGCGCACGTGTCCGGCGGCGCACCGGCCGCCACCGCCGTCGCCGTGGCGGCGAGGGCGTTGGCGAGGTCGTGGGGGAGCCGCCGCGGCAGCTCCGCCACCGGCGCAAGCGGGCCGTCGGGACCCCGGAGCACGCCGATGGCCCGGTCCCACCACCAGGCCGCGACCCCTGCGGGCGGTTCGGCCACGGAGAACCACACCACGCGGGCCGGCGCCCGGCGCGCCTGGTCGACCACGGCGGCGTCGTCGGCGTTGGCCACGGCCACGTCGCCCGGTCCCTGGCAGGCCCAGATGCGCGCCTTGGCGGTGACGTAGTCGGCCATCGACCGGTGCCAGTCGAGGTGGTCCTCGGCCACGTTGAGCCACGTCCCGACCCGCGGCCGGAACGTCTCCGTCAGCTGAAGCCGGAACGAGGAGGCCTCCACGACCACCAGGTCCAGGCCCCGGTCGAGTGCGTCGACGAGGGGCAGGTCGGTGTTGCCGGCCGCCACCGTCGCCCGGCCCGACCGCTGGAGCATCTCGGCGACGAGCGTGGTCACCGTCGTCTTGCCGTTGGTGCCCGTGATGGCGACGATCGGGAGGTCCGACCACCGGGCGGCCAGCTCGAACTCGCTCCAGACCGGCACCCGGCGCGCCGCGGCCAGCGCGAAGACCGGGTGACGGGACGCCACGCCGGGGCTGGGCAGCACCACGTCCGCGCCGGCCACCAGCGCGTGGAGAAGCTCGGGGGAGGGCGCCTCCACCAGCTCGATGCCGAGGGCGCTGGCGGCCCGGCGGATGGCCGGCGACGGGCGGTCGTCCACGGCGACCACGCGGTGGCCGCGCCCGACGAGCTGGCGCGCCACCGACTGACCCGTGACCGCCAGGCCGACCACGAGGGCCCGGTGGGGCACGTCGCCGGCCATCAGTCGATGCCTCCGAGCGAGATGAAGTCGTAGTAGAAGATGCCGAGGGCGAGCGCGGTGAAGATGCCGGCCAGGATCCAGAACCGGATGATCACCGTGGTCTCCGGCCACCCGCCCAGCTCGAAATGGTGGTGGATCGGCGCCATCCGGAAGACCCGGCGGTGGAAGAAGCGGAAGCTGCCGACCTGGATCATCACCGACACGGTCTCGAGCACGAACAGGCCGCCGATGATCGGCAGCAGGAGGGCCAGGTTCATCGACAGGCACAGCGCGGCCAGGCCGGCGCCGATGGCCAGCGACCCGACGTCGCCCATGAAGATGCGCGCCGGGGCGGCGTTCCACCACAGGAAGCCGGCGCACCCGCCCACCATGCCGGCGGCGATCTGGGCGAAGTCGAGGGCGTAGGCCGCGTGGGGCACGTGGTAGAAGCCCGGGTGCCGGAACTGCCAGAAGCCGATGATCAGCAGGGCGGAGAAGGCGAAGGCGGCCGAGCCCGCGGCCAGACCGTCGAGCCCGTCGGTCAGGTTCACCGCGTTCGACGACCCGATCACGACCAGCACGGCGAAGAGCGCCCACGGGACAGGCCCCAGGTTGATGCGCAGGTCCCCCATCCGAACGAAGGAGATCCCGGTGTACACGTGCGCCCAGTTGACGGCCAGCACCGCGAACAGGACGGCGACGACCAGCTGACCCAGGACCTTGGCCCGCTTGTTGAGCCCGAGGTTGCGGCGCTGGCGGACCTTGATCCAGTCGTCGATCAAGCCGACCAGCCCTGCCCCGAGGATGGTGACGAGCACGGTCAGGCCCGGGGTGGTGAAGACGGCGGTGATCCGGAGGTGGCCGGCCGAGGCCGTCCGGAGGTGGCCGGCGGCGTAGCCCACGAGGGCGCCGGCCACGATGACCAGGCCACCCATGGTCGGGGTGCCCGCCTTGGTGACGTGGCCCTTGGGACCGTCCTCCCGGATCTGCTGGCCGATGCCGCGGCCGCGGAGCCACCGGATGAGCAGCGGGGTCGCCGCCAGGGAGACGACGAGGGCCACGCCCCCGGCGATGAGCAGGCTGACCATCAGCCCGCGGCCTCGAGGGCCCGGCGGGTGACCTCCCGGTCGTCGAAGGGCAGCACCAGCTCGCCGACCACCTGGCCCGTCTCGTGGCCCTTGCCGGCCACGACCACGAGGTCCCCGCGCCGGGCGGCGGCGATGGCGAGGCCGATCGCCGCCTCCCGGTCCGGCTCGATGAGGAGGATCTCGGGTCGGACGGCGCCCCGGGCGGCTTCGTCGATGATCGCCAGGGGGTCCTCGCCGCGTGGGTTGTCCGAGGTCAGGACGGCCACGTCCGCGAGGCGTGTGGCGACGGCGGCCATCCGGGGCCGCTTGTCCCGGTCCCGGTCACCCCCGCAGCCGAACACCACGAGGACCCGCCCCCCGACCCCGACCGACCGGCGCGCCGCGGCGAGCACGTGGGCGAGCCCATCGGGCGTGTGGGCGTAGTCGACGACGACGGTGAAGTCCTGGCCGGCGTCGACGATCTCCCACCGGCCGGGGACGGGCGGCGCATCCGACAGGCCCTCGGCCACCACGCGGCTCGAGACCCCGAGCGCGTCGGCGGCGGCGGCCGCGGCGAGGGCGTTGGCGACGTTGTGATCGCCCCCGAGGTGGAGGGTCACGGGGTGCCCCCGCCACCGGAAGCGGCTGACACCCGGCCCGAGCTCGAGGTCCCCGGCGTCCGCGAGCCGGTAGGTCACGGCCGGCACCCGGAGGGCGGCGAGGAGACGCTCGCCCCACGGGTCGTCGCCGTTGACCACGGCGAGGTGGCAGCGGGACGGGTCGAACAGTCGGGACTTCGCCGCGAAGTACGCCTCCATGTCGCCGTGGTAGTCCAGGTGGTCCTGGCTGAGGTTGGTCCAGAGGCCGATGGCGAACTCGACGCCGTCGACCCGGTGCTGGTCGAGGGCGATGGACGACACCTCCATGGCCACCGCCTCGCACCCGTCCTCGAGGAAGCCGGCGAGCTGCTCCTGCAGGACCGGGGCCTCCGGGGTGGTCCGGGCCCCCGTCAACGTCCCGACCATCCCCGTCCGACGCCCGGCGGTGCGGAGGACCGCGGTGAGCAGGTGGGTCGTCGTGGTCTTGCCGTTGGTGCCGGTCACGCCCACCACCGACAGCCGGGACGACGGATGGTCCCAGAAGGCGGCGGCCACCGGGCCCACGGCCTTCCGGGTCGACCGCACCCGCACCTGGGGCACGGCGACATCGACCCAGCGCTCGACCAGCAGCGACCGGGCACCTCCCGACACGACGTCCGCCGCCAGGTCGTGGCCGTCGACCCGCCGGCCCACGATGCAGCAGTAGAGCGCCCCGGGCACGACCGACCGGGAGTCCTGGGTCACCGCGGCGACATGGACGGTCCCGGCGTCGTCACCGACCACCTCGTAGCCCTCCAGGTCGTCGAGGAGGGTGGCGAGTCGGGTGATCATGGCAGCGGGTGGCGACGGGACGGGGGGCGGGCCGGGGCCGACACTACCGGGGCCGGGCCCGGCCTCGGCGGCAGACCGCCACCTCATCGCCGGGCCGACGCGGTGCCCGCCGGCGCCGGCTTCGGTGGGGCGAGGGTCGCGGCAGCACCGCCCTGGGGTGGCGGAGATGGTGTTCCGGGGAGCGACGGGGGTGCCGGGCCACCGGTTCCCGCGGTCGGCACGAGGGTCGTCGTGGTGGTCGCCGGCCCCGGGGCGGGCGTCGACGTCAACGGCAACGGCGTGAGGTGCGGGATGTCCCCCCCGGGAGGGGTCGCGGGACCCGGTGCAGCCCCGGGCGGGGATGTGGGCGTCGTGCCCGTCGCGGGGGCTGCGGGGGCGGACGGGGTGGCGGTCGTCGGTTGGGCGGCCGCCGGCTGGGTGGTCGCCGCGGTGGGCGCCGGGCTGGGGACGCCGGCGCCCGTCGGCTCGTCGGCGGCCGTGGCCGCGGACGGGTCGGCGTGCGGGACGCCGGCGAACAGCGCCTGGTCGGGGGCGGCGGGCGGAACCTGCAGCTCGCGGAGCGCGTAGCCGGCGATCTTGGCGAACACCGGCGCGGCAGCCAGGCCGCCGTAGATCGGTGTGGGCTCGTCGAGGACCACCATGGCCGTGAAGGCCGGGTTCTCGGCCGGGACGAAGCCGGCGAAGCTGGCCATGTAGGCGCCATCCTTGTACCCGGCCTGGCCCTCGACCGCCTTGCGGGCGGTCCCGGTCTTGCCGGCGATGGCGTAGCCGTTGATGCCGGCGGCCCTGCCCGTCCCGGTACGGACAACCTCGCTCAGCATGGCCGCCATCTCACGGGCGGTGTCGGCCGAGACCACCCGGTGGGTGGCCGAGGGCGGGGTCGGCACCGTCCGACCCTGGGCGTCGACGACCTCGCGAACCAGCTTGGGCGCCACGTACATGCCGCCGTTGGCGACCGCGTTGTAGGCCGCCGTCAGCTGCATGGCGGTCACGGCGATCCCCTGCCCGATCGGGACGGTGGCGATCGAGGTCCCGTACCACGTGGCCGGGTCGAGGAGCAGGCCGGGCGATTCGCCGGGGAAGTGCAGGCCGGTCCCAGCCCCGAGGCCGAACTTGCGCAGGTAGCTGTCGAGGCGGTCCTTCCCGAGCTGCTGGGCGATCGTGATCGTCCCCACGTTCGACGACGCCGCCAGGATGTCCGTGACCGACCAGTTCTCCTGCGGGTGGGCGCTGTCGTCGCGGAAGAGGCCGTCGGACACCTTGATGGCGTCCTTCACCGGGAGGGTCTGACCGGGGGTCACGACGCCCTCCTGGAGGGCGGCGGAGACGGTGATGAGCTTGTTGACCGAGCCCGGCTCGTAGACCGACGTCAGCACCTGGTTGGACGACGCCGGCCCCACGCCGCTCCCGTCGCTGGTGGCGGCCAGGCTCGACATGGCGAGGACCTCCCCGGTGCGGGTGTCCATCACGACCGCCATGCCGCCGCGGGCCCGGGTGGTGAGGACCTGGTTGGCGAGGTCCTGCTCGACCTCGTGCTGGAGGGAGCGGTCGAGGGTGAGCACGAGATCCGACCCGCGCTTCGCCGGGGTGAGCCGCCGGAGGCCGCCCGGGATGGGCTTGCCGGAGGGGTCGTCCTCGCTGACCAGCTTGCCGGCCTGCCCGCTCAGCTGCTTCTGGAACTGCACCTCCAGTCCCGAGAGGCCGGTGTTGTCAGCGCCGACCTGGCCCACCACCGGCGCGGCGATCGTGCCGGCCGGCGCGAAGCGCTTGGGCTCGTCGAGCAGGTAGACGCCCGGGAGATTGAGGGCCCTGACCTGGTTGGCCGTGTCGTCGTCGACCGTCCGGGCGACGTAGGAGAACGCGCCGGGTCGGGTCAGCTTGTCCTGGACGGACGCGGCATCCGTCCTGAGGACGGTCGCCAGGGCCTGCGCCTCCTGCGCCGGGGCCGTCACCAGACGGGGGTCGGCCCACACCGTCGACTGCGGGACGCTGATGGCGAGCTCGATGCCGTTCCGGTCGAAGATGGCGCCGCGGGCGGCGGGGTAGGTGACCTCGTGGACCCGCTCGGACATCCCGATCGCTGCGTAGTGGGAGGCCGAGAGGCCCTGGACGTAGGTCAACCGTCCCAAGATGGCGACGAACGCCACTGCGAGGGCGACGAGGAGGGCCCGGAGGCGGCTGCGGGGCACGACCGCGCCGGGCCGGACCCGGGAACGGTCGGTCACGACGCGCAGGGCCGCGGCCCGGCTCGGGGACGGGCCCTGGGCGTAGGCCGGGCGCGACGAGACCGGCCGGCGGCGCGCCGACCCGGAGGAGCCGGACCTGGGCGGACCCCCGGTCCTCACCGGCGGGTGTCGACGTGCTTGGTCGCGGCCCAGCCCCGGAGGGCGGCGGGGGCCGACGTGGACGGGGCCGACGTGGACGGGGCCGACGTGGACGGGGCCGACGGGGACGGGGCCGACGGGGACGGGGCCGACGTGGTGGTGGGAGGCCCGGAGGGACCGCCCGGGGGGCTCGCCGTCAGGTAGGCCACGCTCGTGGGCGGCACCAGCCCGAGCTGTTGCGCGGTGGCCTCGACCCGGCCCGGCGACTCGAGCTGGGCGACCTGGAGGCGCAGCTTGAGGTACCGCTCCTCGGCGACGTCGCCCTCGCGCTGCAGCGTGGTGAGCCGCAGCTGGTTGGCCGTCAGCTTCACGTGGACGTAGACGAGGCCGAACACGACGGCCAGGGCGGCGAGCACCCCGCCGACGCCGGTCAGCCGGCGGCGGCGCCGCCGGGCTGCGGGCGTCCGGTACCGCTCGGTGACCACCTCGAGGGGCGGGCGTCCCGGTGCGACCCGCTCCGGCCGGGCGGTCGGAGCCCGTCGGGCGTCGGGCGAGGGGTCCTCCCCCCGCCGGGCGGTCCTGCCCGGCGCGAGCGTGGAGCTCGTGGCGCTCATCGGTCGATCCCGGGCCCGGGACGGACGGCGAGACGCTCGACGACCCGGAGCCGGGCGCTCCCGGCCCGCCGGTTGGCGCGGGTCTCCTCCTCGCCGGCCGTGCGCGAGCCCCGGAACGGGAGACGGAACGAGGGGACGGCGCCGCATCCGCAGGGCAGCCCGGGCGGGCAGGTGCAGCCGCCGGTCGCCGCCTCCGTCAGGACGGCCTTCACCAGACGGTCCTCGCCCGAGTGGTAGGCGAGCACGGCGAGACGGCCCCCGGGGGCGAGCAGGCCGAGCGCCGTCCGCAGGGCCGGTCCGAGCACGTCGAGCTCGGCGTTGACCTCGATCCGGATGGCCTGGAACACCCGCTTCGCCGGGTGGCCGCCCCGGCGCCGTGCGGGGGCCGGGATGGCCTCCCGGACGGCCTCGGCCAACGAGACCGTGTCGGTGAACGGCCGGCCGGCCACGATCGCCCGCGCGATCCGGGACGCGAACCGGCCTTCGCCGTTCTCGCGGAACAGCGCCGCCAGGCGGGCTTCGCCGTACGAGTTGACCACCTCGCCCGCCGTGAGGGCCTGACCCGGATCCATGCGCATGTCGAGGGGACCCGACTCCCGGTAGCTGAAGCCCCGCTCGGGGCGGTCGAGCTGGGGCGAGCTGACCCCCAGGTCGAAGATGACCGCGGTCACGCCGAGCTCGCCCCAGCCGTCGCCGCCGGCACGGACAGCCTCGACCTCGGTGGCCATGGCGTCGAAGCGGGCGCGCCGGAGGCTCACGCGCCCGGCGGTGACGAACGGCGCCAGCCGTGCGGCGGCCGCCTCCAGGGCGTCGGGGTCGCGATCGAGGCCCACGAGGCGCAGGCCGGGATGGGCGCCCAGGAGCGCGGCGCTGTGGCCGCCTCCGCCGACCGTGGCATCCACCAGGATCCCGGCCGGCACCACGGCGAGGACGCGCACGACCTCGGCCTCCATGACGGGGCGGTGGTGGAACGGGCGGGTGTCGGGGTCCTGGGTCATCCGCAGCCCCCCGACCGGCCGAGTGCTACCGGGTTGTCTCTCCCGGCGAGCAGCGGCGGGAACAGCGGAGAGGGGTGCTCCCACCGTGTCGGTCGAGGGGCTGCGCATGGTCCAGGTCACCGAGGAGGTCCGGGGATCGTCTCAGAAGCCGATGTCGTCGAGGGCGTCGGTGCCCGAGAGGAGGAACTGCGAGCCCTCGGCGTCGATCTCCGTCCACTTCCCGGCGTTCCAGATCTCGACGTGGTTGATGGCGCCGTTGACGATCACGTCGCCGTCGAGGCGGGCGAAGGCCCGCAGCTGGGCGGGGATGGCGATCCGACCCTGCCCGTCGGGCGTCGTGTCGAACGCGCCGGCGGCCCAGACCCGGGCCACGTTGCGCTCGGCCTGTCCCCTCCGGGCCTTCTCCAGCATGTCGGCGGTCCTCCTCTCGAATTCCTGAGGGGTCCAGACACCGAGGCAGCCCTCGGGGAGCTTGGTGACGAAGGCACCCTGCCGGAAGGGCTCACGGAACCGGGACGGCAGGATCACCCGTCCCTTCGGGTCGAGGGCGTGCTCGTGCGTGCCCCAGAACCGGGTCTCGCTCGGGCGTCCGCCGTTCCCGTCCGCTGCCTCTCCGACTGTCGTCCCTTCGTCCGGCACCGTTCGCTCCCGTGAGGCGTTGGGCCCCTCCCCTTCACCCCACTTAGCGCCACCATACGCCCCTACAACCCACCCGTCAACGTTCCTCCCCACCCGCGCGCCCCCGGCCGCGGGATCGGACGACGTCACCCGTCGGGCGAGGGCCGCCCACTCGGCGACCGACCCCGGTCCCCGCCGGGGTGCCACTGCCGAGGGGGGCCCTTCCGCTACCTTCGACGCGTGCAGCCCGGCAGCGCAGACGCGGTCCCGACCCGACCGCGTCCCCCCCGAAGGCCACCGACGCGGCGCCGCTGGGGCCGCCCCCTGCTGATCACCGCCGTGGTGGGGGTGGCGCTCTGCGTGCTCGCGGCCGGGCTCGCCTACGGGTACGTGCGGTACCGCGACGACCAGATCGCCCGCCTGAAGGTCGACGGGCTCCAGGCGGGCGCGGGGAACGCCCCGATGACCATCCTGCTGGTCGGATCCAACACCCGCGCCGGACTCGATCCCAGCGAGGCGAAGGCCTTCGGGACGGCGGACCAGGTCGGCGGTGCCCGCAGCGACGTCACGATGCTCGTCCACCTCGAGCCGAAGACCCGCTCCGTGTCGCTGCTCTCGATCCCGCGGGACCTGTTCGTCCCCGTCCCCGGCACCACGAAGCTGCAGCGGGTCGACGCCGCCCTCAACCAGGGGCCCGACCAGCTGGTCCAGGTCATCCAGGACGACCTCGGGATCCCGGTCAACCACTACGTGGAGCTCAACTTCGACACGTTCCAGAGCGTCGTGAACGACCTCGGCGGCGTCGACATGTACTTCCCCAACGCGGTCCGCGACAGCTACTCGGGACTCAACCTGGGGACCGGCTGCCTCCACCTCCACGGCGACCAGGCGCTCGCCGTGGTCCGGGCCCGCCACATGGAGTACAAGCAGGGCAGGAGGTGGATCCCGGACCCGTACGGCGACCTCAGCCGCATCCGGCGCAACCACGAGTTCCTGCGTGTGCTCGGCGGCGCCGTGGCCCACAAGGGCCTCGCCAACCCCTTCACCGTCAACTCGCTCATCGGGTCGGTCGCCCCGAACCTCAAGGTCGACCAGGGCCTGTCGCTGGGGACCATGATCAGCCTCGCCCGCCGGTTCCGGTCGGTGGACCCCAGGTCGGTGCCCACGGCGACCCTGCCGGTGACCCTGGCGCCGAGCTACCGCTTCATGGGCGTCCCCTACGGGGACGTGGTCCTCCCCAACGAGCCGCTGGACCAGCAGGTGATCCGCCAGTTCCTGGGCTCGTCGGCCCCCGCCGTCGCCCCCCCGGCGACCACGCCCACCCTCGCCCTCGTCAACCAGTCCGGCACGCCGTCGCGGGCCACGACCATCCATGACGGGCTGCAGGCCGCCGGGTACACGGTGACCACCACCAGCCGCCAGCCGGTCCCCGCCCGGCCGGCCGAGACCGTCATCCTCTACGGGTCGGGCAAGCAGCCCGCCGCCCTCCACCTGAAGTCGCTGCTGGGCGGCTCGGTCGCGATGGGGTCGGCGCCGCCGACCACGGGAACGGATCTCGAGCTGCTCATCGGGACCGACGTGTCCATGACGGCGCCGTCGTCGACACCGCCGAGCACGTCGCCGCCCAGTTCGGCCGTGACGACCGCGCCGACGACGGCGGCCCCGTCACACGGGCTGGTCAACGTCGGCGGCGACGTGGTGACCGTGCAGGAGACACCTCAGTCGTTCGACCCGACGGCCTGCCCGCCCGTCGCGCCGAAGGGCTGACGGCGGGCGGGTCCGACGGGCGGGTCCGACGGGCGGGAGCGCTCGTCAGCGGGGCGCGGCGGGCTCGTAGCGGCGAAGCTCGCGGCGGGCGACCTGCATGCGGTGCACCTCATCGGGCCCGTCGGCCAGGCGCAGCGTGCGCAGGCCGGCGTACATCGCGGCCAGCGGGAAGTCGTCGCTGACGCCGGCGCCGCCGTGGGCCTGGATGGCCCGGTCCACCACCCGCAGCGCGACGTTGGGGGCGACGACCTTGATGGCCGAGATCTCGATCCGGGCCCCCTTGTTGCCCACCGTGTCCATGAGCCAGGCGGCCTTCATGGTCAGCAGCCGGGCCTGCTCGATCTCGATGCGGCTGTCGGCGATCCACTCCTGGATCACCCCCTGCTCGGCGAGGGTCCTGCCGAACGCCACCCGGGAGTGCACCCGCCGGCACATGAGCTCGAGCGCCCGCTCGGCGATGCCGATGCAGCGCATGCAGTGGTGGATGCGGCCCGGGCCGAGGCGGGCCTGGGACATGGCGAAGCCGCCGCCCTCCTCGCCCAGCAGGTTGCCGACCGGCACCCGCACGTCCTCGAAGAGGACCTCGCAGTGGCCCTCCCGGTCGTTGTAGCCGAAGACGGGCAGATCACGGACCACGGTCACGCCGGGCGTGTCGATCGGCACCAGGATCATCGACTGCTGGAGATGGCGGGGGCCCGCCGGGTCGGTCTTGCCCATCACGATGAGCAGCCTGCAGCGGCCCGAGCCCGCCCCCGAGATCCACCACTTGCGGCCGTTGATGACGTACCCGTCGCCTCGGCGCTCGATGCGGCACTCGATGTTCGTGGCATCGCTCGAGGCCACCGCCGGCTCCGTCATGGCGTAGGCCGAGCGGATCTCCCCCTCGAGGAGCGGCTGGAGCCACTGCTCCTGCTGCTCCGGGGTGCCGTACACGGCGAGCAGCTCCATGTTGCCGGTGTCGGGAGCCGCGCAGTTGAGGGCTTCCGGGGCCAGCTCGATGGACCGCCCGGTGATCTCGGCCAGCGGGGCGTAGTCGAGGTTGGACAGGCCGTCGGTCCACTGGGTCTTGTGCGGGAGGAAGAGGTTCCAGAGGCCCCGTCGGCGGGCCTCGCCCTTCAGCTCCTCGATGACGGGCGGGTGGACGTGGGGATCGCTCGAGGCCCGCATCTGCGCGTGGTAGACGGACTCCGCCGGGTACACCGCGCGGTCCATGAAGTCCAGCAGCTTCTCCTGAAGCTCAGCGGCGGTGGGGCTCAGGGCGAAGTCCACGTCGGTGCCTCCCGGTGACGCTCGTCTCCCGGCAGCTTCGCAGGCCCGGCTCCCCGCGGCCAGCGCAGGACGGCCGGGGTCGGGCGGTCACCCTCCCGGTCGGGAACCCGCAGCCTGTGGTCGGAGCAGAGCCTCCGAGAAGGCGCCGACGACCTCGGCGGGGCCCACCGGGCGGCCGAGAGCCTGCTCGACGCCCACGGCGGCCTGGAACTCCGTCATCCGGTAGTTCGAGGAAAGCACTTCCGGGCTTTCGCCAAAGATGATCCGCTTGCTCAGTTCCCCCGCCAGACGGTCGTCGTTAAGGATGGCCATGCCGCCTTCGCCTGTGGCCAGTTGCTTGCCCATGTTGAAGGAG
>Ga0209048_10004643_pt1 | contig 13118 bp, 12 predicted proteins | sample FrelakmetCRP12CR_FD_187146 | JGI IMG/M metagenome (GOLD analysis project Ga0209048, IMG submission 187146) | Freshwater lake sediment microbial communities from the University of Notre Dame, USA, for methane emissions studies - CRP12 CR (SPAdes)... | ecosystem: Environmental > Aquatic >... | reverse complement strand
GGCCGGGGCAAAAACCGGGCTATTTTACGCCGATGACGTGACCAGGGCATATCTCCTGCAGTTCGGTCACCGGGTAGAAAACCAGGTGCCCGAGCCCTGCACCTATGCGTGCGAGGTCCGGATTGATTTAGGAGACCTCGTGCCGGTGGTCGCGCCACCCCCCCGTGTCGATTCGGCGAGACCGGTGGCATCGCTTGAAGGTCTGCCCCTTGACCAGGTATTTGTCGGTACCTGCACAAATGGGCGTTTCGAGGATTTGCAGCGTTTTGCCTCTATTGTTCGGGATAAGAAGGTAACAGTGAGGACAATAGTGATCCCGTCCTCTGCCGGAGTCCTCCGGAAGGCCGCTGATACGGGTGTCCTTTCAACCATCGTTGCCTCCGGCTGCACAATAGGGACACCCGGGTGTGGCCCCTGTCTCGGGGCTCACATGGGGGTAATCGGTGAAGGTGAAGTCTGTCTCTCGACGGCAAACCGTAACTTTACGAACCGGATGGGAATTGGTGGCAGCGTTTATCTCGCATCGGTTGCAACTGCTGCAGCCAGTGCACTAACAGGAGTCCTTACCGTCCCGGAGGTGAACCATGCACCTTGAAGGGAAGGTTGTCTGTCTTGGGGCTGATATCGATACCGATGTCATTATCGCCGGCCGGTATCTCCGGACAAAGGACCGGCAGGTCTGGGTTGAACATGTGTTCGAAGACCTTGACCCGTCGCTTGGCGCCAGGCTCAGGGGGTCGGTACTTGTTGCAGGCAGGAATTTCGGGTGCGGTTCTTCGCGTGAACAGGCCGCGGTAGCCCTGAAAGAAGCCGGGCTTATTGCCGTAATAGCTCCTTCCTTCTCCCGGATATTCTTCCGGAACGCCATCAACGTCGGCCTCCCGGTGGTTGAAGGGGAATGTCATTGTGCAAGTGGCGATCATGTGGTAATAGACCTGGATGAAGGGGTTGTCATATGCGGGGGGGCCAGGACTCCGGTCCGGCCCCTGTCTGCAAGGATGCAGGAGATCCTTCGTGCAGGCGGGCTCGTACCCCTCTGGAGGTCAAAAAAGCAATGATCTTCCCCCGGGAGTACAAGGAGATCGGTTATGCGGATACAAAACCCTGTGGGAGGTGCGTGTATTTTCTCTCGCATTACCTCGTCCACAAGACTGGTACAGGCCATGAGGTCTTCCGGGTGACGACCGATCCCGCTGAAAAAGGGCTGATGAGGAAGGTGATTGCCGAGGAAGTGATAGCGCCCGCGGATGATGTTACCTGGTACCCGGAACAGGTCAATATCGCCAACCGGGCCGGGCTCATCCGGCTCGCGACGGAATCAGGGCGACGCTGCACTATCTTTTCCGGGCACGACGAACACCTGACATTCGTGCTCGACCCAGACCCTGCAACGCTGCTGAACGTTCACGTCTATGATGTAAAGCCCCCACTCCCCGTCCTCTCAGACAGGGTAAAGGAGCTGGAGGCAATCGGGCTGTTCGGGGAACTTGATATTCGGTTCGTGCACCATATCACCGATATTTCGCAGACCGGTGCCGAAGTCCACCCCTGCCGGGCAGCGGGGTTTTCGAGGACTCTTGATGCAGACCAGATGGTTGGTGGTGAAACAATTGCAGGCTGCAGGGCCAGTTCCGGGATATACCGGGAATGTTACGGGGATGATTTTACCCTGATCGATATATGTCCCATCGGTACTGTAAGGGAGGAACCCTTCATCACGCGGTGCTGCCAGAAGGAGCAGGGTGGGATCGGGAGGCACAATGGAAAATATGGTGTGGTGGTCCATTGGGGTGCCACACCCCGGGATATTTTCCAGGCAATTGACAGGCTCGTGGCTGGCTGGAGGTTGGAATAATGACGAAAGTCAGGGACATTGCGGTCGTATGTGGCGATGGTATCGGGCAGGAAGTAATTCCCGTCGCCAGTGAAATGCTCGGCCGTCTCCACCCGGAATTCGAATTTTTCCCGGTTGAAGTAGGGTACGGGCGATGGAAGCGGACCGGCGAGGCGATGGGCGATGATGAACTTGCCCTGCTGAAATCTGCAGATGCCATCCTTTTTGGTGCGGTCACAACACCTCCTTCCCCTGATTACCGCAGCGTGGTAGTAAGGATACGGAAGGAGCTTGACCTTTTTGCCAATGTGCGACCTGTCAGAGGGGATGGGTTTGATATCACAGTAGTACGGGAGAACCTGGAAGGTCTGTATTCAGGGATCGAGGAGATTGGGAAAGACAGGGCTACCACCCTGCGTCTTCTTACCCGCCGGGAATGTGAGCGTATTGCCAGGTTTGCCTGCAGCCTTGCAGGTGGTCGTACCCTTACCATCGGTCACAAGGCAAACGTGCTCAAGTCTGATGTATTCTTCAGGGAGATCTGCCTGCACGAAGCGTCGGTTGCAGGGGTGAACTGCAATGAGCGGTTCATTGATGCACTCTGCCTGGATGTCCTTCAACACCCGGCCTCCTACGATGTGATTGTAACGACGAACATGTTCGGGGATATCCTGTCAGATGTAGCTGCGTACCTCGTGGGGGGACTTGGCATGCTGCCAAGTGCCAATATCGGGGAACACCATGCCCTCTTCGAACCCGTCCACGGGAGTGCCCCGGATATTGCGGGCCAGGGGGTTGCAAACCCTGTTGCTGCGCTGCGCAGTGCAGCACTCCTGCTCAGGCATTCAGGGGACATTTCCGGGTCAGACGCGGTTGAATATGCGATTCAGCGGGTATTTTCCATGGGTATCCGGACCCGTGACCTGGGCGGTTCGGCTGGCACAAATGAATTCGGCGATGCAGTACTCCATGAACTTGGACTGGCGGATGCTAGATGATTTTTTTAAAATGCAACGGTTGATTGTCAATCTATCAGAAAATAATATTTCAAATTCTGAAGGGTTCAAATCCCGGCCCGGTGTAAATTTTTTGAAGTCCAAAGTGCTTCAAAATCAAATTATTTTTATATAACAAAGAGGATTTATTCCTTCGTATATAACTTAATATAACAACTCAAACAAATTGGCTTTTCGTAAGAAACATTAGGTTATTGGGCTAAATGAGATGACTTACTTCTTTGATGCTCTGCTCACATAATACTAGATTCTCTCTCCATTTAATTTTAATCGCTTCTAACCATTTTGTCGAATCAGATTCTACAGTAAATTTTTCCGATTTTTCCCGATACAGGTTTGCAAGTATTAAATTTCGTTGATAGGTTTGTAACTTGAATAAATGCTCTTTTTTTGCATGCGTAACAAACAGTGGATTCACCAAAAATTCAGGCACTGCTTTCAACATGAAACTTCGCAATACAATCCCAGTATCTATGAATTTATAAAAACTTTCTTCGAGTATAATTTCGTTTGACCCAGCTTCATTCTTGATAACCTCCAACATTGAGGAATAGGTCCTTTTGTCCCTCCAATATCCGACAACATTGTTAAGGGCGAGTGCCACGAAAAAACCGATTGCTACTGTTAATGCACTAATACTCTGCGCCTGCACCAAATCCATAAGAGAGAATTCAGCAGCCATAATTCACACCTTTCAATACAAATTAATATACAAATACTTATATATTTGTATCCAATCTATATTTTTTTGGCTCTGTAGAAATGTTCTAGTATGTTCTTACCGTTTCGGACTATTCCTTAATTTTCCAACGCTCCCGGGGCTACGCCCCGCCGCTGTGGCGACCCCGGTTGGGATAGAGACTGTCCCCAAACAGACTTAATTAATCGGATTTTGGTAAACCCTGCCCTAAGAATATCTTAATGGGGGTGAGGTAGGGAGGGGGTGAAACCCCCTCCTGGCTCAGCAGTTCTGTTAACTTTTATTATTATCCACAGGATTTCCCATGAAAATGTCCGAACGAGCGGTAATCTAAAGAGATTTGAAACAGGCATTTTCATGGTTGGGGTGTGAACTTTCCGTTCATGTGTGTTTCTACAGAGCCAAATTCAGGTTAATTTCTGAATTTACGGTAACCTGCAACACAGCCGGCAACGGCCAGAGCCCCGATCACCGGTACCAGGGATGCCGGAGCTTTGGTCGTGGGAGTTGGGGTGGATGTGCCGGCATTTTCAAGCATTTTTTTCGCCAGAAGCATGGTTGTTTTCGCCCCTTCAATGGTGGGATCAATCTCGAGAGCCTTACTCGCAGAATCGATCGCCTCCTGGAATCTTCCAAGGTGAACCAATGCGTCGGCCCGGTTTGCCCATGCCCCGGCCATAGCAGCGGTCATATCCGGGGTTGCTGCTGCAATTGCCGCATCGGCTGAAGTCAATGCGTCCTGGTATCTCCCAAGGGCATTCTGGAGGCCAGCTTTCTGTGCCAGGGCCAGGGACCAGTTCGGCTGGATCGCGAGTGCCTTTTCAGTTTCAACAAGGGCTTCCTGTATCTTTCCCTGTGATGCCAGGTCGGCACCAAGGTTATAGGCATTGATTGAATCGTTAGTCTGGCGTGAAATCTTTATGGGGGTATCATTCCCCGCAGCGGATACCGGTATCACCGCTACCAGGAGGAGTGCGAGCACAATGCATACGGCAGCCCCGGTCATGTTAAAGTTCAATGGTCTCATAGTTTCTTCCTTTTTTGTCTGTTACTGAATGTATAATATCTTCTTTGAGGAAATGATCTGACCCGTGCTCACGATGCCCGGACCAGGATAACCCGAAACTGAGATTAGTTCTTAAAAAGACATGGAGACTCTTCAGATCTTACCTGCCGGACTGGCACAGAAGGCAGGGAAGTTAGTATAGTATGATGTCGGATAACTGGAATGATCCATTATGACAAATGAAACTCTGACCAGTAACACCGCGATGACCATTACCGGTTCGATCGTTGTGGGAATCCTTGTATATATCACAACATCTTCATGGTTATGGGCGGTAATCGCCGGCCTGGTTACCGGGTATATCCTGCTTGGCATCCGGATTGTACGGCCGACTCACCGGATCCTAATCGAATTCCTGGGCAAATACCAGAAATATGGCGGACCCGGCCTTTACTGGATTATCCCCGGTGTCCAGAAGCTGTATTCGGTGAACATTACTGAAAAGCTCGTCAATGTAGACCGGCAGGAGATCATTACCAGCGATAACCTGAATGCATTCGTCGATGCACAGATTTATTTCAAAGTGAAGGAAGACGAGGTGCATGTAAAGGCCTCCCAGTATTATGTGTTCAACTATGAGTACCAGATAGTGTCGCTCGCACGTACCACGCTCCGTAATATTATCGGTGGAATGACCTTAAAAACCGCCAACAGTGAACGAAATACCATCAATAACAACCTCGCAGAAGCGCTTAAAAAAGAGACGTCATTGTGGGGTATCGACATAGTCCGTGCAGAATTAAAGGAGATCCAGCCACCACCTGACGTACAGGAAACCATGAACAAGGTGGTGAAAGCACTTAATGAGAAAGTTGCCGCAATTGATTTTGCCACCGCTACTGAGACCAATGCCGATGGCCAGCGGCGTGCCGCGATCAAGCAGGCTGAAGGTATCAGGCAGGCGACAATCCTTGAAGCGGAAGGTAAGGCAGAATCAATCCGGCTCGTAAACGAGGCCGCGAATAAATATTTCATTGAGAATGCACAGAAATTAAAACAACTGGAAGTGACCCAGGCCTGCCTTGAAAGGAATTCGAAGATTATCGTCCCGTCAGGCCAGAGCGTGGTGAACATTATCGGTGGTTTTAGCGATACCAGTTCCCAGACCACTCCTCCAGAGTCCTCCGGAACCGCAACGGTACTGAAGACACTTGGGATGGGGAGCGGGAAATATTAAATCCCAATATGAAGCAGTTCCCATTATTCGTTTTTTTTTCAAATATGGGCACCTTTTAATTTTCCGCGGGAGTACCACCTTGTCTATGCAGATACTGGTTGTCTACGCGTCAAGGAAGGGGTCAACAGAGGAAATTGCGTTGGCTATCGGGAAAGAACTGGAAGCCGGGGGGCACCAGGTCATGGTCTCCCATTTAAAGGACGTTTCCTCGCTTGAAGGCTATGATGCCGCAGTTATGGGGGCCCCGGTATATGCAGGTCATATTGATGGGGAACTCCGGAAATTTGTCGGAAGGAATAAAAACGGGTTGAAAACTATTCCCGTCGCAGCATTTGCGGTAGGATTAGCGCCGGTAAACCCTAAAATCGGGTCGTCGGCAGCTCTCGGAGAACAGCTAAAAGGTATCGTCGAACCTGCAAACCTGGTGGCGGTGAAGGTGTTTGCCGGGAAACTGGACCCCGCACAACATTCGTTTATGACGAAAACCATGGTTTCCCTTATGAAAGCACCACCAGGGGATTTCCGGGACTGGGACATGATTAAGGAGTGGGCAAAGAGCCTGCCAGGATTATTTGAAACAACGAATGCAGCATAGTTAACAGAAAAACAGGTAACGAAATATCTGGCATATTGAGGAGAGTTGCAACATGGTAAAGGTAGGGGTACACGTATCAATCGCAGGATCGATTGCAAAAGCCGTAGAGCGGGCGGAGGCGGTCTCCTGCGATACGTTCCAGATTTTTTCAAGGAACCCGCGGGGATGGGCCTGGAAAGACCTCGCAGAAGAAGATGTACAGGCTTTCAGGGGTGCCCTGAAGATAGCCGCTATATTTCCCCCCGTCGACCACATGCCCTATCTCCCAAACCTTGCCGGGCCAAACCCGGAACACTACGAAAAATCCATTGCAACCCTTACCGCTGAACTGAAGCGTTGCGGGCAGCTGGGGATCCCCTACCTGGTCACCCACCTCGGTCACCACCCTGGAATGACCATAGAAGAAGGCAGGAAGAATGTAATCAGCGCAATTAACCAGGCTCTTGGTGAAGCTCCCGATGACGTCATGCTGCTCCTTGAGAATACGGCAGGCGAAAAGAACGGGGTGGGCAATACCTTCGAAGACATCAGGGCCGTGCTGGATGGTGTTGTGGACCGGCGCCGTACCGGGGTCTGCTTTGACACCTGCCACGCCTTCGGGGCGGGTTATGACCTCCGGACCGATGATGCGATTGAAGAGACAACCGGAAGGTTCGACGAGGTAATAGGGCTTGGGGAAATCCGGGTAATCCACTGTAACGACTCGAAGGGAGAACTTGGCAGCGGCCTTGACCGGCACGAGCATATCGGGATGGGGAGCATCGGTGAAGCGGGGTTCAGGAGTATACTCAGGCACGAACCGTTTTCCCGTCTCCCCCTTGTATGTGAGACCCCGGTTGATGCCCGGCGGGATGATGCGGGAAATATCGCAAAAGTTCGGGAACTCGCAGGGTAGATTTCCCGGAGTTCATTGATGAACGGGTCTGTGAAAGCTGCCTGTTTCATCGGTGCTACAATTAAAAATGCCGCCAGAACAAAGGACTGGGGATCCGGGATACATTCAAAGGGGCCCGTCCCCTCCATATTTGCCATAAAAATGGCTCTGCTGACATCCTGCATGGTGTCATAAAAAGTGGATATACGTAGACAGGAGAGGGTCTCACCCCCTCCCTGTCCTACCCCGGTTACGATACTCTCGGGCAGGGTTTCAATCGATTTTTTTAATTATTCCCTCTGTTCCAAGACGTGTTCTCTATCCCAACCGGGGCATCCAAAGCGGCGGAGCGGAGCCCCGGGAGCGTTGGAAAATATCAGAATAATCCTAAATCAGTAAAATTCGGGTATAGGATTTCTACAGAGCCCAAAAATGGGGTTTTACCAGGCTAATCAGAGCACCTTGACAACCATCAGGGTGATATCGTCATACTGGGGTGCCTTCCCGCTGAATGCAAAGACTGCCCTGATAACATTCTCCATAATCTCACTTGCCGGACCCAAAGGTGCACCTTTGATCGTATCCATCAGTCGCTCAACTTCAAACATCTCCTCCTTCTCGTTGATTGCCTCTGTTACCCCGTCCGTGTAAAGAAGGACGATATCCCCTGATGCAAGTCCGACTTCAGCCTGGGTATACTCTGCATCATCCATGATACCTATGGCGACACCCGTTGATTCAAGTTCCTCTGTCTTTCCGCCGTTCCCACGAAAAATTATCGGGGGGTTGTGGCCGGCATTGACATAGGTCAGTTTCCTCTCTTTTTCATCGAGGACCCCGTAAAAAAGGGTGACGAACATCCCTGTTTTTGAATCTGCTGAAATAATTACATTGGCATGCCTGATGATTTCTGAAGGGACTTTAAACCAGGTAGACGATACCCGCACAATAACCCGGGAAAGCGCCATGAACAGGGCTGCAGGGACCCCTTTCCCGGAAACATCCGCAATCAGTATGCCCATGCGGCTTTCGGAAATCGGGACAACTTCAAGGGGGACAACATCAAAAAAGTCCCCTCCCACCTCTTTTGCAGGAAGACTGGTCGCAGCAATATCAAACCCTTTAATCTGGGGAATTGTTTCAGGCAGAAAACTGCGCTGTATGTCGGCAGCAATTTCAAGTTCTGCGTTCTTCCTTGCAATCTCGTGTTCAAGTTTTTCCTTCTCTCGGCGGGTCTTCCGCTCGTTCAGCAGGTTGTGGATGATGGTCGTGAAAATGAACACTCCGACTGCATTAATGGCGATCATCGGGATTGCCACGATGGTGATGATCATTACGACCTGTGATGCCGGGGTAGCGACAACGATCGTAATAAGGGATATTAATGATTCCACGAGGATGGTAAAAATAACGGCATATTTACTGGAAATCAGCTCCTTTTTATTCACGATATAGACTATCCCGCTGAGAAGTCCTGCAAGGACCGGGGCAACGAATCCCGTGTACATGTAGGGTCCGCCCTGCGCCATCCGGTATATACCCCCGATAAGCCCTGCTCCGACCCCTACAACGGGTCCACAGGTAAGCCCTGCAATAATGGGTCCGAGGTCACGGACATTGAGCACTGCACCGTATAATACAACCCCGCTGATGGTCCCGTACACCGACAGGGCCCCGAATACAACAATAAGGAGGAGCTGGGTTGAGAGCCGGGGATGGTGTTCGAGGACTTCAAGAAAATACCTGCTCCTGGTGAAAAGGTATGCAAAAACGATGATCACGCAGATCATCTGGAAGAGTGTGATCAGACTTTGGAGGATGTTGATTTCCATGAACACAGATCTATTGTTCATAATAAAAATTCCCCGATCCGAAGATTCCGGTGGAAAAACCAGCAGGCCAAAATGTGGTCGGGAAAAAAGCAGGGATCGGAGAACCCAAAGGCCGGAAATGGAGTGAACCCGCTGTTTTTATGAAGCATCCCGGGAATACTCATACTAGCACCGGAAAACAACATGGGTTGTACCGGAACTGGTGATACATGTCTGTACAAGGGCCTTCCCACCGGGATACTGTCGGTATTTCAGGAATGGGATATTACATACCCGACGGTATCCTTACAAGCCAGGAGATGTCCAGGCGCTCCGGGATCCCCGAATCCGTGTTTCTGGAGAAGATAGGGATCGAGAGGAAACATATCGCCGGCCCCGGCCTTCATCCTGCAGAAATGGGGGTGCATGCAGCAAATAATGCGATTGAAGATGCAGGGATAGACCCCCGGGAGCTTGACCTTGTGGTGTATTGCGGTCTCGGCTACTATGATTACCGGTTCTGGTCGCCTGCTGCAAAAATACAGGACAAAACAGGGGCAAAAAATGCATACGCGTTTGAGATCAGGAACGGTTGCAATGGTGGAAACCTCGGTTTGCATACCGCCAAAGAGCTCCTGCTCGGCGATCCTGAGAAAGAGTATGCCCTCGTGGTATGCAGCGATAAGCTCTCCATGACAATCAATTACCGGAACCCTGGTTCACTATCAGGGTTCTCATTTGCAGACGGGGCAGCGGCAGCGGTGCTTCGTAAAAACAATGAAAATAACCGGTTCCTCGCGTATGCTGGTATTACTGATGGAACGCTCGTTGATCATGTAAAAATCCCCCACGGAGGGACGAAGAACCCCCCATCGGAACCACCCCTTCATGAAAATGAATATTTTTTATGCGTGGATGACCCGGCAGGCCTCGACCAGATCTTTTCCCGTATCTACCTGAAAAATTACCTGCATATCATCAACGAAGCACTGAGAAAAAGCGGGTATTCTTCCCGTGATATTGATTACCTGTTCATGAACCAGGTCAAACGGAGCCTGACAACTGATATCATGGCAGGTCTCAGCCTTGACCTGACCCGGACTATGATTACGATGAAAGAGTACGGACATATGGGTTCTGTTGATACCCTGTTCGCTCTCGCCAGGGCACGTGAAGAAAGGCGGGTGCTGCCGGGGAATCTCGTGGTGCTCGCGGGGAGTGCTATCGGGTTCACGTGGGCTGCTACGGTATTGAAATTTTTTTAAATAGCAGGCCAATTCAAACCCCGGGATCCATGTTTTCCTGCTCCCTGAACTGCACAAGGTTCGTCATGCATTCGTTGTAAGGGGTTGCTATCCCGTGTTTTTCTCCAAACCTGCTGATGGCCCCGTTCATGAAACCGACCTCTGTCTTCCTCCTGAATGTGATATCCTGCAGCATCGACGAGATATGTGTGGACATAACCGGGATGAGTTCATTTTTCAGGTACGCCAGGTAGTCCTCCGGGTTTTCCCACAGGAGAGGCACTCCTTCAGCACCAGCAACCAGGAAAATCTCACGTGTGATGCCTTCGATGATCTGCCAGCCCGGACCCCGGGTCAGCATACCATACCTGACTCCCAGAACCGCACTAATCGGGTTTAACGTGCAACTGATAAGGTTTTTAGACCACAAATTGCTTTTAATATCGACGACTCCCCTCGAAGGGATCCCCGCCTCTGAAAAAGTTTCTACCAGTTGTTGAACTGATTTGTCCATTCCAACGGGGAATCTTCCAAAAAGGGTCTCTCCGGCGTTTGCAGTAACATGCACGCGGTGTTCATCCCGGCGTATGAAACCCGTCATAACGACGCTTCCAATAACGCGGTCCGTGAAACCCGAGATTATTTCCTCGGACCCAAGACCGTTCTGCAGACTGACCACTTCGGAATTCCGGAGCAACCCTGCATAACACCTGCACAACTCCTGTGTACTGTAGGCCTTCGTGGCAATCAGGATATAATCAAAATGCACGCCAGACGGCGGCTTGCTGCTGCAGGGGAACCTGTATGTTCCGTTACCCCATGCCCCCTCAAGGGTGAGGCCGTGTTCTGTAATGGTCCCTGCGGGGCCCTCCCTGGCTAATGCTGTTACCTCGACTACTTCTGATAGTTTTGCAGCGATGCCAAGACCTACTGCCCCTGCCCCGAGAATTAGTACATTCACACCGGTAACCCGAATTATTTATATAAATTCTTGGCCCGTGTTTTTTAAAATGGTGCTGGTTTCTTTTCCCGGACTGCCAGGTGCAGGGATAATAGCGGTAACACTTCCAAATGCTTATGAGTCCTGAAAAAGCAGTTTAAAAACATCAGGTGCAGTAGCTCCCCGTTCCAGGGACAAGGGTGGACTATGCTGTTTCTATCAGAAAACGAAAAAAAACAATGGGCTGAATTTTCCCGTGACATTTTAAAAGAGAATATCCCCCCGGGTTCTTTCAATGGGGATGTCCGGGAAAACCTCAAATCCGCCTTTCATTTTTATACAGGGACACTTCTTGCAGCCAGGGGGAAAAACCGTCTGGCCGTTGAATGGTTCCGTTCCGGGGCGCTGAACGAAGAGGACGGGTTGTTTTCATCCACGTTTCTTCTTGGGTTCCTGGAACGACACAACGGCGAACTTATTATGCCTGCCCTGGCATTTGAAGACCCCCGGCCATTTATTCACTTTGCAAATGTCCCTGTCATGATGAAGGCACGTACGAACTTTATCCGGCAGGCAGGGCATACGCTGCCCAGGTTTACGACACCCGTGTCCTTCATGGATATCGGGTGTGGGGACGGTGCACTCACCGTCCGGCTCCTCTCCCACCTGCTGGATATCGGGAGGATAGACGAACTTCGGGAAGTGCTGCTGGTAGACCCTTCAGAAGCCATGATAAACCTTGCAAAAAAGACTGTCACTGATGCCTTCCCCGGTACACTTGTCAGGACTGAAAACTGCCGGATACAGGACTTTTCCTGCCGCATTGACCACCGGTTTGATATTGCACTCAGTTCGCTGGCCTATCACCATATGCCGGCGGTGGATAAAAGGACCTATATTTCCCAGTTAAAACCATGGATTAACCATTTCCTGCTTTTTGAGCTCGATGCAAACAACGATTCTCCTGAACTGTATTCACCGGAGCTTGCCTTATCCGTGTACCAGTCCTACGGGAGAATTATCGACTTTGTCTATGCCCACGATGCTCCTGTTGACGTGGTCACTGACTGTGTGGACTCGTTCCTGATGACCGAACTGGTCTCCATCATGACACAAAAGAGAGGGGTACGCACCGATTACCACATGCTGCGAAGCCAGTGGAATGATCTCTTCTCTTCACAACTCGGCCCTGAATTTACTATCCGATGCGATTCGACCTGTTATGCCGATGAGTACCTTGCGCTTTTTACCATGCATTACGGGAGAGGGGAATGAACCAGCCCCGTTATATTTCCCGACTATCCCCTGCAAAATAACGGGTAGAATTTCAATACAAAAATTCATTGGATCATAATCCCCTTGTCCTGTATGGTACAGTTGCGACGTGTCGAGAGGGTATTTGGGGCATATGCAACCATCGAAGGGGCGGGAGTACACCTTCACCGTGCCTTCGGTTATGGGGAAGTGCCGTTCTTCGACCCGTTCCTGATGCTCGATGATTTCCGTGCCGGTGACGACCCTGCTGATTACCTCCCCGGGTTCCCCTGGCACCCGCACCGGGGCATCGAGACTGTCACCTATATGTTCGAGGGAAAAGTAACACACGGGGATAGCATGGGGAACTCCGGGGTTATAGGTGCCGGGGATATCCAGTGGATGACTGCCGGGTCGGGGATTATCCACCAGGAAATGCCGGAGCCCGTGAATGGCAGGATGGGAGGGTTTCAGCTCTGGGTGAACCTGCCAAAGTCCCATAAAATGATGGAGCCCCGTTACCAGGAAGTGAAATACAGGCAGGTCCCGACTGTGACAACTGCACCGGGAGTATCCGTGAAGGTCATAAGCGGTGAACTTGGCGGGG
>Ga0209048_10004642_pt1 | contig 13120 bp, 12 predicted proteins | sample FrelakmetCRP12CR_FD_187146 | JGI IMG/M metagenome (GOLD analysis project Ga0209048, IMG submission 187146) | Freshwater lake sediment microbial communities from the University of Notre Dame, USA, for methane emissions studies - CRP12 CR (SPAdes)... | ecosystem: Environmental > Aquatic >... | reverse complement strand
CATCCTTATGACCCTGATGACTCAGTTATTCTGGAACTCCTTCAGTCCGGCATTGTACCTGCTGGTCATTGTTGCCTGGATCCTGATGATCAGCTTCCTCATCATTCCTGTTCTCGCGATCTGGTATCCTGAAATGACAAAGAGACTGCTCATGAAACTGGTAAACTGGCTGGTCCCGAAGCTCTCCTGGTGGTCTCCATCGCCTGAAACCCTCGTTGAACTGGCAGACAGGGAGATTGATAACCTTTTCGGGAGTATGGTCAGGTTTACCGGGACAGCCCGGGTAGGTCTGCTGGGAGGCGGGATCACAACCGGACTTTTCTGGGTCACAGAATTCCTGGTAGCTTCGTTTATCATGATGGGACTCGGGCTCGGCCCGGCGATTATCGAATCGTTTTTCTTCCAGATCCTCATCGCGATCATTAATATGATCCCCCTCACACCCGGGTCTTCGGGTATCACCGAACTATCGACCACGTCGTTGTATGCGTTAATCATCCCCACGGGAATGATAGGTATTTTTGTCCTCTTATGGCGCTTTATCACCTTTTATCTTAATATTATTCTCGGCGCCATCGCCGGCCTGGCCATATTTAAGCGGGAGATTGATCTGAGGAACGTCGACAAGATCGACCAGGAAAAGGTATAAACTGCCCGGCCGGTTACCCTTCCGGGAGTGGATGGCAGCGCCTTTTAATCTTATTCCACTGATATGACGGTATAAAAAAGCTGACTACCTTCATCGGTCACGCTATAACTTTCAGAAAACGCAAGGTCACTGTCCATAAACCTGCCTGATATTAACGCTTGTTATTGTTTATTCCCGAAGGACCTGTTGTAACGTGCAGTCCCCGGTGTCCGGTTTCTGGTATACCCGCTTCGTATAGGAGAATTTTTTAGAGACTCCTCCCTTCAGGACGATCCAGTACCACTCATAGAGTGTTTTCCAGAATCCGAACTGCTCATATCTCCGGAAATCGAACCCGACTTTTAAATTGGGATTAAATACAACCTTCCCCTCTTTCCGCATCCGCATCGCAACTTCAAGATCATCCCCGGCATCCATGATCCGGTACATGCCAGCCCGTTTAAGGGCTTCATGCCTGAAAACCGTGTTGCAGCCGAGCGTATAGTAGTACAGCCGGGTAGCAGCCCCAAACCACATGAGGGTGTTAAACAGCAGGACGTAGCGCCGGTTTTCAGGATTGACTTCGATTGGCGTAACCGGACCAAACGCAAGGACCACTCGCGGATCCTTAAACGAAAGAATAATCTGCTCAACCCAGTCATGGGCAACAATGCAGTCGGCATCGGTAGTGGCAACAATATCATGTATCGCCCTGGCAAATCCGTCATTACGTGCGCCGGGAACCCGCTCTGATTCCTGGATAAAAACGATATCTGCATATTCTGCCGCGATCTCCCGTGTGTTGTCTTTTGAATTCCCGTCAACGACAATCAGTTCGTAGGAGCCCCTCGGGATAGTCTGATGAGTCAGGGCATCGAGACACCTTCGTATCGTTGCACCTTCATTGTACGCCGGGATGATTATGGATATCATGATATGCAGGAAAATTACGGGAAGAGCCCGGGGGATTATGTATCTTAAAATTAAATGAAACTCAATAGTTAAGAGATTTTCTAAATAATCACACAAGAGTCCTTTTCCTTCCTTTTTGATTACCAGGTTACAGAGTATCAGGTTAACCCGGTTATCAGGTACGCATGGTTAGTCCGCACATCCATACACACAATTCCAGGTTCCAGAATCCTTCATGGCACCCGGTGAATACTGGTGACAAGATCACCAATCCGGCATGCGACACCCCGCGGCTTCCTGCCAAGGTACCTTGGAGGAAAAGAACCGCATTCTTATTCAACTCCTCGTCCTATCTCTTCATACAGACTGCTATGCCACGACAACAGCACAAGCTTTCGAAACGTGCAGGACAACCCCCTGGGTCACTCCGTGTCAACGGTGAGCGGGGCGATCTGCCGGTCCTTATCACCGTCATCGACTATGACGCAACCCACTTCCAGGAGAAACAGGTGGGACAGATCACCGAATGTTTCCCGTTCAGAGACACTGAAACGGTGACCTGGATCAATGTCGATGGCCTGGGAAACGCGGGCGTGATCGAAGATCTCGGGAAATGCTTCACCATTCACCCCCTCATCCTAGAAGATATCCTAAATACCGAGCAGCGCCCGAAAATGGAGGACCTGGAGACGTATATCTACCTGAACCTGAAGATGCTCTCGTTCATCGATCAGGAAATGGATGTCAAGGTCGAGCACATCAGCATGATCTTCGGCTCGAACTTCCTGATCTCATTCCAGGAAGACATCGGGGATATATTTGACCCCGTGCGTGAACGAATCCGGAAAGATGGACGTATCCGGAAATTTGGCCCGGATTACCTTGCTTACGCGCTCATCGACAGCATCGTTGACAATTATTTCGTGGTAATGGAAAAGCTCGAGGAGAGAGTGGAGGACCTCGAGGAGGAACTGGTAACCAACCCGACCCAGGAATCCCTCCATAAAATCAACCGGCTGAAGAAGGACATGATATTCCTCCGGAAATCCGTCTGGCCGCTCCGGGAGGTTATCAATAACCTCGAACGGTCAGAATCCACACTCATTAAGGAGTCAACCACAATCTACCTGCGTGATGTTTATGACCACACGATCCAGGTGATCGATACCCTTGAGACATTCCGGGACATGGTATCCGGGATGATCGATATCTACCTTTCAGGCCTGAGCTATAAAATGAACGAGATTATGAAGGTGCTCACGCTTATCGCTACTATTTTCATCCCCCTCACGTTTGTAGTCGGGTTATATGGCATGAACTTCCGGAATATGCCTGAAATCGATTGGGAATATGGCTATTATTCAGTGCTGGTCGTGATGGTCATCATGGTTGCAGGCATGCTTACCTACTTCCGAAGGAAGAAGTGGATCTGATAACCCATCATGCGAGGACACCAGGGCAGGGTGTGGGTTTACCCAAACCCGGGTGACCAGGTTAAAAACAGGTTCTGGTAATTTCGGCTCTTTAAAAACACATATATACGGGAAGTTCACACCCGGATGATTGAAAAATGCCCTTTCGAAATCTCCTTGTATTGGGGCCAGATCAAGCATTTAATATGAAAATCCCCACTGCCATTTTCATTTTGTTTGCTTGTGGCCTTTTAGCATCATGTCTGTTTTCATGGGAAACCCTGCATATTTTTAAAAAAAGAGGAAATACGCAGACAGGAGGGGGTTTCACCCACTCCCTGCCCCACCCCCAATAATATATTCATTGGCAGGGTTCAATTGGGGTATTCAAGAGAATTTCAGAGATTTTGAGATCATCCCCTATCCCAACCGGGACCGCCAAGGCGGCGGGGCCGAGCCCCGGGAGCGTTGGAAAAGTTCGGGATTATTCTAAATCAGTAAAATTCGGTCAGAGAATTTCGACAGAGCCGTAATTTCTTCATCCAGGGGATTTTACCCACCGCACTCCGTCAAGGGACGGACAGGTGCAAACAGGTCACTATTGCCAGGAGTGGTGGATGTTCGTAATGTCCCGGTTGCCAGCGTATGTTTCCTGATTAACCGGTTAAAAACAGAAGAAGCGACAAAATTACCATCTTTAAAGAGTGCGCGGACCGGGACTCGAACCCGGGTTTAGGCGTTGGCAACGCCTAGTGATAACCACTACACTATCCGCGCATTCGGGCTGATTTGTGCTCTACTAAATGCGTATGCAAATATTATAAGCGTATCGAATTATGGTACCCTGACTTCCCGTTTAAGAGGGGAGAGCCCGGTCTGCTGATGAGACCCCCCACTACGCATAATCCATCCGTCCGGCCTGATATCTTTTTCAACCCTTTTTTTAAGATAAGGACCTCCTGGTGACAACCCGGGAGGCCCCGGCAGAAAGAGCACAAGGATAATGGGGTGTCATGGGTGCGGAAAATGATTGAATCAGTCAGGGTGTGGAACCGCAATTCAACATCTTAAAGTAACGAAATAACCCACATACTAATGATGATCCCACTCATGATCGATTTTTCAGGAAAGCGGGTGGTGATATTCGGTGGTGGGGAGGTCGGTGCACGGAAAGCGGCGTATTTCTGTGAAGAGACCGAAGTGACCGTAGTCAGCCGTTCTTTTTCACCGTCATTCGACGAGTTAACAGTCAGGAGAGTGGAAATGACCCTCGCAGGAATCGGGGATTATGAACTGGACAGCCTGATCAAGGCAGCCTTCCTCGTAATCGCCGCAACGCAGGACACAACCCTGAATGACCGAATCGGGCGCTACTGTGCGATCCGGGCTGTGTTGTTCAATAATGCAGACGGGAAGGCAGGAGATGTGACCCTCCCCTCGCAACTGAAAGGGAAGCATTACACCATCTCAATCAGTACCAGCGGTGAGAGCCCGGGTATATCACGGTTTCTCCGTGAACATATCGGACAATCCTACCCCAACCTTGACGGGATGATTGAAGTCCAGAACCAGCTCCGCATAACATTGAAACAAAAAATACCAGACCAGGAAAGGAGGAGCCGGATCCTGCACGAAGTACTTGATGATGAAAGTATCTGGAAAGCACTTGAAGGCGGGACCAGACCTGCATGGGAGATTATTGAAGGGAGGTACCTTTGTTGACTTCCAAGCAGGGGAACCTGGAGCTCTGTTTTACACCGTTTGCGATTGCCGGGATCAATCATCATACGGCCGATGTCGCCGCTATCGAAGCCTTCCGGTTTCCCGACGAACCAGCCTTCCTGGCGGATGCGAAGGAACACTTCAAGGGAGTCGTGCTCCTCCAGACATGCAACAGGGTGGAGGTAGTGGTACACGGGGATGCGGAGGCATTAAGGGCATTCCTCCTTGAAAAAGGGCGTACTGATTTTTTGGTGTATGAGGGAAAAGATGCACTCGGGCACCTCCTCCTGGTGGCATGCGGCATTGACTCCATGATTGTCGGTGAGGACCAGATCATCGGCCAGCTGAAGAAAGCACTCACAGATGCACAGGAAACGGGTACCTGTAGCAGTGTGCTCGAACTCTGTATCAACAAGGCGGTGCACGTGGGGGTCGAATGCCGGAGACGGACCCAGATTAACCGTGGAGCGGTCTCGGTCGGCTCTGCGGCGGTCCAGCTCGCCGAGGAGCAGCTCGGGAGCCTGAAGGGAAAACATATCCTTGTCATTGGAAGCGGTGAAATGGGACTTCTTGTCGCCCAGGCCCTTGCCGCGAAGGACCTCACCGCCATCTACGTCGCCAACCGCACGTACGAACGGGCAGTGATTCTCGCGAAGAAGATCGGTGGACGGGCGGTGAAATTTGACGAGATGAACCGATACCTCACCCTTTCGGACGTCGTTATCTCCTGCACCTCGGCACCACACCCGGTTATAAAGAAAAGCGACCTGCACGAGGTGATGAAAGGGCGCTGCTGGCCACTAGACGGACACCCGAGGCCCCTGATCCTGGTGGATATCGCGCAGCCGAGAGATATCGAGGAAGCAGCAGGTTCCCTTGACGGGGTCCACCTTTTTACCATCGATAACCTCCGGCAGGTGAATGAATGTACAATGAATAACCGCCAGGGAGAGGCAGAAAAGGCGAGGGATTTTCTCCAGGAGGAACTTGGGCAGTTCATATACCTCCTCAACCGTAAAGCGGCTGACGACACACTTGCCACCCTCCATACCTGGGCCGAGGCAATAAGGATCCGGGAACGTGACCGGGCACTGGGCAGGTTCCCGGTAAAGGATGAAAAGACGGTGGCAATCGTGGAAGACCTTTCCCGTGTGCTTGTTACAAAAATCTTAAACGATGCAACATTTTCCATCAGGGCATGCGCCGAATCAGGTGACCTTGGAGCAGCCGAGGCACTTGTGGCAGCAATTATCAGAGGAGAACGGTTATGTACCCGCAACGAAGAATGAGGAGGCTCCGAAAGCAAACGCTCCAGCCGCTTTTCAGGGAGACAACACTTCATAAGACAGACCTTGTAGCACCATTATTTATCGACGAGACCGCAATCGAAAAAATTCCAATCGGGTCAATGCCCGGGCAGTACCGTTACCCGCCAGGTGAGATCGCCCTTCACGTCCAGTCCCTCTACAATGCAGGAATCAGGGCAGTCCTCCTTTTCGGTATCCCGGCAAAAAAAGACGAGGAGGCAAGTGAGTCCTATGCGAGTTCAGGGGTTATCCAGAGCGCAGTCCGTTCCATAAAAGGGCTGGTACCGGGTATGACAGTAATCACGGATCTCTGCGCATGTGAATACACATCCCATGGGCATTGCGGGATCCTCCACCACGGGCGGTGTGGGACCGATCTCGATAATGATGCATCTCTCCTCCTGATGGACCGTATAGCGGTCAGTCATGCAGAAGCAGGGGCAGATATTGTTGCGCCTTCCTGCATGCTTGATGGCATGGTCCACTCGATCCGGACGGCACTCGACAAGTCTGGTTACCAGGATATCGCGGTGATGTCGTACTCCACCAAGTTTGCAAGTGCCTTGTACGGACCGTTCCGCGAGGCTGCAGATTCCGGTTTCTCCTCCGGGGACCGGAGCACCTACCAGATGGATCCGGCAAATGCACGGGAGGCGTTTCTCGAATCTCAACTTGATGCAAAAGAAGGCGCTGACATCCTGATGGTAAAACCGGCCGGTAACTACCTCGATGTGCTTTCTTCTATCCGCACGATCGGGCTCCCGGTCGCTGCCTACCAGGTGAGCGGGGAATACTCCCAGATCAAGGCAGCTGCAGAACGTGGCTGGATCAACGAAAAAGCAGTCGCTCTCGAGGCCCTGACCTGTATAAAGCGGGCAGGGGCAGACCTGATCATCACCTATTATGCCATGGATGCAGCCCGATGGCTGTCTGAAAAGCCCGAAGGATACCCCTGACAAAGGAAGAACTATACAGATACCTGGTGGATGAGAATTACCGAATTTATAAAACGATACAACGGGTGACAATATGAAAAGCAGTGAAATTTTCGAGACGGCTAAAACCCTTATGCCAGGCGGCGTGAGCAGCCCGGTAAGGGCGATCAAACCCTACCCGTTCTACACGGAGTCGGCCTGCGGCGCACACCTGAAAACCGTTGACGGCAAAGATCTGACGGACTGCTGCATGGCCTATGGCCCGCTAATCCTTGGCCATTGCCACCCGGACATCAGGGCGGCAATCGAGCGTCAGGTTGAACTGGGCTGGTTGTACGGCACACCAACTCCTCTTGAACCGGAAATGGCCCGCAGGGTCACGGCTGCCCATCCGGGCATGGACATGGTAAGGTTTGTTTCAAGCGGATCTGAAGCGACAATGGCTGCAATCCGCCTGGCCAGGGGATTCAGTGGAAAGCAGGATATTGTCAAAATAGAGGGGGGATTCCACGGGGCACATGACGGCGTTCTTGTCAAAGCAGGCTCAGGAGCTACCACGCACGGTGTCCCCGACTCTGCAGGAGTCCTCCCCGACCTCGTCTCCCACACCCGCCAGGTATCATATAATGATCCTGAGGCACTCGAAGAGATCCTTTCCCGGGATGATAACGTAGCAGCGTTCATCCTCGAGCCGGTGCTTGGGAACATCGGCCCGGTCCTGCCCGAATTCAATTATCTAAGGGAGGTCCGTGAGATCACAAAAGCCCACGACGTCCTTCTTATTTTCGATGAAGTGATCACCGGTTACCGGATCTGCATGGGTGGTGCACAGGCCTACTTCGGCGTCCGCCCGGATCTCATGACACTCGGGAAGATCGTGGGTGGGGGCCTGCCAATCGGGATGTTTGCAGGACGACGGGAGATCATGGAACTGGTCTCGCCATCCGGCCCGGTATACCAGGCTGGCACGTTCTCAGGAAACCCGCTCTCCCTTTCCGCAGGTATTGCAACAATTGACTGGCTCGATACCCACCCTGAGGTATACAGCCTGATGAGACTCGGTGGAGAGGCAATACGGGACTCCATACCTGAAGATGCCGGAGGTAATTTTGTGATGCTCGGCTCCATGTTCAAGTATTTCTTCAGGCCAGAGGCACCCGTCAATTACAAGCAGGTCAAAGAATGCGATACTGATGCGTTTGGCAGGTTCTGGAAAGAGATGTACCGTGCAGGTGTTTTCCTGCCTCCTTCCCAGTTTGAGACCAATTTTCTCTCCGCGGCGCACACGGAAGAGGATATTGAACTGATATCGGATGCCTACCGGCAATCACTCGGACCATGCCAATGACGTTGAAAATCGGTACACGGGGGAGCAGGCTGGCACTGGTCCAGGCCGACCGGGTCTGCACCATGCTCAGAGCGAAAGGGATAGAGGCGGAGAAGCAGATCATCACCACCGAAGGGGACTCCAACACGGGGGTCCCCCTCCATGAAATCGGTGGACAGGGACTGTTTGTACGAGCCCTTGATGATGCGATCCTTCGGGGTGAAATTGACGCAGCCGTTCACTCCATGAAGGATATCCCGGCAATCCGGCCCCCGGGGGTCCTGACAAGTGCCGTGCTCCCAAGGGACTCCCCTGCAGACTTCCTTGCATATGACAAAAGCATCGATCTGGTAAAAGTCGTCGGGACATCGAGCACGAGGAGAAAGGCACAACTGCTGCGACACGACCCTTCTGTCGTCGTAGCAGCCCTGCGGGGAAATGTCGATACAAGAATGAAGAAACTCACCGCTGGTGAATATGATGCAATCGTGCTGGCAGAGGCAGGACTTGAACGGCTTTCTGTGAAACTCCCCGGGGAGCGCCTGCCCCCGGAAAAATTTGTCCCGTCACCAAACCAGGGGACCATTGCCGTTGTGAGCCGGATGGACCCTTCGCTGTCGGAAACAATGAGCCTGCTCGATGACCCGGTCACCCGTTCTGACGTTGCAATTGAACGGGTTGTAATGGAACAGGTTGGCGGGGGGTGCTTCACACCACTCGGCATCTATTGCCGGAACGGGCACCTGATCGCATCAGTACTATCACTTGACGGTACCCGCGAGGTCAGGGTCGAACATGATATCACAACTGTTGCAGAGGCCCGGGACCGTGGTCATGAGCTCCATAACGAGGCCCGTGAACTGATTAAAGAGGCCTATACCCTGCTGGGTATCAGCACGCGGGGCGAAGGAACAGGAGGTAGCAAATGAAGCAGAATCCGAAAATCACTGCCGGATCCACAGGTATGCAACAGAATGGCATCGTTCCATGTGGACGAAATTATCAGGAAACATCAGGGGATTACCCATGACGGGAATGGTTTATCTGGTAGGGTCAGGCCCGGGCGGTACCGGCCTCCTGACATTACGGGCAAGGGAAGTGATCGATTCGGCAGAAGTCATCCTGTATGACCAGCTCCCGGGCGAGGAGATCCTGAATTCACTCCCGGCTGCCGCAGAAAAGATCGACTGTGGGAAATATGGAAGCGATCATACTCTCGAACAGGACGAGATCGAGGCACTCATGGTCGCCCGGGCAACGGCAGGAAAACGGGTAGTCAGGTTGAAGGGTGGAGACCCGTTTGTATTCGGCCGGGGAGGAGAAGAACTCGAGGTCCTCATCGCGCACGGGATTCCGGTGGAAGTAGTACCGGGTGTCACAAGCGCGGTTGCTGTCCCTGCCGCTGTGGGTATCCCACTCACTCACCGTAAGTACGCCTCCCAGGTGACCATCCTTACCGGCCATGAGGACCCGAAAAAAGCAGGGACCGCACTGGACTGGGAACTGCTTGCAAAAGGCAGGGGCACGATTGTGGTCCTGATGGGAGTGAAAAACCTCCCCAATATTGCAGAGTCACTGCTCACTCACGGAAAAAACCCCGAAACACCGGTAGCGATCATCGAACGGGGCCTTCGGACAGATCAGCGTGTCACCGTAGCCCCGTTAAAGGATATCAGTAGCAGGGCAAAAGCAATTGGCGTCACTCCCCCGGCGATTATCGTGATCGGGGACGTCGTGCGGCTCTACAATGAAGACCGGCAGTCCTTCGTTGCCACGGAATGACCAGGCAAAGGAACCATGTCATCGTGGCCCCTGCAGAAAAGAATGGGGAGTCCACCCGTTAATCCTACCCTTATTTGAGGCATTTAGCCCGATTCCCATCGCAAAACAAGCATTAATACCTTTACGCAACCTTATTTTAATACAATACCATGGAACTTTCCGGCGGACCAACAAAGGACGAGGTGATGGCGATTTCGCTGTTCAAACTCGGGCTTCTCGAGGGGGATACTTTTGCCGATATCGGGTGTGGGACCGGTAAAATTTCACTTGCCCTCTCACACTGGACCTCGAAAATTTACGCTATTGACCGGCGGAAAGAGGCGATCGATCTCGCCAGGGAAAAAGCAGAAAGGGCCGGAGCGAATAATATCAGGTTCTTCCACGGGGAAGCTGTTGATTTCCTCCCGACCATTGACCAGCTGGACTGTGCGTTTATAGGAGGTTCGGGTAACCTCGAGCGGGTGCTCAGGATCCTTCACACGCTTGGCACACGCTCAATTGTCGTAAATGCGGTAAAAGTTGAGACATTACATCTTGCGATCACAACCATGGAGCAACTGGGAATTTTTAAGGAGGCGGTCCATGTCCAGGTCTCCCGCTCTTCTCCACTTGCCGGAGGGACAATGTTCAAACCGATAGACCCGGTTTATATCATTGTCGGGGGTTCCCCGGTATGCTTGTAGGTCTTGGTCTCGGGCCGGGTGATCCCGAACTCCTCACACTGAAAGCAGTACGACTCCTCAGAGATGCAGATGAAGTGTATGTCCCGGGATCAATTGCGAAGGAACTGGCTGCCCCGTACCGGGATGCCCGGGTGCTTGAATTCCCCATGACCGATGATGAGGAGGAGATTAGCAGGTGCATGGTCCGGAACGCGGACATTATCGCAACTGTTGCAGAGAATGGCCTCGCGGTCCTCGGCATTCTTGGCGACCCGAATTTTTTCTCCACCTATTCAAGGCTCTGCCGGACCATGAAGGAACGACACCCTGGAGTTGTCTGCACGAGCGAACCTGGTGTCAGTGCGATCACGGCGTTTGCATCGGTATCAGGTGTATCACTCTCGGGAGGATTTCTTGTCACCGACGGTGGTGAACCTGATTGCCGTATCCTGCTGAAAGTGAAACGACCGAGAGAGATGATAAAAACCCTGAAATTCGAAGGATACCGAGAATTTGTCCTTGTCGAACGGATGTTCCTGCCTGATATGCGGGTCTGTCGCGGGGACGACATCCCGGAAAAGAGCGACTATTTAAGCATCCTGTATGCAGGGCGGTGAGGTATGAACGTACCGGAAGTGTACTTTGTTGGTGCGGGGCCCGGGGACCCGGAACTGATCACGGTAAAGGGGCAGAACCTTCTGTTGAGCGCCGATGTCCTGATCTACGCAGGTTCGCTGGTGAACCCGGCCCTTGTGTCCGTGTCCCCGGCGCCGGTAAAACTTGACAGCTGGGGGATGTCACTCGAACAGCTGGTCCCGGCAATGGTAGTCCCTGCAAAAGAAGGCAAACTGGTTGTGAGGCTGCATTCAGGTGATCCATCCCTTTACGGCGCAATTGTTGAACAGATGGAACTGCTCAGCAACGAAGGGGTCACTACACATGTGGTCCCGGGGGTCTCTTCGATGTTTGGTGGTGCTGCCGCATTACAGGCCCAGCTGACGCTGAAAGGGATATCAGAGAGTGTAATTATTACCAGGCCTGCAGGAAAGACCCTGGAACACGACCAGATATGTGAGCTCTCTTCCCATCTGACCACGATGGTCATCTTCCTCGGGACAGAGCAACTCGAGGAAGTGCTCGCAAAGATCTCCCATCCACCCGGAACCCCGGCAGCAGTGGTCTACCATGCTACCTGGCCCGACCAGAAGATCGTCAGGGGAACGGTGGCGGATATTGCAGTGAAGGCCCGGGCAGAGGGGATCCAACGTTCCGCACTCCTGTATATCGGAGGGGTAATTGACCCGGGGACCCGGGGAGACAGGAGGTCTCATCTCTATTCATGAGCGACACGGTAGTCATTTCACTCGCACGGTTCGGACCCCTTGCCGAGCGTATCGCCTATAAACTGGATGCCGATCTTCTCGGTTACGAACCTGATGTCTTTTACACTGCATTTGCCCAGTACCGGAGAATTGTTGCGGTCATGTCGGCAGGGATCGTTGTGAGGATGGTGGCGCCCCTGCTGGTCGATAAGTGGACCGATCCGGCGGTCGTGGTAGTGAGTCCCGACATGGCATACGCAATACCTGTTATCGGAGGTCACCACGGGGCAAATGACCTTGCACGCGAGCTTGCCGCACTTGGTATACAGCCGGTCATTACCACGGCGACCGAGACGCAGGGACTCGAATCGGTTGAAGGAATTGCCACCCGCTTCGGGCGTCACGTGGTAAACAGGGATACCACCCGTGAAGTAAATGCCGGGATACTGGACAGCCGGACACGGGTATATACCGTGCAGGGGCCGGCGGTTGTTCTGGCGAGTCCCGGGGTCTCGTTCCTGTCCCGGCCCGGGATCTACGCGATTGGTCTTGGGTGCAGACGGGGGGTGACCAGTGAGGAGATTGTTGACGCCGTACACCTGGCACTCGACGATTCCGGGATCATGCCCGATGAGGTGATGATATATGCCACGACAGAGAAGAAGATCGGAGAAACCGGGCTTATCCAGGCAGTTGAATCACTTGGTGGATGCCTCATATTTCTCGATGATGAGACAATAAAGGCACAGGTGCAGGAATCACCCTCTGCGGCCGGCCGGATTGGACTGCCCGGGGTCGCGGAACCTTCTGCTCTTGCAGTCTCGAGAAAACGGGAGCTTGTTATGAAAAAACGAGTGGCGGGGAGGGTTACCATTGCCATCGCACGCTGACGGAGGGGCATTGTATATTGTGGGGACAGGCCCGGGGTCACCCGGACAGATGACCCACGATGCGGTGCAGGCCATTGAATCGGCTGATTATGTTATCGGAAATTCGTCATACCTCACTGCCCTTGCACCTTTTCTCGTTGGAAAAGAGGTCATCCGTAGTTCCATGGGGAAAGAAGTCGAACGTGCGCAGCAGGCTGTCGACCTCGCCCGCGACCACATGG
>Ga0209048_10004641_pt1 | contig 13120 bp, 7 predicted proteins | sample FrelakmetCRP12CR_FD_187146 | JGI IMG/M metagenome (GOLD analysis project Ga0209048, IMG submission 187146) | Freshwater lake sediment microbial communities from the University of Notre Dame, USA, for methane emissions studies - CRP12 CR (SPAdes)... | ecosystem: Environmental > Aquatic >... | reverse complement strand
TCGTTCTCAGGCCAGTCGGTGTCGAGCAGGAACAGGGGCACGCGGCCGACGTCGACCCGCCAGATCCGCGCCATCACGCTCTCCGTGCCGATCGGGACGTGGATCGAGATCGGCGTGCCGTCGACGCCGGTGACGAGCGCGGCCGGCAGTCGCTCGGGATCGGTCTCGGTCCAGTACTCGTGCTGCCAGCCCGAGCCGTCGACGCGCTGGCGGAAGTAGCCCTGCCGGTACATCAGACCGACGGCGACCAACGGCAGCCGGCGGTCGGAGGCCTCCTTGAGCAGGTCGCCGGCGAGTGCGCCGAGGCCGCCGGAGTAGACCGGCAACGAGCGGTGAACGCCGAACTCGGCCGAGAAGTAGGCGACCGGATGGTGCGGGTCGATCGGTCCGACGGCAGGCGGACGGTCGAGGTCGGACTTGATCGCGGCTTCGAGCACCGAGGCCCGGTGCAGCAGGTCGGTGTCGGCGACGACACGCCGCAGGACGTCACCGCTCGCCTCCTGGAGCAGGCGCACGGGGTTCTCGAAGCAGCTGTCGAACCGGTGCGGATCGATCGAGCGGAACAGCGCCGGTGCCTCGGCCGACCAGCACCAGCGGTAGTTGAAGGCCAGCCGCGCGAGCGGTGCCAGCGGCTCGGGCAGCCGCTCGGCCAGGTCGGCGGCGGCGCGCAGAAGATCGCGCGTCCCGTCGATCCGAACGGCGCCGTCCGTGCTGGCAGTCGCATCGTGCAAGCTGGGCATTATCGCTAGCCTAGCCAGCTTGGCGCCTCCCGTCGTCACGGAATCCAGGCTCGGGGTGCTGGCGTTCGGTGACTCGATCACCAACGGAGGGGGAGAGCTGCAGTGGGGGGTGGCGCTTCAGTCCTGGGCTCTGTGGGTGGCGCGCGCCCTCGGGCTGCCGTTCACGAGCTACGCGTTCGACGGTGCGCGGGTCGTCGATGTCGTCCACCAGCAGATCCCGGCCTTCGCGCGCCGCGCCGCTCATCCGGCGGCCCGTTACGAGCTCGGCTGCCTCTACATCGGGGTCAACGACGTCTGCGCCCTCGACTGGGACCCGGTCGCCTTCGAGGCCGATTACCGGGTCGCGCTCGGGTTCCTCCGCGAGCGCTGCGACCGCGTGCTCACCGTGACCGCGCCGCTCGACCTGGGCCGCCCGCGCGCCGGGGCCAAGGTGACCGAGCTCGACGCCGTGATCGAGCGCGTCGCCGGCGAGCTCGACGTGCTCGTGCTCGACCTCCGCTCCTTCGGTGCGCGCAACCAGGTGATGGCCGACCAGGTCCACCCGACCGCGTTCGGGCAGATCGCGATCGCCGAGCGCGCCCTCGCGGTGCTGGAGCGCGACGGCCTCCATGCGGCCGTCCGCCCCTCGGCACTGATCGACTACGAGACGACGTGGTCGGGGCGCCTGCGGGGGGACATGACCTACGCGTACCGACGCGCGAAGGTGGCGTGGGCCGCGTGGCGGGAGAAGCGGGCGGGCTGGTAGGCCCCCTCACGCCCTCCCAGCCGCGACGGTCGCCTCGCGCAACCTCCGCGCCAGGCCCGGGGTCAACGCGCCAGGCTGCAGCTGCCAGCGCCAGCTGCCGCTGGCGCGGCCCGGGTCGTTCATGCGGGCGTCGCTCCCGAGGCCGAGCACGTCCTGGACCTGCACCATCGAGATCCGGGCCGGGGAGGTGAGCGCGAGGCGCACCAGGCCCCACCAGGGCTCGCGCTCGGAGATCGCCTGGCGCTCGAGCTCGCGGACCAGCAGCCCGCGTCGCTCGGGGTCGAGCGAGTCGTACCACCCGCGGGCGGTGTCGGTGTCGTGGGTGCCGGTGTAGACGAGCCGGTTCTCACGATGGTTGGCCGGGTCGTGCGGGTTCTGGTCGGGGTCCTCGGGGTCGAAGGCGAACTGGAGCACGAGCATCCCGGGAAGCCCGAGCGCGTCGCGCAGGTCCTCGACCGCGGGCGTGATCACGCCGAGATCCTCGGCCACCAGCGGCAGGGTCCCGAGCTCCCGCTCGAGCACCTTGAACAGGCTCGCTCCGGGTCCGCGGCACCAGCGGCCGTGCAGCGCGGTCCGCGAGCCCTCCGGCACCGCCCAATAGGCCACGAAGCCGCGGAAGTGGTCGATCCGCGCGAGGTCGAACAGCTCCAGCGTGCGGCGTAGACGCGCCGTCCACCAGTCGTATTGCCGGCGCCGGAGCGCGGGCCAGTCGTAGAGCGGGTTGCCCCACAGCTGTCCCGTGGCCGAGAACGTGTCCGGAGGGGTGCCGGCCACGACGCCGTCGCGGAAGTACTCGGGATGGGCGCGGTGGTCGGCGCTGCCGGGGGCGACGTAGATCGGGACGTCGCCGATGATCCGGACCCCACGCTCGGCCGCATAGGCGCGCAGCGCAGTCCATTCGCGATCGAAGCGGACCTGGTCGGCGACGGCGCCGCGGCGCGAGGCGCGCTCCCAATCGTCGATCCAGTAGGTGTTGCGCTCGCGGAAGTCGGCGATCTCCGCGGCCGACACCGGCGCCCCGGGCTGACCCAGCAATCCCGGCCAGGCCGCGAACGCCGAGCGCGACTTGTAGGGTGAGCGATGACGGTCAGGAGGTCCGAGCGGCAAGACCTGCCACCATGCCTGCCCCGCCGCCTCCAGCCAGTCGACGAACCGGTATGCCTCCGGTCCGAGACGACCCCCCGGAAGCGAGGTGATATGGAGTTGGATTCCGCAGGAGCGGCGAAGGATGTTCACGAGATGGTGGTTTAGCTGACGTGCCGAGTCGGATACTTCCGAAGCAAGTGCCCCGCACCTTCGCCTCCCAACCCCCGACGCGGATCCAGATCCAGTATCCGGCCCCGATCGTCGACGACGGCCGCTATGCGGTGAAGCGCTGCGCCGGCGACCTCGTCGCCGTGTCGGCCGACATCTTCCGGGACGGGCACGACAAGCTGCGCGCCGTCGTCCGCTATCGGGGCCCCCGCGACCGCCGCTGGCTCCAGGCGCCGCTGCACCGGACCGATGCCCATCTCGAGGGCGTGCGGTGGGGCGGCGAGTTCAGCGTCGAGAAGCCCGGGCGCTGGCAGTTCACGATCGAGGCCTGGACGGACGTGTTCGGCACCTGGCGCGACGAGCTCGAGCGCAAGCTGCAGGCCGGCCAGCGCGAGCTCGCGGGGGAGTTGTCGGAGGGCACCCTGCTGCTCCGCGCCGCGTCCGAGCGCACGCGCGCCAAGGCGGAGCGGAAGCTGATCGAGCACGCGCTGGCGACGCTCGAGGACGAGACGGCGCCGGACGCCGTCAAGTACGACGCGGTGCTCGGGCATGAGCTGTTCGAGGCGGTCGAGCGCGTACAGGAGCGCCACGGTAGCGTCACGCTGGCCGACCTGCTCACAATTGAGGTCGATCGCCTGCGGGCGCGCTTCGGCGCCTGGTACGAGCTGTTCCCGCGCTCGTTCGGAGGCCTCCACGCCGTCGAGCAGCAGCTGCCGGAGCTGGCCGAGCTGGGCTTCGACGTGATCTACCTGCCGCCGATCCACCCGATCGGCGTCACCAACCGCAAGGGGCGCGACAACACGCTGGTGGCGGCGCCGGGCGATCCCGGCTCACCGTGGGCGATCGGCGGCGAGGCCGGCGGTCACGACGCGGTCCATCCCGAGCTCGGCACGATCGACGACGTGCGCTCGCTGACCAGCGCCGCCGCGGAGCTTGGGCTCGACATCGCGCTCGATTTCGCGATCCAGTGCTCGGCCGACCACCCGTGGCTGCGCGAGCATCCCGAATGGTTCCATCACCGCCCCGACGGCACACTCAAGTACGCCGAGAACCCGCCCAAGCGCTATCAGGACATCTACAACGTCAACTGGGAGTCGCCGGACTGGCGCGGGCTCTGGAAGGCGCTGCTCGACGTGGTCTTGGGCTGGGTCGACTGTGGCGTCAAGGTGTTCCGGGTCGACAACCCGCACACGAAGCCGTTCGCCTTCTGGGCCTGGCTGATCGCCGAGGTGCACGCCCGCGACCGCGACGTCGTCTTCCTGGCCGAGGCGTTCACGCGGCGGGCCGTGATGCGGCACCTGGGCAAGATCGGCTTCAGCCAGTCCTACACATACTTCACGTGGAAGAACGCCCGCTGGGATCTGACCGAGTACGTCTCCGAGCTGGCCTATTCCGGGGAGCAGGAGTACTTCCGGCCCAACTTCTTCGCCAACACCCCCGACATCCTTCACGCCTACCTGCAACACGGCGGCCGCCCCGCGTTCGAGGCCCGGCTCGTGCTCGCGGCCACGCTCAGCCCGAGCTACGGGATCTACTCGGGCTATGAGCAGCTCGAGAACGTGCCGGTGCGCGAGGGCTCAGAGGAGTACCTGCACTCGGAGAAGTACGAGCTCAAGGAGCGGACGATCGGAGGCCCGCTGAGTCCCATCATCCGCCGTCTCAACGAGGCGCGGCGTGGGAACCCGTCCCTGCAGCAGCTCTCGAACGTGACCTTCATGGACACGGCCAACGACGCGTTGATCGCATACGCCAAGCAATCCGCGGGAAACACCGTGATCACGGTGGTCAACCTCGATCCCCACTGGGCGCAGGAGGGCGGGATGACGATACCCGCGCACCTCGGGCTGCCGCCGTCGTTCTCCGTCCACGACCTGCTCACCGACGAGCACTTCCCGTGGCGGATCGGTCCCAACTACGTGCGCCTCGAGCCCGGCGTTCGCCAGGCCCACGTGACTAGAGTGGAGGCGTGATGAGCTCGCAGGCTGTCACCGGCCGAGTCACGGGTGAGACGGACGGTCACCACACCGAGGAGCAGCCTCCGGTCGAGGCGCAGGCCCAGACCCAGACCCGCCAGTGGTTCGAGGCCGAGCCCCTGTGGTTCAAGCGGGCCGTGTTCTACGAGATCCACATCCGCGGCTTCTACGACGCCAACGGAGACGGGTCGGGCGACTTCCGCGGCCTGACCGAGAAGCTCGACTACCTGCAATGGCTCGGGATCGACTGCATCTGGCTGCTGCCGTTCTACGCCTCGCCGCTGCGTGACGGCGGCTACGACATCTCCGACTTCAATCAGGTGCATCCCGACTACGGCACGGTGGAGGACGTCAGGCAGTTCATCGACGCCGCCCACGCCCGGCGGATCCGGGTGATCGCGGATCTGGTCATGAACCACACCTCCAGCGACCATCCCTGGTTCCAGGAGTCGCGATCGGACCCCAACTCGCCCATGCGGGACTGGTACGTGTGGTCCGAGAACGACGAGCGCTATTCCGAGGCCCGAATCATCTTCACCGATACCGAGACCTCGAACTGGACCTACGACTCCGTCGCCGGCGCCTATTACTGGCATCGCTTCTTCTCCCACCAGCCCGATCTCAACTTCGCCAATCCCGAGGTGCAGGAGGCGATGCTGGACGTGCTGCGCTTCTGGCTCGACCTCGGCCTCGACGGGCTCCGGCTCGACGCCGTTCCCTACCTCTATGAGCGCGAGGGGTCCAACTGCGAGAACCTGCGCGAGACCCACGAGTACCTGAAGCGGGTGCGGCGCGAGATCGACGAGAACTACCCCGACCGGGTGCTGCTGGCCGAGGCCAACCAGTGGCCCTCGGACGTGGTCGAGTACTTCGGCGAGGGCGACGAGTGTCAGATGGCGTTCCACTTTCCGGTGATGCCGCGTATGTTCATGGCTGTGCGGCGTGAGGAGGCGGTGCCGATCTACGAGATCCTCGAGCAGACCCCTGCGATTCCGGATACCTGTCAGTGGGGGCTGTTCCTGCGCAACCACGACGAGTTGACGCTCGAGATGGTGACCGACGAGGAGCGGGACTACATGTATTCGGAGTACGCCAAGGACCCGCGCATGAAGATCAACGTCGGCATCCGTCGCCGGCTGGCGCCGCTGCTCGACAATGGCCGCGACGAGATCGAGCTGATGACGGCGATCCTGTTCTCGCTGCCCGGCTCGCCGGTCCTCTACTACGGCGACGAGATCGCGATGGGCGACAACGTCTTCCTCGGCGACCGTGACGGGGTCCGCACCCCGATGCAGTGGACCGGCGATCGCAACGGCGGCTTCTCGCGGGCCGACTTCGCGCAGCTGTACGCGCCGCCGCTGATGGATCCGGTGTACGGCTATCAGGCGGTGAACATCGAGGCCCAGCTGCGCACGCCGACGTCGCTGCTGCGCTGGATCCACCGGTTCATCGCGCTGCGCAAGGAGCATCCGGTGTTCGGGTTCGGGACCTACGAGCCGATCCGGACCTCCAATCCCCGCATCTTCGCCCACCTGCGCCATTTCGAGGACGACCTGATGCTGTGCGTGCACAACGTCGCGCGCTCGGCCCAGGCCGTCGAACTCGATCTCTCCGCCCGTCAGGGCCGCCATCCGGTGGAGCTGTTCGGGCGCTCGCACTTCCCGCGGATCGGGGAGCTGCCGTATCTGCTCACGCTCGCGCCGCGAGGCTTCTACTGGTTCCAGCTGGTCGGAGAGGATCAACGGGAGGAGGTCCGATGACCGAAGGCATCTGGGCACCAGGGACCGACGTCCGCCACTTTCTCGATGTCGAGGCGCTGCGCGAATGGGTCGAGAAGCAGCGCTGGTACGCGTCCAAGTCCCGCCACGTCACCGGCATCGAGCTGCTCGAGAGCGTCGTGCTCGCCGAGCAGCCGACGCTGCTGCTGGCGCTCGTGCAGACGCGCTTCGCCACCGGCCAGCACGAGCTCTACCAGCTCCCGCTCGGCTTGCGGCCCCGGGGCGAGCTGGTCACGCAGGAGCCGATCGCCTACACCGGCGAGTGGACGATCATCGACGGTCTCGCCGATCCCGACCACGCCCGCGAGCTGCTGCGCCGGATCGATGCGGGCGACCCGATCGAGGCCGGCGAGGGGACGCTGCGCTTCCGCCGGGTCGACGGCGTGATCGCGCTCCCCGACGACGCCGCGGTGCGGTTGGTCGGCGTCGAGCAGTCGAACTCGTCGCTCGTATTCGGCGACGAGCTCGTATTGAAGGTGTTCAGGAAGCTGGAAGCGGGCATCAACCCAGAACTAGAGATGCTCCGCTTTCTGACCGCACGGGAATTCCCCAACATCGCGCCGCTGTACGGCTACTACGAGTACGACGGCCGCTCGTTCTCGACCACGCTCGGCGTGGTCCAGCGCTTCTTCTCGGACGCGGTCGACGGCTGGGAGCTGGCCCTGCACGAGATCCAGAGCGATCCGGACCTGTTCCTCGAGCGTCTGGGCAGCCTCGGTGAGGTGACGGCGGAGATGCACTCCGTGCTCGCTTCCGACGCCGGCGATCCCGCCTTCTCGCCCGAGGAGCCCAGCAACGAGGCGCTGTCGCTGCTGACGGCGACGATCGACGAGGACATCGAGCGGATCTTCCTGCGACTGCCCGACGACGACGGCGTGGCGCCGATCGCCGGCCGCGGTCAGGACGTCCGCGAGCGGCTGGCGATGCGCGCCCAGCTCGGTGTCGGCGGCCGCGTGATCCGAACCCACGGCGACTACCACCTCGGACAGACCCTGTACACCCCGCGCGGCTGGGTCATCATCGACTTCGAGGGCGAGCCCGCCCGGCCGCTGCCCGAGCGCCGCCAGAAGCGCTCGCCGCTGCGCGACGTAGCGAGCATGCTGCGCTCGTTCGCCTACGTCGTCTCCGCGGTCGAGTTCCAGCGCGGCAGCAGGGCGCCGGCCGACTTCGAGGAGCGCGCCCGCGAGGCGTTCCTGAGCCGCTATCTCGACACCGTCGATTCGACGCTCCTGCCGGCCGGCGGAGCGGCGCTGACCAACCTGCTCTCGATCTACGAGCTCGAGAAGGCGATCTACGAGCTCCAGTACGAGCTCGACAACCGGCCGGACTGGCTGCCGATCCCGGTCGCCGGCATCAGACGGCTGCTCGAATCCGCATGAAGGTGGCGACCCAGGCCCTCGACGCCCTCGCCCGCCGCGAACATCCGGATCCGCACTCCGTGCTCGGAGCCCATCCGGACGGCGGCGGCGTCGTCATCCGAGCGCTGCGGCCGGCGGCCAGCGCGGTCACCGCCCACTACGACGACGGTGCCACCGCCGAGCTCGAGCTGATCCATCCCGCCGGCATCTTCGAGGGCCGGATCGACGGCGCCGAGCTGCCCCTGCGCTACACGCTCGAGGTCGAGTACGGGCCCGACACCAGCTTCACGATCGAGGACCCTTACGCGTTCACGCCGACGATCGGCGAGCTCGATCAGCACCTGGTCGGCGAGGGGCGCCACGAGCAGCTCTACGACCGGCTCGGTGCCCACGTCCGCGAACACGAGGGACGCCACGGGACCGCGTTCGCCGTCTGGGCGCCCGCCGCGCGCTCGGTCAGCGTGGTCGGCGATTGGAACTCCTGGGACGGGCGGCTGCACCCGATGCGCTCGCTCGGCGCCACCGGCATCTGGGAGCTGTTCGTGCCCGATGTCGGAGCCGGGGCGCGCTACAAGTACGAGCTCCTGACCGCCGACCGCGACCTCGTGCTGCGGGCCGATCCCTACGCGCAGGAGGCCGAGCTGCCGCCGCGGACGGCTTCGGTCGTGTGTCAACCCCAGCATCGCTGGAGCGAGGCCGACGCCCGCTGGCTGAGCACCCGCCGCGAGCAGCAGCCGCTGGGCCGGCCCGTGTCGATCTACGAGGTCCATCTCGGCTCCTGGCGGCTGAACCCGGTCGAGGGCAACCGGTCGCTGAGCTACCTCGAGCTGGCCGACGAGCTGGCCGCCTACGTCAAGGACATGGGCTTCACGCACGTCGAGTTGCTGCCGGTGATGGCGCATCCGTTCAGCGGCTCGTGGGGCTATCAGGTGACCGGCTACTTCGCGCCGACCCCGACCTACGGCTCCCCCGACGACCTGCGCGAGTTCGTCGACCGCCTGCACGGACACGGGATCGGCGTGATCCTCGACTGGGTGCCGGCGCACTTCCCGCGCGACGAATGGGCGTTGGCCCGCTTCGACGGCACGGCGCTGTACGAGCACGCCGACCCGCGCCGCGGCGCGCACCCCGACTGGGGCACGCTCGTGTTCAACTACGGCCGCCACGAGGTCCGCAACTTCCTCATCTCCAACGCGCTGTTCTGGCTGCGCGAGTACCACGTCGACGGAATCCGCGTCGATGCCGTCGCCTCGATGCTCTACCTCGACTACTCGCGCAAGGCGGGCGCGTGGGTCCCGAACGCATTCGGAGGCCGCGAGGATCTCGACGCGGCGGCCTTCCTGAAGGAGTTCAACGAGGTCATCTACCGCGAAGAGCCGGGCGTGATCTCGGCCGCCGAGGAGTCGACGGCGTGGCCCGGGGTCTCGCGGCCGACCTACCTCGGTGGTCTCGGCTTCGGCTTCAAGTGGAACATGGGCTGGATGCACGACACGCTCGGGTACTTCCAGCAGGATCCGATCTACCGCCGCTATCACCACCACGAGCTGACGTTCAGCCTGATGTACGCGTTCAGCGAGAACTTCATCCTGCCGCTCTCGCACGACGAGGTCGTCCACGGCAAGGGCTCGCTGTACTCGAAGATGGCCGGCGACCGCTGGCAGAAGCTGGCCAACCTGCGCTCGCTGTACGCCTATATGTGGGCGCATCCGGGCAAGAAGCTGCTGTTCATGGGCGGTGAGCTGGCCCAGGAGCAGGAGTGGAGTCACGAGCGCTCGCTCGACTGGCATGTGCTCGAGCGGCCCGAGAACGCCGGCATCCAGTCGCTCGTGCGCGACCTCAACCGCGTCTACCGCGACGAACCGGCGCTGTGGGAGGTCGACTCCGAACCGGCGGGGTTCTGGTGGCTGGAGCCCAACGACGCCGACAGCAACGTGATCGCGTTCGCCCGCAGCTCCGCCGAGCACGAGCGGGTGATCGTGTTCGTGGCCAACTTCTCCCCGGTGCCCCGCTCCAGCTACCGCCTCGGGCTGCCGCGCTCGTGCCGCTGGCGGGAGACGATCAACACCGATTCGACCTTCTACGGAGGCAGTGACACGGGCAACCTCGGGGCGATCGAGCCCGAGCCGATCCCGTGGCACGGTCAGTCCTATTCCGCCGAGCTCACGCTGCCGCCGCTCGCGGCCATCTGGTTAGTCCCCGATGTCGACTGACGCCCGCGCAGTGACCGCGCGCCGTGAGGCTCGCGTCTCGGCCCCTGCCCGGTTCCCGGCCACAGAGTCCGGTACGTACCCGTGGGAGCTCCCGCTCGGGGCCCGTCCCCGTCCCGACGGGATGACCGAGTTCCGGGTCTGGGCGCCGTGGGCGGAGTCGGTCTCGCTGCGGATCGACGATCGCGATCACGCGCTCGAGCACGTGGGCTACGGGATCTACGAGGCGCTGGCGCCCGCGCCGGCGGGCTCGGACTACTGGTTCGTACTCGACGACCTGGAGCTGCCCGACCCGTATAGCCGCTGGCAGCCCGACGGGCTGCGCGGGCCGTCGCGGGTGCTCGACACGAGCACGTTGCGCGACGATCCCGAGCGGCGCTTCGAGCCGCCCTCGATCGAGCAGCTGGTCCTCTATGAGCTGCATGTGGGCACGTTCACCCCCGAGGGCACGTTCGAGGCCGCGATCCCGCACCTGCGGGAGCTCGCGGAGCTCGGCGTCACGGCGATCGAGATCATGCCGGTGGCCGAGTTCCCCGGCCGCCACGGCTGGGGCTACGACGGCGTCTACATCTCGGCCGCGCACTCCGCCTACGGCGGCCCGCACGGGCTCGCGCGGCTCGTCCGGGCGGCCCACGAAGCGGGCCTCGCGGTGATCCTCGACGTCGTCTACAACCACATCGGCGCCTCCGGGGTCAAGGCGATGGAGGCGTTCGGGCCCTACTTCACCGGCAAGTACGAGACCCCGTGGGGAAAGGCGATCAACTACGACGACGCGGACTGCGATCCGGTCCGCGAGTGGGTGATCCAGAGCGCGGTCGGGTGGGTGCGCGAGTTCGGCATCGACGGCCTGCGCCTCGATGCGATCCACGCCATCTTCGATGACAGTGCCGAGCACATCGTGGCGGCGATCGCGCGCCGCGTGCACGAGGTCGGCGAGCGCGCGCTGGTGATCGCCGAGAGCGGGCTCAACGACCCGCGCGTGATGCGCGCGGCCGACCACGGCGGCTACGGCTGTGACGGGGCCTGGGCCGACGACTTCCACCACGCGCTGCGCGTGCTGTTGACCGGCTACCGCGAGGGCTACTACGCCGAGTTCGGCAGCGTGGCCCAGCTCGCCAAGGCCTACCACCGGCCCCATGTCCACGACGGTGGCTACTCGCGCTTCCGCCGCCGGCGCTTCGGCGCCCCCGCCGACGACGTCGCGCCGAGCCGGTTCGTCGTCTTCTCCCAGAACCACGACCAGGTCGGCAACCGCGCCTTCGGCGACCGCATGCCGGAGCCGGCGCGACCGCTGGCCGCCTTCAGCACCGTGATGGCGCCGTTCGTGCCGCTGCTGTTCCAGGGCGAGGAGTACGGCGAGCAGGCTCCGTTCCAGTTCTTCTGCGACCACATCGACGCCGAGATCGCGACCGCCACGCGAGAGGGGCGCCGGCGCGAGTTCGCCGCCTTCGCGCAGTTCGGCCGCGAGATCCCCGACCCGCAGTCGCCCGAGACGTTCACGGCCTCGAAGCTGACGCGCCGTCGCGATCCCGAGCTGGCGCGGCTGTATGCGAAGCTGCTGGCCGCACGCCGCAACCTGCCCGGCGGTGACGCCGACGAGATCGAGTTCGATGAGCCGGCGCGCTGGCTGCGGGTCCGGCGTGGGCCCTACGAGCTGGTCTCGAACTTCGCCGAGGAACCGCGGCGGGTGCCGTGCGCGGGCGGTCGGGTCGTGCTCGCCACCGACCAGCAGGCCCGTGTCGAGGACGGACACCTGACCCTGGCGCCGCTCTCGGGAGCGTTGATCGAATGACCGAGGTGTGGCCAGGACGGCCATTCCCGCTGGGCGCAACCTGGGACGGAGAAGGCACGAACTTCTCGCTGTTCTCGGAGAACGCCGAGCGCGTGGTGCTGTGCCTGTACGACGAGGCGGGCGATGAGACGTGCGTCGAGATGAGAGAGCGGACCGCCCACAACTTCCACTGCTACCTGCCCGGCGTGGGCCCCGGCCGGCGCTACGGCTACCGGGTGCACGGTCCGTATGCGCCCCAGGAGGGCCATCGCTTCAACTCGTCCAAGCTGCTGATCGACCCCTACGCGAAGGCGATCGACGGCATGGTCGCCTGGCGTGAGGACGCCAACGTGCTGCCCTACGTTCCGACGGGGGAGGAGGACGCCGACTTCGAGCCCGACGACGAGGACGACGCGTTCGTGATCCCGAAGTCGGTCGTGGTCGACCCGCACTTCGACTGGGAGGGCGACGTCCCGCCGCGGCTCCCGTTCTCCGACACGGTGATCTACGAGACGCACGTCAAGGGGTTCACGATGCGCCACCCGGAGATCCGCGAAGACCTCCGTGGAACCTACGCCGGGCTGGCGTCGGAGCCGGCGATCGAGTACCTCACCTCGCTCGGCGTCACCGCGGTTGAGCTGCTGCCCGTGCACCACATCTGCGACGAGTCGTTTCTCGCCGACCGGGGGCTGACGAACTACTGGGGCTACAGCACGATCGGGTTCCTGGCCCCGCACTCTGAGTACGCGGCGACCGGCAGCGACGGTGAGCAGGTGCGCGAGTTCAAGGGCATGGTGAAGGCCCTGCACTGGGCCGGGATCGAGGTGATCCTCGACGTGGTCTACAACCACACCGCGGAGGGCAACGACCTCGGGCCCACGCTCTCGTTCAAGGGCATCGACAACCGCTCCTACTACCGGCTCGTCCCCGACGATGAGCGCCACTACATGGACTTCACCGGCACCGGCAACTCGCTCAACCCGGTACACCCGAGCGTGCTGCGGCTGATCATGGACTCGCTGCGCTACTGGGCGGTGGAATGCCACGTCGACGGCTTCCGCTTCGACCTGGCCTCGGCGCTCGCGCGCGAGTTCTACGACGTCGACCGGCTGTCGGCCTTCTTCGACGTGATCCACCAGGACCCGGCGCTCTCGCAGGTGAAGCTGATCGCCGAGCCGTGGGACGTCGGTCCCGGCGGCTACCAGGTGGGCAACTTCCCCGTCCTGTGGTCGGAGTGGAACGGCATCTACCGCGACACGATGCGGGACTTCTGGCGCCAGCACGCCGGCGTGGG
>Ga0209048_10004640_pt1 | contig 13120 bp, 12 predicted proteins | sample FrelakmetCRP12CR_FD_187146 | JGI IMG/M metagenome (GOLD analysis project Ga0209048, IMG submission 187146) | Freshwater lake sediment microbial communities from the University of Notre Dame, USA, for methane emissions studies - CRP12 CR (SPAdes)... | ecosystem: Environmental > Aquatic >... | reverse complement strand
CACCCTACTACGACTACTAGTACTACTAGGCCCATTGCTACTACTACTACTACTCCTACTACTACTACTATTGCTTCTCCTGCTGCTACTACTAGTACTACTACGCCTATTGCTACTACTACTGCTACTACCACTACTACTACTACTACTACTACTACTACTACTACTACTACTACTACTACTACTACTACTACTACTACTAGACTTGCCCGCTGCCCTCATGTTGCAACTGCCCACACCTGGCAAAAGCATGATTGTGACAGACAATACATTGCCACCACTTTCACAACTACCATCGTAGTTGCTGATTTTCTGGCTGCTCCTGCTTGTGTCGGGAACTACCTGCGTAGCACTTTGCAATCCACCACCACACCACTGGATTTGCCACCGCATAACGGTGCTACTCCCTAGCGAGCAGGCTCAGTTGCCGTAGCCATTGCGCATCCGCGCGTGGCTCAGTGACACAGAAGGTTGGCCCTCGGTGTTCTGCGTTCAGCTCGGCGTGCTGTTCCTGTGACACCCATGTCAGACTCAGATGGGCCAGAGAGTTCAAGCACACGCACGAGGTCATGGAGCACCGTGAGAGCACCAGAGCCAGATTGGCTCAACCCAGCACCCGGACGCGGACAACCAGCTGCAGCGCATCCTGCACTCAATGCGTGGACTTGGCTGAATCCTGCTGCTTCCAGGTCGAGCATTCCTCACACACCAGCGCACCGCATGAAATTGGAAGGTCCAGCCGTTGCCATGGCCACTGCCAGGGCCATTGCTCGTGCAGCTGAGGCTGCCGCAGTTGCCACAAAACGAGCTGCGGAGATGTCCGCTGCAGTTGCAGGGATGGCCGTTGCGGAGAAGCCCGTTGCGGAGAAGCCCGCTGGCAACCCGAAGCGCACTCGTGTGGGCAGTGTTCTGCGTTCGCAGGCTGATTGTGAAATGCCTCGTGAAGATGGGAGTGGCATCGGGAGTGGCATCGGCGGGAAAGGCCGTGGCGAAGATGGGAGTGGCGAAGATGGGAGTGGCGAAGATGGGAGTGGCATCGGCGGGAAAGGCAACGGAGGCGGTGGCGAAGATGGGAGTGGCAAAAGAGGGAAAAGCAACAGAGGGCGTGGCGAAGATGGGAGAGGCAACGGAGGCCGAGGCCATCAACGTGGGGGAAGAGGTGGCGCAGCTCCTGGAGGTCGCAGAAAGGGTAAGAAAGGAGCTCAGCGTTCTGAAAACTCGACATCTGCAGCATCCTCAGCATCAGCAGTGGCAGCAGCACCCTCGGCATCCGCAGCATCAGCAGCATCCTCAGCATCATCAGCCGCATCCCCAGCATACTCGCCACTGCTGCCGCCGCAGGTGCTGCTGCCCTCGGCATCTCCAGCATCACCAGCACCTGCAGCATCAGCAGTGGCGAAGGCAGCAGCACCCTTGGCATCCGCAGCGGCAGCAGGGGCGAAGGCAGCAGCACCCTTGGCTTCCGCAGCATCAGCAGTGGCAAAGGCAGCAGCACACTCAGCATGTTCAGCGTTCCCAGCACCCGCAGCATCAGAAGCGGCGGAGGCAGCAGCACCCTCGGCATCCGCAGCATCAGCAGTGGCAAAGGCAGCATCACGGCGAGCGAATGTCAGAGCTCTGGGGCAAGGAAGCAAGTTGACTTTCGCGGGGCGGTATCCACCTGAAACCCCTGTCAAACGTGAACGGTTCCTGGCAGAGAGGGAGTGGTGGATCAATTGGCGCCAGGGCATCCAGGAAGGTGGCTATAGGGTCTGTGATTGCCAGGCGAACTTCTACCAGTTCATGCGTCAGAAGATTGCCCTCGATGCGAATGACTATGACCAGCGCATTGGACACATCATACAGCGTTGGAAGAATGCTGCTTTGTCAAGCAGCGTGGTCCTGTGACCTCACTGACCCGGCGTGCCACATGTTCCGCGTTCATCATTGTAGGGAGCGTTAATCATTGTAGCGGAAGACAAACACATGAGGATGTGCGTGGACAGCAACAAAAGGCTTCGGCATTTGGCAAGTGTGTTTCGGCGTGTCATGCGCCAGGATGTGTGTATTGCTTCATACGCAGCACCTTGCAGAGTATGGGCACCTACTTTGAGCATGCTCAACGTTCTGCTGGGCCAGTAATCTTGGCAAGTCGTGATGTGCGTGGCACGAGAGAGAGTGTGGCACAGGCTTTCAGAGCACGAACCATGCCAATGGTTGCTTCATAATCTTGGTCTGTGCGCATTGGTGTTCTTGGGTGTGACTCTGGCCCACAGCTCATGTGTGGCTCAAGAGCATCGGCGTTCTGTGTTCGGAGATGCCGAAGGCATGCTCTTTTCCGACCACTCTGGTCATCTTTGGCATCTCTGTACAGGATGTTCTGCAGGATTCCACACCAGATGTCGCGCGAGACAAGGATGCGCTGGATCTGTTTTGCGGCGCCGCGGCCATTCACCGGGCTGCTGTTGATTCTGGGTTGGCCTCCACAGCGTTCGACAAGTTCCGCGTTCCTGGGATCACAGACAGTGGCAAGGCAGGACTCACCGAGGACTTGTCCTCAAAGAGTGGCTTCATGCGGGCGCTGGAATTGGTGAAGCGACTCAGAAGAGGAGGCTTGCTTGTGATGGGCCCGCCTTGCTCGTCTTTCGTGGTGCTGAACGCAAAAAAATGCCAACGGAACGCCCAGAACAACTACCAAGGAGATTTGAAATACCCGGTTGTTCAGTTGGGGAACTTGTTGGCCACCGCTGCTGCATTCCTGATGGCAGTAGCTTGCATGCGAGGCGTGGAGGTGGTCTTCGAAAATCCGCCAAGCAGTACGATCTGGAAGTTCCCCATAGTCAAGCAAGTTTTGGATTCCTGCGTTCAGCGTTCCACATGTACACCACGGTGCGCTTGGTCAAGAGAACCATGGGGGAAGCGCATGCTGAAGAGGTTCAAGTTCGCTTGCACAGGGACGTGGATTTCTGACATCCGCCGCAAATGTCGCTGTCCTGGTCGGCGGCACTTGCGCCTCACTTGCAGGGTCTGGCGCAACGGCAAATTCAGGTTTACAGGTACAGGGCTCGCCTTGAAGAAGTCTGCAGCTTATCCTGATGCCTTGGGCAAAGCCATCGTGAACGCATGGCGCAAGAGCACCACCTCTTGTCCGATTGCGTGCAGCGCCCACGCTTCCTCTCCTGCATGGTTGGAGATATGCCCTGGTGCAAGGAACAGCTTGACTTACAAGCGTCCGGCGGGCACCAAGAAGATGAGGAAGCCTTTGCCTGCATCTGACTCCTTGCCTGCCTGGCTGCAGCCCAGTCCAGCTTGCACCTCAGCATCGTCTTCTCAACCTGATTGGCTGCAGCCCAAGGCAATCGTTGCAAGGAAGCTCACTTCATCTACGACAGGAAGTGCCTCTGGTGCGCCTTCGTGGTTGAATCCAGCGCCCAGCAGCTGTTCATGATCTGACGCCGGCAGTTGGCGAAATATGGGGTGGGACACGGGGCGTCCGACATTGCATGTAAACACCCGGCTCGGCCGTCCTGCGTTCTGTGTTCTGCAGGGGAAAGAAGTGTCAAGCAGTGTCCACGTTCATGTGTGCGCTAACAGATGCTGCAAGCACTTGGCCTTTGCATTCCGCTACCAAGAACACAAGTTCAGGAGGTTGTGCTCACTCAGAGCAGGGACCGCTACCAATGCTTGAGAGTGTCTTCAGGACGTCGCCTTTGATGAATCAACAGCGACTCACTTCTGCTACCGAGTTCTTGGTGGTGGTTTCTTCGGCTGGTGTCATTCCAACCCACGACATGCCATGGCACAGCGTCTTCTTGAATTGAATAGGTGTTGCAGTTGTTGTGTAGCACATGAGCTGACGCCGGCAGTTGGCAGAACATGAGGCGACACATGGGGCGTCCAAGATCGTGTCTGCTGCATGTTAGCACTTGGCTGAGCCTTCATTTCAGTGTTCTGCGTTCTGTGGACAGGAGAAGTGTGAAGCAGTGCCCCAACCGTGTGTCAACTAGCAGATGCTGCAAGCATTCGGCCGTTATGTTTTCATTAGCAACAAAACACGTTCAAGAGATAGTGCATACTCAGAACAGTGTCCGCTACCAATCCTTGAGAGTCTCTAGATGCATGTGGCCTTGGCATTGCACTACCAAGCATACAGGTTGAGAAGAAGATGCTTCCTCAGAGCAGTGTCCGCCACCGATCCTTGAGAGTCTGTTGATGCCTTTGGCCTTTGCATGCCGCTACAAGAATACAGGCTCAGTGGGCAGTAGTTCTTGAGAGCAGTGTCCGCTACCAAATGAGAGCAGCCCTGTACCAATCCTTGACCGTCTTTTGATGTGTCTGGCCTTCTGCATTCCGCTACGAAGCATACAGGTTCAGGGAGTAGTGCTTTTTGCGAGCAGTGTCCGCTACGAATTGTTGAGAGACTATGGATGCATGTGGCCTTGGCGTACCACTACCAAGAATACAAGCTCAGAATGCAGTAGTTCTTCAGAGCAGTGCCCGCTACCAATAGAGACCAGCCTCTATGCTCGGCAGCGCCCTGCAGACGCGAGATGCATGAACAAATGCTCATAGATTGGTCTCGGAATGCACAAGCCAAATGCCTCAAGAGAGTCTCAGAGTTTGGTAGCGGACACTCACTGCTCTGAAAAAGTCCTGCATTCTGAGCCTGTATGCTTGGCAGCGGACACTGCTCTGAAAAAGTCCTGCATTCCGAGCCTGTATGCTTGGCAGCTTTGACAACCTGTATGATTCGTAGCGGAATGCAAAGGCCAGACGCATCAAGAGACTGTCCAGGATTGGTAGAGGGCTGCTCTGAATTGCTGGCGGACACTGCTCTGAAGAACTACTGCATTCTGAGCCTGTATTCTTGGTAGCGGAACGCAAAGGCCACATGCATCAAGAGTCCCTCAAGAAGTGGTGGCGGACACTGCTATCAAGAAGCACTACTCCCTGAAGCTGTATGCTTTGTAGCGGAATGCAAAAGGCCACAGGCATCCAGAGAATCTACAGCATTGGTAGAGCAGGCGACAGTGTTTATTGAGAGCAGTGTCCGCTACCAAATTTTGAAGGTCTCTTGAGGCATCTCGCTCTTGCAGTCCCCTACCAGGAAGTATCAAGCCATTGATGAGTCAGCAAAGCATCACTTTATATGACAGGAACAAGGCAGTGACTCACGTGTGATGCCAAGCTCCTTCTTGTGAATTGCTGGCATATCAAGAAGACTCCTCGTGATTCCAACGTGCCACATGACATGTTGGGCAGACGCTGTGTGGCTCGCCAGCCGCCTAAGCCATCTAATCTCACATTCCACGTTCAGCGTTCATGGTTGACACAACTTGGAACATGGCAGCCAGGGACAAGAAGAAGTTCATCGAGACGGTTCTGATGTGGGCACAGGAGAAGTTCGGTGGATCCAGGGATCCAGAGATTGAGGATGCCGTCGACGTTGTGGACTTCTTTGACACTATGTTTGGACAGCAGCCTGACGTCTTCGAGAAGTTGTTGAAGGATGTGTGTGCCCGCATCCTGAGCTTGGACACATCATTCGTACGTGAGGCAGGATTGCAGACCGTGCCAGACCCCCCAGAGGAGGGCACCACAATGAGGTGCAAGCTTGCTCCCTGGATGTTGGGCTTCTCCAAAAGATCTTCCGTCAAGGGGAAGTCGAAGATGCATCAGATCTACAAGTGCTTGGTGGAGTTCCTCGAGAAGCCGTACTCATCAGCGAAAGACCCGCTGGATATCTTGATGCCTCATGGCCTCAGCATAGCCAGTACACTTCCTCCGTTCAGCGTTCGACACTCGGTTGGCTTCGCAAAGTCTCTGACATGTCGTCTGATCCTCTTCGCAGTGGTGGACATGCGCTGGGCGGACACTGTATGCCGAATGTTCTTGAAGGAGTTGCAGGCGCTGACAATCATCGACTGCGTCTACTCACCTGCCGCAGAACCCAAGGGTCAGATGATCAAATCCCTCGCGGACAAGATGACTGCCGCGGATCGCACTCGACCTGATGTCATTCAGATCTTCCACACTATGCAGGACCGTGCGCTGGTTGACGGTGTGGAGCTCACACCCAACATTACAACTTACCTCGACGAGTTCCAGACCCAGTCCTTGTCTGAGAGTCGCCGTTTCACTCCCTTGGAGTATGACGCTGTGCAGGTCATGCCGCTACTGCCTGAGGAAGGTCAGAACAAATTGGAATACCACTATCAAACCTTCGATGTGGAGAGTTCAGCATGGCCTCTGCAAAAGTTGGCATCACCTGCTATGCGAGAGGGTACCAAACCGACTCGGGGGTCTGCAAACGATATCTTGGCTCCTGATGCTCTTCAACTCTGGAACGCCGTGCTCTCACCCACTCCCCGAAAACGCGAAGCAAACCTCGTCAGGCGCATCGGCATTTTCATCTTTAAGCTCAAGGAGGCCCAGCGCACCAAGAAAAACAAGACCTTGAATATCAAGTTCTTGGCTCAGAACTTTCGCTGCAAGTTGTCGGACGAGATGGCCTACGAGGTTGCTGCGTTGTTCACCCACTGGGCACCCGAGTGGAAGGGAATGATGTCCCAGGAGAATTGGGACAAGTGCGTGCTGAAGTTCAAGCGAGGTGGTTTGGATGCACAGTTGCAGGAAAAGTGTGGCAGCAAGATCATGCACACAGCGAGGGACTTTCGGTTCTTGCAGGCCTACGGAGGCGTCGAGGTGCAGATCACTTCTGCAGCGTCCCTGGATGCACAGCAGGAGGTAGCAAAAAAGAATCTGGAGCGGGCTAACTTGGAGGTGGTCTTGGGGTTGATCAAGAAGGAGGAGAACAACTGGACCACTTTCTGCGCGGCCATGCAGGCTTGGAAGTGCATGTCGCAAGCTCAGCGTTCAGAGTTCAAGGAGAAGGAGAAAACCAAGAATGAAGGCCTCATTACCAATGAAATGAATCTCAAGTATCCGTGCAAAGCACTCGCCTCTGCTGATCACATCCACACCTACGTCAACGCATGCCTCGACGCATGGCTCTTGCCGACCACCTGCTCACGCGAGGATGCATGGGTGGTGTGGTTTCTGAACTTCACCATTCCTGGCTATGTGTTCCAGAGTGATGCCTTGACAGCTATTGTCAAGGTTGCAGATGCCATCTCAATGTGTCCTGAGCGTGTGTGTGCAATCATCCTCGCTCCAAACACCGGCTGTTATGGAGACAGCTACAATGACAGGCAGATCAGCGAAGCTCTGGAGGAAGTGAGGGGACTCCTGGTTGACCCAGACCTCAGCATCGACTTCCGCCCCATCACCTTCTCCTTCGACGAGTCGACGATCCCCCCACAGTCGCAGCGACCCGGCCAGCATGAGGGTTTCATGCTAATCTCGAATAAGACTGTTGATGAGCCTGACGGAACCTCCAAGAGCATCAGCCGCTTCGCATTGAGCAAGTTGTGGGTCCGCAGGGGCGTCACTCAGGTTCCACTCCAGAAAATGAAGGACAACGTGAATCCATTGGCCGACAATGTCAGGGGCGACTTAAACCCGGCGACAGACATGAGCAAGAGTCAGCGCCGCAAGCAGTGGTTTGCGGGTTGGAGATTCGTATCCTTCATTCGCAGCAAGCTCTGGCAAGGTGTGCCCATCACGAACCAGGACTATGCAGCATGGGTGGAAATGTATGCGTACGACTTCTCTGTCGGGCAGTGCATTCAGCGGTCTGCGTTCACAAGCGAGTCACAGCGAACCAAGCAGCCACAGGAGATGGTATGCTCCTTGATGTGGGCGAGGATGGATACGCCTGTCCATGACCACTGGTCATTGCTGGTCAACTTTCATGAGCGAGCTTGCAAGCGCAGCTTGAGGCAGTTGCTGAGGGAGAAGCTCTACTTCCTGGAAGGATGGGAAGAGAAGGAGTTCAAAAACCAGACCGAGTCTCCATCTTACAAGGTGACTGACTACAAGGCCACATACCCAGCAGCTAATGGCCAATTGCCTATCAGGCATGAGTGGCTCATGTTGACGACTGGGAAGTTTGAGACGGAGGAGGTGCTTGCGGAGTTCAATGCAGCTATCGAGGAGCACGACAAGAAATTCAACCCGAGCAGGACACCGTACACCGGTGAGACTTTGAAGCGGAAAGCAGACACAGCTGCAGAGAAACCAAACGCCGACGAGATCCCGCACCAGGAAGGCGATCCTGACACTCGGGAGGCTTTCTTGCAAGCCAACAAGGGTGCTGTGAGTGTGGAGACTCTTGGGCAGGAGTTCTTCTTCACCACGACAGGACAACTGTGGTGCCTCGGCAAAGTTGATGATGTCATCGACACCAAACTGCCAGTGGCACTGGTCCATGGGGAGTTCAAGCTGAACGACCTAGCCAGGGAGCGTCTCACCGCAGGGAAGTCTTGGAAAATAGAATTCAAGTCCGGCGATGATCTCGTTCAGTGTTCTTCCGATGTGTCGCCAAATGAGTGTCCCAAGGAGTTGACACCATTGCGGGAGATTCTGGCAGCATTGGGCAATCCTAATTTGGCATGCCACACCGCTGTGCCGAAGTTCACAAAAAACGATGCCGGCGAAGTGATTGCGCAGGAGTATGACATCAAGTGCGACACCGATTGCTCCTTCACACCGCTGAGGGTAATGAAGGAGTTCAAGGAGGAGTGGGAAAATGCTGGCAGCCGCTTGTTCTTGGGACCTGCATTCAAGGAGTGGGACATCAAAACGCAGGAGCACAACGGTGGCAAGTTGATCATCAGGACCCGTCTCCATCACAAGGACAGCAACCAGACTGAGGGAGTCAACCCTGTCAAGCCAGGCGTCTTCCCCCAAGTTCCGGTGAAGGTTGTTGCGAACACCCTCAGGCGTTGGGCATAGGTGCAGCGTTCCGCGTCCGGCATCAGCTTGGCAGACTGGTGTGAGCACTCCTGCAGTTGCATGTCAGCAACATGGAGGAGAGTCGCGGTCCAGTTGCAGGTCAGCAACATGTAGGACATCAGCTACACCTTGGCAGCATGGTGTGAGGCCTTCGGTTGCCTGTCAGCAATATGATTTGTGAATGTGGCGTCGTAAGTCCTGCAGTTGCACGTCAGCAACGTGGGTTGTGACTCTCGAGTTATGAGCCGCGCGGTTGCATGGCAGCAAGACGGGTTGCACGTGTGACGTGTTGCGTTCTGCGTTCTGTAGAAAAAAAGTCCACAAGCATGCATGAGCTAGCAGATGATGCAGGCATTTGGCCTTTGCATTCCGCTACCAATTCCTCACAGTCTCTTGATGCATTTGGCCTTTGCATTCCGCTACCATGAATACAGGTTCAGGAAGAAGTGCTTCCTGAGAGCCGTGTCCGCTACCAAATCTTGAGAGTCTCTTCAAGCATTTGCCCGCTGTGCTCCGCTGCCCAGAATAGAGGCTCAGGGAGCAGTGCTTTTTGAGAGCAGTGTCCGCTACCAATCCTTGTGAGTCTCTTGACGTCACCGTATCACCTTGCCACCGTGCAGAACTTCAAGCAAATATGATCGTGCCAGAGGAAGTGACAGATGTCGAAGAGAGAGTCACACACACCCGGATCAAGCAGCCGAACCACAAGACAAGCTCATGTCGTGGCTGAACCCATCCCCTGGAGCGGCTAAGTCGGGCAATGGTCCGTGTTGGTTGCAGCCATCCCCAAACCGGAGCCCATGCCAGAGGCCAAGCTTATCGCAGCAGCTATCTCATTGGCTCACACCTCCTGCTAAGTCTCGACCTTCTGCGTTCAGCGTTCAGCCAGCTCAGGGGCCATCCGCCAAACAAAGGAAAGTAGCCCAGGAGCAGGAGCCTCGTTGGTTAAGCCCTCTTGCCGGATCTCAGCGCTCACCACAAGGGGGGCCACCCACCAAAACAAGAAAGGTTGCAAAGGAGCAGGTGCCTGATTGGTTGAGCCCTTCTGCCACATCCTCTTCTGCCGGATCCCAGTGTCCAGCATCCAGCCCTCAGTCTGAAGCGGCCAGCGACAAGCCGCCAGCGCGTCGCATCCATTTGGATTTGGTGTCGCTGCTTATGATTGACGCCAAAACCAGTAAGAAGACCACTTATCAAAGCAACGGAGCCGATGTGGAAAGGATTCGCACCAAGATGTCGGAAGGATGCAAGTGCGGTGCTACAGCCAAGTTGAACACAGCCAATGTCATAGCTTTCTGCACTCATGTGCACAGCTTGAGTGACGAAGCCGTGACGCACTACCTCCACACAGCCTATGACACATGTGATGGCGGACATGAATCCACCACACAGGCTTTGCGAACAGAGTGGTACTTTCTTGGGCATCGGATCAACGTGGAGTGTCTGCGAGGTCTGCTCGGAATGGCTTCACGGACCTTTTATAAAAGGTGCCATGGTGGCCTGGATATGCGGAAATTTCCTGCACCAAGTGGGCACTCCAGCCCGCAGAGTGTCATTGTAGATCAATTCTTTTGCGAGCTGTATTCTTCTGCCGCAGAGCGTTTGCCTGAGGTGGCGGCACCTATTCATGATGTGGACGACCACATTGCGAGAAACCAGCACAAGCGTTCTGCGTCCGAAGATGAGAGTGAGCCCTTGGTCTTCTTGAACTGGACGCCTCACCAGCAGGCCATGGATGTTGCTTGCCTGGCAGTATCAGGGAAGCATCTGCCAAGGCGGCATTTGCAGCATTGCCGCTTGTCGGATTTGTGGTGGCAGTTTGTCGCATGGCATTCCTCTTGCGAGGCTATTGCGGGTGACTTTCCCTGCCCGAGCTGGAGTACATTTTGGCGTCGATGGCAGGCACGCTGGCAGTGTGTGTTGGGTTTTCGCGAAGTCGCACAGCATTCACAGTGTCAACTGTGTTTCCGGTGTTCCGCGTTCTTGCACAAAGGCAGAGGCACTCCGGAGGAAAAGCGCAGATGCGCTGAAGATTGGCGTGCACACTTGGCTGGCCAATATCATGATAGATTGATATATTGGCACATGCGCTGGTTCTCACGTTTGAGAACAAAGGGCATCCTGTGCATCATCATTGACTCCATGGACAAGGCTAAGCTGCCCTTCCCGCAGTATGAATGGCGAAAGCCGAAGTGTCTGGACCGTCTTCGTCGTCCCCGAATGGTCGTTACATGTGCTTGGGCACATGGCTTCTGTTGCGACTTTTACATCAGCCATGATGAGCTGAATCCCCATGGGGCTTCAGCTTTCTGCGAGATCTTATCGCGGGCCATCCAGCACGTCATGGACATCTGCCGCAGAGACAATATACAGCCACCTGAGCATCTAGTTGTGCAGAGCGATAACACCACAAGCCAGGCCAAAAACAGCGAGGTCGGAATGTTTCTCGCCACTCTGGTCGGAAGGAAATTAATGTTGTCAGCTCTCCTGAACTTCTTGATCGTGGGACACACTCACGAAGACATTGACCAGTTGTTCAGCGTTCTCTTGGCTTTGGTGGTGCGCCGTCACCGCTTTCAAACGCCGATGGAGTTAGTCACAGAGATCCAGATCGCGATGGGCAAAGTTTTCGCTGATCGCCAGGAGGAGCTTACTGCACATTTCCTGGGGGAAGTGTATGACTTTGGCACTTGGCTGGATGCCGAGGGAGTTCACCTTCACAACGCTTGGGTATCGCGAGAGGGTGTGGATGCACCCCACAGCTTCTGCTACAAAATGCGTGAGGACTTGACTGCTGAGGAATCGCAGGCTGTGGTGCGACGCCTTTTGCCACATGCTCCCCAGAACGAGGATGTTTTCTGTATCACGAAGCGGTGGATGCACTCAGAGCACGCCCAAGCTCCTGTCCTGGTGTTGCCTCAGGCGCGATTGCAGCTGTTGCAATCACCTGGCCCTGTTCAGCGCAAATTTGCGACTGAGGCCATGAGCGACCAAAGGAAGGACCAGTTGGAAGATTTGGCTACACATCTGGAAAACATGACTGAAGATTGGGGAAGTGATTTCTCCTATTTTCGAGCTGCAGCAGCATTGCGGGATCTCGCTGCAGAGCGGCTGCCGCCGCCAGCGGTGCATCATTGGTTGTGGCAAGGTCCTGCCCAACGCAACGGGCCTCTGAGCCGCACGCGAAACAAGTACTTCAACAACATGCCCGAAATGGCTTGGTCCCTCCTGGCACGCTTTCGGAGATTGGCTCCTGGGTGATCCAGCGTTCTGCGTTCTGCAGTCGTCCGGCGTGCACTAGCCAGGCAGCACTTGTGTCAGGTCGCTTGTTGTGGGTAAGGGATTGTCTGCATGTGGATGCATGGGGAGAATGCATCAATACGTGCAAAAAAGCATGACAGATCTCTCTCTCTCTCGCCCTTCTCCCTCTCATGTGCGCCCTCTCACCCGCCTCTCTCTTTCATGCCTCTACTCCACTTCATCTTATACCCCCTCTCTCTCTCTCCCTCTCTCTCTCGCTTTCACGCGCGCTGCTTTCTCTGCAGAGTTGTGGCGCCTCCGCCAAAAAAGAGACGGGCCCCCCCAAAAAGAGACACCCCACCCCACACACACATACACACACAGACACACACAGACACACAAACACACAGAGACACACAGAGACACAGACAGACAAACAGACAGTCAAACAGACAGACAGACAGACACACACCCATACACACATGCTACCATGTCTGCTGCTGCACTTCATGCTACAAAGATTACACTGCCTACTACAATGACTACTGCAAAGAAGCCCAAACGATCATATTTCCTTCAAGTTGTGCAAAGCGTTCCTACTCTCATTGCTACCATGTCTGCTGCTGCACTTCGTGCTGCAACTGTTGCACTGCCTAATATGATGACTACAACTACGATACCCACACGATCATATTTCCTTCATGTTTTGCAAAGCGTTCCTCTCTATGCTACCATGTCTGCTGCTGCACTTCATACTACAAAGGTTACTACAATGATTGCCACAAAGATGCCCAAACGATCATATTTCCTTCAAGTTTTGCAAAGGTTTCCTGCCGTCATTGTTTCTGAGATCGAAGAAAACTTCATTTTCACAAAAAACATCGATTGCATGCAACCGGAAATTGAAATTCAATCTGGAATTGAACTCTGTCGTCAGACCTGGATTCAGCACATCAGAAAGATTCTGTTTTGCACGCACGCACGCACGCACGCACGCATTCACGCACGCACGCAACCGGGAATTCTGAGCGTGCGTTGCGTGCGT
>Ga0209048_10004639_pt1 | contig 13121 bp, 13 predicted proteins | sample FrelakmetCRP12CR_FD_187146 | JGI IMG/M metagenome (GOLD analysis project Ga0209048, IMG submission 187146) | Freshwater lake sediment microbial communities from the University of Notre Dame, USA, for methane emissions studies - CRP12 CR (SPAdes)... | ecosystem: Environmental > Aquatic >... | reverse complement strand
CCTCTACACGGCGCAAGAGCTCTTCAATCGTGCCGAATTGGGCGATCAGCTTCATCGCCGTCTTCTCACCGATGCCCTTTACGCCGGGAATATTGTCCGCCGCATCGCCCATGAGCCCCATAATCTCCACGACGCGTGCCGGCTCCACACCAAAGCGTTCTACGCATTCCACTTCGCCGAACCACTTATCTTTCACCGGATCGTAAATGCGCACGTGGGGCGTCAGCAGCTGGAACATGTCCTTGTCGCCGGTAACGATGACGACGTCAAACCCGGCCCGTTCGGCCTGGTGCGCCAGCGTGCCGATCAAATCGTCTGCCTCGTGGCCGGACTGCCGGACGGCGGGAATGTTGAGGGCATCCACCACGCGATGGATGTAAGGAATCTGGGCGCTCATGCCTTCCGGCATCGGCGGCCGCTGCGCCTTGTATGCCGTGAACTCCTCGTGACGTAATGTCGGACCTTTTTCGTCAAACGCCACGACGAGACCATCCGGCTTCTTCTCGCGAATAATCTTCAGCAACATCGTCGTGAAGCCGAGGATGGCGTTGGTCTGGAGGCCTTTGGAATTATTCATCGCCGGCAGGGCGAAGAATGCACGATAGATATAGGCGCTCCCGTCGATCAGGTAGAGCGTCTTTCGGCTGGACTCGGTGCTCGTCATGGTGTTGAGAATCGGCGTTAGGGATCGGGGGCCAGTGTCAGCGGTGGCTTATCAAACTTGTGGCGCATGGCATTGATGACGCCCAACAAGGTCGGCTGGCCGACCATTTTGGCCTCTAGCTGACGCTTTCTGGGGAAATCTATGAGCGAAACCCCAATTAGCATGGTCAGCAGGCCCTGCCCCGGCAAAAAGAGCATGGCAAAGCCGACCAAGAAAAACACGACGCCAGCGACGTTCTTGACGACCACCCCCAACAGGCGCAGCACGGGATGATGGTCTTTCATCCAATGGCGGGGAGCACGCGTGTCAAAATAGTCGGCAGGCAAGCGGACCAGAATCAGCGGAATGGCAATCAGGGAGCCGATAAAGCCGATGACCGAGATCACGGTGAGACCGATGAGCACATCGACCGGAATCCATTGCTGGACTATTGCGAGTAAGCCATCCATGGGACGCGCATCCTAACATGCGACCTGGGGGCACTCAAGCCAACGACCGAGCGGCATCGACGGTTTACGACAGGTTTCTCAACGGGCTATAATCTCTTTGTTATGTCGCTTCCTTCGCTCCTCACACATCGGATCAGCACCTTGCTCGGGATCGCGCTCCTCGGCATGGGACTCCTTACCATTCCTTCCTCCGTCTGCGCATCCGATGATCTTCATATCGAGATTACGAAGAAAGGCCTGGGCAAGGAGGTCGTCATCACGCAGGGGGCACGCGAGTGGTTCATGCTGATCGAGGTGACGCCGGAGAATTCCGTGGTCCTGCGGCAGGAAAAAGAACACGATACGTATCTCGTGGACGAGAGTGAAACGCATGACCGTCCCATGACCCCGGGCGAAGTCGATGCAGCCATTACTGATTATGTAAACAGCGTGAAAGCACGCGCCACAAAGAAGTAGCCACCAACCATGCCACCTCAACCCAAGTTCGTCATCTTCGCCCATCACGCCACCTACGATACGCTGCACCAGGTCGCAACCCTGGGCCTCACGGCCGCGGCAATGGGAAAGGACGTGATCGTGATCTTATTGTTCTGGACGATCAAGAAGCTGGCTGAGGGAAAGATCGACGTGATCGACTTTCCGCCGGAATATGCCTCATCGGCAGACGAAGTCGCTCGTCTGTTGAAAGAGAAGAAGGTCCCGAAGATTTCCGAGATGTTTCAGGACGCAAAGCACGTCGGAAAGTTTCGTCTGATCGCCTGCAGTGCCGGCCTGGAATACATGGGCGTGGACAGTGCCGTTATCGAAAAGAACGTCGACGAAGTCATGGGGCTGCCTGCCATTATTGCTCTCACCTCTGACGCGGAAACGAAGCTCTTCATATAGAGGGATGCTGAAAAAGTCCGCCAGCTGCGCTCGCTCAGCGCGAGTGCGTCACGCCGACCCGGTCGCAATATTCGATGAGCTTGCACTTCGTGCAGGAGGGCGAGACTGGTTGGCAGAGGTTCTGCCCGTAAGGGACAAGTAGATCGTTGAAGGTGATCCAATGGGGCTTTGGCAATTTCCGGCGTAGCGCCTGCTCAGTTTCCTCCGGCGTCTTCGTCTTGACGTAGCCCCAGCGATTACTGATCCGATGCACGTGGATATCCACGCAGATGCCAGGCTTGCCATACCCGACCGTCACCACCAGGTTTGCCGTTTTCCGGCCGACCCCTGACAGAGTGACCAGCTCCTCGATGGAGTCGGGAACCGTTCCTCCATAGATGTCCAGAAGGCGACGGCAAATTGCATGGATGGATTTGGCTTTGGTCCGGTAGAACCCGACGGGATAGATAGCGCGTTCGATCTTCCTGAGCGGGAGGGTCAGCATCGTGGCCGGCTGATACGCCAGCGCGAACAGCTTGGCACTGGCTTCACTCGTCGTCTTGTCTTTGGTCCGGAGGCTGAGGAGACAGGAAATGAGAATGCGAAAGGGGTCTCGGTTCGACTCGCGCGCCACTACACCGACTACCGGCTCCTCCCACTGCCGAATCTCGCGCTTCACGATTCGAAGCGCAGCAGTAATCTGATCCTGGCGCATGGACAAGGAAGGGATACGGAGGCCTTGTGAGAGATGTGATCAACCGAACGGGCGAGCCCGTGGAAGGACGCTTACTCTGGCTTACGCTTCGCCAACCACTTTTGACGCCGCCGCTGCGCCTCGCGTTCCTTGGCTTTTTTCCTGACACTCGGCTTTTCGTAAAACCGCCGACGCTTCAGTTCGCGGAAGAGTCCTTCCCCCGCGAGCTTTTTCTTCGCAACTTTGAGGGCTTTCTCGACGTTATTATTGAAGACTTTGATTTCCATTCTTCCCGTCTATCTACTTTCCCAGGCGATGCCTGTAGAGGTTTTTTTCTCGTGCCAGCCCGACCCTGACCAAGGGGCGCAGTGTAACATAGCCCCCTGAGTTCCTCAAGACGGTTTGTCATTTGCTCAATCCGATCGAGAATAGAGGACTTAAGTCGTTGATTGTGTTGAATGTTTATGTTTTCTTCGACCGTATGACGTCCCGCATCGGCCGCGGCGATCGCCAGCACCAGTCCAACGGTTAGATCAGACCGAACGCGTGGCTTCACCTCTGCCAAACAGGCATGAAGAAGGGCTCCAGCCTCCGTCGCCTGTTCGGCGATTTCAAGCGGGATCTCCGTCGCCAAATGGAGCGCGGACGACAAGACGGCGGGACGAGTCCGGTCTGTCTTCGCGAGCCTCGTGGCCCGGATAAATCGCTGATAGGCATCGCCATCCGCTTGCATCAGCTCGCGAAGCCGCTGCCCGATCTCGCTCAGCCGATGCTCCACTCCTCGTTGCTGGCTGAGTCGCGCCCCCATGATCCCCAACGACGCCGCGAGGGCTCCCACCAAGGCGGCCACCGTGCCGCCGGCAGGAATCGGGGTCGCCGCTGCCACAGCGTCCAAAAAGTCCGCTAGCGATTGCGCTTGCAGATCAACCGGCTCCTGTTCGCGAGACGGGGCATGTCGCGCCGACTCACGTAACAGCCGACTCTCCAATCTCGTCTCCAGCACCTGCGTTGAATCGAACTGTTCGAGCACCAGGCTATGAGCGGCTGCCTGAACCAGCGCCGCTTGGGGCACAAGCCCGATCACTTCGCTCCCCGCTACCGCCACGCCTTGCTCGGCTGCGCGGGTTCGGACCGCTTCAAATACAACATGGAGAGGTGTGACGATGTAATCGGTCAGATTCATGGCGACCTGAACCAGTCTTCGACTGGCCAGCTCCACCCCGATTGCTTTGAGATGGGGCAACCCTCCGTTCGATTGGCGAATGTCCTTCGCGATGGATCGGGCCAGCGCCAGATCCGTCGAACGGAGATTCACATTGAAGGCGATCAAGGGAGGTCGCGCGCCGATCACCATGGCACCGGCTGTCGTATGGAGGTGGGGGGGACCAAAATCCGGTGTCCAGTCCGGATCGGAGGCCATGCGGAAGGCGAGGCCTTGAAGCCCTCCTCGACGAACCGATTCGAGCGGGGCATGATCGCGGTGCGTGGCCGCTTGTTCGTAGAGGAACACCGGGATCTCCAGCTCTGTCCCTACCCGTTGCCCCAATCGCTTCGCCAGATGGATACAATCCTGCATCGTCGTGCCGTGCACCGGCACGAAGGGAACGACATCCGTTGCCCCCACCCGCGGATGAACGCCCTTGTGCTTGCGAAGATCGATGAGATCGGTCGCCATGCGAATAGCGCGAAAGGCCGCTTCAGCGACGGCGTCCGGTTCTCCGGCAAAGCTCAGAACTGAACGATGGTGATCCCGATCCATCGTCTGGTCCAACAGCCAGACCCCTGGCACCGACTCCACGGCATTCACCAGCGCACGCACCGTCGTCTGGTTTCGTCCCTCACTGAAGTTCGGCACACATTCGACGATTCGGTCCACGAATTGTATTGCTCCCTCAAGAACTAAAACAACGAAGCCGGAGGTCTGATCATCATCCCTCCGGCTTCTCTCTCTCGACTAAGTCCGTGTCTGTGCGGTTACTTCGTTTTTTTCACGAACGCTTTATAGATCGTTCCCGCCTTCGTCTGTTCTTCTTCCAGCCCTACCATCTGATGGCCGGTCGTGTCGCACCAGGCCGGCATGTCCTTCTTGATACCTTCGTCGTCTGAGACGACTTCAAGGACCTGCCCCAACGTCAGATCCTTGATCTTCTTCAAGGTCATGATAATCGGCATCGGGCAAAAGTACCCGAGTGTATCGAGCTTCACATCGGCTTGAATCATTTCTTTACTCCACAAAAGAGGCGCGGGACTCAGGCGATTTGGTCACTACAGGTCTCGCCTTTCATGCCCTTCGCACTTGTCTCGCTCGCTCAAATAAACAAGTTCACACTGCCCTGTCTCGCTTCCGCGAGGTAAGTCGTCACACCTGCGAACTGATCGATACCCTCGATGAGCGTATCTTTCGAGATTCCCATCAGCCCCATGGTCGTCGTGCAGGCAATAAAGCGAACCCCAAGGTCCAGCGCCGTCTCCATGAGTTCCGGCACACCCGGCATCCGGTTCTGCTTCATGACCTTTTGCATCATCTTCGTGCCCAGCCCCCAGAAGTGGAACCTCGAGAGGGGAAGGCTGTCTGCGCCCCCTTTATTCAGCAAGCCGAACATTCGACGAAGCCAGTCCTTGGCAGAGCTGGCCGCGCCTTTCCGTCGAATGGTATTGAGACCCCAGAAGGTGAAAAAGACCGTGACCTGCATCCCCATGGCGGCGGCCCCGGTGGCGATGATGAATGCTGCCATCGCTCGGTCCATGTCGCCGCTCAGCAGCACGATCGTCACCTTGTCAGGCCTGGAGGTCCGTAAGTCGGCCAACGCCACAGCTGGATCCATCTGCGTGATTGTCATGACGCCCTCTTTCCTGTCAGGTCCGCATGAATATGGCAATTTCAATGGGATTTTGACTATAGTCCCCGCTTCTTTTTCTTGTCAAGGAAGGGGAGGACTGAGGCACCTACGCCGGTCCCGTGCTCCCGGAGCGCGCGCCCTCAGAAGGGCCTCGCTCGACGGCCGCAGTCGGACCGGCATAGGTGCCTCACGAGATAATTGGGAAGATCGAAAAATGTGCTCGTTGGACGCGCGCAGTGGGAGACCGAGCAGGCCGCTGCCGCTCCCCTCTTCCCCCTATCGGATGATTCACATTGACGATGCCGATACGCCGACTATAATGAATGGCACTACGGCAAGTTGAGAGTCGCACATCTCGCATCGGTGCAAACTGGATAGCCCTCGACCATCCACTCAAAGAACTGGTGATCCTCCTAGGGAGGAGTTACGCGCACCCAGGATCCTGACAGGCAGGAGCGCGACTCGGAAGATACCTCGTCTTATTCTTCTTCTCTCGGCAATCATGCTTTGCACGCATGCCTTCCCGCTCTGGTCAGCAAATAGCCATCGTCTTGCAACGGTGCCGGCACTGGGTGTGGTCGCAGAAGGACAGACTGGAATCATTCACTACATCGTCCTCCAAATCGACGAAGATCCTCAGCAAGAAGAGGGACCGACAATCCAATTCAATGAGATTAACCTGGGTGGCGGGTCAATCGTCAGCGAGGATTGGAAAGAAGGCGTCAGGCAAGCCGTCGCTGCTGCCACGAAAGAAGTGGGAGAGGACGGACGAGAGTGGGTCGTCACGATCAAGAACCGGTCATACAATGCGTTGACCGAGGGAACGAGCCCCAGCAGCGCCGTCGCGGTCGGCATCGTGGCAGCCTGGCGAGGCGACGACGTCAACCCAGACGTCGCCCTGACCGGGAAAATCATGCCGGACGGTCAGATCGAGCCGGTAGCCGCACTCCCCGTCAAAGTCGAAGCGGCGGCCCGCGCACAGTTTAAGACCATACTGGTGCCTCGCGGGCAACTATACACGGCTGACTGGGATCTCTCCCAACTGGCAGCCGAATGGAACATCAAAGTTCTCGAAGTGACAACCTTGAACGAAGCCTACCAGCTCATGGAGGCGGCAGGAGGCTAGCGGATCATTTCGCACCCATCTGCACTAAAAGTCCCATCGCCTGCCGAATCTGGGCGCGCGAACCGAGTAACACCACAATATCGCCCGTCATCAACCGAGTCTTCTCCGACGGATTCGATTGCGTCACCCCGGCGCGAGTCCAGGCGATCACCGAGGCGCCAGTGCGAGGACGGAGAGAAAGCTCAGCCAAGGTCTTCCCCCGTGCAGGCGAATCGTCGTCGATGCGGCAGGTTTCGACTTCTGCATCGGTCAAGGTCCCGCCACGAAGATGATGCGCGAGTTCCGGCAATTCGCTGCGACGAAGCAAAGCATACCCCTCACGGCGAACTTGTTCAGCCTTTTGCATCACATAGTCATGCGGCAGTTTGTAGGTGCGGAGCACCAAGGCAAAGATCTCGATGGAAGTTTCGAATTCCTCCGGCACCACATCATCCGCGCCGAGCTGGTGCAGTTCCTCCAATTCGCGCAAATAGCGAGTCCGCACGACGACATGGAGTTTGGGATTTAGTCCCTTGGCGATCTGCACGGTCCGCCGGGTGATAAACGGATCCGAGATGGCGACCACCAGCACCTTCGCGTCCTCGATCCTCATGTGCCGCAACACATTCGGATTCGTGGCATCACCGTAATAGACGGGCACCCCGTGTTTTGCTTCGCGGCTGACGGTATCGCCGTCGAGATCCAAGGCCAGGTATGGGATCTCCGTGTCGCCGAGGACGCGGGCGAGATTCCTCCCGTTCAACCCATACCCCACAATAATGACGTGGTCCTTCATCCGAATCTGCTTCCCTTCGGTCTGCAGGACGTGGGCTGTGGTACGACGAGGCAGCCAATGACGAAGCCGCTGCCACGCTTCCACACGGCGGGCCAGGTGCGGCGACCACTGCATGAGAAAGGGCGTCACGATCATTGAGAGCACCGAAACCGCAAGAAAGATCTGATACGGATCGCCCCGCAGGAAACCGGTCTCCTGCCCTTGCTGCGCCAGCAAGAAACTAAACTCCCCGACCTGGGCCAGGGCGATGCCCACCATAATCGCCGAACGTGGAGGGACCTCCGCCAACAAGACCGCTCCAGCCCCGGTAACAAACTTCACCAACAGAATCGTCACCAGCAGGCCGGCCACCGGCAGCGGATGATTCAGCAACACCCGCCAGTCCATGAGGATGCCGATCGACACGAAGAAGAGACTATTGAAACTGTCGCGGAACGGGAGCACTTCGGCCATGGCCTGATGGCTGTACTCCGATTCAGAAATGACCAACCCGGCGATGAATGCGCCCAACGCCAACGAGAGACCGCCGAGCGAGGTGAGCCACGCGATGCCGAGACAGAGGACGATGATCGTGAGCAAGAACAGCTCGCGGCTGCGGCTACGGACGATATGTTCCAACAGCTTAGGGACCAGATACCAGGCGGCTACAATGACGAGCGCGACGACAAGAATCGACTCCCCCAAGGTGAGCAGAATCGCAATCCCGCCTCCATCCGATTGGCTGGCAAGAATCGGCGTCAGGAGCATCATGGGTACGACGGCCAAATCCTGAAAGACGAGAATTCCGATCGTGGCTCGGCCATGGATCGAGTCGCTGTCCCCCCGTTCGGCCAAGGTCTTCAACACGATCGCCGTGCTGCTCAGGGAGAAGAGGAATCCCCAGAACAGCCCCTGCCGCCAGGACAGTCCGACGAGCATCGCCCCGAGCCACGCGATCAACAGCACGCCGCCGACCTGAATCGGTGCGGCCAGAAACATGAGTCGGCGTAAGGAGGCCATTTGCACCAACGAGAATTCGATGCCGATGGTAAAGAGGAGCAGGACGACGCCGATTTCCGCCAACACTTGGACCGTGCCGATGTCCGAGATGAGGTTCAACCCGTGGGGGCCGATGAGTGCGCCGGCGACTAAGAATCCTGCGATCGAGGGAAGCCGGAACTGGTGGAATACGAACACGACGGCGATCGACACCGTGAAGATCACGAGCAGATTTGCAAGCACGCCGTAGTCAGTCATTGAAAGACAGGGCCAGTAAAGCTGGGGCGGAGAATACCCCAGCAGCGAGGATGGAACAAGGCAAAGCTGCTTGTTCACCGGAAGCCGTTTCGCTAGAGTGACTTCGCGAGACGAACGAGCGAGGCCAAACCATGATCCGCGCCATTATTTTCGACTTCAACGGCGTCATCGCCGACGACGAGACGCCGCATCTGCGTTGCTTCCAGCAGGCGTTGGCTGAGCACGGCCTCTCACTCACGAAGGATGACTACTATGGCACGTACCTGGGTATGGATGAACGCACCTGTGCAGCGGCGCTCCTCGCCGCACGCGACGGCACTTGTGATCGAGACCTGCTGCGGACGATGATGGACCGGAAGGCGATGCTCTTCCGGGAGTACCAGGCCATCCACAAACCGGCCCTCTTCCCCGGTATCGTCGAGTTCGTGAAACGCGCCGGGGCGCGATATCGATTAGCGATTGCCACAGGAGGCAGGCGGGAACAAATCGACCATGTACTGCGTGGGACCGCGATCGAGCGGGACTTCGTGGTGGTTGTGTCGGCAGACGACGTCGCCACCGGCAAGCCCGATCTGGCCATCTATCATGCGACCCTCAAACGATTGACCGCAGTGGATCCCCGCCCGCCGCTGCTCACCGCCGCGCAATGTGTGGTGGTGGAGGATTCCCGAGCCGGCATCCGCGCAGCAAAGGCGTCCGGCATGAGGGTCCTCGCGCTGGCCACCACCTATCCTCCCGACCAACTAACCGAAGCTGATCTTGTGCTGCCGAATTTGAAAGATGTGCGTCCCGAATCGATTGAGCCGTTACTCGCGACTAATCGGCCAGGTGAGCCATCTGGCCAGGTCCCCCGTCGGTAGCAAGACCCCCCTCGAAAGATGAATAGACGGCCTTCTCTCCGGTGGAATAGCTTGTCAACACTATCGGTGAGTATAATTTACAAAAGGTGAACGATAATGCAAACCCTGTCTGTTCCACTGTCTCAGGGGAGGTGTTTTATGCAGCCCGCCCGCGTGCTCATGACCGCCGCAACGTTCCTCGCCCTCTCCTCAACGTCGGCATTCTCCGACAACACGATCACCTTCGATCCGTTGCAGATGCGCGAATGTCATCAGGCAGACGGGAGCACTCTGTACACAAATAAGGACCTGCCCGGTTGCACCCTGATGATCCTTAAGCCTCTGTCGGTCGTGCCCTCGCTGGATGACATGCCAACCTATCGCCCCAGCGTGGCCATGGCTCCTCACTATGAAAATCCTCCGTACCCAGACCGCAATCAGGCTGGTATGACCGGCGGAGGACAGACCGTCCCCGATTGGGCCAAAGACTGGCAGGCCAGCATTGCCTCGTCCGGGTCCATTCAAGCTGAAGTCTGCTCCATGTATGGAGAGTGGCTCCACCTCAATCAGAAAACCCGTGGCGGGTTCTTTTACGGGACAGATCCCTCGTATGGCGGAGATCTTTCTGGAAGAAATCAGAGGGGCCCGAGCTATTCGTTCTACGACAACGCGCGGTTCCACACTCTATCGAGAATGTTCGGGACAGGATTCGTACCGGTCGGCTGTCCGTAAGGAGTCAGTCCAGGGCGAGAGACCGGGGGGTGCCAGGCGATCCGAGGAGCTTGGCACCCCTCATTTTTTATAGAACTCCCGATACCACTGCACGAACAGGGGAATCCCCACCTCGATAGTTGTCGTTGGCTTGAACCCGACATCCCGTGACAGGTCCTCGATGTCGGCATAGGTGGCAGGAACGTCACCTGGCTGGATGGGCAACAATCTCTTCTTGGCATGTTTCCCAATCGCCTGCTCCAACACCTCGATAAAGCGCAACAGCTCGACTGGCTGATGATTACCGATATTGTAGATCCTGGCCGGCGCTGAGCTGGTTCCTGGATCGGGTCTGTCACCGGACCAGGCTTGGTTTGGCGTAGCCGGATGATCGAGGGTCCGGATCACTCCTTCGACAATATCATCGACATAGGTAAAGTCGCGGCACATCTTTCCGTGGTTGTAGACCTCAATTGGTTTCCCCTCCAGAATCGCCTTCGTGAAAATGAACAGGGCCATATCGGGCCTTCCCCAGGGCCCATAGACTGTAAAGAACCGCAAGCCTGTGCAGGGAATCCGATAGAGATGCGCATAGCAATGGGCCATGAGTTCGTTGGCCTTCTTGCTGGCCGCATAGAGAGAGACCGGATGATCCACGTTGTCATGAATCGAAAATGGCATCTGAGTATTGCCGCCGTAGACGGAACTCGACGAGGCATAGACGAGGTGCTTCACCTTCGCGTGCCGACAGCCTTCCAGAATGTTCATAAACCCTTCGATGTTGCTGTCCGTATAGGCATGTGGGTTCACCAGCGAATAGCGCACACCGGCTTGCGCCGCCAGATGGACCACCTTCGCAATCGGCTGCGTGGCAAAGAGCCGCCGCATCTTCACACGGTCGGCCAGATCGGTCTTGGTGAAGGTGAACTGCTTGAAAGGCTTCAGCTTCGCCAGCCTCGCCTTTTTCAGTCGCACGTCGTAGTAGTCGTTGACGTTATCGAGTCCGATCACCCGCTCACCTCGCTCCAGCAATCTGGTCGCTGTATGAAAGCCGATGAATCCGGCGACACCGGTGACGAGGATCGGGGCTTGCGGTGTGTTGCGCGTGGTCATAGTTGGTCCTTGTCGAGTTATCGAGATGGTGTGGTGCGGCTACTGGCTTTCATGAACGGAGGATCGCCGTGGTCAAGCCGGTAGAGCGAGAGGGGAGTCAGAGCTTCCCCGGTCGTCAGCGGTTCCACCAGCCCGTCAGTCGTGCGACGAAAAAAATCCAACGCATGACCGTAATGATACCCGCATCCATTCTTGACGAGAAGTTCTTTGAGAATTTCCGGCCGTTCCCAGTGAGCCGTCAGCAGCGCTGTGCGCGCGGGATTCCGTTGGCTAAACATGAACGAGAGATGGTCCGGATACCAATCTGCGCCGCCAGTGGCATACGACACGAAGAGCTTGGCCTGCGCCGCCACACACACATCGGCAAGGTACGCATTCGTGAGATAGCCGTTTTCTCCCACGTCGAGCCATTTCCCAGGATGCGACAAGGGTGCGTGGGCCGCGTGGCCACGAACTTCGAGCAGTTGTTGTTGTGAGGCAAACACCAGCGGGATCGGCCCATGCTTCTGCACGAGTGACTTGATCACTCCGTCCTTGAGGGCCGACTTGCCGCTATTTGTCGGCCCGCTGTCCGCATGCACGAGCACGTTATAGCCACGATCGGCAATGAGATAACAGTTGCGCGGCATCTCCAGATCGCAGGGATCTTCGCCGTAGAACGGCACGGAGTACACGGCCCCTCCTTCGAAGGCCCAACTTTCTCCATGCGCCAATTCAATCACGCGGCCAAAGCCAAGTTCTCGCAAGAGCGACAGATAATCGTAGGAGAGCGTACGCCGATTCCTTCGGCTCGGTACGATGATCGGCGTGTCCTTGGGCAAGTGCAAGAGCGTCCGCGGATCCACATGATCGTCGTGATCATGAGTCAAGAAGACGGCAGCCGGTTTGGGCAGTAGCGATCCCCAGAGCGACGGGATGGAGGATTCCGCAAACCAGGGGAGCAGCCAGGGATCGAACAACAACGCTTGGTCCCGTTGCCGATACAGCAACGCGGCATGGCCAAGATGGATCGTGTCTTTATCTTGCACTGTCTCGAACCAGCGGGATCTGACGGAAGAGGTGCTCGAGCCGACCAAACACTCATGCTGGTGAAGGGATTCGATCAGTCGCGTAAGCAGACGTTCTCCATCTCGCCCCGAGGTCGCCACCACCGTTTTGATTTCGTCGGTCTTATGAGTGCCGTCCAAAAACCCCAGGACCTTTCCCACCAGCGGCCCCAACTGTCGCTGGTCGAACCCGATCGGAATCGCCTGCCTCTTCACGGAATGAAAGATCCGGAGCCCGCCGTTGGTGACCGTCGCGGACTTGGTGGGATCGGTCGGAAACTCCCATTGAAACGTGCCGTCCGGCTTTCGCCCACAGCGAATGTGTTGCTGCAGATAAGGATGAGCGCTGATTACCTCCGCATAGGCATCTTCCAGTCGCCGCTGACGATCGGGGTCGTCGACCGGGGCCCGCTTGGAAAAGACATCGCTGATGGCTGTATCGATCGCGCTGGAGAGGAGACCGTGGGCTTCATGGAGACTCGCGACGACTTCGGGGGCCACCCCTGCAACAAAGGGGAAGGGCCCTGGAGGGTCGGCGCTCTCCAATTGGACCCAACTCCAGGGCGCGAGGCTGAGATACTGATTTTTCGGCAGACTGTCCCAGATCTTCATGATCGTTAGGCGTGAGGCGTCAGACGACAGGGGATCACTTCACCCCTCACGCCTCACCCCTTACGTGTGAATTCTAGTTTACTGATCGTGGGTTCGTACAACGCTTGGATGACATTCCCATCGGGATCGGAAAAGTAAAAGGAATAGCTGCC
>Ga0209048_10004638_pt1 | contig 13124 bp, 8 predicted proteins | sample FrelakmetCRP12CR_FD_187146 | JGI IMG/M metagenome (GOLD analysis project Ga0209048, IMG submission 187146) | Freshwater lake sediment microbial communities from the University of Notre Dame, USA, for methane emissions studies - CRP12 CR (SPAdes)... | ecosystem: Environmental > Aquatic >... | reverse complement strand
CACCGCATCCCAGTGGCTTTCGGGGGGGAACTCTTCGAAGAAGCTCTGCGGGTGTTGGTGTCCTTTGAACTCGTCAGCCATCGTCCCCATCCTCCTTACCTCCTGGCCTACACTCTGCCCTGGCGCGGCACGGCGGAGATTTTCCCTTTTTCGGGGATGTACCACGGCGACGCGTACCACCAGTCCCCGGGCTCGGCGACACCGTCCTCGATGAGGATGTGCATGAGGTTGTAACCAACCGCCATCAGACAGAGCCCTCCCGGGTGTGCGGCTGACTGGTGCGCGAGATACAGGCCTTCGATGTCGGGCACGCGATAGCGCGCCAGCTCGGGGAGTGGCCGCTCGTTCCACCACTCGTCGCGGTCGCACCGCGTGCCATACCAGGAACCACCCAGCATGCCGGTGTTGCGGAACTCCTGCTCCCACGGGCTGTCGCTCCACGTGTGCACCAGGTTGTTGTCGTCGAGGTTCTCAACGATGCAGGACAGCGTCTTGCGCATGTACTCGTCCCACTTCTTCTTGTCCTCCGGGGTCTTGTCCATCGCCTCGAGGCCGTCGACGTTGTACTGCGGTGTCGGCACCATCATCCAAAGGGGACCGTTGACGTAGTATCCCTCGCGAGTGCACTGAGGCTGGGTGGGATCGTAGAGGTTGGCGGCGACCATGCCCCACATGGCCTCTTCCGGTGGGATGTCGAGGTTCTGCTGACGGCCGATGACACATTCGAGGTTCTTGTAGTAGATCTCCTTCGACTCCATGCAGTAGAACCCGCCGGTGAAGGGATGGGGCTCCTCGTTAAGCCACTTGAATTGCGGGCGGTAGCGCAGTTCCTCCCGAGTCAGGAAATGAGCCATGTACAGGCTGCCACCTTTGAGGCTCAGGTCCTTGATCCTCTGCAAGAAGCCTGAATCGAGGTGGCGCGGCCCGATCATCTTGAGGAACGTGGGCTTGATGTGTGCGGCGCTGATGACCGCCTTGTTGGCCCAGATGGTCTTCGCACCCCAGGTGGCGTCGTCGCGCAGCCGCACGCCCGCCGCGCGACCGTTCTGGATGATGATCTCCTCCACCGGACAGCAGGCTCGGAAGATGGCACCGTGAGCCACCGCACAGCGAAAGAGCGCGTGATAGTACCCGTGCATATTGCCGCGTGCCGCAACAGGCTTGGCGACCGCCGGCGGGAGAACCGTGGCGACGGACTCGAGCGCCGGGATAGCCATGCCGGGGAAGTGTCCGAAGGCACCGGAGACGTTGGCGATGTACGCCTGGTGGACCTTGAACGGCTCGCTCTCGATGTACTGGTCCATCAGATCGAAGAAGGTCCATTCGAGCATCTCTTTGGTCCACAGCTCCGGGATGTGATCGCGGTAGACCTGCATGTAGGGAATCGTGTTCTCGTCGAGCTCGATGTAGCTCGGGTGCGGCGGGGTCCAGAATGTGGCGCGCAGCAGGTCCTTGAAACAGGGTGGATCGCTGAGCAAACCGGTGATCTTGGCCCACCCCATCTTGTCGTTGTCGGAGACCCGCACCAGACCATGACGGGCCATCGGGCCTCTCTCTTGATCGAAGGGGACAGGATACCTGGGGTCGTGATCCATGCGGAACCCGTAGCGCCACAGCTCGAGCTGCTCCCAGCCAGGCGCCGATCCTCCGTAGTTGCCGATGGCGTGCGGTTGAATGCGCACCCCGGCCATGGGCTCGACGGTTTCCTGTGCGCCGCCGCATTCCGGCCGCTCCTCCAGCACGCAGACACTGAGTCCGCACTTGGCCAGGTACGCCGCGGTCGTGGTGCCGTTGTGACCCGCGCCGATGATCACTACATCGTACCGTTCTTCCTTTGCCATCATTCCCCTCCGTTCCGAACTTCCCCTCCTTACCAAGGAGGGGGAAGATCGAATCATTCCAGGTACGTCTTGATGTACCGCTCCATCACCGGTGTCGGCTTCCACCACTTCTTGACGCCCAGATCCTCAGCTACCTTGTTGGCTCCCAGGTAACCCGACCCGCCGAGGACGAGCCCTCCCGGGTACACGGACACCCCGCAGACATAGAGCCCGTCAATGGGCGTCTTGGTGCTGGAGCACTCCTGGTTGGGGCGATAGCAGCCCATCTGCAGCGGCCGGTAATCGCCGTGTTTGATCGAGCCACGGCGCATGTTCGGGAAGCGGATCTCGATCTCCTCAGGATCTTCCATGGCAGTGCTGATGATCTTGCCCGTCAGATTCGGGGCGGCCTTCTGCCACTTGGACAACATGGCCGCTTGGATCTCCGCGCGGCGATTCACCCAACCGCCCTTGAGCCCATAGGGTGCATGGATCTGGAACATCGAGACGTACTTGCCGGGGCGATCGCTCAAGGTCGGATCGAATTGGCTCTCGCAGGTCGAATGGCCGCCGAAATTGTTCAAGTCGATAGTGCCATTGGCCACGTTGTCCCAATGCGCGAGCAATTGATCGACGCTTTCGATGCCGATGACGGTGGCAAAGGCTTCGTTGATCCACGGGTCGTCAGTGGCGTACTTGGGGGCCTCGTCGGCGGCGATGTGGAGAGTGTTGAAGCTCCACTTGTCCCAGACCCATCCCTTGACCGAATCCGTGAGCGACGCCGGCAGAGACGCCTCGCCGATCATGTCGAGGAACGTGGTGTGCGGGTCCAGGGTGGACATCACCGCTTTGGCGCGCAGCACGCGGTCCTCGTGCATGATGTGCACGCCAACCGCGCGCCCCTTCTCCATGATGATCTTGTCGACGGTGGCGGCTTCGAGTATCACGCCACCGTTCTTGACCACTTGCCGCGCCAGGGCGCTGCCGAACTTGTGGGAGCCGCCGTAGCAGTAACATTTGTTCATGGCCCGATCGAGCATGAGGGGAAGCATGAAGCCGAGGCCGGTCTCGCGCGGATCGAGCCCCCACATGCAGGTGGCGTACAGCATGAGCGCCCGCACTTTGTCGTGCTCGAAGGTTTCCGTAATCAGTTGCAGTGGGCTCAGCTCACCCATCTCCAGCATCTGCTGGCCGACCTTGGTGCGCTGCATGGCCATGGTGATCTCGATCGGATCCATGGGCGGGATGTAGGTGGCCGGCGCGATGATGTCCTCGACGATCCTGCGCCACTCGCGAATCACCTTGCCGAAGGTCGCGGCATCCTTGAACGAATACTTGCTGATTGAATCCTTGGTGTCCTGAACCATGCGGGTGAGGAGCACCGACGAGCCGTCCTCGAACAGCATGCCGGTCTGGCAATTGGGTTTGATCCAGGTCAGCGCCGGGCCGTCGAGTTCGAAATCGCGGATCGCCGGCATGTAGTCCACCATCATGTGGTAGAGCACGTGCGGGTTGGAGGAGTAGCAAGGATAGAGATTCTCCTCGGTCGCCAAGCCGCCACCGCACTCGAAGCGACGTTCGCAGACGGCAACGCTCAGCCCGGCCTTGGCGAGATAGGCGCCGGCGATGAGCCCGTTGGGCCCGCCGCCGATGATCACGACGTCGAATTCGCTCTGCTTCGGAAACTCCTCCTGCATGTGTCCGAACGGATCGCTCGGGTCGTATTTGAACTCCGACGTGTACTTGAAATCTGCCATCGTCCGCCCTCGCTTCCGTGCGTCAGCCGCGTTTCGCGGAGATCTTGCCCGACTGCGGGATGTACCAGGGCGACGCGTACCACCAGTCCCCGGGTTCGGCGATGCCGTCCTCGATGAGGATGTGCATCAGGTTGTAGGGAATCGCCATGAGGCACAGCCCACCGGGATGTCCTGACGTCTGATGCGCATGGTACAGGCCGTCGATCGGGGTGCGGTAGCGCGCCAGCTCCTTGATCGGTCGATTCGTCCACAGCTGGTCTTCATCGTGACGGCTGCCGCACCAGGTGCCACCGATGAGGCCGGTATTGCGGAACTCGATGTCGCGACCGGTGGCACTCCAATGATGAATGAGGTTGTCGTCCTCGAGTCCATCCAGCATTTGACCGTACGACTGCCGCATGTAGGCATCCATTTGCGGCTTGTACTTGTCGAGGGCATCTTCGCCTTCCTTGTGGTAGTCAGGCGAGGTGACCGCCATCTCGTAGGCTTGCGAAATGAACCCGCGGGCGGGTGGGTAATTCGCCTGGCAGTCTGTCGGGTCGAAGCTCTGCGGCGGCGCCTGAAACCACATCGCGCGCTCCGGCGGCACCGTTGGCTGCCCTTTGCGCCCGTCCACATCGGCGCAGTTCTCGTAGTAGATCTCGCGCGAGTCGCAGGGGTAGACGCCGAGGAACGGTTGTCGATTCGGGCCCAGGACCCGGTCCTCACGGTCCCATTTGGGCTTCAAGCGCAGCTGCGTCTTGGTGTGAAAGACGGAGACGTACAAGGTCTGATTCTTCAGGCTGATGTCTTTGATCTTCTGTATGAAGCCTGGATCCAAGTGACGCCGGCCGACCATCTTGAGAAAGGCCTGGTGCACGTCGACCGCGGCAATGACCGCCTTGTTGGCCCAGATCGTTCTTCCACCCATGGCGGCGGTTTCCCGGAGCCGGACACCGACGGCCCGTCCGTCCTCGATGAGGATCTCGTCCACCGGACAGCAGGTGCGGACCACCGCACCCTTGGACACCGCGGCACGGTGGATGGCGTGGAAGTAGCCATGCAGGCCACCGCGCGGAATGCTGTTCTGGCCGGTGTTCGGCAAGGTGAGCAGTTGCACGCACAGAGTGGCGGGAATCGCCACGCCTTCCCAGTGCCCCGCGGCGCCAGAGGCCCACGCCGCGAACGCCATGGCAGCCTTCCAGTGCTCGGTCTCGCAGTGCTCATCGAGCAGATCGAGCATCGTCATTTCGCGCAGCTCGTGCGTGTACATGTCCGGTTGGCGTTGTTTATAGACCTGCATGTACGGCACGTTGTCGTCGGTCACCTCGACTTCGGGCGGATGCGGCGGGCACCAGAAGGCGGCACGCATCAGCTCTTTGGTGAAGGGCGGCGCGCCGAGCATCCCACCGAGCTTGGCCCAGCCCATCTTGTCCTGCATGGAAATGGGCCGCCAGCCATCGGTACAAGCGAGGGCGGCCACATTCTCCATTCCCGCATAATCGGGGTGCCAGGTCATGCGGAAGCCGTGCTTGTGCAGCTCCAGCTGCTCGAATCCCGGCGCCGGCGAGGCGTACATCAGCATGGCGTGCGGCAAGATACGCACCCCCGGGATGGGCTCCTGCGTTTCGCAGGCACCGCCGCACTCGGTGCGCTCTTCCAGCACGCAGACACTGAGTCCGCACTTGGCCAGATAGGCCGCGGTCGTCATCCCGTTGGGGCCGGCACCGATGATGACGATGTCGAAGCGTTCGTCCTTACCCATGGCTTCTCCTATACGTATCCATTCTCTTTCGCCGCCGTGATGTACTCCGGCTCTGTCCACCACTTCTCGATGCCGAAGTCCTCGGCGATGGCGTTGGCGCAGTTGTATCCGGGGCCGAAGAGAACCATTCCTCCCGGGGCCACACTGGCGCCGCCGAGATACAGGTTCTTCACCGGCGTCCTATACTGGGAGCAGTCCTGGTTCGGCCTGAGGTAGCCCATCTGCAGCGGATGATAGGCGCCCTGCTTGTAACTGCCGTTGACCATGTTGGCGAACTTGTTCTGAATGTCTGCCGGCGTGGTCAGGTAGGTCCACAGGACCTTGTCCCTGGTGATGTTGGGCGCGTATCGTTGCAGGAGCGCAATCTGCCGCTCCGCCACCTCTTCGCGATACGTGTGGTTCAGCCACCGGCTGGAACCGCCGTCCTTCAGCTCGAACGGCGCCATCTGCGAAATCAGCCCGGACGCTCTGCCGGGCGGCGCCTGGTACGGGTCGTGAACGCTCGGGAAGCAGCAGTTGTATCCGGCGCCCACCGGTATTTCGCCCTCACTCATCGCGTCCCAGTGCGCCTTCAGGGCGGCGAGGGTTTCGTACCCGAGGACATGGATGAACGCGGTGTTGAGGTCGGGCTGCGAGTCGGCAGCCTTGAAGCGCGGCGGCTCGCTCATCGCCAGATGCAGCACGCACAGGCTCCATTTCTCCCACTGCCAGATCTTGATCATGTCGACGAACTCACGATCCAGTTTGTCTTCGCCGACGTATTTGAGGAACGTCTGGTGGGTGTCGATCGTGCTGACCACCGCCTTGTTCGCCATGAAGCGGGTGCCGTCTTCCAGTTCGACTCCCTTGGCCGCACCGTTCTCTACGATGATGTGCTTGATCTGGGCACTGGTGCGGATCTGCCCTCCTTGCTCGAAGGTCGACTTCAGCAATACGTTGGAAACCCGGTGTGAGCCGCCCTTGGTCAGGCGATAGTTCGCCATGCGGTTGAGATAGATGGGCACCATGTAGCTGACGCCGGACTGCGCGTAGTCCAGGCCCCAATGGCAGGCCATGTACAGCATGAGGGTGCGGACGTGCTCGTTCTCGAAGCGCTCGCAGACGATTTCTTCTGGCGACTTCTCGGTATACTCGGACAAGGCGCGACCGAGCTCGGTCATCTCCGCCTTGGCGGCCATCAGCGGTGCGGCATCCATCGGAACATAGGTCTGCGGTCCGAGGATGTTCTTCATCAGCTCGTCGTAATGGCGCTGCATATCGCGGTAGCTGTCCGCATCTTTCTTCGAGAACTTGGCGATCGACGCGCACGTCGGCTCGACGTCGCGGTAAATGCTGAGCGCCCGGCCGTCGGCGAGTGGCATGGCCACCTGCAGCTCCGGGTAGATATGTGTGACGCCGCGCTCCTCGAACCCGAAGTCTTTGTAGACCGGCGCGTAGTCGACCATCATCATGTAGACGGCGTGGGTGTTGTGGTAGAAATCGGGAATTGTCACCTGTTCGGTCGCCAGGCCGCCGCCGGCCTCGAAGCGCTTCTCCAGCAGCAAGACCTTCTGCCCAGCCTTGCTGAGATACGCGGCGATCGCCAGCCCATTCGGGCCGCTGCCGATAATGATCACATCGTAGGTTTGCGCCATGTCTGTGCCCTCGTCGTGTGAGAGGCTATCGGCGCACCGAAGCCTGGCTCCGTTGTTTGATGATCTTGAGTTGCTCGACCAGCGAATCGGGCTCTTCTTTCCCCGCTTCCTCCCACGGTTTGCCGAGCCCGAGATCTTTGGCGATGATGCGGTAGCAGTTGTACGCTTCGGTCGATCCGGCATTCGACCCGACGTGCCACGCGCCGCCGGTGGCGTAGAGGTTCTTGATCGGCGTGCGGTGATTGGCCAGCTCGGGAGTCGGACGGTTCTCCTCGATCTGGAACGGCGAGCGATCGACACCGGCCATCGTGCCGTTCGGCCCCAGGTTACGCATGCGAGTGTGGTCGTAGGAGCAGTTGGTATCGACGCCGATGACGTTGTCCCAGTTCATATTCGGTGCATAGTCCTGCCAGATCGTGATCAGTTCGTCGGCGTAGCGCTTCTTGATTTCCAGCCACTCCTTCTCGGTGTACTTGCTGGCGCCGGGTCCAAGTTGCTCATTCTGCACGACGTGTTTGCCCGGTGGTGCGAAGCTGGGATCGACCAGGCTGTGGCAACCGACGGTGGGGGCGTAATCCGATAGCGGCGGGAACTTGTGCAGCTTCTGGTACGTGCACTCGCGCGACAAGTGCATCGGGTCCGGGTCCGGCTGCATCCCGAGCCACTGACACTCGTGAATGTCGGGGTTGAACGCTTCCGCCTTGTACTTCGGCGCTTCGTTGACGGCAAAGCTGTACCACATCAAACAGCCGAAAGTGTCGTCGAGCAGCTTGACGCGCCGTTTCATCTGGTCGTCGCAGTGCTCGGCACCAATCAGGTCGAAGATGAGTTGATGCGGTGAGAGCGTGCTCACCACGATCTTGTTGGCGTTGATCTGGCTGCCGTCCTTGAGTTCGATGCCGGTCGCCGTGCCGTTCTCGATGATGGCTCTCTTGACCTCGACGTTGGTGAAGAACTGGCAGCCGCTCTGCACCAGGATCTGGTGCGCCGCATGGGCGATCTGGTGTGTGCCGCCACGGTTGAAGCCGATGGTCGGCAGGGTGAGCGCCATGCCCATCGTGTACATGCCGTAACCGGGTTCATTGATGTCGATGACGGAGGAAATCGCGAAACGCAGGATGCACGACTGCAGTTCCGGACTTTCAAACCACTCTTGCGCCGCGCGCAGACCGTTGGCCTTCATGGACAGCGAGTCGGGGACGAGGCCGGCCTCCATCAGCCCCGGGAACATCATCATCCTGCGTTCCTCTACGGCGCCGGTGAGCCGATCCTCCGCGGGCAGGAACAGTGAATCGATCAGCACACGCATGTACTCATCGGATGCGGAGATCTTGTGGAGCTTGCGCCAGATCTCGGCATCTTTCTGCGAGAACCGGGCGATCTCGTTCGCCGTGCGCTCCCACGTCGGATCGTGCTTCTCGCTGTAGATCGCCAGGCAGTTTTCCTTGTCCTTGAACACGAACCCGTCGCTGCAGGTGTGCTGCTCCCATTGCGCGCCGTAGTCCCAGAACTGGGGAAAGTCGCGCCAGATTGGCGCGTAGTACCAGGGCAGGATGATGTTGGCGTGCGTGTTCCCACGAAAGCCGGGGGCCGAAAGCTCCTCGGTGGCCAGGCAGCCACCGATCTCGTGCCGCCGCTCGAAGATGCCGACGCTCATGCCGCCGTATTTGATGAGATACAGGGCCAATAGGAGCGCTTTGTTCCCGCCGCCGACAATCACGGCGTCGAATGTCTTGTCAGCCATTTACAGACTCCTCGATAAAATCGCCGAGAGAAGAACCACCGACGGCACACTTGCTGATCAGCCTTCGAGGGCAGAAACTCATCGCGCTTGACTCAACTTTGCGAGGGCAGCTCATAGCGACCAACACGTCCGCCGGAAGCCTCTGGAGTGCGGGCGGGAGCGGTCCATAGAAAAGACGCCGGGCGCAGCCCTCAGAAGTCACCGGGATGCGTTGGTTCCTTGAACCAGGCGCGCAGGTTGAGCAGGAACGACAGCACCGAGAGTTTCATCATCGCCTTCAGGAGCATGCGCAAATCCTTGTGGCTCAGCCCGCCACGGATCTTCCAGCGCACTGGCTTGGTGGTTTGCAACTCCATAATCAGATAGTCGCCCTGACGTTTCAGCCCGACGATCTCGGCAACAAGCTCGGCCTTTCCCAACCCGGTCGACCGCATCAGCATCGCGCCGCGAGGGCCTTGCGCCTCGCCGGGAGCGGCAGCTTCCTGCTTGTTCGAAAGTCGTTTTTCACCTGCGACGAGGGGACGTTCTTCCATCTGCGCAACTGCTCCTGCCGTATTGGTCATGCCGACACCATCAAGAATTTTTCGAGAATGGCATTGAAGGTATCCGTGGTCAGCGCCCGTGCCTTCTTCAGGGCCGGGTTCGAATTCAACACGATCAAGTCGTCCAACTCCTCGTCGGTAAACAACTCGGCGTACACTTGCTCGGTGAGCTCGAGGCCGATCTTGAACTCTTCGTGATACCCTTGCCTGGCCTCGCGTAGATCATCGGCGAAGCGGGCGTTGCCTTCCTTTTCCGCCTTGTGGATGAAATAGGTCAGCGTGCACTCGACGATGCTTGAATAGTGTTTGTGTGCCTCTGATTCTTCCAAGAATCGCCTTGCCTTTTCTCTGCTTGCCATCCGTAGCTCTCCCGTTAGAACCCGCTGAAACCTTCCGTGAGCGGCGCCGCCGGACCTGCCGGAATACGTTCCATGCGGGCGCGGGCGCTCTCGTTAGATTCCGTGATTGCTGTCGTCATGCGTGCTCTCATCTGCGGGACTCTCATCGATGTGAACAAACGTTTGTTAGTGCATACACGCTTTCCGTTCCGAAGGCCAGTGACAATCGCATCGATAGATCGCTGCTCTTGCGCAGCCATGGCTCGTCGTAGACAACGGGTGTCATGAGGGAGATTCTGGCCGCGCTGCGTCGTTGGCGGCAGGAGGGCGAAGAGACGGCCCTCGCCACGCTGGTGCGGGCATGCGGCTCGGTCCCGCGGCAACCGGGTGCTCGCCTGGGCTTGACCAGAAGCGGCAAGATGCTGGGGTCCGTCAGCGGCGGGTGCGTGGAAAATGATGTGTTCGGACACGCCCTGGACGTTCTCGATAGCGGCCGGCCTGTCCTGGTTCGCTACGAGGTGGCTGACGAATTGGGTCTGACGGTGGGACTGAGCTGCGGCGGCTCGATCGAAGTGCTCATCGAACCCTTCGCCGGTGCCGAGGCCTGGCAGGCGCTGTGCCGCGCCATCGAAGACGAGCGACCGGCCGTGCTGGGCGTTGCGCTGACGCCGCCCTCGATCGCCGGCCGCAAGCTGGTTGTCTTCGATGACGGCACTTCCGCCGGGTCCGTCGACGCCGGTCTCGATGACCAGATTGCGGTTGCGGCGCGCGGCCTCATGCGGGAAGGCGGAACGCGTGTGCTGAGCGTGCCCTGGCGCAGCGACGCGGCGACCGTGTTCATCGAGGCGTTGCCGACGCTCCAGCGGCTGTTCATCGTCGGGGGAACACACACGGCCATTCCGCTGTGTCGCCTGGCCAAGGTGCTTGGTTTTCGGGTCGCCGTTATCGATGCGCGCAGCGCATACGCAACGGCGGAACGCTTTCCCGACGCCGACGAACTGCTGCTCGCTCGGCCCGACGAGGCGTTGGCTGGGGCGGGCAACGATTCTACCTACGTGGTGATCCTGACCCATGATCCCAAATTCGACTTGCCGGCCCTCACCTCCGCTCTCCGCTCTGGCGTGCGCTACATCGGCATCCTGGGGAGCCGGAGGACCCACGAACGGCGCAAGGCGGAACTCCGGCAGCAGGGTTTCACGGAGGCTGATCTGGCCCGTATCCGCGCGCCCATCGGCCTCGACCTCGGTGCGCGGACCCCCGAGGAGATCGCGCTGGCGATCCTTGCCGAAATGCTCGCGGTTCGATACGGCCGGGACGGCAGACCGCTCACCGACTGCAAGGCAGCCATCCGTGGGACCAGCTAACGAGCGTGATGCATCAATTTGCCCAGGTCCCTGCTCAAGCGGGGGCCATGGGGTGGGAATGGCGCGGCTTGGAAACGTAGCGTTTCACTCTGATCTGCCCCTCGCGCTCGCGGGTATCGCCGGAGAGATCAGCCTTCGCGTTCAGCAGACTGGACAGGGCGGGGCGGGAAACCTGCAGCCCTGCCGGCGCGGACGACGCGCTCCCCGCCCGCTACCGCAAGCACTTGCGCTTCAAGCGGCGGTTCGGTGCGCTTCCTTCCAGTGCTGCCCCCTGCAACGAGTGGTTTGTTGCCGAGGTCTCCACTACCAATCAGGGCGCTCCTCCCGACGGGTCGGCGCCCGAGTACACCCCCGCCCGCGCCCCGCCAGGCTCGCACCAACTCGTCTAACGCGCACGCAAACGACCCGTACGGGTGGATCGCTCGCGCCGGCAAAACCAGGCGCTGTGTCCGCGGCCCCGTACAGAGGGACGGCGGCCGCACGGGATTGTCCCACACGTGGAGTGCAAGAGGTACGCGCAGAAGAGGAGACTGCAATGACCCGTTCAAGCAAGTGGTTGCACTCACGAGCCGCAGCACCGTGGTGGCGTCAGCACCTGCGCCGGGGCGCAGCTTCCGCCATCCTGTGTGTCGCCGTCTTGGTCGGCAGCGCGCCAACGGTCGTGCGGGCCGCTGGTGTCGTCGGCACGGGCACGCCCGAGAGCTGCACCGAGGCCGCGCTCGATGCCGCGCTGCACGGCGGCGGGTTGGTGACGTTCAACTGCGGCAGCGGCCTGGTGACGATCACGATCACCAGCACGAAGACGATTAGCGCCGATACCACCATTGATGGCGGGAGTTTGATCACGATCAGCGGCGGGAACAGCGTGGGCGTCTTCGCCGTGAACAATAGCGTCAACTTCACGGTTCAGAACCTGACCATCGCCAACGGCACGGGCGTGTTCGGCGGTGGCATCTACAACTACGGCGGGACGGTCACCGTTACCAACAGCACCTTCGTGCTCAATAGGGCTCTCGGCGTCGCTAACCCCGGCGGCCGCGGTGCGCACGGCCGCGGCGGCGGCATCTACAACGCCAACGGCCGCCTGACCCTGACGAACTGCACCCTGACGGACAACGCGGCAAACTTATACGGTTCCGGTGGCGGCATCTGCATCAACGCCGGGACGGTGACCGTTACCAACTGCACCCTCACGGGGAACTCGGCAACCCGAGGGAGCGGCGGCGCGATCTTCAACGGTGGCACGCTGGCGCTGAGGAACTGCACGCTGAGCAATAACTCGGCCTCAATCAGCGGCGGGATTTACAACAGTTCCGGCCCGCTGACGGTCAGCAATACAATCATCGGGAATTCCGTCGGCGGAGACTGCTCTGGCTCCGGGTCTATCAGCGACGGCGGTCACAACCTGATTGGGGACGCCGCCCACTCCTGCGGCCTCACCAACGGTGTGAACGGCAACCTCGTCGGTGTCGACCCCAAGCTCGACCCCGCTGGCCTCAGGGACAACGGGGGCCCAACCCAAACCATCGCGCTCCTGCCCGACAGCCCGGCCATCAACGCGGGCGATCCAGATGCCTGTGCCGTTGCGCCGGTGAACGGTATCGACCAGCGCGGCTACGTGCGTCCCGGCACGGGGTACGCCACCTGTTCCATCGGGGCCTACGAGTACAACTCGCCTGGCCCGCCGTGTGATGTCGGCGACTGCAACAAGGACGGCGCGGTCACCATTGACGAAATCATCACGCTGGTGAACATCGCGCTCGGCACAGCCCTCCCAGCGGCGTGCCCCAACGGCGAGCCCAGCGGCGCGGAAGTCAACATCGCCTTGATCGTTGGGGCGGTGAACAATGCCCTAAACGGGTGTTCGGGTTTGCCGCCGACTCTAACGCCCACCATCACGCCGACCCGACCGACCGCGACCCGCACGCCAACGGTTACGCGCACGCCGACGCGGACGGCGACGCCGACGCGGACGCCAACGCCGACCCGCACACTGAATCTGCCGCGCACGCCCACCTTCACGCCGACCCGCACCTTCACGCCCACCCGCACGCCCACGAAGACGCCCACGCCGACACGGACACCGAGCGCGACGAGCACGGTGACGGGAACGCCGCCGACGCCAACCCAGACCGCCGCTCCAATCCTCTTTTGTGGTGGGGGCCGTCCTCCAAGATCGGA
>Ga0209048_10004637_pt1 | contig 13125 bp, 13 predicted proteins | sample FrelakmetCRP12CR_FD_187146 | JGI IMG/M metagenome (GOLD analysis project Ga0209048, IMG submission 187146) | Freshwater lake sediment microbial communities from the University of Notre Dame, USA, for methane emissions studies - CRP12 CR (SPAdes)... | ecosystem: Environmental > Aquatic >... | reverse complement strand
AGCGGAGCGGGGACGACGCCGGCGGCCACCGGACGGCTCCGCTTGGTCGGGTGCTGCCGGTCGGCGGCGGCGTCGATCGAGTCGTTCAGGTAGTAGGTGCCGGTGGCCGCCACGCAGAAGATGCCGAACGCGGCCGATGCGCGCCACAGGACGCCCGAGTGGAGGAGGACGCCGGCGGCACCGGGTGCCACGAAGACCAGGAGGTTCTTGATCCACTGCCGGGGCCGGGCCAGGCGGACGAGTCCGTGCACCAGCGACTCCGGGGCTCCGGTGTTGGTGGCGGGACGCTCGTCAGGTGTGCCCACTGTCTCCGCCGGAGTTGTCACTGCGTCCTCATCGATGGTCGGGTCACTCCACCGGGTGGTGGAGCACGGGCCTCCCGGACGGGAGGAGGGGCACCCACAGGGTAGGGCCTCGACGCCTGGGTGGTGGACGATCGGGCACCGGGCCGTTCTCGGATGGGCCTGACGGTCCGTCAGCGCCTAGTATTTCCCGCCGTGAAGCGCCCCTATCGAGTGGTAGTCGCCAAACCGGGTCTGGACGGGCACGATCGCGGTGCGAAAGTGATCGCCCGGGCCCTCCGCGACGCCGGCTTCGAGGTCATCTACACCGGCCTGCACCAGACGGCCGACCAGGTCGTCCAGGCCGTCATCCAGGAGGACGCCGACGCGGTGGGGCTGTCGCTGCTCTCCGGTGCCCACCTGACCCTGGTCCCCCGGGTGATCGACGGCCTGCGCGAGCAGGGCCGGGACGACGTCCTGGTCCTGGTGGGCGGCATCATCCCGGAGGCGGACATCCCGGTGCTGAAGGAGATGGGCGTCGCCGAGGTCTTCACCCCCGGGGCACCCCTCCCGGCCATCGGCGCCTGGCTGGGCGAGGCACTCGACGAGCGGGAGAGCGGAGAGGTCGCCTGAGCCAACCCCGGGAGAGGGGCGCACCGGCCCACGCTGCCGGCAGCACACCGCGGCGGAGGGCACCGGTGCCGTCCGACCACGACGGCACCGGCCCGGGCCCGACCGGATGCAGCAGCCGAGGCCGTGCCGTCGGCGGCCACCGCCAGAAGTCGCATCCAGTAGCAACCAGTCACCAATGGCATCCCGTAGCAACCAGAACCAGCCGCACAGGCAGAGAGGAACGGATCCGGTGGATCTATTCGAATACCAGGGTAAGCAGTACTTCGCCCGGTTCGGCATCCCCATCTCCAAGGGAGGGGTGGCCGACACCGTCGACCAGGCCGTCGCCCAGGCGGAGGACTCGGGCTACCCGGTCGTCGTCAAGGCACAGGTCAAGGTGGGCGGCCGAGGCAAGGCCGGCGGCGTCAAGCTCGCCAATGACGCGGACGAGGTGCGCCTGCACGCCGGGAACATCCTCGGCCTCGACATCAAGGGCCACGTGGTCAAGCGGCTGTGGGTCGAGCACGCCTCGGACATCGCCAAGGAGTACTACGCCAGCTTCACCCTCGACCGGAGCGCCAAGAAGCACCTCGGCATGCTGTCGGCCGAGGGCGGCGTGGAGATCGAGGAGGTGGCCGTCACCAACCCCGACGCCATCGCCCTGATCCACATCGACCCGGTGGACGGCCTCTCCCTCGAGGCGGCGACCGAGTGGGTGGCCCGGGCCAACCTCGACGACGAGGCCCGTGAGCAGGCCGCCGAGCTGCTGGTGAAGCTCTACACCTGCTACACCGAGGGCGACTGCGACCTCGCCGAGATCAACCCGCTGATCCTGACCCCCGAGGGCCGGGTGCACGCACTCGACGCCAAGGTCACCCTCGACGACAACGCTGCCTACCGGCATCCCGAGTGGGACGACTTCGCCGGCAGCGACGTCGAGGACGAGCGCGAGACCCGGGCCAAGGAGCGCGGCCTGAACTACATCGGCCTGTCCGGCTCGGTGGGGATCATCGCCAACGGCGCCGGCCTGGCCATGAGCACGCTCGACGTGGTCAACCAGTGCGGCGGCTCGGCCGCCAACTTCCTGGACATCGGCGGCGGCGCCAACGCCGACATCATGGCGGCCGCACTGGAGGTCATCAACTCCGACCCGGCCGTGAAGTCGATCCTGGTGAACATCTTCGGCGGGATCACCCGCGTCGACGAGGTCGCCAAGGGCGTGCTCGAGGCCCTCGACCGCGTGGAGATCAGCTCGCCCATCGTGCTCCGGCTCGATGGCACCAATGCCGTGGCCGGCCGGGAGATCCTCGCTGCGCACCTGTCCGATCGCCTGGTCGCCGAGCCGACCATGCTCGATGCCGCCCGCCGGGCGGTCGCCCTTGCTGGAGGCCAGTCGTGAGCATCTTCGTTGACGAGCACACCAAGGTCGTGGTGCAGGGCATCAGCCCCACCAGCCAGGGGCTGTACCACGGGCTCCGCAACCGGGCCTACGGCACCCAGGTGGTGGCCGGCACCAACCCGAAGCGGGGCGGTGAGGACATCGAGGGCATCCCGGTGTTCGCCACCGTGGCCGAGGCCGTCGAGGCGACAGGGGCCAACGCCTCGTTCATCTCGGTTCCGCCCAAGTTCGCCGCCGACGCCATCGTGGAGGCCGCCGCCGCCGGCGTGCCCTTCGTGGTGTGCATCACCGAGGGCATCCCGGCCCAGGACGAGGCCCTGGCCTACAACCGCCTGATCCGTGACTTCCCCGGCACGCGCCTGCTCGGCCCGAACTGCCCCGGCATCATCTCGCCCGGGAAGTGCAACATCGGGATCACCTCGGGCGACATCGCCATGGCCGGCGGCCCGGTCGGCATCGTCAGCCGATCCGGCACCTTGACCTACCAGGCACTCCACGAGCTCAGCCAGCAGGGCGTCGGCCAGACCACCTGCGTCGGCATCGGCGGCGACCCGGTCCCGGGCACCAGCTTCATCGACTGCCTGGTTGCCTTCGAGGCCGATCCGGACACCCGCGCCATCATGATGATCGGCGAGATCGGCGGTTCGGCCGAGGAGGAGGCCGCGGAGTTCATCGCCTCGTCGGTGACCAAGCCGGTCGTCGCCTACGTCGCCGGCGTCACGGCTCCCGCCGGACGGAAGATGGGCCACGCCGGCGCCATCATCTCCGGGTCGAAGGGCACCGCACAGGCCAAGATGGACGCGCTGTCGGCCGCCGGGGTCACCGTGGCCCTCAACCCGACCGAGGCCGGCGAGGCCATGGTCGACGTCGTCCGGAACCTGGGCTGACCATCACGCCGACCACCCCGCACCCGACCGCCGGGCTCCCGTCGGCGGAGTCCTCCGCCGGCCGGCCGGTGGGTGCGGTGGTGTTCGACCTCGACGGGCTCCTGATCGACTCCGAGCCGTTCTGGCGCCGGGCCGAGATCGAGGTCTTCGCCGGGGTCGGGCTCGAGCTGACCGAGCTCGACGTCCGCCAGACCATGGGGATGCGGATCGACGATGCCGTCCGCCACTGGTGGGACCGTTTCCCGTGGGAGGGGATGGCCCCGGTCGAGGTCGAGCGGGCCGTCACCGCCCGGGTGGCCGAGCTCATCGAGTCCGAGGGTGCGCCCATGCCCGGGGCCATGACCGTGATCGAGCTGTGCCGTGACCGATCGATCCCGATGGCGGTCTGCTCGGGCTCCTACGCCATGGTCGTCGAGGCGGCCATGGACAAGCTCGGGATCACCTCGTCCATGTCGGCCTGGCACTCGGCCGAGTGGGAGCCACTGGGCAAGCCCCATCCGGGCGCCTACCTCACCACCGCGGCCAAGCTCGGCGTGGACCCGACGGCGTGCGTGGCGTTCGAGGACTCGTTCTACGGAGCCATCTCGGCCAAGGCGGCGCGGATGCGGGTCGTCGCCGTCCCCGAGCCGGCTGCCCTCGACTCGCCCCGCTGGGGCTTCTGCGACCTGGTGCTCGGCTCGCTCGAGTCGTTCGACGGGGACGCGCTGGCCTCGCTCGGCCACCCGCAACGCTGACCCCGCCCGGCCGCCCGTGGCGTCGGGCACCGGTTCGGCCCTCGGTCCCCGGGAGTCGAACTGCAGCCACCGGTGGACAAGGTCCCACCCGTGCGGGACGTTGGTTGCAACATCGTTTCAGGAGGCCGCGATCGCTTCGGTTAGCGGGCGGCCGGGCCGATGAATCCATCACGAGGGGCAATCCCCAGGGCAGGGGGGCCGGGTGATGTGTGTCCGTCTCGGTGGGCAGGCCGAACGGACGACATCTCCCGGGCGCTTCCGTCCGAGCGGCCGGTGGCTCGGACCCCACCCCCGAGGGCGCTGGTAGCGTGCGCCCGTGGCCCCCGGATCGACAGCTGACGCCGAGCGGGCCCCGGTCCGGATCGGCGTGCTGGCCTCGGGGAGTGGCACCATCCTGGAGGCGATCCTGGCCACCGACCTGCCCGTCCGCCTGGTGGCGGCCGACCGCCCGTGCCGGGCCCTCGACGTGGCCGCCGACGCCGGCATCCCGACCGCCCTGGTCGACCGGGCCGACTTCGGCGGCTTCGGCCCCGGCTTCGACCGCGACGCTTTCAGCCGGGCCGTGGCCGACACCTTGGCGGACGCCGGTGTCGACGTCGTAGTCATGGCGGGTTACGGCACCGTCCTGGCCCAGCCGGTCCACGACGTCTTCCCGGGGCGCATCCTGAACACCCACCCGGCGCTGCTCCCGGCGTTCCCGGGGTGGCACGCCGTGCGGGACGCCCTGGCCGCGGGAGCCGAGGAGACGGGGACCACGGTCCACGTCGCCCACCTGGAGATGGACACCGGCCCGATCCTGGCCCAGGCCAGGGTGGCGATCCTGCCCGACGACACCGAGGCCGCCCTGCACGAGCGCATCAAGGCCGTGGAGCGCACGCTGTACCCGGCCACCATCCGCACCTTCATCGACGACCTGGCCACCCGGACCGTCGGCGGGGGACCATCACCCGAAAACGACGCACCTGAGGAGACCACCCGATGAGGGCACTGCTGTCCGTCTATGACAAGTCCGGCATCGAGGAGTTCGCACGGGGGCTCGCCGCCCTGGGGTGGGAGCTCGTCTCGAGCGGCGGGACCTCGGCGGCCCTGACCGCCGCCGGCATCGACCACGTCGAGGTGGCCGACCTCACCGGTGCCCCCGAGATGCTGGGTGGACGGGTCAAGACCCTGCACCCGGTGATCCATGGGGGGATCCTGGCCGACCGGTCCAAGCCCGACCACCTGGACGCCCTGGAGAAGCTGGGCATCGGCCTCATCGACCTGGTGGTCTGCAACCTCTATCCGTTCTCGTCCGATCCGTCCATCGAGCTCATCGACGTAGGCGGCCCCACCATGGTGCGGGCCGCGGCCAAGAACCACGACCATGTCGCCGTGGTGGTGGACCCGGCCGACTACACCCGCGTCCTCGACGAGCTCCGCACCAACGGGTCGATCTCGCTGCAGACCCGTCGCCGCCTGGCCCGCCAGGCCTTCGCCCACACCGCCGGCTACGACGCCGCCATCGTCGAGTGGCTGGACGAGCGGGAGCACGCCGAGCTGGCCGAGCACGACGGGGCAGGGGACTCCGATCTGGCGGTGGCCACCCTGCTGCCCGAGTCGATCCACCTGACCCTCGAGCGGGCCGGGTCGCTCCGCTACGGCGAGAACCCCCATCAGCACGGAGCCCGCTACCGGGTGGCCGGCCACACCTCGTGGTGGGACCAGGTCGTCCAGTACGGCGGCAAGGAGCTGTCCTACCTCAACGTCTTCGACGCCGACGCGGCCTGGCGTCTCGTCCACGAGCTCCCCTCCGGCCCGGCCGAGCAGGCCGTGGCCATCATCAAGCACGCCAACCCGTGCGGGGCGGCTCTCGACGCCGACCTGGTCCGCGCCTACGAGCGGGCGCTCGAGTGCGACCCCCAGTCGGCGTTCGGCGGCATCGTCGCCATCGGCGGCCGGGTCACCATGGCGGTGGCCGAGGCCATCGCCGCCGGCCCGCAGGCCGACGTGATCATCGCTCCGGCCTACGACGACGAGGCGCTGGCCCAGCTGTCGTCCAAGCGCAAGGCCACCCGGCTCCTGTCGGCCCCGGTGCCCGAGCCCCTGGTGCGCCAGTACCGGTTCCTGGGGGCGAGCGTGCTGGTGCAGGACGCCGACCGGTTCCTGGTCGACCCCGCCACCTGGGTGGTCGCCACCGAGCTGCAGCCCACCGAGGCCCAGTGGCAGGACCTGCGCATGGCCTGGAAGGTGTGTGCCCGGACGACGTCGAACGCCATCGCCATCGTGACCGACGGTCAGGCGGTCGGTGTGGGCGCGGGGCAGCAGTCCCGGGTGGTCGCCGCCGAGATCGCCGTCGGCAAGGCCGAGGACCGGGCCCGGGGCGGGGCGGCTGCCTCCGACGCCTTCTTCCCGTTCGCGGACGGACTGCTGGTCCTGGCCGACGCGGGCGTGTCGGCCGTGGTCCAGCCGGGCGGCTCCATCCGTGACGACGAGGTGATTGCCGCAGCCGACGAGGCCGGGATCGCTATGGTCATGGCAGGCGGCGAGCGCCACTTCCGGCACTGAGCCGCGCCCGGGCCGGACGCCCGGGGCCCCGGTGCCGCCCGGAACCGACCAGCCACCGGGGACGGGACGTCCGGCCACACGGACTTCGGCCACACGGACTTCAGCCAGAGAGACTGCCGGCGATACAGACCAACGATGGGACCACGAGTGAGGACACGACGATGACGGCGACCCTGTTGGACGGCGAGCTCCTCGCCGCCCGGGTGCGGGCCGAGGTGACCGACCGGGTGGCCCGGCTCCGGGGCGCCGGGGTCACGGTGGGCCTCGGGACCATCCTGGTGGGCGACGACGGTCCGAGTGAGCGGTACGTGGCCATGAAGCACGCCGACTGCGACGAGGTGGGCATCACCTCGGCCCACGTGCACCTGCCAGCCGACGTGTCCCAGGACGAGCTCGACGCCACCATCGCCCGGTTCAACGCCGATCCGGCCATCCACGCCTACCTGGTGCAGCTGCCGCTGCCCGCCGGCCTCGACGAGGAGCGGACACTGCTCGCCGTCGACCCGGACAAGGACGTGGACGGGCTCCACCCGGTCAACCTCGGCCGCCTGGTGATGGGGGCCAACGGCCCGCTGCCGTGCACGCCCGCCGGCATCGTCGAGCTGCTCCACGCCAACGACGTCCCCGTGGAGGGGAAGCACGTGGTGATCATCGGGAGGGGCCTGACCATCGGACGGCCGCTGGCACTGCTGATGGCTATGAAGCGCACCGGGTGCAACGCCGCGGTCACCGTCGTCCACACCGGGGTGGGGGACATGGCCGGCCTTGTCCGCCAGGGGGATGTGGTCGTGGCCGCCGCCGGACGGGCGGGACTGGTCACGGCCGACATGATCAAGCCGGGCGCCGCTGTGGTGGGCGCCGGAACCTCGTGGGAAGGGAAGAAGCTCCTGTCCGATGTCGATGCCGGGGTGGCCGAGGTCGCCGGGTGGATCACACCGAGGATCGGCGGGGTGGGCCCGATGACCCGGGCCATGCTGCTGCGCAACGCCGTCCGAGCCGCCGAGCGGGCGTCATGAGCGACCCGACGACGAACGCCGCCGGGCTGGAGACGGACCAGCGCCCTTGGGGCAGCTACACCGTCCTCGGCGACGAGGCCACATTCAAGGTCAAGCGCATCGAAGTGCTGCCGGGCAAGCGCCTCAGCTACCAGCGGCACGCCCGACGCTCCGAGCACTGGTTCATCGTCCACGGGACGGCCGTGGTGACCCTCGACGGCGAGCGCCGCGAGGTGTCGTCCGGCGATGCCGTGGACATCCCCGTCGGCACCGACCACCGGATCGAGAACGCCTCGGACCAGCTGGTCGTGTTCGTCGAGGTCCAGCGCGGCGACTATTTCGGGGAGGACGACATCGTCCGCCTCGAGGACGACTACGGAAGGACCGACACATGAGCACGGCACCCCTCGGACGTACCCGGCGCACCGCACTGCTGGCAGCAGCTGCCGGGGTCGCCGCCGCCACCCTCCTGGCCCTCGCCGGCTGCGCCGGCCAGGCCGGAGCGGCCACGCCCGCCCTCCGACCGGTCGTGCTGGTGGCCACCACGACGACGACGGTGCCCGACACCACCACCACCGTTCCGGTGACCACCACCGTCGCCCCGACCACCACCACATCGACCTCGACACCCACCTCGACGACGACTACCTCGTCGACCACCACCACGACGCACCCGTCGACCACCACGACCACGGTGCCCGCGACCACGACGTCCTCGAAGACGCCTTGGGGCCTGATCGCCCTGATCGTCGTCCTGGTCATCGCCATCGTCGTGGTGATCCTCCTCTACGTCACCCGCACCAGGAAGTCGGCCGCGGACGCGTGGCGTCGTCGGGCGCTCCCGGCCCTGAGCGACGCCAAGCTGGCCCGTGAGGCGCTCCTGTCGCCGTCAGCGGTGGCCGACGACGCCGAGTTGCGGGCCGCTGTCGCCGTCCAGGTCGAGCGGGCGTCGACCGCCCTCGAGCACGCAGGTTCCACCGCCCCCGACCCAGCGGCCGGGGGATCGGCCACCACGGCGGCCGGCGCGCTGCGGGGCCTGGCCTTCGCCATCGAGGCCGACCGCCTGCTCCGCCACGGTGCCGGGGCGCCGAGCGGGGCGCAGCTGGCCCAGGCCGACCAGGCCCGACGGGACCGCGACGCCGAACTCCAGGGGGCCATGGCCCGCCTGCAGGCCCACGTGGTGCCGCCGACGGACAAGAGCTGACGAGGAGCCGACCCGACCGGCCCGGACGGCCGTGATCGGTCCCGGCCCTCGTCGAAAACCGATCCCCGCAAGTAGTCTGTTCCGACCATGACCCGCATCGCCGACCTACTCGCCAAGGGCAAGACCTACTCCTTCGAGTTCTTCCCGCCGAATAACGACGCGGAGCAGGCCACGCTGGTCACGACCTTGCGCGAGCTCGAACTGCTGGGGCCGTCCTTCGTGTCGGTCACCTACCGGGGCGGTGCCGAGTCGCGCAAGCGGACCATCGACCTGGTCACCGGGATGCTGCGGACGACGAACCTGGTCCCCATGGCCCACCTGATCTGCGTGGCCCACACCCGCCTGGAGCTGGCCGACATCCTGGTCGAGCTGCGCAAGGCCGGGATCGAGAACCTGATGGCCCTGGGTGGCGACCCGCCGACCGAGCCCGGTGCCGGGGTGGGCGAGCTGGCCCATGCCTCCGAACTGGTGGAGCTGGCCCAGGCCATCGGGGGGTTCTCCATCGGCGTCGCCGCCCAGCCGACCGGCCACCCGCTCTCGCCCGACCTGGCCGGTGACCGCGACCACCTGGCCGCCAAGCTGGCCCTGGCCGACTTCGCCGTGACCCAGTTCTTCTTCGAGGCATCCGACTACACCTCGTTGGTGGCCGACCTGGCCGAGCGGGGCGTGACCAAGCCGGTGCTCCCGGGCATCATGCCGGTGACCAGCCTCACCTCGGTCCCCCGGATGGCGGCCATGGGCGCAGCCGTCCCGCTGTGGATGGTGGAGCGCCTGGAGGCGGCGGGGGCCAGGGGCGGTGCCGAGGCGGTGCGTCACGAGGGCGTGGCCTGCGCCACCGAGCTCTGCGAGCAACTGCTGGCCGCCGACGTGCCCGGCCTGCACTTCTACACGTTGAACCGCTCGAGCGCGACCCGCGAGATCTACTCTGCAATCGGTCTCGGCCGGAACTGAGGCCGGGCGACCGGCTCAGCCGGCAAGCAGCTCGCCGAGGGCGTCCTTGGTCCGCCTCACCACCGTCCTATCCGACGATCCGATCACGAGGCGCAGGTCGGTGACCCCGGCCTCGACGTAGGCGCCCAGTCCGTCGACGATCCGGTCGATGGTGCCGGCCAGCAGGAGGTCGGCTCCATTGGCCACGCCCTCGAGGTCGAGGACCCGGCGGTAGCTGGGGAGCGACCCGTAGAGCGCGTCGGCCACCCGGCCGCCAGGTCGAGCATCCTCGGCCCCAGAGCGGCCAGCAGCCGCGGCACCGGGTCGGCGTCGATGGTGAGCCAGCCGTGAGCCTCGACCTGGCCACCGTCGACGTCGCACGTCTCCCCGTGCAGGAGCGGGGCCAGGGCGGCCAGGAACTGCTCGGTGCGGGAGAAGACCCTGTCGTAGGACTGGCCGAAGAACCCCTCGGTCACCATGGTGTGGGACGCGCCCACCCCCAGGGTGAACGGCCCGCCGAGGGCGTCCTGGGCCGTGCCGGCCTGGGCGGCCAGGACCAGCGGGGCCTCCCAGCCCGTGGGACGACCGAGGTCCCCAGCTCGGCCAGGCCGGGTACGTCGGCGGAGACGGCGGCCAGGGCGACAACGGGTCGACGACGAAGACCTGGGACACCCAGAAGCTCGAGAACCCCGACTGCTCGGCCCACCGGGCCTCGCCCCGGACCTGGTCGACACTGGTCATCCCGGTGCCCGCTCCGTAGCCGACGGGTACTCCGAGCGGACCGGCCATGGGCCGAGCCTACCGATCGCCGACAGGCCTCCGGGAGACTCCGTGGCGGGTTCGACCGCCCTCGCACCCGCGGATTAGCCTGCCCCCATGGCAGCCAAACCCCCCATCCACGTCACCGTCACCGGCGCCGCCGGCCAGATCGGCTACGCCCTCCTCTTCCGCATCGCCTCGGGCGCCCTGTTCGGCCCCGACCAGCCTGTGGTGCTCCGTCTCCTCGAGATCGAGCCCGGGATGAAGGCCCTCGAGGGCGTGGTGATGGAGGTCGACGACTGCGCCTTCCCGCTGGTGAGCGACATCGTGACCACCACCGACCTCGACACGGCCTTCGACGGCACCTCCTGGGCCCTCCTGGTCGGCTCCATCCCCCGCAAGGCGGGCATGGAGCGGGGCGACCTGTTGACGGTCAACGGCGGGATCTTCGGTCCCCAGGGACAGGCCATCGCCAACAACGCCGCCACCGACGTGCGGGTCCTGGTCGTGGGCAACCCCTGCAACACCAACTGCCTCATCGCCCGCTCCAACGCCCCCGAGGTGCCGGCCGACCGCTGGTTCGCCATGACCCGCCTCGATGAGAACCGGGCCAAGACCCAGTTGGCCCAGAAGGCCGGCGTGCCGGTGGCCTCGGTCTCCAACCTGGCCATCTGGGGCAACCACTCCGCCACCCAGTTCCCGGACTTCGCCAATGCCCGCATCGACGGCAAGCCGGTGACCGAGGTCATCGACGACACGGGCTGGCTGCAGGGCGACTTCCTCACCACCGTCCAGAAGCGCGGCGCGGCCGTCATCGAAGCCCGCGGCCTGTCCTCGGCCGCCTCGGCCGCCAACGCCGCCATCGAATCGGTGGTCGCCGTCCACGACGGCACCGTCGGCGACGACTGGACCTCGCTGGCCGTGGTCTCCTCGGGCGAGTACGGCGTGCCCCGGGGCCTGCAGTTCGGGTTCCCGATCCGGACCAACGGCTCCGGCGGGTGGTCCGTGGTCGAGGGTCTGACCCACGACGAGTTCGCCGCCGAGCGGGTCCGGGTCACCACCGACGAGCTCGAGTCCGAGCGCAACGACGTCGCCGACCTGCTGCCCTGAGCAGCGGCCCCTCCGGGTGCCGAACCGCCGTCAGCGCCAGTCCGGTCATGATCGCCGAGACCGCCTCGCTCGAGAGCCCGGCCGATCCAGCGGCCAAGGCCGCCTGGATCACCTCGGCCTTCGCCCAGGAGATCCCGGCCGAGTTCCCCCCGGTGCGCCTCCGGCGTGGCCGGCCCAGGCACGGCAAGGGTAGGGTCGCGCCATGGACAACGACCAGTCCGGAGCCGGTTGGGCCACCGGCATCGAGTTCGTCCCGGACCCCGCCGCCAAGAGTCACGCCCTCGAGCAATTCGCCACCTACCTGAACCCCCAGAAGGTCCGGGTCATGCGGGCGGCCGGGCTCGACATCATCGAGGCCCAGCGGTCCGGCCCGTGGGTATGGGACCTCGACGGCCGGCGGTTCCTCGACTGCTTCACCTCGGCCGGGTCGTTCAACGTGGGCCGGCGCCACCCCCGCGTGGTGGCCGCCGCCCACGCCGCCATCGACCGGCTGGACCACGGCAACTTCCTCCTCTGCTCACGGGAGAAGGCCGAGCTGGCGGCCAAGCTGGCCGAGATCACCCCCGGGGACCTGACCTGCACCATGTTCGGCAGCGGCGGGGGCGAGGCAGTGGACTTCGCCATCAAGGTGGCCCGGGGCTCGACCGGCCGCCCCCGGATCGTCTCGTCGGTCAACGGCTACCACGGCCACACCGGGTTCGCCCTGTCGGCGGCCGGCCGCGCTGCCTTCCGCCAGCCCTTCGAGCCGCTCATGCCCGAGTTCGTCCAGGTGCCGTTCGGCGACATCGACGCCCTGGACGCCGTGGTGGACGAGCGGACCGCCGCCGTGCTGCTCGAGCCGATCCAGGGCGAAGGCGGGATCGTGGTGCCCCCGTCCGGCTACCTGGCCGCCGCCCGCGCCGTCTGCGACCGGGCCGGTGCGCTGCTGATCCTCGACGAGATCCAGACCGGCATGGGGCGGACCGGGCGCTGGTGGGCGGGCGAGCACTTCGACGTGGTCCCCGACATCATGACGATCGCCAAGTCGCTCGGGGGCTCACTGGTGCCCATCTCGGCCACGGTGTTCACGGAGGAGGTTCGGGAGTTCATGATCCCCAACCCCTTCATCCACCTCTCCACCTTCGGCGGGTCGGACGTCGCCTGCGCGGTGGCCCTCGAGGTGATCGCCGTCATGGAGGAGACCGGCCTGGTGGCCCACGCCGCCGCCATGGGCGATCGCCTCTTCACCGGGCTCGACGCCGTAGCCGCCGCCCATCCCGAGGTGATCTCGGAGGTGCGGGGCATCGGCCTGATGGCCGGGGTCGAATACACCGAGGACTCCATGGGGCCGCGGATGTCCTACCACCTGGCCGACCACGGGGTCCTCGCCGTCTACAGCGGCAACCAGCCGTCGGTCATGCGCCTCATGCCGTCGCTGGTCGTCGAGGAGGCCGAGGTGGACCTCCTCCTCGAGGCGCTGGACGCCGCCATCGCCGACCTCGAGTCGGGGGCGGGGCCCGAGGCGGCCGCGCCCACCCGGCCCCGACGCCGACCGGCCCGCCCGGCGGCCGCTGCGAGCTGAACGGGGGCGCCATGGCGAACTGGGACGAGCTGGCCGAGGCGCTGGCGGACTACACGGTCACCTGCAACGACAACGGGCGGCTGCGAAGGATGCAGCGCGACTGGTCGCG
>Ga0209048_10004636_pt1 | contig 13128 bp, 7 predicted proteins | sample FrelakmetCRP12CR_FD_187146 | JGI IMG/M metagenome (GOLD analysis project Ga0209048, IMG submission 187146) | Freshwater lake sediment microbial communities from the University of Notre Dame, USA, for methane emissions studies - CRP12 CR (SPAdes)... | ecosystem: Environmental > Aquatic >... | reverse complement strand
CTCGGGGCCTCGGCCGCGCCCGGGGCGTCCCTCAGGTACACGCTGCCCGCGATGGCCTTCGCCTTCTTCTTCAAGTCTGCGGCCGCCCGCGCGATCGCAGCGTGGCCGTCGAATCGACCGGGCGGGGCCCACACCGCCACCACCGAGATGCTCATGACCTGGAACTGGCGCCGGATGCCGAAGCGGTCCTCCGCCTCGATCCAGCCGCGCTCCCGGTCTTCTCGATCGTAGTAGAGGGGGATGAGCCGGTCGAAGGAGGAAACGAGCCGAGCGCAGGTCTCGTCTGCGTGCGCGGTGTCGGTGACGAGCACGAAGTCGTCGCCGCCGACGTGCCCGACGAAGGCCCCCTCCCCGCCGACCTCCCGGGCGACGCGCCGGATCAGGTCGGCCGTCTGGACGATCACTCCGTCGGCCTTGGCGTACCCGTAGTGGTCGTTGTAGACCTTGAAATCGTCGAGGTCGATGTAGCAAAGAGCGAACGGCTCGCAACCCAAGAGCCGCCTCGTCACCTCCTCGTCGATGGCCGGGCCGCTCGGCAGGCGCGTCACCGGGGAAATCGATCGGGCCGCCCGCCGGCGCCGGAGAACCGCCTCCACCCGCGCCGCCAGTTCCTTCGGCTCGAAGGGCTTGCTGAGATAGTCGTCCGCCCCGACACGGAATCCCCGCACCTTGTCGGCGATCTCGCCGTGAGCGGTGACGAAGACCGCGCCGAACTCGTCCGACTCCCGCTCGTGCGCGAGGCTCTCGAGAAGGGAGAATCCGTCGCCGTCGGGTAGGCTGACATCGATGACCAGGAGCTGGGGCTTGCGCTCCCGGACCACGCGGACCGCCTCCCGGCACGACTCCGCCTCGAGGACCTCGTGGCCGCGGGCGGCGAGGGTCTCCCTGTAGACGATGCGGATGGCGGGGTCGTCGTCGACCACGAGCACCCTGTGTCCGGAGCGCGCCTCGCCGGCGAGCTGGGCCTCCACCGCGGCCGTCAGGTCGTCCTCAGACGCAGGCTTGGCGAGAAAAGCGCGAGCGCCGAGGCGAGCCGCCTGTTCCCGTTTCTCGGCGGTCGAGAGAACGACGAGGCGGGTATCCCGCGCGGCCTCGTCGGACAGCAAGGCGGCGATGGCAGCGCCGTCGCAGCCGCGCGCCGCGGGATCGAGGATGAGCAGGCGCGGGCGCAGCGCGCGCAGGCGCGCCGGGAGCTCCCCGAGGTTCGACACGACGCTGCAGGCGACGCCGTGCCGGAGCAGCGCACACTTCGTCGCCGCAGCCGGCTCGAAGTCGTCCGCGACGAGGACGAGCGGCGACGGCAGCCGAGCGGCCCCCGGCGGCAGCCGCTTCGCGGTCGAGCGCCCGTCGGCCGGCTGGGGCGGGAGCGCGAGAACGAAGCGTACTCCCTGTCCGGGAGAGCTTTCCGCCCAGATCCGGCCGCCATGCGCTTCCGCGATGCCCCGGCAGATGGCGAGCCCGAGTCCCGATCCGCGGACGCGCCGATTGCGATCGCTGCGCGACTGCTCGAACTTCTCGAAGATGCGCTCCAGGTCCTCCTCGGCGATGTGCTCCCCGTTGTTCCACACGGACAGGCCGGTGAAGCCCTGGACCGCCGACGAGCGGAAGAGGGCCACCTGGATCCGGCCGCGCTCGGGCGTGAACTTCACTGCATTGGTGAGCAGGTTCGAGAGGACCTGCTGGAGGCGCACCGGGTCGGCGAGCGCGCGCAGGGGCCCCTCGGGCAGCGCCACCGACAGGTCGAGCCCCTTCTCCGCCGCGGCGGCGCTGTAGTGCTCCACCGCGGTGCGAACGAGCTCGTCGAGGTAGACCACCTCGTGATGGAGCTCGAGCTTGCCTTTCTCCGAGCGAGCCACGTCGAGGAGGTCGTCTGCCAGCTGGTTGATGCGGTCGGCCGAGGTGCGCGCCATCTCCAGGAACCGTCGTTGCGGGGGCGGCAGCTCCCCCGCATGGCCGTCGAGCAACAGTTGCAGGGCCCCGGTGATGGCGGTGAGGGGTGTCCGGAGCTCGTGGCTCATCACCTGGACGAACTCCTGGCGCTGCTCGTCGAGGAGCCTCTGGTCGGTGACGTCGCGCAGCGCGACGGCCACGCCGGCGAGGCGACCGGCCGCATCGGTGACCGGCGAGACGATGGACGACAGCGCTCGCTCGTCGATCCGCAGCTCCTCGGTCACGAGCGCCGGGGCTGCCCCTCCCTGGGCGAGGCCGCGCACGAGGTCGAAGGGGTAGAACTTCAGAGTCTCCTTCAGCCAGCGCACCGATAGCTCCTGTCCCTCCGGAGCGTGCAGCATGCGGCGCGCCGCCGGATTGGCGATCACCGCCTCGGTCTTCGCGTCGGCGAAGAGCAGCCCGTCGGCCATGCACTCCACCACCCGCTCGATGCGCCTGCGCTCCTCGGAGAGCTTGGCCGCGAGCACCCTCACCGATTCTGCGAGCTCGTTCGCGAGGAGGTCGAGCACCCTGGCATCGCCCTCTCCGAAGGCCTCCTCCTGGCTGCTGCGCAGGAGCAGGATCCCGTTGAGGCGCCCTCCGGACTCGAGCGGCACCACGAGTCGCGACCTCTGCACGCGGGAAGGTCCCGCGGGTTCCCGCCCCGGCACCACCCGGATGCGTGCGCCGCCCTTCGGGAGAACGCGGCCCGAGTGCTCGGCCCAAGCTGCCACGAGCTCGTCCTCGAGCTGGATGAGGACCTCCTCGCCAGCGCCGAAGCCGTCGAGGACCAAGACAGCCTGTCCCTCCTCCGGGGCGACGAGCGCACCCGCGAGGTCGCAGGGCACGACGTCGGGCAGCCGGGTCATGAGGCGTTCCACGAGGGACTCCGGCGTCGCGGCAATACCGACATCCCGGGCGATGTCGGAAGCGAGTCGGAGAGCTGACAGGCGACGCTCGAGCTCGGCGCTCAGGCGTTCCCTTTCGCGCCGGAGCGCCACGCGCTCCAACGCCGACCGAATGGTCTGACGCAAGTCCGCGATGTCCCAGGGTTTCGTCACGTACCGGTAGACCTGCCCCACGTTGATCGCGTCGACCAGCTCCTGAGGCTCGGCGTAGGCGGTGAGCAGGATTGCCGTGAGGTCGGGGCGAAGCTCCCGCGCCTGCGCGACGAGCTCCACTCCCAGCAGTCCGGGCATCCGCTGGTCGGTGACGAGGAGGTCCACGCGCCGGCTGGCAAGGATGACGAGAGCCTCCTCGGCGCTCCCGGCCGTGAGCGGCTCGAACCCGAGCGACGGGGGGAACTGCTCCCTCAGGAGGTCGAGGATCGTCGGCTCGTCATCGACGAAGAGTATGACGTTCGCCATTGCTCCCGCTGACCGGGCGCAATGCTAGCACCCCCCACCCTCCCCCCAAAGCCCCGCTTTCCGCTTGCCCCTGTGGCTCCGGGGGGATATGAGACGCGCCCCGCCCTTTCCCACCATGATCGCTCGCGACCGCATTCGTAACGTGGCCATCGTCGCCCACGTTGACCACGGCAAGACGACCCTCGTCGACTACATGCTCCGTCAGGCCGGCGTGTTCCGGGCGAACGAGGCGATGGTCGACCGGGTGATGGACTCGAACGACCTCGAGCGCGAGAAGGGCATCACGATCCTCGCCAAGAACACCGCCGTCACCTGGCAGGGCGTGAAGATCAACATCGTCGATACACCCGGGCACGCGGACTTCGGTGGCGAAGTGGAGCGGGCGCTGAGGCTCGTCGACGGGGTCCTGCTCCTCGTCGACGCCGCCGAGGGGCCGCTCCCGCAGACGCGGTTCGTGCTCTCCAAGGCGCTCGCCCTCGGACTGCCGTCCGTGCTCGTCATCAACAAGGTCGATCGGCAGGACGCCCGGGCGAAGGAGGTCCTCGACCTCGTCTACTCGCTCTACATCGACCTCGGGGCGAACGAGCGCCAGATCGACTTCCCCGTGCTCTACTGCATCGCGCGCGAGGGCCGGGCCGCCCACACGCTCGCGGGCGCCTTCGAGGCCCCGAACCTGAAGCCCCTGTTCGACGCCATCCTCGAGCACGTGCCGCCGCCACCGGAAGGCGACCTCGGCACCCTGCAGATGCTCGTCGACAACCTCGACTACGACGACTACGTGGGGCGCCTGGCCATCGGCCGCGTGGCTTCCGGAGTCGCGCGCGAGGGCGACACGATCGCGGTCATCCGCGACGAGGGGAAGGTGGTCTCGGCGAAGATCGTCCGGCTCTACGTCTACGACGGCCTCAAGCGCGTCGAGGTGAAGGACGCCGGGCCCGGGGAGATCGTCTGCATCGCCGGCGCCGAGGAGATCGGCATCGGAGACACGATCTCCGATCCGGGCGCGCCGGTCCCCCTTCCGCGCATCAGCGTGGAAGAGCCGACCATGTCGATGGTCTTCCGCGTGAACGACGGCCCCTTCGCTGGCCGCGAGGGCAAGTACGTCACCAGCCGGAACATCCGCGAGCGGCTCTACCGGGAGGCATACAAGAACGTCTCCATCCGCGTCGAGGACACCGAGACGCCCGACTCCTTCAAGGTCGTGGGACGCGGCGAGCTTCAGCTGGCCGTCATCGTGGAGAACATGCGCCGTGAAGGCTTCGAGGTCACGGTCTCGAACCCCGAGCCGGTCCTGAAGACCATCGCCGGCGAGGTCCACGAGCCGATGGAACTTCTCGTGTGCGACCTCCCCGACGACGGCGTGGGCCCGGTGACGAGCGCTCTCGGGCCCCGCAAGGGTCGCATGGTCGACATGCAGCGGCTGGGCTCTGGACGCACGCGCCTGCAGTTCCGGGTGCCCGCCCGCGGCCTCATCGGATTCCGGTCGGAGTTCCTCACCCTCACCCGCGGCGAGGGCATCCTCTCCTCCCAGTTCGATGGGTACGAGCCCTGGCAAGGGCGCATCGAGAAGCGCCAGGCCGGAGCCATCGTCTCCGACCGCGAGGGCGAGGCGGTCGCCTACGCCTGCTTCTACGGCCAGGAGCGCGGAGCGCTCTTCGTGAAGCCAGGAGACAAGGTCTACAACGGCATGATCGTGGGCGAACACTCCCACGACAACGACATCGAGTACAACATCTGCCGCGAGAAGAAGCTCACGAACATCCGCGCCGCCGGCAGGGACGAGAACATCATCCTCACGACGCCCCGGGAGATGGGGCTCGAGAAGGCGCTCGAGTGGATCGCCGAGGACGAGCTCGTCGAGGTGACCCCGCAGAGCGTACGGCTCCGGAAGAAGGCGCTCGATCCCAACGCGCGATACAAGCTCGAGCGCGATCGCAAGCGTGGCACGGTGTCGGCCTCCGGCAGCGAGTCCGGCGAGGCCTGAGGCGGTAGGACCTCCCGGCGACTCCGCGCACGCCCGGAAGGCCTTTGTGCGAGGGGGCCGAGGAGCCCGTGGGCCGTCGCAGCTGGCGCCCCGCTCCCGATGCGGGGCGCCGCCCGGCCCGGGAGCTAGACCTTCGGCTTCGCGCGCTCGCGGACTTCCTGCTTCTTCTTCGGCTTCGGCTGGCCCTTCGACGCGGTGTCAACGTAGATGAGGGCGTCCGCGTGCCCGGGAACGGCGCCCTTCACGAGCAGCAGGTTCGACGCCGGCTCCAGCCCCACCACGGTCAGGTTCTGGGTGGTCACCACCTCGTTGCCGTACTGGCCGGGGAGGTGCTTGCCCTTCCAAACCTTGCCGGGCGTCTTTCGCTGTCCGATCGCGCCGACGTGGCGGTGATGCTCGTGAGAGGTGGAGGCATCGCGGGCCGCGCCCTTCATGTTCCAGCGCTTCATGACGCCTGAGAAGCCGCGCCCCTTCGTCACCCCGGTCACGTCGATGCGCTGTTCGAGCTTGAAGACCTTGTCGACCGTGAGGACGTCGCCGGCCTTGAGCTCGCCGAGGAGCTTCGCGTCCTTGGGACGCACCTCGCGGAGGTGGCGGAAGACCGGGGTTCCGGCCTTCTTGAACACGCCCACCTCGGCCTTGGACAGCCGGCGCTCGTGATTCTCCGCCACGGGGCCGAAGCCGAGAAGGACCGCGTCGTACCCGTCCTTCTCGGCGGTCTTGCGCCGGACCACCGTGCACGGGCCCATTTCGAGGACCGTCACCGGGAGGCAATCGCCATCTGCATTGAATATCTGGGTCATTCCGACCTTCCGACCCAGGAGACCTGTAGCCATCTTTCACCTCGCATTGGTCCGCCCTGCGTCGCGCTGGCCAGGGAGGACTTGCCGAAACAACTAAGGAGAGCGCGAGGTTGTAGCGGAGGACGGGCAACCTGTCAAGGATGAGAAGCCGTCCCCGGAGACCGAGAGCTCGCGCGGCCGCCGAGCCGCGCCCGGACAGCTCAGCCCGGTGCGCGCTCCGGCTCGAGGGCTGGAAGCTCGATGACGAAGGCGCTCTCCTCGACGACGAGGGAGCCTCCCAGAGCCAGGGCGGCTCGGCGCGCCGCGCCGAGCCCGAGCACCGCACCGTGCTGGTCGTTCCCCTCTCCAGCGCAACGGTCCGCGATGTCGGCCGGGTCTGCCGGGCTCCCCTCCACTCGGATCCTCACCGCGGCTCCTCCCCGCCTACCCGTCACCCTGACCGGAGCGCCACCTCGCGCGGCGGCGAACAAGGTCGCCTCGATCGCCCTGCGGGCGAGACCGGCGTCCGTCACCGCCAGTGCGCCCGGCTCCAGGTCGATCGTCAACTCGGGCGCGCCGATCGAAGCCGCGTCCGCGGGGACGAGGTCGGAGAGGGGAACGGCCTCGAGCGCAACCGGGAGCCCGGCGGCGTCGAGCCGCTCGGCGAGGAGGTGATCCTCGACGAGGCGGCGCACGCGAAGGATCGCCCGGAGGCACATCCTCGCGAGCTTGTCGCCGCGGGCCCCCCCTCGGTCCTGCGCCGAAAGCCTGCCGAGGAGCTCGGCGCTCCAGAGCGCAGTCGCGAGGGGATTGCGGATCTCGTGCGCGACGAAGGCGAGGTGGCTCGCCCGGTCGCTCGTCTCGCGCTCTTCTGCCGGCTTCTGAGGTGGTGACGGGTCCGTGGAGTTCATGCGCGGTTTGTCCCAGACGATGGGGTGCCCAGTCGCCACTCGCAAGCTTCTCGATAGCCCTCCAAATGGGTTTATGGCAGGAGGTTAGGCTGTATTAATTACAAATCCTGGGCTCAGCAAAGATGCCCATTCGGGAGATCTGGCAGTAAAAAGGTAAGTAATCTCCTTTCGGAGGGCCCCCTGCTGAACCTATCATGATGTAATAGCTAGGCATTACTAAGCCCTTGTTGGCACTGGCATTGCTCACACTAAGGCTGGAGGGGGCCCTGCATGACTCTAATGGAGCAGTACTTGGCGGAGATCAGCAGATTCCAGCTGCTGACGGCGGAGGAGGAGCAGCGCCTCGCGCGCAGGTACAGAGCGACTGGAGACACGCGCGCCGCCCACGCCCTCGTGAGCGCGAACCTGCGTTTCGTCGTCAAGGTGGCCTGCGGGTACCGGGCCTACGGGCTGCCGGTTTCGGACATGGTCCAGGAAGGAAACATCGGCCTCCTGAAAGCCGTGCAGAAGTTCAATCCGGACCTTCGCATCCGCCTCATCTCATACGCGGTGTGGTGGATCCGGGCGTACATCCACAACTACATCCTGCGCTCGTGGTCGCTCGTGAAGCTCGGGACCACGCAGGCCCAGCGCAAGCTCTTCTTTTCGCTCGCGCGCGCCAGGCACGAGGTAGAGGGCGCCGGCTGCCCTGCCGACATGGACATGCCCCTGAGGCTGGCGCAGCGCCTCCGGGTGCAGCCTGAAGACGTCCGCGACATGGAGCAGCGCCTGGAGAAGCGAGACCTCTCGCTCGACGCGCCTCTCGGCGAGGGGGGCACCTCCCACATGGACGTCCTGCCCGGGGCCATCCCCGCCCAGGACGACGAGCTCTCGAAGATGGAGGAAGCCAAGGCCGTCTCCGCCGACGTCGCCGTCGCCCTGTCGCGTCTCGACTCCCGCGAGCGGTTCATCGTGGAGCGGCGCTTCATGTGCGAGCGCCCCACGACACTCAAGGACCTGGGCGATCACTTCGGCTTCTCGCGCGAGCGCGCGCGGCAGCTCGAGATCCGGGCCTGCGACAAGCTGCGCCGCTCGCTCCGGCAACTGGCCCCGGCGTAGGCGCGCGGGAGAGAGCGCGGGCCGGGCCGGACGGCCGCCGGGCGGCGCTTACCCCATGCCGTGCTTCTTCAATCGGTAGCGGAGAGTGTCGCGACTGATGCCGAGGAGCCGGGCCGCCTGCGACTGATTGCCGTTGGACCGCTCCATCGCTTCCCGGATGAGCTTCCGTTCGACGTCCTCCAGGACCAGGCCGTCCTGCGGGACGCCGGCGGGCGCCTTGTCCGGGCGGCGGGCGGCCGGGGTCGCCCCGCGAAGCTCCGGGGGCAGGTGCTCGGCTCGCAGCTCCTCGGCGCTTGCGTGGAGGATGAACGCCCGCTCGATGACGTTGCGAAGCTCCCGGACGTTTCCGGGCCAGTGGTACGCCTGCAAGGCCTCGAGCGCGACCCCATTCACCCCGCGCACCTGACGCTTCATCTCCTGATTGAAGCGGGCGATGAAGTTTGCGGCGAGCAGCGGGACGTCCTCGGCGTGCTCCCGGAGCGGTGGCACGCGGATGCGCACCACGTTCAGGCGGAAGAAGAGGTCGGCGCGGAAGCGACCCTCGGAGACCCTCTCCTCGAGGTTCACGTTGGTGGCGGCGAGCACGCGCACGTCCGCGCGTAGCTCCGCGACGCCGCCGACCCGACGAAACGTCTTGTTCTCGAGCAGGCGCAGGAGCTTGGCTTGCCCGCCGGGGTGCAGGTCCCCGATCTCGTCGAGCATCACCGTCCCGCCCTCGGCGCTCTCGAAGAGCCCGCGCTTCTGGGCGTGAGCGTCGGTGAAGGACCCTCGCTCGTGGCCGAAGAGCTCGCTCTCGAGCAGGTGCTCGGGCAGCGCTGCACAGTTCACCTGGAGGAAGGGACGGTCCGCCCGGGCGCTTCCGAAATGGACCGCTCGGGCCACCACCTCCTTCCCGGATCCGCTCTCGCCTTCGATGAGGACGGTGGTGGCATCGCTGCCGGCGAGCCTCGCCGCCATGGTCCGCACCTGCTCCATGGCCGTGGAGCTGCCCACCAGCGCCGCCAGCGCCTCCGGGCCGCCGCGCCGCTCGGAGGTGAGCGCCTCGATCTGGCGGCGCGTCCGCGCCGTGCCCAGGGCGCGCTCGACCGCGGCGTCGAGCGCCTGGAAGGGAAACGGCTTCACCAGGAAGTCGATGGCGCCGTGCTTCATGGCCTCGACCGCGATGTCGACCGTGCTGTGCGCGGACATCATCAGGACCGCCAGCTCGGGCTGGAGCCCCAAGGCTCGCTGCAGCGTGGCGATTCCGTCGATGCCGGGCAGCCGCACGTCGAGCAGCATCAGGTCCGGCGCCTGCGACCCGAGCACCTCGAGCGCCTCCTCGCCCGACTCGGCGGAGAGCACCTCGTACCCACCTCGCTGGAGTCGCTCGCCCACGGACCAGCGGATGAGCTTCTCGTCGTCCACGACCAGGATGCGTGCTGAATTGGACGTCATGCTGCGTGCTCCGTGGACGTGCGCTCGGCGCCAGGTCGCACCGGCTGCAGGGACACCGTGAAGACCGTGCCGCCCGAGGCCGGGCAGCGATAGCCGATGTGGCCGCCGTGCTCCGTCACGATGCGGGCGGAGATAGCAAGGCCCAGGCCGTTGCCTTCCCGCTTGGTCGTGAAGAACGGCTTGAAGAGGTTCGGGCGGACGGTCTCGGGGATGCCGGGACCGCTGTCCTCCACTTCCACCGAGACCCTCCCGTCCGCCAGCCGAGAGCGCACCGTGAGCTTGCCGCTCTTCCCGTCCATGGCCTGGCAGGCGTTCAGGCAGATGTTCAGGAACACCTGCTCGAGCTGGCTCGGGTCCGCCAGCACCGCCGGCACCCCCGGCTCCAACTCGGCCTGGATGTCGAGGGTCACGTTCCGCCTCTGCTGGCGGATGAGGAAGAGCACCTTCTCCAGAGTCGCGTTCACGTCCGTGCTTCGCAGCCTCGCCTTCGGGGGCCGCGCGAAGCTGAGAAGGCTCTCCATGGTGTGCGTGAGGCGGGACACCTGGTGGCGCATCTCCCCGACCACCTCCGCCTGCCGGGGGTTGCCGCTCAGGTCCTCCGCCAGGAGCTCGAGCGCCCCGGAGAGTCCCGCGAGCGGGTTCTTGATCTCGTGCGCCAGGCCGGTCGCCATCTCGCCCACCGCCGCGAACCTGTCGGCGCGCACCATCCGCTCCCGGTAGAAGGCCTCCAGCTCGGCCTGGCTCCGCCGCAAGGCCGCCAGGGTGGCGTCGAACCCGCGCGCCGCGACCCCGAGCTCGTCCGGCCGCCCCTCGTCGGCGCGCACCGTCAGGTCGCCGGACTCCGCCCTGCGCATCGAGGCCACCAGCCGCTGGAGCGGCGCCACGGCCTCCCGCCCCACGAGCCACCAGGCGATGGCGATCAGGAAGAGGAGCGCAACGCCGGTGGTGACGCCAAGCGTTCGAGCAAGCTCGGCCTCCGCGGCGATGGCGGGCGCCCGGGTGAACCGGAGGTCGAGCCACCCGTTCACCTTCGACTCCCGCCCATGACAGTTGGTGCAGGCCTCGGCATTGGCGAGCGGCTCTACGACCGCGTATTCGGTATCGTTGCCGCCCGGCGTCGGCATCACCCGGGGCTGCTCGAAGGGCTTCATCGATTCCCAGGGCTTCGAGCCGATCAGCCCGTGAACGGTGGAGTAGGCCACGTGGCCATCGGGGCGAATGAGGCTTATGGAGTCGAGGTCGGCTCGGTGGGTCCGCATGAAGTTGAGCAGCTCCGGGACCTCAGCGGGGCGCCCCCGCATCATCGCCTCGGAGACTCCACCGCCCACATAGCGGGCGAACAGCTCGGCGCGCTCGCGCTGGACCTTCTCGATGTCGTGGCCGTACGCGCGCACTGCCGCGTAGACCATCGTCGCGAGGGTTGCGGCGAAGAGGATGGCCGTAGGCAAGAGGATGCGGGCCCGCACACTGCGGTCGAGCCGGCCCCAGATTTTCCTTAGGTAACCCATTGATCGATGCGTCCACGGCCCCCAGTCCCAGCTAGGCAAGGATCAAGCCATGGAACGGGCGCGGGAGATCCGGAACGGAAGTGGGCGCGAACTGGGTCATTTCCCCCAGGTGTGCAACGCCTGCACGCTCCCGCTACGCTGCGAGATGCCACGCTTTATTCGCGCGGCCAGTTGTCCCAGCGCAAGCTTTTCGGGGAATTGGGTGATCCTACCCAGCGACCGAGATCGCCTGGGCGGTCGACCCGTCGATCTCGAAGATGCGAGCCGCGGCGCTCATGAGCTCCACCCCCGAATCCCCGTCGGTACCCGCCTGGCGCAGGCGGACGCTCGGGTGGTGCAGGAGCTTCGAGACGATCGCGCCGGCGAGGGCGTTCAGGCGACGCTCGAGCTCCGGGTCGCCGCCGAGGCGGCGAACGGTTCGCTCGACCTCCTCGCGGGCGATGGCCGATGCGCGGTGGCGAACCGCGGCGATGAGAGGAGCCGCGCGCCGCTCAGCCTGTTCCCGCGCGAACTGGCCCACCTCCTCCTCGACGATGCGCTCGGCTGCGGCGACGGCCCCAGCCCGCTCCGCGAGCGCCTGCCGCTGGATCCGCGCGAGGTCGTCGACGTCGCAGACGTAGAAGCCGTCCACCTCGCCCAAGGCGGCCGGGACGGCGCGCGGAACGGCGAGGTCGATGAAGAGCAGCCGCCGGTGCCGGCGGTCCTTCATGAGCTCGCGGGCGCCGCCGAGCCCCATCGCCGGGTGCGAGACGGGAGCAGCGACCACGGCCACGTCCGCCCGGGCGAGCTCCTCGCCGAGCGCTTCCAGCGGCCGGGCCGTCGCCCCGACTTCGCGGGCGAGGGAGACAGCGTTCTCGAGGCTCCGGTTCACGACGACCATCTCGGCGCCCTGCTCGCGGAGGTGCTGGGCGGCGAGGCGGGCCATCTCCCCGGCACCGACCACCAGGGCCCGCCTACCGCCGAGCGGCCCGAGGACCTTCGCGGCCACGTCCGCGGCGGCGTGCCCCCAGGAGATGCCTGCACGGCCGATGGCCGTCTCGGTCCGGACCCGCTTCGCGACCTTGAGCGCGCGCGCCATCAGCGCCCGCAGGTCCTTGCGCGCCGCGGCGATCTCGCAGGCACGCCCGAAGGCCTCCTTCACCTGGCCGAGCACCTGGGGCTCGCCCACGATCCCCGACTCGAGGCTCGAAGCGACGCGCGCCAGGTGCCGGAAGGCCTCCTCGCCGCGGAGGTCGAAGACCGGAAGCTCGGGGTCGTTGGCGCGCGCACGGAGCGTCCACGCGATACCCGCCGCCGCTGCAGCCGGACAGGCGGTCGAGGCGTACACCTCGACTCGGTAGCAGGTCGAGAGGACGAAGACCTCGTCCACCCCGTCGATGGCCCCGAAGCACTGGATGACGTCGGCGAGGTCGCTCGAGGAGGTGGCGAGCTTCTCTCTGGCCGCCACGGCCACCCTCTTCTGGTCGACTCCGACAGCGACGAGCATGGGCGCCTCCGCCCCCACCGCTGAGCAATCGCCGTGCCCATCAGAGCCCGCAATGTAACGACATCTTCAAGGATTCCCCACGCAGCGCTTGCGCTCACACGGGGGCTCTACACACGCTTCGCGAAAGGTATGCACCCGGACGGGCGGGTGGTTCTTTCTGGCGATCCCGCTTGATCGCGATCAAATCGGACGGCGGGCCACTGTCTTCGAGGCTCGCCGCCTTGGCGGATCCGTTCGGAGAATGGCCTCGCCCGGGCGCCCGTTCCCATGGCGCCTCCACCAACCGCGAGCGCTTCCTCCGGCCTCGGCCGTCTCTGGCCCTCGGCCGCCGCCTCCGCCGGCCCATCCGACGCTGTTCACGTACAGTGAATCCCATTCGCCCCGCCCGAGCCGCGCGCTCCGGACGACGCGCGGCGCTTCTTGCGCTCTTCATCGAAGGCGCCCCCGAAGGCCTTGCCGAGGCAACTTCGGAGCGCCTCGGCTGGCTGCTTGCGCGCGCTTCGCGAAAGCCCGAAGCGAGCCATGCGAGAAGGGCGGCCGGGTCCGGGGCGTCCCGTAATCTCCATGAAGTTCGGTCGCTTACTTGATCACGGCGGCAGCGCTCCTCCCCCTTCGGGGATGGGTGCGGC
>Ga0209048_10004635_pt1 | contig 13132 bp, 9 predicted proteins | sample FrelakmetCRP12CR_FD_187146 | JGI IMG/M metagenome (GOLD analysis project Ga0209048, IMG submission 187146) | Freshwater lake sediment microbial communities from the University of Notre Dame, USA, for methane emissions studies - CRP12 CR (SPAdes)... | ecosystem: Environmental > Aquatic >... | reverse complement strand
ACCTTCAGGCTGTGGGCAACTGCCGCGGCCCGAGCATCTTCCAGGACAATACCTTCGGCTACGGGCTGCTCAATCTGCTGAAAGCCACCCAGCAGCACTAGGGCGCCTGAACCCTGGCGGCTCCGCCTATGCGGAGCCGCTTTTTCGTTCCGCTCCTCGCCTGTATCTTTGCCTCCCAGCTTCTTCGGAGTTATAGTTAAGAGTTTGCTTACCCCGCTTGGAGTTCCCTGTGCCAGGCGATAACTCACGCGGAATGTTCGTCTCGGAGTCATCATGAAAAAACGTGTTGCGCTCGTGCTGTGCATTCTTATGCTCGGCCTTTGCAGTCTCGCCTTCGCTGACGAAGGCATGTGGCTGTTTAACGCTTTCCCGAAAGACAAAGTGAAAGCCAAGTACGGCTTCGCGCCCGATCAGGCGTGGCTCGATCATGTGCGCCTTTCCTCCGCACGTGCCCCCAACGGTTCCTCATCTTTCGTTTCAGCCGACGGACTCATTTTCACGAATCATCACATCGCACAAGGTTGTGTCCACGACCTCTCTACTAACGGCAAGGACTACATGAAAAACGGCTTCTACGCCGCTACCCGGGCGGAAGAGGCCAAGTGTCCGGGCGTGGAGTTCGTCGTCCTTGAAGATATCCAGGATGTAACCGACAAAGTGAACGCCGCGGCCAAGCCCGGAATGTCGGCCGCCGACGCCGGCAAGGCCCAGCGCGAAGTCATGTCAAACCTGGAGAAGGAGTGCTCCACCAACGGCATGCGGTGTGACATGGTCACGCTGTACTCGGGCGCCATGTATAACTTGTACAAGTACAAGAAGTACAGCGACGTTCGCCTGGTGTTCGCCCCCGAATTCGATATCGCCTTCTTTGGCGGCGACCCGGACAACTTCGAATATCCCCGCTACGACCTGGACATCTCCTTTTTCCGCGCCTATGAGAACGACCAGCCGGCGAAGATCAAGGACTACTTGAAGTGGTCGCCCGTCGGGGTAAAGGACGGCGACCTGGTGTTCGTTTCCGGACACCCCGGCCGCACGGGACGTTTGCTAACGAAGGATCAGCTTGAGTTCCTGCGCGACGTGCAGTACCCCTGGCAGCTCAAGTCGCTGGCGCGCCGCATCGATATGCTCCAGAAGTTCAGTGCACAGTCGCCAGAAAACGCCCGCGAGGCCGAGAGCGATCTGTTCGGCTTGCAAAACGGCCTCAAAGCCATCACCGGCTTCCAGGGCGGATTGCAGGACAAAGACTTGATGGCCGAGAAGGCGGCGGCGGAGAAGGCGCTGCGAGACTTCGTCAGTTCCGACGCCAAGCGCAAGCAGGAGTTTGGCGACCCCTGGGCGGAGATTGCCAAGGCGGTCGGTATCCAGAAACAGATGTTCCTGCCGTTCACCTACATTGACAACCTGGCCGGCTTCCGCGGAGAGCTTCCCCGTTACGCGCGCACCATCGTGCGCGCTACTGCCGAGAAGCAGAAGCCAAGCAATCAGCGCATCCGCGGCTACCAGGACTCAGCCCTGCCAAGCTTGGAGCAGCGGCTATTCTCTACCGCTCCGGTTTACAAATCGCTGGACGAAGTCCAGTTGGCCGAGAGCCTCAGCGAAATGCAGGAGAACCTTGGCCTCGATAACGCGACCGTCAAGCTGGCCCTATCCGGTAAGTCGCCACAGGAACGCGCGAAGGAGTTGATTGCCGGCACGAAGCTGGACGACGCCGCCTTCCGCAAACAGCTTTACGAGGGTGGTAAAGCTGCCGTGGATGCCAGCACGGACCCCCTGATTGTCCTCATGCGGGGCGTCGAGCCCGAGGCTCAAGCCCTTCACCAGCGGAATGAAGACCAGGTGGAGTCTGCGTTCCGCCGCAGCGGTGGCGACATCGGCAAGGCGCTGTTTGCCAAGGAGGGCCTGAATGTTCCTCCGGACGCGACGTTTACCCTGCGTCTAAGCTATGGGGCCATCGAAGGCTACAAGCTCAATGGCAAGAAAGTTCCCTGGTTCACGACCATGGGCGGAGCTTATGACCATGCTGCCGCGCACGGTAGCAAGTCACCGTATGAGCTGCCCCAAAGCTGGCTGAAGCACAAGTCAGACATCAACCTCGGCACTCCCTACGACACCGTCTCCACGCCCGACATTATCGGCGGCAACTCCGGCAGCCCGCTGATCAATAAGAACGCGGAAGTGGTGGGCATCGTTTTTGACGGCAACATCGAATCGCTGCCGTGGAACTTCATGTACAGCGACAAGGTAGCGCGCTCGGTGGAAGTTGATTCGCGGGCCATTATCGAGTCGCTGAGCAAGATTTACCACGCCGATGGGCTGGTCAACGAACTCACCGGCGGCATGCAACCAAACCCGCAAAACAAGATGCCGAAGCCGGCAAACAAGCAGCAGTAGCCAGAATGGCAAACGAAGAAGCGATCGCGGCCATGCGTCGCGATCGCGTTTTCCTGTACTTCGTCCCAGACTGCTTTAGGTCGACTCGTTGCCCTGCTATTCTTGCCATTTCCCCGGAGGAACCGCGTGCGTCCTGATACGTTCCTGCTTTACTTCTGCCTGCTCTCCGCAACTGCCATTGCTCAGCAAGCCACGCCGCAACCCCCGAATCCGGGAAACGTCCCGGCAGCCACCGTAATGCGGGTCGAGCCCGCGCTGCCGTACACGCCCAGTCTTGACGTCGCCGCCATGGACCGCTCGGTCGACCCCTGCGCGGATTTCTATAGCTACTCATGCGGCGGCTGGCAGAAGAAGAATCCTATTCCTCCCGACCAGACTTCCTGGAGCGTCTACGGCAAGCTCTACGAGGACAATCTGGGATATTTGCGCGGCATTCTGGAACAGGCTGCTACCGCAAAGGACCGCGACTCCGTGACCCAGAAGGTGGGTGATTACTATGCTGAGTGCATGGATGAAGCGGCCGTGGAGAAGCTGGGCGCCAAACCCATGCAGCCGGAACTCGATCAGATAAGCGCGTTGAAGAGTGTTCGTGGCATCGCCCCGATGGTTGCCGCGATGCACCTTGAAGGCGACAGAACCATGTTCCGCTCCGGCTCGGAACAGGACCCCGACAACTCGGATGCCATGATCGTCGGCGTTGGACAGGGCGGCCTGGGACTTCCCGATCGCGACTACTACACCAAGGACGACGCCAAGTCGAAGGAGATTCGCGCCCGCTATCTGCAACACGTGCAGAGGATGTTCGAACTGCTGGGCGATTCCCCGGCAACCGCGAAAAAGCAGGCCGAGACCGTCATGCGCATCGAGACCAGCCTGGCCAAGGCCTCGCTGACCCGGGTGGAGCGGCGCGACCCCTACAAAGTCACCCACAAGATGAAGGTGGCTGAGCTGAACAAACTGGCTCCGGACTTTGACTGGAGCGCGTATTTCTCCGCCAGCCAGGTGCCGCCCTTTGAGACTCTCAATGTCGATTCCCCGGCTTTCTTCAAGGAACTCAATGCTCAGCTAGGCTCGGTTCCCCTTGCGGACTGGAAGACTTACCTGCGCTTTCACCTGGCGCACTCGCGAGCGCCTCTGCTTTCGTCAGCATTCGTCAATGAGGATTTCGAGTTCTATCGCAAGTACCTGCGCGGCGCCAAAGAACTGAAGCCGCGCTGGAAGCGCTGCGTGGAGTACGTGGATGAAAACCTCGGCGAAGCCTTGGGCCAGGAATATGTCCGCCGTACGTTTCCACCTGAGCTGAAAGCCGCGACGCTCACCATGACACAGCAGATTGAGGACGCGATGGCCGCGCGTATCCAACAGCTCGATTGGATGAGTCCGGCGACCAAGCAGCAGGCCTTGGCCAAGCTGCACACCATCAAGAACAAGGTTGGCTATCCCGACAAGTGGCGCGACTACAGCTCGGTGAAGATCACCGCTGACGATTTCTATGGCAACACGGTGCGCGCTACCGAGTTCGAAAATCATCGCGAGCTGAACAAGGTGGGCAAGCCGGTGGACCGCACCGAATGGGACATGACGCCGCCCACGGTGAACGCGTACTACAACCCGCAGATGAACGACATCAACTTCCCGGCAGGCGTTCTGCAACCGCCGCTTTACGACGCCAAGATGGATGACGCGCCCAATTACGGCAACACCGGTTCCACCATTGGGCATGAGCTGACACATGGGTTCGACGATGAAGGGCGGCAGTATGACGCCAAAGGAAACCTGAAGGACTGGTGGACCAAGCAGGATGCCGACCAGTTCGTGAAGCGCGCCGACTGCGTGGTGGACCAGTACGCGCAGTATGTCGTGGTGGACGACATCCACATCAACTCGAAACTGACCGAGGGTGAGGACGTTGCCGATCTGGGCGGCACCATCCTGGCTTACATCGCATGGCAGAATGCCGACAAAGGCAAGAACTTGAAGGATGCCGACGGATTGACGCCCGACCAGCGCTTCTTCGTCGGCTTTGCCCAGTGGGCCTGCCAAAATGAACGCCCCGAAGAGTTGCGAGTGCGCGCCGTCACCGATCCCCATTCCCCGGCGAAGTACCGCATCAACGGCGTGGTGGTTAACATGCCGGAGTTTGGCGCAGCCTTCTCCTGCAAGCCCGGCTCGCCTATGGTGAAACCAGCAGATAAAGTGTGCAAGGTCTGGTAGGAGTGATTTAGCGGAACAGCCGCATCAGTCCCTTTGCGGGCAGGTCGGAAACAAGAAAGCGATCTTGACGACCAGCCGAGTGGGTGAGCGACTCGGCTGCGCCGTATCCACTGCGCACCGCGCCCTCCATGGTTGAAGGCCAGCCGGTTGCCGTCCAGTCTCCCGCAAAGAAGATCCGAAGCCACGGGCTGGCATGTCCCGGACGGAAGGCATCGCTGCCCGGCAGGGGCGAAAAGGTAGCGTGGACTTCTTTCACGACTGTGGCTTTTACTAGCTGTGCTTCGCGCGCCGCGGGGAAGAACTCGCCCAGTTCCCTGACCGCAAGCTCGATAATCTCGGCGCGCGATTTTTCCACCAGTGTCTTCGACGAGCTCACAACCAGTTCGACATAGCTGCCGCCCTCGGTTGAACCTCTGCGGGTGGCAAGAATCTTCGACTTGTGAAACATCCACTGAATGGTGCGCTCCAGCAGAACGGCATGCTCCAGAGGAGTGATCTGGCGGTCAAACCACAGGTGAATACCGGTGATCGGCGAGGTCTCCAACTTCTGCAACCTGTCGTCCAGAGTCTTCAGTTCCGGTGCGCCGGGCAGAAGCTTGTCCACACTGCTGAATGGCGTCGCCAGGATCGCGTAGTCTGCCCGCAACTCTTCGGCGCCAACGCAAATGCGAACGCCATCGGCATCGGGCCGGATGGCGTCAACCGCGGCACGCAGGCGAACCTTTCCACCGCGCGCTTCGATGTACTGCACCGTTGTCCCGTACAGCTCAGAAAGCGGTACAGCCGGGACGCCCATGCGTCCGGCTTCCGCTGATTTTAGGAACGACTCGCGGAATACCATCGCGGCGTAGTGGACCGACACCCGGTCAAGCTCGTCATTCAGCGCGCTGACGAGCACCGGCGACCAAAAGCGGTCGATCGCCGTCTGCGTCTGTCCGTGCCCCAGCAGCCATGAAAGGAAGTTCTCGCCATCGTCTTCTGGCAGCGCAGGCACAAGCGCCAGCATGGCGCGCGCGATGACCAGCTTGTCCTTCAAATCCAAGACCGTGGACTCAAGAAATGACGGCGCCGCGTGCAGAGGAGGTGGCAGCGTGCCCGGCTTCAACGTGGAAGAACGGCCACCCGGCAGAATGAACGTGATCTCGTCATACCAGCGGATCTGGTCCTCGACCCCAAGTCGATGGTAAAGGTCGATGAGATTGGTGCAGCAACCCAGCAACACGTGCTGGCAGTTGTCGATCACTTCGCCTGTGCCGGGAAGCTCGTAGGATGAGGCCCGGCCGCCAAGATAGGGGCGCCGCTCGAACAATTCGACCTGATAGCCCGCGTCAGCCAGCGCGCAGCCCGCAGAAAGTCCGGCGAGACCACCGCCAAGGACGGCGACGGAAAGCGGTAGGTGGGTTGCGCTGCCGGAACTCATGACAGCCGCCGCAGAAGGCCCTTGGCCAGCACGCTGACTTTTTCCGGAGTCGTAAGGCGCACCTTTTCCGTGAAAACGTCGTAATTGCGGGCTGCAATCTTCTCCAACAGACGCCGATAGATCTCGACCAGCGTCCACAGCGCCGGCTGGCTGTCGTCATCGATAAGCGGCAGCAGTTCTTCAGCGTCGTGATAGAACTCGCGGGCGCGTTGTGCCTCCAGTTCCAATACCGGACGGAACACGGACGCCGCCGAGCCATTGCTGAGCGCGGCTGCACATAGGCCAAAGCGCGCCAGGTCCTCCCGCGGCAGGTAAATGCGCCCCATCGCCGCATCTTCCTTCACGTCCCGAATAATATTGGTCAACTGGAAGGCGACACCAGTGTGCTCGGCCAGCTCTTCCGCGCGCGGATCACGGTAGCCGAAGATGCGAATGCACACCAGGCCGACGACCGACGCGACGTGATAGCAATAGTCGTAGAGCTGCTCGAAGCTCTCGTACTGCAATTGAGGAACACCGCCGCTGGGCGCGGCTTGTGCCTCCTGCGCCCGTTCGGGCAGGTCCATCTCGGTGCCCTGCACCAGTTGTTCCAGGAGTTCCAGCGGGATGTTGTAGCGCCTCTGCGAATCGGCCAGCGCAAACAGGACCGGATCATCCGTACGCTCACCGTTGGCGACCCGCCGCAGGCCGTCGATCCACTCATCCAGTTTCTCGCGGCGTTGTTCCACCGGAATTGACGGGTCGTCCGAGATGTCGTCAGCGCGCCGCATGAAGGCGTAGACCGCCGAGATTGCGTTGCGTTTGTGCCGGGGAAGAGCGAGGAAGCCGTAGTAGAAATTCTTCGCAGCGGAGCGAGCGATGTGGCGGCATACGGAATACGCCGCGCGTAACTGTAGTGGATGCTCGCTCACCGCAGTTTTCTCGCGGCTGCACGCGCCACCAGCCAGAGTTTCCGCCGTCTGGAAATCGCCGGACGGTGCGACAGAACGTTGTAGCCCTGGCGCTCGATGGCGTTCAGGATCTCCATTCCACCACGACTGAACAGTTCGATGTCGAGCGCGAGATGCTTGTCCACCATCCGTGCCAACGGCAGGCCCATGCGAAACCACTCCCGCGTGCGCTCCACTTCGAACTTCATCATCTCAACAAACTGCGGAGTGACGCGACGTTCTGCGATGTCCGCCTCGCTCACACAATACTTCGCCAGATCTTCAAGCGGGAGGTATATGCGGCCTTTGCCGTAATCGACGGCAATGTCCTGCCAGAAGTTCGCCAGTTGCAGCGCCGTGCAGGTGTAGTCGGACAGCTTCTGCCGGTCGGGGTCGCGGTAGCCGCAAAGATAGAGCACCAAATGCCCTACTGGGTTCGCCGAGTTCCGGCAATAACCCAGCACGTGATCAAAGGTGGAGTAGCGCTTGGCCGTCTGGTCCTGGCGAAAGGCGGTGAGCAGATCGGAAAACTCGTGCTGGGGAATTTCGCATTGCCGCACCGTCTCACGCAGCGCAACAAATACGGGATGGCGCGGCGTGCCTGAGTAACATTGCTCCAGTTCGGCCTGCCACTGGTCCAGCAGAAGCAGGGATTGCTGGGGATCCCCAACTTCATCGCCCAAATCATCGGAAATGCGGCAGTAGGCATAGACGTTGTAGAAGTTCTGATGAAGATCTTTCGGCAGAAACCACGTGACGACTGAAAAATTCTCGTAGTGCGAATGGGCCAGGCGCGCACAATACTGCTGGGCCTCCTCCAAAGACGGCGGCTGCTGAGGAATGGCATACTCGGCCGGCAAAGCCTGCCAGCCGGCAGCGGCCTGTTTCGCAATCTCCTCGGCCTGACCGGAGGACATGTTGTTGCGCGTGTTCGACATCTTGGAACGGTCCATACAAACAACACCCCGGGGCTCGTGCCCGGGGTCAGGTTACTCTCACCCTTTTCGGGGCCGTTGTGAACTCCGCAAAACCCGCACCCAACCTTCGCGTCTCAGCGCAGACTCATTGCCCCGGAATAATGGCTGTCTTAATGTCGCCGTTACGGTTGAGCATGTGACGCAGCACCTGCTGCAGTCTGGAAAGTGGCGCCTCGCCGGTGATGTAGTCGGTGCCTTTGATCTTGTTCTCGCAGATCAGCGAGAAGGCCTTGCGCACCGTCTCCGGCGTGTGATGGAAGGTGGCCTTGAGCGTCAACTCGTTGTAATGCAGGCGCTGCGTGTCCAGAGCGACGGTGGTGCCGTTGGCACAACCGCCAAAGAAGTTCACCGTGCCGCCCTTGCGCACCATGTCGATGGACCATTCCCACGCCTGCGGACGCCCTACGGCTTCAATCACCACGTCGCAGCCCCGGAAGTCCGGCGTCAGTTTGCGCACGGCTTTTACGGGATCATCCACGGCGGTAATCTGCACCGCGCTATCTGCGCCAATGCGCCGCGCGGCTGCCACCTGGGAGTCGCGCTTCACCACCGAAATCACATTGCATCCGGTAAGCTTGGCCACCTGCACAAACATCAGGCCAATCGGGCCGGCGCCGATGACGGCGACCGAGTCGCCAATCTCCATCTTGGTTTCGTGCAATCCACGCAACACGCAGGCCAGCGGCTCTACCATTGCCGCTTCTTCGTAGCTGACGTGCTTGGGGATGGCCAGCATATTGGTTTCAACGATGCGGCGAGGAATGCGAATGTACTCGGCGTAGGCGCCGTTATTGAACAGCAGGTCCTGGCAAAGATTTTCCTGGTGCTTGGAACAGTAGAAACAGGTGCCGCAGGGCGCGGAGTTCAGCGCGACCACGCGCATGCCCTTCTTGAATCCCTTGACGTTTGGCCCGACCTCCTCGATGACACCCGCCAACTCATGACCAAAAAGGGCGGGAGGCACGATCATGCGCGCGTGATAGCCGCGCTGATACACCTTCAGATCGGTGCCGCAGGTCAGGGCCACCTGCACCTTGACCAGCACTTCCCCTTCTTCCAACTTGGGGATCGGCACGCGTTCGATCTTGACGTCCTCTTTACCGTAGAGGACCGCCGCGGTCATTTGTCCGTTCACTCTGCTTGGTCCTTCCATAGGCTGCCCGGTTGAATTACTACCTTCATCGAGTCTGGTTTGGGGTGGGCAGCCAACTGCAACGCCTCTACCGACTCCGTCAGCGGAAAACGATGGCTGATGAGCCGCTCCAACTCCATCTCGCGGCCCAGCACAAATTCCGCGGACTCTTCCTGCAAATCGACAGAAGCGCTGTACGAACCCAAAAGACTCTTCTCATCGACGCAAACCGCCGCGGGATCAATGGTGGCTTCCCCGTGCTGGGTTTGTGCAAACAGCAGCACGCGTCCGCCGGGCCGTGCGGCATCCATGGCGGGGCGAATCAAGCCGTTCCCCGCAACTGCCAGTACGACAGCATCCGCTCCCCGGCCCTCCGTCAATTCCTTGGCCCGGATCACCGTGTCGGAAGTGGAAGCGTCGATGTTCTCGTTCAGACCGAACGACCTAGCTATTGTATGCCTCGCGGGAAACAAATCGGAAGTAATTACCCGCGCTCCACAGCGGCGGGCCAGTACCGCCAGTATGATTCCAATCGGTCCCTGACCGATAACCAGCACCGTCTCGCCCGCTCTAAGCCCAAGCGTTTCAATACCTTTCATGCAGGTGTTCACGGGCTCGATAAACGACGCCTGCTCAAAGGAGACTCCGTCAGGAATGCGGATGACGCCTTTGCGAACGATCCAGTCCGACACCCGCACGTACTCGGCAAATCCGCCCCCGCTCGGTTCGTAGCCGGCCGTCGCACCGACCTTCTTGTACGTGGGACACTGGGCGAACACCTTATGCCGGCAGTAGTAACACTCCCCACAGGGGATGTGATGGAAAAACATCACCCGGTCGCCGACCTGAAACGGGGAAACACCCTCGCCAAGGACCGCGACCACCCCAGTGGTTTCATGGCCAAAAATTCGCGGCGCCGAGTGCGACCCCGTGGCAATCTTCTTGAGATCCGTCCCGCAGATGCCACAGGTATGAACCCTCACCAGGATCTCGCCCGGGCCAGCCTCGGGAACCGGCACCGTTTCCAGACGAATGTCATTGACTCCGCGATAGACCGCAGCCTGCATCGTGGCAGGCAGGGCATCTTTGCTTGCGGGTCTCCGGAACTGGGTTGCAGTCGACATTCGAAACTGCCCTCGCCATCAGGCTTGGGGGATTTTCTCCTCCCGATGAGACCCCGAATACTCGTTCATTAGATATGATACGGCCGTACTCAGGTTCACCGCGTCTATCCTGCTAACTTTGCGCAGCCGATTGACCGCCGCCCACAGCTTAGGACGCAGCGCAACATAGCTCACGAACCGTCCGGTCTGGAACACTCCGTTCTCGCCGACAAACGCCGCCATGGGTGGCATATCGAAGTCAGCTTCATCCGCCACCGCCTTCACTGCCGTAAATTCCAGCCCGTGCTGTCGTGCAACTTCGGCGACCGCCGCACTCTCCATGTCCACCACGTCAGCGCGAAACTTCAGGGCCAAGTCGCGCTTCCCGGCCGGACTGCTTATCGAGGAAGCCGTTGCGACCACCCATTCTCCGCCGCCTGCCGGGTAACGAACGCCGCTCTCGACATCGATCACTTCCCGCGCTCGTCCGACATCACCGGCTTTTAGCGTCGGCGAGACGGCACCGGCGATTCCCGCACTCACCACCAGTTCCGGACGGCAATAGCGAATGACCACCTCGGTCGCTCGACCCGCGGCTTTCTTGCCGATGCCGCCGATGGCCACGACCGCCGCCTCCAGCTCAAACAACTCGACTCCATCCACCTTGTCCGCACGAGTCGATTGCAGCAGCGGCCCCAGTTCCCGCCGCAGGGCCGCGACGATCGCGATTGCCTTATGCGGCATAGCCGTTCGCCCGGAACCAGTCCGCTGCGCGCCGCAGGGCCTCATCCACCGGCCGCGGCTTCCAGCCCAGGTCGCGCTCCGCCTTGGCGCTGGAGACAAACATCCTCTTGCGCCCCATCCGTACCGAATCCAGCGTAACTCGCGGCTCACGCCCCATTATCTTGCCGGTGACCAGTGTGTCCACCATGCCGGTTGCATAAGCCACGGCGTACGGCAGCTTTACCTTCGGCGACGGCAGCCCAGTAATCGCCGCCAGTTTGTCCAGTATCTGTTTCAGCGTCAGGTTCTCGCCGCCGAGTATGTAGCGCTCGCCCGGCACTGCTTTCTCCATGGCAAGCAAGTGTCCTTCCGCGCAATCTACTACGTCAACCAGATTCAATCCGGTGTCCACGTAGGCGGGAAACTTGCGTTTCAGGAAATCAACCACGATACGGCCGGTCGGCGTCGGCTTAATATCGCGGTCGCCGATGGGCGTCGTGGGATTGACCATCACGACGTTTTGCCCCGCTAGCGCCGCCTCAATGACCAGGCGTTCAGCCATGAACTTGCTGCGCTTGTAGTCGCCGATCATGTTCGAAAGGGCGACCGGCGTTTGCTCGTCCGTCAAGTTCCCGTTATTGCCGAAGCCCATTGTGGCGACGCTGCTGGTGTAAATAACCCGCCGCACGCCGGAATCTCTCGCCGCCTGCAGGACGTTGCGCGTGCCTTCCACGTTGGAGTCGTACAACTCCCTCCCGTCACGCGCCCACAGCCGGTAGTCGGCTGCAACGTGAAACACAAACTCGCATCCCGATATGCCCTTTACTAAAGACCCAGGATTGCGCAGGTCCCCAACCACGCGCTCTGCCGGCAGGTCGTCAATGTTATCGGTGCGGCTGGTTGCGCGCATCAGCAGCCGTAACTCTGCACCCCGAACCAGCAGTTGCCGGGCAACGTGGCTGCCCAGAAATCCAGTCGCGCCTGTGACAAAGCATTTCATTGAAGAGCAGTCGTCGGTTGTCAGTAGTCAGTTGTCAGTGTTAAAGAACATTTCCTCCAGCCCCACGTCCAGGATGAGGTTTCGACGCCTCGATATTGGAGGCCGGCAACGGCCTACTCCCGTTTGCGCTCACTGGCAACCGACAACTGAACACTGACAACTGACTTTGAGTACTCAGTCAACGCCAGCAGCGGGAAGTATTGCCGGTACATGTAGTACATCAGGTAAAACACGCGGGGAAATCCCGTGCCCGTATAAAGCGACTCATCCCATGAGCCATCGCGACGCTGCGTTTTCAAAAGGTAAGCAATTCCCCGTTGCAGCGAATCGCTGCGGGTATCGCTGGCGGCCAGCAACCCCATCACCGCCCAAGCCGTCTGCGAGGCTGTGCTAGGACCCACGCCTTTGACCGTGGCATCGTCGTATGAGTCACAGCTTTCACCCCAGCCGCCATCCGGGTTCTGCATCATCCGCAGCCACTCCACCGCCTGCTGCACGAACGGCTCGTGATAGTCCACGCCGATGGCCTGCAGACCGCGCAGCACCTGCATGGTGCCGTAGATGTAGTTCACGCCCCAGCGCCCGAACCATGAGCCATCCGGCTCCTGCTCGCGCTTGATGAAGTCCACCGCGGGGCGCACCGCTGGATCTTTCATCGAATACCCATAGCTCGCCAGGCACTCCAGGACGCGTCCGGTGATATCCACGGTCGCGGGATCCAGCATGGCGTTGTGATCGGCAAAGGGAATCTGCTGGAAGACCATGCGGTTATTATCCTTGTCGAAGGACGCCCAACCGCCGTTCTTGCACTGCATGGAGAGCACCCAGTCGAGCGCGCGCCGCACCGACTTATCGTGATAGCTCTCATTGCTGGTCTTCACCCGGCTCAGGGCCAGCATCACCTGGGCACTGTCGTCCACGTCGGGATAAAACTCGTTATTGAACTCGAAATACCAGCCGGCGGGCGCTGCCTTGCGGTTCTTCACGCACCAGTCGCCACGCCGCGTCACCTGCTTCTTCAGCATCCATTCGCAGGGCTGCACCAGACGAGGATCGTTGGCCGCGACCCCGCTTTCCGCCAGGGCGAACACCGCATACGCTGTGTCCCACACCGGCGACATGCAAGGCTGCATGCGGAAGGTCGTCTCTTGCTCGATGCCAAGTCTTTCAAATTCATCCATCGCGCGAATCACCTGCGGGTCGTCCAGCGAATAGCCCAGGCAGCGCAGCGCAATGATGG
>Ga0209048_10004634_pt1 | contig 13134 bp, 13 predicted proteins | sample FrelakmetCRP12CR_FD_187146 | JGI IMG/M metagenome (GOLD analysis project Ga0209048, IMG submission 187146) | Freshwater lake sediment microbial communities from the University of Notre Dame, USA, for methane emissions studies - CRP12 CR (SPAdes)... | ecosystem: Environmental > Aquatic >... | reverse complement strand
AATTCATGGTAATGCGTGGCAAACAGGGTTTTAGATCGGAGAGATGGATGATTATGAATAAATTCAACGACAGCCCAGGCAATTGATACACCGTCATAGGTGCTGGTTCCGCGTCCAATCTCATCAAGGATTAATAACGATCGCGATGTTGCATGGTGAAGGATGTTAGCGGTCTCGATCATCTCTACCATAAAAGTAGACTGACCCGAATGAATTTCATCCTGGGCGCCTATTCTGGTAAAAATGCGGTCAACCAAGCCGAGTTTTACAGAAGCAGCTGGAACATAAGACCCCATTTGAGCCATAAGAACAATCAGGGCGGTCTCCCGTAAATAGGTCGATTTACCCGACATATTCGGACCAGTTATCAACCTGACAATCTCCCCAGTTTCAAAAATTACATCGTTTGGAACGTACCTGTCACTTTTCAAGCCCGTTTCGACTACAGGATGGCGACCATCGCGAATTTCCAAGACTGGATCATCCAAGATCTCGGGTCGAACGTATCCTCCAAGCGATGCAATTTCAGCGAGTGAAGAATAAACATCCAATTCCCCAAGTATATGAGCTGTTTCCAGTAAACCGGGAGCAGATTTTGAGATGGTAGCGCACAATTGATGAAACAGATTTAATTCGATTTCATGAACACGGTCTTCAGCATTAAGAACAAGGGTCTCATATTCCTTCATTTCTGAAGTGATAAAGCGCTCCGCATTGACCAATGTTTGCTTGCGTATGTATTCTGGTGGAGATTTACTTGCCTGGCCCTGCGAGATTTCGATGTAGTATCCGAAAACTTTGTTATAGCCGACTTTCAAGGTCTTTATCCCGGTACGCTGGCGTTCGGTTGCTTCAAGATTATTTATCCATTCTTTTGCGTGTCGGGATGATTCGACAACCGAATCCAACTCAGCTGAGAAGCCGGGGCGAATTACTCCTGTATTTTGCAGAGTTGCAGGCGGGTCATCACTAATTGCGGATCGAAGTAAGGAAAGTTCGGAGGAAAAGTCAGTTAACTTTGGTAGAAGGGCCGATTGATCCTGAGAGAGAGTTTTTAAGCTGACATTCGCGAGCGAGATATTAATTGCAGGAAATTGTTCGAGCACTTCAATTAATACAACCAAATCCCGGGGTTGGGCACGACCTGAAAGTACCCTGGTAACAAGGCGCTCGAGATCGGTGAAAGAGTTAAGCAACGTGCGTAACTCTGCGCGCTGCATGGAATTGGAAAAAAAAAGTTCAATATTATCTTGTCGCTTCCGGATCAGGTCTCTGTCCAGAAGAGGTTGGCTTACCCAGCGGCGGAGCAGACGTTTTCCCATCGGGGTTACAGTTTTATCCAAAATGCTAAGCAGCGATGAATGAACATCACCATGCAAATTTTCTGTTAACTCCAAATTTCGGCGGGTCGAAGCATCGAGTGTCATAAACTCATTTAAACTGTAAACATGGAGCTGGGTTAGTAAACCAAGCGATGCCGGTTCTGTCTCTTTAAGGTATTGAAGAATACCTCCCGCAGCGCGAGTAGCCAGGGGAAGATTGGTTAATCCGTAACCGTCCAATGTGGATACTCCAAAATGAGTGAGCAGAGTTTCCTGACACTTGCCCGGTTCAAAGTGCCATGCCGGCCAAGCAGTTAATTGACCGGCAATTCCATTTGGGAGAATGAGATTATCTGGATAAATAATTTCCGAAGGGTGAAGCCTGTAAAGCTCCGCCTGGAGGGGACTCCAGCTTTCGATAGTAGAGGGTGACCTGAAATCGGTAATGCTATCCAGCTCGGTTACTGCAAATTCGCCTGTGGTGATATCTGCATACGCAATACCGGTCCGACCATCGTACAGAACTATGGACGCAAGATAATTATTCGAGTCTGCCCGCAGGAGACCTTGTTCGACGACGGTACCTGGTGTAACAACACGGACGACCCGACGTGGAAAGATCCCTTTTGCGGGCTGGTCACCGATCTGTTCGCAAATGGCGACGTGATAGCCTTTAGAGATGAGGCGGGAAAGGTAATTTTCAACAGCATGATAAGGAATACCTGCGAGAGGTGCGCGAATACCATTTCCAATGGGACGGGAGGTAAGCACTATATCCAATTCCCTTGCTGTGATCTCGGCATCCTGATCGAAAGTTTCGTAAAAATCACCCAATCGAAAGAATAGAATAGCATCCGGATATTGCTTCTTAATATCCAAGTATTGTTGACGAATTGGCGTCACATCATCGGTCATATTTTTATTTTACATCCCTTTCTTATAATAGGTAAATATTTACACACGCATTTCTATATAATTATTCTCTTAATCAACTTTGAATTATGCACTATAATTGAATCACTATCTTCTACAGAAAAGGAGAATATTATGGCTAGCGTTATGTACGATCATGTAACAAAAGAATTTGGAAATGTGGTCGCCGTAAATGATCTAAACATGCAAATAGACGATAAAGAATTCCTGGTTTTTGTCGGACCTTCCGGATGTGGCAAAACGACTGCCCTGAGGATGCTGGCAGGACTGGAAGAGATAACCAAAGGTCAGATTAAAATATCCGAACGGGTTGTAAATGAAGTTCCTCCAAAAGATCGGGACATTGCCATGGTATTTCAATCCTATGCACTGTATCCCCACATGACTGTATATGACAATCTAGCTTTTGGCTTGAAATTGCGGAAAACCCCAAAGGAAGAGATCAGAAGGCGTGTTCAGGAAGCCGCAGACATTTTAGGAATCGGCGAGTTCCTCACACGGAAACCGCGGCAGCTATCTGGTGGACAACGCCAACGTGTGGCGGTAGGTCGGGCGATCGTACGCGAGCCTAAAGTATTCCTCTTTGATGAGCCTCTTTCCAACCTGGATGCAAAATTACGAATTGCAATGAGATCAGAAATTACAAAATTACACCAAAGACTGCAAACCACGTTCATTTACGTTACCCATGACCAAACTGAAGCCATGACCATGGCAAGTCGCATTGCTGTGATTAATAAGGGCATGCTTCAGCAATTGGACACACCTCAGACACTTTACGATCATCCGGATAATATGTTTGTAGCGGGGTTTATTGGATCTCCTGCCATGAATTTCTTTAAAGCCACCTTGCGCAAATCCGATAAGGACCTTATCGTTGACGCAGGAGCTTTTTCAGTTCCGGTTCCACCGGATAGAAATAATAAATTCCTGCCGTTTGTGGATAAACCCGTGGTATTTGGAATCCGACCAGAGGATATTTACAACCCGGCATTTGTCCCTACCGGCATTCACGCAGCCCCCGCGGACGCGAAAGTGGACGTCACAGAACTTATGGGTAACGAAATATTTCTCTATCTCGTGGTTGGTGAAAATAACACGGTTGCGCGCGTAGACCCACGAACAAACTTTAAAATCGGAGAAAAAGTTCAGGTTTCCTTCAATATGGACAAGTGCCATCTATTCGACCCGGAAACAGAAAAAGCAATCGATTAACCGGAATAAATAATCAAATAACCGCCCGGTGGACATTCCCCTGGCGGTTTATTAATTAACTTGGAGATATTGGATGGATACTAAATATAAAATCGTTCTTCTTCGACACGGGCAAAGTACATGGAACCTTGAAAATCGTTATACGGGCTGGACGGATGTTGGGTTATCGGAACAAGGTGTTGGGGAGGCGAGTACTGCTGGTAAGCTCTTAATTGAACAAAAATATTCATTTGACATTGCATATACTTCCGTGCTGAAGCGCGCCATAAAAACATTGTGGATCGTTATGGAAGAGATTGGATTGGAGTGGATCCCAGTAATAAATGCATGGCAGTTGAATGAACGTCATTATGGCGCGTTGCAAGGATTAAATAAAGCAGAAACTGCAAAAGAATATGGGGAGGCACAAGTAAAACTTTGGCGGCGTTCCTACGATGTTCCACCTCCGCCTCTGGATTGGGGGGATGAAAGGCATCCACACTTTGATCCAAGATATAGCGGTTTAAAAAAGGAACAAATTCCAAGCGCTGAATCGCTCAAGATTACCCTGGAACGCGTCCTCCCATACTGGCATGAAACCCTTTCGCCAATGATACTGACAGGAAAGCGGATGATAATTGTAGCCCATGGAAATAGTCTGCGGGCGATGGTCAAGTATCTCGATAATATTTCAGATGAGGAAATTCCTGAATTGAACATACCAACCGGGATACCGCTTGTCTACGAATTAAATAAGGATCTGAAACCTGTAAATCATTACTACCTGGCTGACGAGGACACGGTACGTAAAGCGGCAGAAGCGGTTGCCGCACAAGGCAAATTAAAATGAAGAAAGGGTTGGTACATTATGTACCAACCCTTTCTCTAAAGGTACTCAGCTATTCAATGTCGTTTTCGACCAAGTGCGACAATAAGTCCGGCAATAAGGAGGGCGGCCAGGATAATAACGATGACAGAATCATAGGATGAAGAAGCAATTACAAGAGGTTTGGGTTCCTCGGTCGGGGTATTAAGCTCAATGGTTTGTGTAATTGTAGACCTGGATGTAGGCCAAAATGTAAAAGTTGGAAATTGAGTTGGAGTTGCTGTAGGTTGAGTCGGTGTTGGAGTATTTGCATTACGTATAACAAGCTTTCCACCGACATAGATCAAGGATTTATCAGTAAGATTGTTTAACTTATTCAGACTTGAAAGAGAGATACCATAAGCAAGTGCAATTCCAAGCGGAGTATCCCCGCGTTGGACAATATGATAAATGGATCCATCTTCATTCGGAGTACTTATGATTATTATTGGTGAGGCTGTGTACCGAGGTGGTGGAGGGGTGATAGGAGCCGGAGTACCGCCCGAAGACAAAGCTACAACAATGACATAATAAAATGTATTATTGGATTGGGCTACACCGGCGCCGATATCCTGGTAAAGAGCTGACATAAGGTACGGTTCATGCCCCGCATCGTTATACCACCATTGAACAGCTTCATTTGCAGTAACAGAAACGCCACCATAGAGTAATTCAGATAAATAACCAACTTTGGTAGTGACATTACCTGCAACAGGGTAACCTGCCAACAATGCGCGTTGGAAAGGTCGCAAACCATTTGCGCTGACATCGGTTTGGGAGCCGATCGATTGTTCGTACTCAGCCTGTGATTGGGCGATGGACATGAGAATTGGATTTGTGTCATAAGGACTTAATCCAGACGAAATTCGTATTTTATCCACTTCATCCAAAAGCTCCGAGGCTGTTGAATTAAGAGAATCAGATAAATATGTGTTACGCGAAGGTAATGGGGAAATAGTTATCAGGAATAAACTACCGATAATATAAAGCATTATTGGTTTAATCATTTCACAATTATAATAGTAAGTTGAGGATGAGAGGAAAGTCAAAACAAAATACGAGGAATTGACTTTATTTAGCCAAGTAAGTTCCAACTTATTGTCACCTTTAACCTTTGTACTAATAGTTGTCAGGATGGAATGAATTAAATCCAATATTTGTGTCGATTCTTAATAAATGAAGGCTGGGAAAAAATAAATGAGATGACCGTTCTATACATTACGTATTTTCTGAATGGGTTATTAATGGTCCTGATGCCAATCTGTCTGGCAATCTACCTGACCCGCAAATTCAGGCAAAATTGGAATTTGTTTTGGATCGGCTCAGCAACTTTTCTGGTTTCACAGGCATTACATATACCATTTAATGCAATCGTCTCACCTTTATTTACAAAACCCAGATGGATTTCCTTGACCAGCACAGGACAAATCCTGGTTACCGCAATATTTTTAGGAATTAGTGCCGGGCTATTTGAAGAACTCTCAAGATATGCAATGTTCCGATGGATCGCCAAAGAGGCAAGATCCTGGGGAAAAGGACTACTTGCAGGTTGTGGTCATGGAGGGGTGGAGGCAATTCTTCTTGGCAGCTTGGTAATCTATGGGTATTTTCAGATGGTTGCGCTTCGTAACGCGAACTTGAGTGCGATCATCCCAGCAGAGCGCCTGGAAATTGTACGCGAACAGGTCTCGGCATATTGGGCTACGTCCTGGTATTTGACTTTACTGGGAGCAGTAGAGCGCTTGTTTACAATACCCGTTCATCTTGCCTGTTCGCTGCTTGTTCTTCAGGCGTTCATCCGAAAACGACTCTGGTGGGTTGGCCTGGCAATTGGATTTCATGCTCTGCTGGATAGTATATCGGTAATCTCTATTGAAATGAAACTTCCAACCTATGGAATTGAAGCGATCATAGGCGTCTTTGCATTAATCAGTGTTGTCGTTATATTTGCTCTTAGAAGCCCGGAGATAAAAAATGAAATTATACAAAATAGCATTTATATAAATCAAGAATTCGTCCCAAAGCCTATTGAAGAAAATGAAGTAAATCTGGATAATTCTCGTTTCCAATAAGAGGGTCAATGATCCATACTGAAAATTTATCGAAAAAGTTTGGAAATGTCATGGCGGTTGATGGTTTGAACCTCGATATAAAGGAAGGCGAAGTATTTGGTTTCCTTGGACCAAACGGCGCCGGAAAAACAACGACAGTACGCATGCTTACCTGTCTGATTGGACCGACGAGCGGTTTAGCAAGTGTAGCAGGATTTAATATCGGGTCACAGGATACTGAGATACGGAGGGTTGTAGGCGTTCTGACGGAAACTCCAGGGATGTATGATAACCTTTCAGCTGAATATAATTTAAAGATATTTGGGGAGCTTTATGAAGTAAAAAATGTGAAGGGGCAAATCGACAAATATCTTAAGATGCTTGGGCTTTACGATCGCAGGCTGGATGCCGCTGGAACGTTTTCAAAAGGAATGAAGCAGAAGCTGGCGATTGCACGAGCTTTATTGCACGAACCCCAGGTCCTGTTTTTGGATGAGCCCACAGCCGGGCTTGACCCGGAAGGTGCTCATCTTGTACGCGATTTTATTTCAGAACTAAAGAAAGAAGGACGAACAATCTTCCTTTGTACTCATAATCTTGATGAAGCCGATCATCTATGCGATCGCGTAGGCGTTTTCAAGGCTCATTTATTGGTGGTGGATACCCCAGCCAATTTACGAAGATCCGTTTTTGGAAGGAAGATCGTATTTCATCTATCCAGGGTGGACGAAAGCCTTGCACAAATGATCCGGGAGATCACCTTTGTTCGAGAGGTCAAAGTAATTGATAATAAGATAGTAGTAAACATTGATAACCCGGAGACACAAAATCCTCAAATAATTCGTAAAATTATGGAGGCTGGTGCAGATTTACAATTCGTCGGTGAACTTCGCCATTCTTTGGAGGATGTTTACCTCGAACTGGTTAAAAGCGCATGAGGTTTATTATGAAGAAAATAATTACCATAATTCGTAAAGAATGGGCTGAAGTGTTCAAAAACCGAATGGTGATATTCACGGTCTTGTTCTTACCATTAATCATGACAGCCATTCCATTGGGGGTATTGTATAGTACACGTAGTGCGACAGCGACAACCAATACGCAACTACCATCAGAAATGACTCAATCGCTTTGCCCGGGTATATCAAGCAGCAAGGATTGTATGCAGATTTTCCTGGTCAGCGAATTCATGATGCTATTCATGTTATTGCCAGTAGCCATACCAGTTACCATCGCTGCTTATTCGATTGTCGGGGAGAAAACAACCCGAAGCCTTGAACCTCTCCTGGCGACCCCTATTACTACAATGGAATTGCTCGTGGGGAAAAGTCTTGCAGCAGTCATACCCGGTATCGTTGCCACCTATGGTGCATTTACAATATTCGTTGTGGGCTCATGGATAATGTTAAAAAATAGAATCCTTCTGACTGCCATTATTGACCCTCGGTGGCTTATCGCAGTTATTATCGTTGGACCATTAATTGCGATTCTGGCAGTGGCTTTTGCGATCATGGTTTCATCGAGAGTGAACGACCCGCGCGTGGCAGAGCAAATTTCAATGGTGATCATTCTGCCTGTTTTGGCTGGTTTCTTCGGACAAGTCGCCGGATTGTTTGTCCTTAATACCCAGCTAATCCTGATTGTAGGAGGTATTTTGGCTATTCTCGATGTAATCATGCTTTACTTAACGTCCAGAGTATTTCAAAGGGAACTGATCCTGACACGTTGGAAGTAAAGAAAGGGAAATTTTATGAGGAAATTATTACCCTCAATTATATCTACAATATTTATATGCTTGACAGGATTTAGCATAGTATTTGCTCAAGCTGAGGAATTATCTTTGAAACTGTCCAGGGATTGGGGATATGGCGGTTTTAACGGGGATATTCAAGGTTTATTCTCAATGCATGTGACCGGACCAGCAGATCTGGTGAAAGTAGAATTCTATATTGATGACAATAAAATAGGAGAATTAGATAAACCGCCATTCGATTTGCAATTTAATACTGATATGTATGCATTGGGTATTCACAACTTGCATGCGCTGGGATACTCCTCAAAGGAACAAAAGTATATTTCAAATAGTATTTCAGCAAACTTCGTACCAAAGCAGAACGAAATGAAATTCATGCTTCCTATAATAGTAGTGGTGGTTTTAGCGATTTTGATTTCCACCCTGATACCTATTCTGATAACCCGGAAGAAGAAGACAATCCTTCCCGCGGGTGCAGAGCGCAATTACGGTATAAATGGTGGGTCTATTTGTCCAAAATGCAGACGACCATTTGCATTACCTATTTTTAGTATGAACTTGGGATTATCCAAACTTACAGCTTGCCCATCTTGTGGAAAATGGATCGTGGTTAGGCGTAAGTCGATTGACCTATTACGGCAAGCCGAAAGAGATGAACTATTAATAGGCGGAATCCAGGATGCTGCCGATGGCTTGAAAGAAGACGATAAAATTATCAGCGATCTTGAGGACTCGAAGTATCAGGATTAAAGATAGGGGCATGTGAGACGCACCACCGATTGTTCTATAGCGAATGTTTAAGAATGGACATTAATTCAAGGCCTGGAAGGTTTATTGGATTACCTTTCAAAATGCTGGAACTTTGAGCTAGTTGTATAAGTTTAGGAAATTCGTTTGGCACAAGACCATACTTTCAAAGATTGGGTATGGAAAGTTTATTCTTTAATTCAAAATGAAATGCTATCGCTTCTTCTGCATTGGAATGTGGCATTCCGGTAAGAAGTTGAGCGATCTCCTGAAAACGAATCAGACTGGGAGTATCTGGCATGCGGGACCGCAAAGCTCGCAAATTGGCGTCCACAAACAGGGGTAACAGGCAGGTGAAAATAATTTCGTGAGGAATTGGATGGAGACCACCGAGGGGACGTGCAAGCCCATGCACGGCACCAAGACGGGTATTCGAAAAGGCAAGACCCCCAAATATGCTGACCAACGACATACCCTGGCGGGCCGAACGATCACTACCATTAACGTATGCAAATAATAAGGACTTGCTTCCCCGGGCGATCCCATCCCGGCAAAGAGTATCTGTGAGGGGGGTCGATGCGTTACAGATGAAAGGTTCGATTACCTGTGACAATGCGCTAGACCTGTGCTGGCTGTAAGCATAGGAGGCATCGAGTAAGATAATTCAGGATCCACAACGGCTACTGTTGGCAGCAAGAATGAGCTGCGCAGGCTAACCTTTATGCATTTTTCAGGAAAAGAAATGACAGAATTACGGGTCACTTCAGAACCAGAACCAGCTGTTGTAAGCATTGCTATAAAAGGAAGCGGGGGTGTCGCGAGAATCTTTCCGCTACAAATAACTTCGAAATAGTCGAGTGGGTCACCGGGTTAGCAGCCAGGGCATTTGCAGCTTTCCCCATATCAATTGTGGAACCCCCGCCTAAACTAATGACAACGTCAAAATTATTCATATGTATAATGCGCATAGCCATTATAACATTATTACTAACTTATTATTTCTCTATTTTAACACGTTACAAAGCATTTCCAAATTTTTCAAACTATTTTTTTTAAATTTTCCTATCCGTTCACGAGAATCGATCAAGATCAAAATGAATTCATTTAATCCTTTTAATGCTGCGATGGATGCCTCTTCAGAAAATATTCCCTCGTCAAAAATAATGCGAGTTTCCATGCAAAATTCAAAATTCAATTAATATTCCTCATCCTTCGGAAATACTTTTACATATATCGTCCGTCTACACGGCTCTTCCATCAATGGTTCTGCAATATTTCGCCAAGTATTGTAGTGAGCTGTTTCTTTATGTTTGGCTTGATCTTCTGGCGTTTTATAAACTTCTAACAAAAGAAATTTTGTGGGATCGTCGAATTGCTGAAAGACATTAAAACTAATTATTCCTGGTTCTTTACTACTACTTACTGCATTGATCACAGTTGCTTTATTAAATACATCGATAAATTCCTGCTTAACCTGGATATGAACATGAACAATATGCATGTCAGGAACTCCTTAAGGGAGGGGGGGTTGTCTGAAATCGAATTAGAAGAGGGCGAAAAAATCGCCCTCTTCGATACTACTTGTGCAAATTACTTGCAGCGATAAATGAAAGCCCATGTTCTGTTAGTGCCCGGGCTGTATGATTACAGGCATCAACTTTATCCTTGAAATTCCGTTCAAGAGACACCCAGTCTCCGGATTCTATAACCTCCTTTTTCTCCCTGAAGTAATCGAGGATATCGCTTTGATGGCTGCGACCTTGCTCAATTTCCGGGTCGCCTCCTTCGTGCTTTGCAGAGATATTTGGAACATGATCTGCGATCTGTAATAACTCCTTTCGACGGTCATAGGGTTGAATGACAATACTTTTCCATGTCTCCGTAATATGGTGTTCAAATCTGACTACATTTTCAAATCCCAATGATCTTCGAAATTGAGATGTTAGCTCCATGGTACGGTTATTGATCGAGTTTGCCCAATTGAAACCTATAAGGGGGCTTGTACCATCATCCCGGCTAAATAATTTTGCAGCAGCCATTATCCAGAGAGCATGGTACGGGTTATCTGAGCCGAAGAAGACAGATATCTTGAATTGAATGTCTACTCCCAGGCGATAAAGAAGAAATCCAAGCAGGATTGTTCCAGCATTGAAATTGAGGACATGTTGTACTCCATAATTAGTATAGTAATACAGGAACTCATCCAACCACATCAAAGCGTGGTCATTGGGTTGACCTATACCCCCGAAATATCCGGTAATAGTTGCAGGTCCTCCAAGATGTGGATTTGAACCGTCTGTTCCTTTGGTATCAAGCGTTTCAACAAATGAAGATCCTATGATATCAAGCGCAGCTACAATGGCAGGGAGATCTCCATCTTCTTCGGATTCCTTCATTTTCCGGACAGCAATAAACCTCCCCGGAACGAGGCTTTCACCTTGGATGGCATTTTCAATCATTGGGCGTATCCAGGGAAAATACTGGAGCGCGGAAACTTCAAGGGTTACCGGAGATGTTTCTGCGAATTTCATTGTACTTAAACGATTACCGAGTATTTTCTTCCGGTAGTTGGTTACCGAAATGAAAGCTCCCCGGTCGCGCTGCTCCATTAACCAATTCAGATCTTTTACATAATCTGGATTCTTTTTTCTTACTTTTTCTATTAAACTCGCAAGTTTCCGCGATTCTCGATGCTTCCTATTTATCTCATCCGGAGCGCCATATTTTTTTACAACTTCAAGAAAATCGTTGATTACGAGTTGGTTGGGATCAAGCAGAACTTGATTAATCGCTTCGAGTCGATTTTCGGGAATGGCAAGCAGTTCGCGTAAGTCTTTGGTCATCTTCTCTCCTCTTATATTTCCTTTTAGAACGTTTTTGTGATTTATCTATTCCTGTAGATATCCAACTCTTTCTTACATTGGTTACGGCTGGCAATTTCGGGGAATTTATAGCATTTTCAGGAGATCATCGTATTCATCATCCGACATACCAAACCAGTTTTCGGGCTGTGGAAATTGATTACCAATGACTTCATCATGATAATTCTTCAAACCATTGAGGATAACCTCCCCGGCATTACCAAATACTTTAGCCATCTTTGGTTTGAACTTGGGATACAGGCCGAACATATCATGGTAAATAAGAAGTTGACCGTGAGCATTTGGACCAGATCCAAGGGACATAATGATGCATCCTTTAGCCTTTTCAGTGATCAATTTGCACAACCGATCGGGGACCATTTCAAGGAGTATGGCAAAAGCTCCAGCATTTTCGAGCTGCTTGGCATCGTCCAAGATCTTTTTAGCAAGGGCAGCATTTTTACCCTGTACACGGAAACCACCGAGTGCTGCAACTGATTGGGGAGTCAGACCCAGATGACCGATCGCAGGGATACCAGCCTCGACTATTCCCTTGATACGATCTGCCATGGCTAATCCGCCTTCGAGCTTTATGGCATCGCATCCACACTCAGCCATAAATCTCCCTGCATTTCGTATAGCAGTCTCAACGGATGGCTGGTAAGTCATATATGGCATATCACCGACCACAAATGCAGTCGGCGCACCTCTACGAACTGCCTGGGCATGCCTGACCATATCATCCATGGTAACGGGTAGTGTACTGTCGTATCCAAGCATGGTCATTCCCAAGCTGTCGCCGACAAGGATCATTTCAATGCTAGCTTGTTCTTGAAGGTAAGCTGTTGGGTAATCATAACAAGTTAACCATGTGATGGGTTCTCCATCCGCGACCTTTTTGAATAAATACGGCAGGGTAATCTTCTTGCGTGGGGTACTTATCATTTCCGCCATTGTCCACTCCTTTACTAGTAGGATTTTATGAGTAGTATAGGATAAATACAGTATGTCTGCAAGATGGATATATTATTCTCAAAGGAAAACAATTAGCGTTGGGATTCCAACCAAGATAAAACACCTAAACCAGCTGTCCGACCAGTTGCCAGGCAAGCCGTAATCAGATAACCACCGGTGGGAGCTTCCCAATCGAGCATTTCCCCGGCACAAAAAACACCTGGGATCGACTTGAGCATCAAACGTTCGTCGAGTTCATTGAATACAACACCACCTGCGCTGCTGATCGCCTCATCCAATGGGCGTGGTGAAAGCAAGGGAAGTGGTAATTCCTTGATCATTGTTGAAAGGTACTCTACATCCGTAAACTTCTCTTTTGACCCAAATTCCCACAACAAGCCAGCTTTCACGCCTTGAATCTTAACCATTTTTCTAAGGTGGTTTGCGATAGATT
>Ga0209048_10004633_pt1 | contig 13136 bp, 9 predicted proteins | sample FrelakmetCRP12CR_FD_187146 | JGI IMG/M metagenome (GOLD analysis project Ga0209048, IMG submission 187146) | Freshwater lake sediment microbial communities from the University of Notre Dame, USA, for methane emissions studies - CRP12 CR (SPAdes)... | ecosystem: Environmental > Aquatic >... | reverse complement strand
ACTTGCCAATCGTGCCGCTGTGACAGTCTGGGGTACCGAGTGGCCAACGGGTCAACCGATGGTAGACTTTCTTAACGCACACCATATTCATCTATTCGACACGAATGGCCAGGCACTCCCACCTCAAGCTTTCGCCACCTTACGTGCCCTGGAAGAGGGCCAAACGGTATTCCAGCACCAGGAGGTCATTCATCATGCCGATGGCACTAGCCTGCCAGTGCTGGTGAATGCGGTAGCACTAGACCAACGCCTCCTGGCAGGGTTGGAATCTGGAGCAGAAAACCTTCAAATCTCGCTTGCAGAACCAGCGGCACTGGTTGTGCTTCAGGATATCACACCACTTAAGGAAGCTGAACAGCTTAAAGATCGGTTTATCGGTCTGGTGGCCCACGAATTACGTAATCCACTTGCAGCCCTGAAAGGCTTTGCACAGACGCTGTTGCGACATTCACATAGTGAAAAAGGCGCAACTCTGGCACCATGGCAACGTGAATCGCTTACAGAAATCGATTTAGCGACTGATCGATTGAATCGCCTCACAGAAGATCTACTCGACGTGGTTCGTCTTCAAGCAGGACGACTGCAGTTGTACCGTGAGTCGATCGATCTCGTGGAAATTACAAAGCATATTATCACTCAGATGGGGCAAAGCAGCGACCGCCATGAGCTCACACTCGTCACATCTATTCCTCACATACAGGCACAGGTGGATCGGGGACGAATCGAGCAAGTGCTCATGAATCTGCTTACCAACGCAATTAAGTATAGCCCCGCAGGAGGTAAAGTCGAAGTGTCCTTACAAGTGGGAAAAGGGCAACAGGAAGCACTCATCAGTATTCGGGATTACGGTATTGGCATTCCCCAATCAGAGCAGACTCACCTCTTTGGCCGATTTGTGCGAGCATCCAATGGCCAGATGCAAGGCATCAACGGGACTGGACTGGGCCTCTATTTGTGTCGCGAACTTGTCTCACAGCATGAAGGAGACATCTGGTTCGAGTCAACTGAAGGTGTTGGTTCGACCTTTTACCTCCGCCTGCCGCTCTCGACAAGCACTTCTTCGTCGAACAGGGTAGATCCTTCGCTTCGCTCAGGATGACAAGTGAGGGACTGCCAGGTGAAAAGTTGATGACTGTTGTGTATGACTGCTGTGTGACTCACGAACTCAGATTGACATAGGGATGCTTTCCACTTTGAAGGCTAACTCAGTTGCGCGTTTTCTGCCCTGGCTTGAGACCGAAGTGCGCTTATTGAACAGGCTCAGCATCCTGAGACCGTGATCGTTCTGTGACACCGAGAGAGCACTTGTTGACGGTATTGTGAGACCATTAGGGTATTTTTAGATGAGAGAGGAAAGCACGCCCAGGTCAGGGGAGCACTCCCCTGCCGTTTTAGACGGAGAGGAGATATGTAAGACGTTGATACATGAACAAAGGAGTGAATGATGCAGTGGGACTCTTACTTTGCCAAGCGAACGGAACTGACGACCCGCTCGACTATTCGTGAGTTGCTTAAGTACACCATCCATCCAGAAGTGATCTCCTTCGCAGGGGGATTACCAGCGCCAGAGCTTTTTCCAGTCGAGCGCATTCGACAAGCCACCAACACAGTCCTTACTCAACACGGCCCAGAAGCCCTGCAATATAGTACCACCGAAGGGATGCCGGAACTGAGAAGCTTCCTGGCTCAGCGGCTCTCAAGCGAGACGCTCAGTGTCAAGCCGGAGAACATCCTGATATGTACGGGGTCACAGCAGGCACTGGACCTTATTGCTCGCCTCTTCTTGAACGAGCATGATCGCGTGATCCTTGAAAACCCGACCTACCTCGGTATGCTTCAGACCCTGAAGCCCTACGATCTGACGTATCTGCCTGTCACAACAGATGAGGATGGCATGCGGATTGAGGCTCTCCCAGAGTTGTTACGTCAACAACCCAAGTTGATGTATGTCGTGCCCACCTATCAAAATCCACAGGGGACCACCCTGATCAAGCAGAGACGGCTCGACCTCATCCACATGTTAGAGCCATATCCTATACCCCTTGTGGAAGACAATCCGTATAGCGAACTCTGCTACACGGGTGAGATCGAGCCGTCTCTGATGGAGCTTGATGCACAAAGTCTGGGGATCAGAGAACTCAATGGGCGAGTCATTTACACCAGCACATTCTCCAAAATACTGAGTCCAGGTCTACGTGTCGGGTGGATTGCTGCTCCACTGCCAGTGATAGACAAGCTGGTGGCAGTCAAGCAGAGTACTGACTTGCATACCAGTACCTTTGTGCAGTATATCATCAATGAAGTCGTGCGCGATGACTTTCTGGAAAGCCATATCGCTCAGCTGAGAACAACGTATCGTGAACGGCGTGACATCATGCTGGCAGCCATGGAGAACTACTTCCCGGAAGAGGTCAGCTGGTCACATCCTGCCGGGGGCTTATTCTTAATGGTGTACATGCCACCGTACCTCGATGCGCAAGAGCTGCTCCAAGAAGCATTGGCGTACAAGGTTGCCTTTGTGCCCGGTGTTGATTTTCACGTTGGGGATACCGGGCACAACACCTTTCGGTTGAACTTTTCCCATGAGAGTCCACCCATGATCGAGGAAGGAATGAAGAGACTTGGCCAGTTACTCAAAAACGCTGTGCAGCAAGGGGATCTTCCTCTCCGAGTTTGAGTTGGTGATGACGCATCCATGTGAAAGGGGATGAGCCACATGCAAGCGTTCAGGCTCTTGAAAAACAACTCTGCAAGGAAAGCAGCAGAAAGAGGTATCTACGAGGCTTCTCCCAATGCAGCGTGACTGTACGATTTGATCCTGAAGCCATAGCCTTGATATGCCTTCCCAAGGGAGGCAAAGAGACCTTTCGACTTGCCAGCCAGAAACCCAGGTGTCAAAGCAGGAGTTATTGCTTATGAAATCCATGCCAGTCGCAGTTTTACTGGAGATAGCTTATCAAAGTAAGAACTGCTGGAGTTATTAATTTGAATAGAGGTTGAGAGAGGTTACCGGGCAACCGCAAGGGTTGCCAAATTGGTTACATGATTTCGCAGCTTCCTGTAATCGCTCAGGTACTCGAACGAACTAGCTCGTTCATCCTCCCATTTCTGATGATTGGCCTGGGTATCTTCATTCTCTGGAAAAATGGCACATTCTTTATGCTCTATCAATTGGTCAGACATCATTGAGATGACACATACCCAACCCAGGGCGACCATAAAGGCCCACCCATCCTCCCTTCACCACTCCATTGATTCCAACATATTCGTTCAGGAGCATAGCAAAGGTTGACGAGATTGTTGATGGAATGGAGATCCCTTGCTTGTCATTCTGAGCGTCGAGCGAAGAATCTCACGCATTGGGCAACGAGATTCTTCGCTCGACGCTCAGAATGACAGTTGTGGCGAATTCGTCTTGCTTCGCTTGAAATGCTGAAAGTGCAATGAGTTGGAATCAATGTGGTAGATGATGTAGGGCTGGATGGGCCTTGATGATCGCCCGCTGTGGATCGCCTGAAGATGTCGCGGTTCATCGATGCATGGCCTTATCCCCCAACCCCCTGGCGACCATCAAGGTCGACCCTACGGATGTTGATGCACATATTGGACGATGTCCGCGATTGCATGGCTCATGGCAAGTTAAGGTCGATATTCACAGGTATATTGAGAAATGCACTATAGCGGCTTGCTGACTCGATGAGGGCGCCAACTCCATCTTTGTTCAGCGTGGTAAAGAGACTTGGGGTGAGAAGCATCGAGTCCTTTTTAATTGTGCGTTTCCAGGTGCCTACAACAAGGCCATTCAGAACTATGGTAGGGTTGAGGACATTGCCCGGAGTGTCAAACTTTTCCGCATCTGACATATCAAATATGGCACTACGATCTGTATAGCCTACAGTATATTCGTCAAAGTTTGGCAATAAGTATATTGTCTGAGATAGATCTTTTGCTGATGGCATAGAGGCCGAACGCCAGTATGTTTGACCGTCTATAACTTCGTGCTTAAGTTGGGATGTAACCATTGCGAGGCCAATCCTTGCGTCGGCTACTGTCAGTCCTGACCACCATACAAAATCTTGCAAAGTTGCTGGACCATGACTCGTAAAGTAACGCCCGGCCAGTTCAGCCAATGATTCTTCACGATCCAATGTCCTGGCTTGTGGCGCCCGCTCATCGAGCAGCGCATAGGTAAACTGCTTGCCACGTCTGGCGCCGCTACAGATAATCCCGTCCAATTCAGCTCGCATGATGATCTGACCAATACGTTGTAGATTATCGGTAGCAATACCGGCTTGTTGAAGCACAGACGCAAGTTCAGCACGAGTAAGATGCTTGCCACCTTGCAATGCTTTTGCCATGGCGCCGTTACATTGCTCAAAAACGGTGTCATCCAGGCCAAGGATACGATAATAATAGGTACATGCTGCGATAACTCGCGGGGCGGTAAGCGCGAGCATCCAACGAATATCGGCTGGTAAAACGAAATGCCACGTGGGTCGTAATATATGGGTACGAAGAATAGACCCGTCATTGAAGACTTGCTCAACGAAAGTATCGGTAGAGTTTTGCATGCGCAAACCAAGCGCCCATTTTGCAGCCGCGTAATCCTGGGCCTGGACAGCGCACAACCATTTCACCACATCGTCAGCTTTCTCAAACTTTTGCCGGGTGATGAGTTGGTTGTGAAGGCGCTGGTATGCAATTTTCAGGTTTGTCATGAGTGATCAGTCTCCTATAGCACTTCTTTGTTTACTAGTGACAGAAAGAAAGTGCCATCGTAGCTAACACGATCCACGGATCATACTTTGGTCCAGCCTCTTTGATGTAGATTCCATCCCAGTAATAGACGCCATCCCATCCGGCCTCTTCGCCTTCGTAAGCAAGTTCGGCAAGCTCGTGAATATTAACATGAGTAAGAATGAAACCATATTGTATTGAACACTCCTTTGCAAAAGCTGCCTGAATTATCTGCATGGTTTAGCATATCACGAAAGGCGGACGGAATCGATCCTGATTTAGCAGGTATATAGAGGCGTCCCAACACAACCCCGAGAGCGACCACATGACGAACCAGCCCATCCCATCCCCGAGGGCGACCGCAAGGGTACGCCCTATTCGCACCAACTTAAGGCCCACTCAACAGCTTGAGCCTCCAACAGTTGAGCCGAGTTGGGATGTGTGCGCCGTTTGTTCATCTGACAGCCGGACTGCATCCGCCGCTGGACCAATCGCATGGCCGAGCGCAGGGAGCGAAAGCCAGCCAACGCCTCCATGATGCTCCAGCCGGTATCGCGTACGACCTGTGCCAGTTTGACCAGGCTGCGTTGCGGGTCGTGCCAGGCAAACAAGACGATGAGCCAGTGTTGCAGCGTGACACCCAGCAATTTGGCATACAACTCACACAGCTTACGCCAGGGGTCACGGGTATGCCACTCGTCCACCTGTGCGTGCTGTTCCACAACTTATACAGCAGTTCCATCTGCCAGCGTTCGCGCAGCAACACTAAGGCCTCTTCAAAGCGCTGCATGTCCCGAGACACATCGGTGACCAGGACAGTCCAGTCGGCCAGCCGTAATGTCTGTTCCGAGACCGTCTGTCCGCGCCGCCTGGCATCCTCCAGTAAATCTTTGCGCCGCTTGTCACCGACCGCTTTGGGCACGCGCAACAGCAGCAAGCGCATGGGATGCTGCTTTCGTGCACCCACCAGCACCTCCAGTTCCTTGAGCTGACCTACGTGCTTGGGGAGAACTAACTCCAAACACAGGGCTTCTCCCTCTGGCGTGAACAGGACGGTGCCTGCTTGCAGCCGACTGAGCGTGTAGCTTCCCGCCTCTCGTCTTGCCACGAAACGCGGCACGCTGAAATAGCCCAGGTCCGCGATATAGAGCGTGTTGGTGGCCATCTGCTCGCCGTTGAAGGGACTGCTCCGATCCGAGGTCCGTCCGGATGTCAGCTTGGGCCCCCAGACGCGTCCCCGCGTCAAATCCCAACGCGTATGCACTTTGACCGCGGCTTTCGTATGCGCTTGATTGCCACCACAGCCTTGCCACAGATCGGCCAGTTCATCCGGCAACGTGATCGTGCTGCTATCTTCACAGATCACCGCGCTGAAACGCGTGAGCAAGCTGAGCGGCACCGCCTGCGCTGCTTGCACCACCACCGTGCTCATCTCCTCTAACGCCGCGTGCAAGAACCGCGCACACGCCTCACTAAAGCGCTTGTCGACGGCGCTGTCGGTCACCGACACCGCTCGCACTTGCGCCGTTGAGGCCAACTGCTCTAAGCTGGCATGCACGTGCTGTTGAAAGCCAAACAGCAAGGTTTGCACTAACGTTGCTCCATCAAACTTACGTTGCCGCACAATACAGCCCGTCTCGCGCGCTAACTCGTTGGCGCGCCTTCCCAACACGTACTGCACTTGTTCTTCCACGTATGCTACACTGGTCATCAGCAGGCTCCTTTCTGACACGATCACGCTTCTAAATTCTGTGTCTATCATGTCAGATCGAGCTTGGCTTTGTCATCTTTTTGCTTAAGTTGGTGCGAATAGGGCGTACCCTTGCGGTCGCCCTTGCGCATTACCCTTTACCGTTTAACCCATGTGCCTTCTAACGGAAATCCAGCTTGCTCCCAATCCTGCAAGCCACCTGCGTAATGCAACACATGAGTATAGCCGTTGCGCTCCAGGAGTTGGCCGAGGGCCGTACTTGCTATACAATTCTCATCAGAACAATACACAACTATCTCATCATCTTTGTTCAGTGACTTTATTGCCTCTTTCATAGTGGCAAAGTGAATGGACCCAGGAATATGCTTCGCCTGGTAGGCCCACTCTGCAAGAGCCATCACCAGACGGAAATTATCTTTGCGGTCCAGCTTCTCCTTCAACTCTTCGCGACTAATCGTTTTCATATCTCACTCCTCTCCAACGCTGCACGATCCCATTGTGCCAGAGTTGCACCAACTTCGTAGGTGCTCTGGAAGAAATCCAGTAGCGTCTGGTCAGGAGAGTCAGTATTGCGCACATCCTCATAGCGTAACAAGAATTCACTATATTGAGGATCGTAGAAAGCCTCAGCAGGACGAAGAGAGGCAGATTCTAGCCCTGATGGGGCTGGATACGTGTATGAGTAGAAAGCAGGTTCGGGGAAACGTGCATCGCCAGGCCAGAATCCAATACTTATCTCTTCGTGGGAGGTAGCTTCGCGCTGCATGCGATCCGCGCCAGGGCGTTCGGGAGCGCGCCGACCAGAGAAGAATGTCAATGCCAGGTCGAAGCTACCCCAGAAAAAGTGAACGGGGCTGCTTTTGCCAATGAATTGCGAGCGATAGCGTTTCATAACAGTATCGGTCTGCGCCAGAATACGCCAGAAGCGATTGGCGTATTCTGGGTCATAGGTGGCATGTACAAAATCCTGATCACAGTGAATGGGATTGGTTACTTCACTCGGGAGCGTGTTGATCGTAACTTCGATATCGAGCGCACGCAGTGAAGTCATAAATTCCTGGTAAAAGTCAGCGACTGAACGTGAGATCAACGGCATGATCTTTGAAGAACCTTCGCTAGTTTGAATGAAGAGATTGTGATTGATAAAGTCGAAATCGACTTCAAACGTGCGGCCTTGAAATGGAATGGGCGACGTTGTCAATCCACGCGATGTCACATATAGCGGGACATGCCACCAGTGATTTTCAAAGGGACTCAGCACCAGTCTCACCTTGCCAACGATCTGCGTCCACATGTGGAGTGTTTCACAAGTATCCTTCCATGCCTCAAGAGGCAATGCAGGCCACCTTTCAGTAGATTCTGTGTTGCTCATTTTGCTCGTATTCTCCATGTACTTCTCAGCTTAGTTGTATGCTATGCAGTATATGCTTTTATTTTATCATTGAAAGGGAGTGAAATCATGTCCGAAGAGAAGCCAGATGCGATCATCGAAAAAGAAACGGGAAGAAAGGAGACTGGTCGTATAGAGGCCTTCAGTGATGGAGTATTTGCCGTCGCGATCACGTTGTTGGTATTCAATTTAAAGGTGCCACAGCTACCTGCGAAAGACTCCTCTCCAGTTATCGATTTAGGCAAAGCATTATTCGGTCAATGGCCTTCCTACCTTGCGTTTGTAACCAGTTTTGCAACAATCTTGATTATGTGGGTCAGCCATCATAGTATTTTTAAGATGGTGTACAAATCAGATAGCCCTTTTCTTTTTGCGAATGGCCTCTTGCTCATGTTAGTGACTGTGGTTCCTTTCCCAACAGCACTGGTAGCTGCTTACCTTACAGATCCTGCTGCTGCTATGGCCTGTGCGGTCTACGCCGGTCTTTTTGTCCTGATTAACATTGCTTACAACCTGCTTTGGTGGACGGCCTCGCACAAACGTACCCTCTTGAACCCCGACGTTTCGCCTGCTCAAGTGAAGATACAGGCTCGGAGTATGTACTTTGGTTTCCCGATATATTTACTGGCAACATTGTTAGCATTCGTAAATCCCTATCTAACTATCGCTATTTGCACCTTGATGTGGATTTATTGGATATTCACATTTTTTGAACGTAGCTCTATCTCCTCACAAAGCTCATCAATAAACTCTCGCTCATTTTGAGCGATATATGAGCGGTGTTTTCGATAGAAACTACAACCATACATCATGAATTGAATTATAGAAACAGGAGGTGTGGATGATGGGTGCCTGGGGCGCTAGCGCCGTGCTGGGTTATCGATTTGGAACGGATGGTGGCTCTATGACCGATGCGACTTCATGAAACGTTCAACGCTGAAATGCTCGCATTTGTCATTCTGAGCGCCAGCGAAGAATCTCACGCGATGGGCTACGAGATTCTTCGCTGGCGCTCAGAATGACAGTGGTGAATGAAGAATTACAGCGGTGGCTGATTCGTCTTTCTTCGCTAGATGTGCTGAAAGGGCACTATGTTGGAATCAATGCCGCAAGGGCGTGCCCCTACTATATACGAGAATGACAGGCCGTTTCTCTGTGTATAGTAGGGGCATGCTTTTGCGGCTTTTTGCTGCAACGAATTCGTTCAGGAGTGTTGCATGAGTTGGTTAAATCAGCGTTGGGCTGCATCCGCTTCTTGAGCTAACTGGTTGAGTAGGGCAAAGAATTCCTTCGATTGGCCGATGAACAGACCGTCGGCCGTTAAGGCTTTGACCGCGCCCGTTGCAGCACCCTGTGTCTCGGTCGGTCGTATGATCGAAACAGGCGGGAACTTGCGGTTGAGGAATATGGTTGGTTCGGGCATGATCAGGTTGGTCTGGGTGTCCTCCCCACCAGGGGCATTGAGATCCGGAAACACCAACCCATTAGTGGGGTCGGTCAAAGGAGGCGCATTACCTGCTTTGTCCATCCAGGTCTGAAAGTGCGCCGTCTCGGTTGGACCGATACTGAGCAAGATGCGCAATACTTCCGGATTGCTGACTCTCTGAGCCAGCGACGGGTAGAGGCTGGTGCCACCTTGCTCGATAAACGCAAAATGGAAGCCTGCCGTGTTGGCGATCGCCTGGAGGTGTTTAGGGATGGTTGGGGTAGTCCCCGGTACAAAGCCCTTCAGGTCATTATCATTTCTGGGAATCGCTGGGAACTGCCCTTTTAGTAAACCCGGGATGGCTGGTGGAAATGTGTCGCCGAGATCGGGGTTCTTCGTACGGCTACGATACTTAATCCACCAACTCGTGTCTACGGTGAGCTGCATCAGGTTGGTAAGCCGTCCGATTTGCTGGGCACCGGTCGCTTTACTGCTCGGCAATGTGCGAAACTTATCCAAATTGACGGGATTCGCTCCTTTCGAAACCAGGTACGCGTTAATGAATGTGAAGTGGCTGAACTCATCCTCGGTATTATCATGGATATATTGAGACATGTCCGCATCCAGCACTGAAAGGGCAGCGACATAGCCTGGACTTCCACTCCCGCCTGGGACTTCGCTGTCCTGAATGCCTCCCAGTTCATTGTACTGTTGCCACAGATCGGTTTCGATAATTTCGGCTGCAGACAGGAACCGAAGAATGGCTATATCTCCTTTTGTGATACTGCCACTTCTTTCTTCGGCAAAGGCTGGTAATCCATTAGCCAGTAGCCCTGCGCTGATGACTCCGGCTCCTCCTACTACAAGACCCCTGCTCAAAAAGGAACGACGACTAGTGATTAATTTCGATTGTTGCGTGTGCTGTTCCATGCCCGTCTCCTCCTGAGACGGCTTCGATTGTTGTTCCATAATCTCCTCATCATTGTAATCAGGTCCTTCTAGGAGCACTGATCACTGGCCAGGGACCAGTGCTCCTTATATGAAGGATGGACATTATCAGTGGAGCTCCCCATATAGCACAAGTGCGCTATTGATCAATACGAAGGAGGGTTACATACAAGTGTTTCGACAACAATCATCCTGAACTCCGATAGCATACTTGACAAAATAAATGATGGCTCATATGACCGGACAATAAAGAAGCTTGTTACGCGAGCTTCCCTCTCATCCTTTTTCGTCATTGTAAAAAGTGACTCAAAGAGGCTACTATTATAGAGTGAAGGTAAGATTGGCAGGTTTGAATTCTGTCAACGGCTTTGTGTTTATCATATTCCTTTTTGGAGATAGAATGACAAATATTGAACAGGCGCGCTTCGACCTGATGAATAAATATTGGAACGCCGCCAATTATCTAACGGTAGGTCAGATATATTTACTGGACAATCCCCTGTTAAAAGAGCCTTTGCGTCCTGAACATATCAAGCCACGCTTGCTGGGACACTGGGGTACTTCACCCGGCCTGAGCTTCATTTATATCCACTTAAATCGCCTTATCCAGCAGCATGATGTCAATATGATCTATCTTGCTGGACCAGGTCATGGTGGACCTGCAATCGTGGCAAATGTGTATCTCGAAGGAACCTATACCGAGATTTATCCCGAGATTACACAGGACACTGTAGGGATGAAACATCTGTTTCGCCAGTTCTCAACTCCTGGCGGCATACCAAGCCATGTGAGTGTAACTACCCCAGGCTCCATCCATGAAGGAGGCGAACTGGGCTATGTTCTTTCCCATGCCTTTGGGGCAGCTTTCGACAATCCCGATTTGATCGTCGCTGCTGTTATTGGCGATGGCGAGGCAGAGACTGCACCTCTTGAAGGGGCCTGGAAGGGCATTTCATTTTTAAACCCGGTTCGCGACGGCGCTGTTCTTCCTATTTTGCATTTGAACGGGTATAAGATCGCTGGACCAACCGTTCTTGGACGACAAGACGATGATTTGATCCTGAAACAAATCTCAGGCTATGGTTATGATGTCCACTTTGTGGAGGGCGATGACCCAATGCAAATGCACAAAGCCTTCGCTGAGACATTAGACATCTGCTATGCGAAAATTCGCTCGTATCAGGAAGATGCTCGCAGGAATGGTTTCACAAAACGGCCTCCCTGGCCTGCTATAATTCTACGCACCCCTAAAGGATGGACGGGGCCTAAAGAAGTAGACGGCCTTCCCATCGAAGGCACCTTCCGCGCCCACCAGGTACCTGTAGCCGATGTCAAAAATAATAAGGAACACCTGAAAATTCTTGAGAACTGGTTGCGAAGCTATCGGCCTGAAGAACTGTTCGACGAGACTGGTCGATTCATTACCGAACTTGCAGTACTTGCGCCCCAGGGGGATCGTCGCATGGGCGCCAATCCTCACGCGAATGGTGGCAAGCTGCTTGTGGATCTGGATATTCCCTTGTTTGAAGATTATGCGATTGACGTAAAAAAGCACGCTACAGAGGACTGTGAGTCAACTCGCCAGCTCGGTGATCTATTGCGGGATATATTTACAAGAAATGCAAAGCAGCATAATTTCCGTGTCTTCTGTCCTGATGAGACCAATTCGAATCGCCTGGGTGCGGTCTTCCAGGTTGAGAATCGCACTTCGGTAGAAACAATTACTCCCGGTGACGATCATATTTCTCCAGATGGACGTGTAATGGAAGTGCTGAGCGAACATCTTTGTCATGGCTGGCTCGAGGGCTACCTGCTTACTGGACGGCATGGATTGTTTGCAACGTACGAATCCTTTGCAATGGTCTCCGCGTCGATGACCATTCAACACACAAAATGGTTAGAAGAGGGAATTAAACTGCCCTGGCGCAAACCTATCTCGTCTCTCAATATTCTCTTAACATCGACCTGCTGGCGCAATGATCATAACGGATTTAGCCATCAAGGACCTGGTCTTATAGACACTGTTCTCTCGAAGAAAGGGACTGTGGCTCGCATCTATCTGCCGCCAGATGCGAATTGTCTCCTCTCAGTTGCAGACCATTGTTTCCGCAGTCGCGACTATGTGAACCTGATTGTAATCGATAAGCAGCCACAGCTGCAGTGGCTCAATATGAAGGAAGCAATTGCACATTGCACTAGAGGTCTCTCGACCTGGCACTGGGCGAGCAATGATGAGAAACTCGAACCAGACGTTGTGCTTGCCTGTGCTGGTGACATTCCAACACTTGAAACGGTTGCAGCGGCGTATTGGCTGCGATATCACATCCCAGAACTGAAAGTGCGAGTGGTCAATGTCGTAGACTTGATGACTCTTTATCCACCCAATTTGCACCCCCATGGTCTGGATGTGAAGAGCTTCATTGATCATTTCACTGAAGACAAACCTGTCGTATTTGCGTTCCATGGTTATCCACGAGCCATACACGAGATCGTTCATGGGCGTCCAGATGTGAATCGTTTCCACGTTCGCGGTTTCAATGAAGAGGGAACGACGACCACACCTTTCGATATGGTTGTGCTTAACGGCATGAGTCGCTATCATCTCTGCATCGAAGCAATGCGCCGTGTACCTCGCGTACGCGAGCTCGTGCCTCCCTTGATTGCTGAATGCGATGATGTTCTAAGCAGGCATAGAGAGTACGTGCGTGCCAATTTGGAAGATATGCCTGAAGTTCGCGATTGGGTCTGGACAGACTAGGGGTTTCCAGGCTCTTCAAAAGGAAAAGAGAATAGCTCTTTCAGACAAAAGACCGGAAAACGGAGCAGTCATGAACCCCATGCCTGAAGGCAGGGGCTTGTCCCTAAGCCCGAAGACTTGAGACAATAGGCACCATGACCGATGCCCTAGCGATGTTTACGGCGGC
>Ga0209048_10004632_pt1 | contig 13137 bp, 13 predicted proteins | sample FrelakmetCRP12CR_FD_187146 | JGI IMG/M metagenome (GOLD analysis project Ga0209048, IMG submission 187146) | Freshwater lake sediment microbial communities from the University of Notre Dame, USA, for methane emissions studies - CRP12 CR (SPAdes)... | ecosystem: Environmental > Aquatic >... | reverse complement strand
CTCGATGCCGCCCAACCGCACCGACCTCGACGTGCTGCGCGTGGTGGTGCGCCTCGGCGTCAGCCACGACATGGCCGAGCTGTTCTCCGGCGTGCTCAAGGAATCGATCGACTGGCTCAACGACCTCGACGGTCCGCTGCCCCAGGAGGAGACGCAGGCCTTCGCCCACTGAGGCCGGCCGCGGGCAGCACCTCAGGCGCGGGACGGGCCCTGCCTGACGGCAGGGCCCGGAGCGGAGAGGGTGGGATTCGAACCCACGGACGAGTTGACCCCGTCACCTCCTTAGCAGGGAGGCCCGATCGACCGGACTCCGGCACCTCTCCGTGATGCGGGGGTCAGGTTACCGCGTGGATACGTCCTGATCGCCAGCGGCGATCCGAAGCGCTCGGGGGGATCGGGACATAAGGCTCTATCTGTATGGGGGTCCTGGTCGCACGATCGGGCCGTGGTCTCTCCCTCCGGTCCGCCGAGTGGTGCCCACCCCGGTCGACCCGGCGTACCGTCGCCGCCCCCGGGTGCGTCGCCCCCGCCACCCACGCCGGCGGGGCCGCCCGGTGGCATCCCACCGGTTGGCGGTCAGCCCGGTACCGGTGGTTCCGACAGCGGCTCGTCGGGGCGGTCACCGTGGCTCTATGTCGTCGCGGGCCTGGCGGCCCTGGTGATCATCGCCGGCACGATCATCGGCGTGATCGTGCTCACCCGCGACGACGGCGGTGGTGACGGCGAGGTGTTCCTCGAGTCGGCGGTGTCGACCGGCACCGACCCGTTCGGCACGCTGCAGGGCACCGCCGTGGCCGTGAGCACCACCACGACGTCGTCGACCGCGACCTCGGCCTCGGTGGTCACGCAGAGCCTGAGTGGCGGACAGCCCGGCCTGTACGGCGGCTCGAACAACGTCGCCGTGTGCGACCCGAACCAGCAGGCCGACTACCTCGAGCGCAATCCGGCGCTGGCGCAGGCGTTCGTACAGGCGCTCAACGGCGATCCCACCCTCCGTTGGTCGGGGGGTACCCAGGTGCAGGTGACCCAGATCCGCCAGTACTTCCGTGAACTCACGCCGGTCACCCTGATGAGCGACACCCGGGTGACGAACCACGGATACCGCAACGGCCGGCCGACGGACATCCCGGCGGTGTTGCAGGCGGGCACGGCCGTGATGGTCGACCGCTACGGGGCGCCGAGGGTCAAGTGCAACTGCGGCAACCCGCTCACCCGGCCCGTCGCGACCACCCGGGCGCCCCGTTACCGCGGCCCGCAGTGGCCCGGCTTCAACCCGGGGTCGATCATCGTGGTCAACCAGACCACCGTCGTGATCAACATCTTCGTGCTCACCAACACCAACGGCCCGGGCACCATCGAGCGGCCGGCGGGCACGACGGGCGGTCAGGACCAGGTCACCGGTTCGTCCACCACCACCACCACCACCACGACGCTGCCGACGACGACGCCACCCACCGCGCCACCAGCGACGGTCACGCCGCCTACCGCGCCGGGCGGTGGCAACCTCGGCACCGGTGACGTGCGGGTGACCCTCGTGTGGAACACCGACGCCGACCTCGATCTGCACGTCATCGACCCGACCGGCGTCGAGATCGACTTCACCAACCGGTCGTCGCCCAGCGGCGGGCAGCTCGACGTCGACAAGATCCCCGACCCGGGAGACACCAGCACGCACGTCGAGAACGTCTTCTGGCCCACGGGCGGCGCCCCGAGAGGCACCTACACCGCCTTCGTGAGGAACCTCGGCGGCAGCTCGGGTACCTCGTCGTCGTACACGATGGACGTCTTCGTCAACGGCCAGCGGGTGACCGGGAGTTCGGGAGCCCTGGCCGACGGGGCCGACTCGGCGCCGGTGACGTTCAGCTTCTGATCGGGCCTCGCCCGATCGGGAGAGCGGAGGGAGGGGGATTCGAACCCCCGGAGGGTTGCCCCTCAACGGTTTTCAAGACCGTCGCAATCGTCCGCTCTGCCATCCCTCCGGACCTGGACGCTAGTGGCTACGACCTCACCTGGGCCCGCAAGGAGGCCAGCCAGTCGTCGGCCTCGCGCCAGGCGGCGTCGGCATCGCGGCGCACCTCGGGGCCGTGGGCCCCGGCTGCCGGGTAGGAGCCGAGGAACTTCACGTCGGCCTGCTTGGACTTGAGGTCGCGCAGGCAGTCGGCGACCAACTCGTCGTCGATGTGACCCTCGAGGTCGATGAGGAAGCAGTAGTCGCCCAGGGCCTTCTTGGTGGGCCGGCTCTCGAGCTTGGACAGATTGATGTTGCGGGCGGCGAACTCCTGCAGGATGGTGAGCAGGCTGCCGGGTGCGTCGGCCTGCTGGAACACCGCCACCGAGGTCTTGTCGTGGCCGGTGGCCGCGGGCACGCCGTCGCGAGCGACCACGACGAACCGGGTGGCGTTGTCGGGGTGGTCCTCGATGCGGTCGGCCAGCACCTCGAGGCCGTAGACCTCGGCGGCGTGAGCGGGGCCCAGCGCGCCGGTGTGCTCGTCGCCCTCCTCGGCCAGCATCCGGGCCGCCTCGGCGGTGGAGTTGGCGGCCCTGGTGACCACCCCGGGCAGGTGTTCGGAGAGGAAGGTGCGGCACTGCGCCGTCGCATGGGGGATCGACACGACGGCCTTGATGTCGCCGAGGGTGACACCCGGGCGCACCATCAGGCACTGGTGGACCGCGATAACGACCTCGCGCTGGATCAGCAGGTCGGTGTCGAGGGCGAGAGTGTCGAGGGTGACGGTGACCGTGCCTTCGATGGCGTTCTCGATGGGCATGAACCCGAAGTCGACCTCGCCCTCGACCGTGGCGGTGATCACATCGACGATGGTGGCCAGCGGCACCAGCCGAGCGGAGCACAGGTCGGGCTGGGTGAACAGCGCCTGCTCGGTGAACGTTCCGGCGGGGCCGAGATAACCGACCCGGCGCGACGCCATGTCGGACGCCAGGGGCGCGGGGGTCGATGCGGCAGTATCGGTCACGAACGGCAAGGATAGTGAGATGGACGAGGGGGCCCTCCGTGACTTGATCGACGGCGTCCGCAGCGGTGCCGTGAGCCCCGACGACGCCGTGGGCCGGCTGCGCCGGCTGCCCTTCGCCGACCTCGGGTTCGCCCGGGTCGACCACCACCGCCAGCTGCGCCAGGGCATGGCCGAGGCGGTGTACGGCCCGGGCAAGACGCCTTCGCAGTGCGCGGCGATCTTGGCCGAGCTCCTCGCCCAGCCGGGCTCGTCGCCGGTGCTGTTGAGCCGGGCCGACGACGAGCAGGCCACCGCCGCGCTCGCGGCCAATCCCGGCGGTCGCCGCACCGGCCCGACCGTCGTCTGGCGGCCGGCGGCCGTGCGGTTCGAACAGGTCGCGGTGGTGACGGCGGGTACCGCCGACCTGCCGGTGGCCGACGAGTGCGCGGCCACGCTCGAGGCCCACGGGTTCCAGCCCCTGCGCATCGGCGACATCGGCGTCGCGGGCCTGCACCGCGTGCTCGACGCCGCCGACGAACTCGCCGCGGCGGACGCCATCGTCGTGGTGGCCGGCATGGAGGGTGCGCTCGCCAGCGTGGTCGGGGGGCTCACCGCGGCCCCGGTCGTGGCCATCCCCACGAGCGTGGGTTACGGTGCCAGCCTCGACGGTGTCACCGCGCTGTTGGGCATGCTCGCCTCTTGCGCGTCGGGCCTCACCGTCGTAGGAATCGACAACGGCTTCGGCGCCGCGTGCGCGATCGTGCGGATGCTCCCGGCTGCGGTCGTGGCTCGTGCCTGAGCTGGCCTGGTTCCACTGCTTCTCCGGCATCGCCGGCGACATGGCCCTCGGCGCGCTCGTCGATGCCGGCGCCGACCTCGACGAGGTGCGGTCGTTGTGCGAGCGCCTGCCCGTCGGTGGCTGGAGCCTCGAGGCCGAGACCGTGTTGCGCAACGGCATCGGCGGCACCAAGGTCCACGTGCACGCGGAGGCCACCAGCGTCGTGCGCACCGCGGGACATGTGACGGCTCTCGTCGAAGAGGCTCGCCTCCCCGACCGCGTACGCCACCGGTCCCTCTCGGTGTTCAACGCCCTGGCCACCGCCGAGGGCCGGCTGCACCGGCGCCCTCCCGAGCAGGTGCACTTCCACGAGGTCGGGGCCATCGACGCCATCGTCGACGTGGTCGGCACCTGTGCCGCGCTCGAAGTGCTCGGCGTCGACGAGGTGCATGCCAGTCCCGTGGCCACCGGCATCGGCATGATCCGCGCCGCCCATGGCCTCCTGCCCAATCCGGCCCCCGCAGTCGTCGAGCTGCTGCGAGGCGCCCCCACGTACGCCGTCGACCTGGCGGTCGAGCTCACGACCCCCACCGGTGCGGCCCTGCTGTCGGCTTTGGCGACGAACTTCGGCCCGCTGCCTCCCATGGTCGTGCGGTCGAGCGGGTTCGGCGCCGGCACCGCCGAGCTGTCCGGGCGGCCGAACCTCACCCAGGTGGTGCTGGGCGCGTCGACGGCGGAGTTGTCGCCCGGGCAGCCCGTCACCCTCCTCGAGGTCAACGTCGACGACGCCACCGGCGAGCAGCTCGCCCACGCCGTGACCGCCCTGCTCGACGCGGGAGCGCACGATGCCTGGATCACGCCCATCGTCATGAAGAAGGGCCGTCCGGCCCACACAGTGAGCGTGCTCACCGACGCCGCGCTGTCCGAGCAGCTAGCGGGTGTGTTGATGACCGAGACCGGTTCGCTCGGCGTGCGGGGCTCGACGCTCGAGCGCTGGCCCGCCGCCCGCCATCTCGCCGAGGTCGACGTCGCCGGCCTGCCCGTGCGGGTGAAGGTCGGTCCCGGCCGGATCAAGGTCGAGCACGACGACGCCGCCCGCGTCGCCCGCCGGACGGGCACGCCGTTGCGGGAGGTCACCTCGCTGGCCGAGGAGAGCTGGCGTCACCGCCAGCGCGAGCTCGGCTCGGGCGTCGGGGACGGCGACGGGTCCGACCATCCGTACGATCACGACCCCGACCACCTCGCGCACCCCTCCGCGGGGCACCTGCACGACCTCGAACCCGACCCGGGCGACGACGGCGACGAGGCCGGCTGACGAGCAGCAGATCGCCGGCGGCCTTCCCCCTGAGGGCCGCCGGCGATCCCGCGCTCAGCCCGAAGCGAGCGAGCGCCACAACGCCCGGTAGCTCGGATACTCGAGCCCGGGCGTGATCCATCCAGAGGCGACCAGTTCCTCGTGCAGCGCGGGCAGCTGCTGGAATGGCACCCCCATGTCGGCGTGGTGGGCGAGGTGCCACCCGGTGTTGAACGGCACCATCCAGAACCGGGCGGCCCGACTCTGGCGCACGATGTGGGTCGTGCGGCGCCGGTCTTTCGATCGCTCCATGCCGGCGTGCTCGGCGATGGCTCGGAGGCGGTTGATGACCCGCCACACCGTCATCCAGGGCCCGAGCCAGAACACCGGCCACAGCCACCACCGGCCCGACACCAGCCAGAACGCGGCGAACAGCACGACCTGGGCGGCCACGATGCGGGCCGCGAACGGGCGGGCGGTGGGGCTGACGAGGGCGCCGAGCAGACCCTTGAGGTTCTTCCAGCCCGAGATGCCGACCGCGTCGCGGGTGAGCTTGCGCCGCATCGAGGCCCGGGTGACGGGGTAGCCGAGGTAGAGGTTGAGGTCGGGCTCGTCGGGCCCGAGCTCGTCGCGATGGTGGGCGAAGTGCCCCCGCCGGTAGGAGTCGAAGGGTACGAAGGCGGGATAGGCCACGAGCAACTTGCCGGCCAGGTCGTTGACCCACTTCTTGGAGAACAGCATGCGGTGGGCCGCCTCGTGACCGAGGATGGCGAACAGCGCGAAGGCCCGGCCCATGAGGACGAACACCAGGGCCCACACGGCGAGCGCCGCGGCGAGCGGGAGGCGAACGGTGAGCCAGCACGCCAGCGCCAGCAGGCCGACCGACTGCAGCCACACCGAGACGACGTTGCCGGCGTTGCGCACGTTGTGGATGCGGCGGAACCGGTCGCGCAGAGGCGGCCGGGGCATGCCCGTCGCGGTGAGTCGATCGGTGGGCAACGCGTCGGGGAGCAGGGCGTCGACCGGCACCATGTCACCGGGACGGTGGGGGACGACCTGCGCGGTGTCGACGACGGCCATGAGGACGCGATCTTACACTTTTTCTACACGCGAATCAATCGGTGTAACGGCAGGCGCAGTCGGGTCAGTGGTGCGTCGAGAGACCGACGATTCGGGCGATGAGCACGAGCAGGATCACGAGCGAGATCGACACCTGCAGGATCATCACTGGCTTGGCCTTGCCCGCGTGGACGGTCTCGGTGGTGGGGCCGAACGTGGCCGTGGTGTTGAACGCCATGAAGAGGTAGTCGATCCAGTTCGGGACTCTGTCCGGGTCGTCGGGGCCGGTCGGGAAGGTGAAGGCCCCCCGGGGAGATACGCGTCGCAGAGCTGGTACCAGAGGGAGAACACCAGGACCGTGGAGATGTAGATGAGCACGACGTCCCACATGAGCCGGAGCTTCGAGGCCTGCTCGAGGTGGGCGGTGCCGACGAGCGCACCCACGTTGGCGATGACGTTCACGGTGGCGACGACGAGGTCGGCCACGCGGCCCTCGACGAGCTTGCTGAACGTGACGTGCCCCTCGCCAGCAGGTCGGACACCTGCACGACCAGCACCGTGAGGAAGAACGGCAGCAGCGGGATGGCGCGGTTGTCCTCGGTGCGACCCTGGAGCTCCTCGGGGCGGTCGACCGGTTCGAGGAGGGGGTGGGCCTCGCCGTCTTGGTGCGGTGCCATGCCGGAAGTCTGACCCTCGCGGGGCTCCGGATGGGGCACCTACACTCCCCGCCGCGTGGAGCACCTCGGCACCAGCCGTCCGTTGACGGCCCGATCGGTCATCGCCAGCACCCTGCTCGGCATGCACCCGCCGCGGCTGTCGAGCCGACTGCTGGTCGCCTCCGGCAGTCTGTTCGGCATCGCCGAGGGAACGACGCGCACCGCCATGTCCCGCATGGTCCGCGCCGGTGAGCTCGAGCCCGACGACGGGGGCTACCGGCTCGCCGGTGCGCTTCTCTCCCGCCAGGCCCGCCAGGATGCCTCCCGGATCGGTCGCCGGCGGCGCTGGACCGGGCGGTGGGAGCTCGCCGTGGTCGCGGCCGAGCGGCGTCCCGCGGGGGAGCGGGCGGCGCTGCGCGAAGCGGCTCGGCGCCTGCAGCTCGGGGTGCGGCGCGAAGGGGTGTGGCTGCGCCCGGCGAACCTCGACCCGGCCCGACTCGCGGATGCCTGGGCCGTCGTCGACGCCCAGTGCGAGCGCTTCGACGCCCGGCCGTCGGGCGATCCCGTGGCCCTGGCCGCCACGCTCTGGGACCTCGACGGCTGGGCACTCGACGCCGAGGCCCTGCGAGCGGCCCTGCGGCGCCTCGAGGGTCCCCTCGAGCGGGGCGACACCCGCCGCCTGGCCGACGCGTTCGTGCTCTCGGCGACGGTGCTGCGCCACCTGCTCGCCGATCCACTGCTCCCCGACGAGCTGTTGGCCGGGGAGTGGCCCGGCGGCGTGCTGCGAGCGGAGTACGAGCGCTTCGACGTCGCCTTCAAGGCGGTCTGGCGGGAGTGGTTTCGCGCTCAGCGCTGAGCGCGCCGGTCGAGGAAGCTCAGCTGCGCCCACAGCGCCTCGGTGCGCACCATCGCGTAACCGGCGGCGGCCGCAGCGACGATCGGCGCGGCGTAGATGGCGTCGAGCTCGAGGGGCCGTCCCGCCTCATGGTCGAGCTTCATCGACGTCTTGTAGGGCGCCATGGCCTCCGTGTCGCGCAGCATCCGGTCGATGAAGTCGGCCTCTATCTCGTGCCCGCACGCCCCCGACCCGGCCGCGACCTCATGCATCAGCGCCTCGACGAGTCTGCGGGTGTCGGGATCGGCCATGAGCTCGTCGGTACCGGCGTCGAGCACGACCGAGAGCCCGTTGTAGGGGATGTTCCACACGAGCTTGCGCCAACGTCCGGCGGCGAGGTGCTCGACGATCTCGGCGGCCACCCCGGCGCCGATCAGGTCGGCCACCACCGCCTCGACGTTCGCGGTGCGGCCCGCCGCACCGCCAGGGTCGTGCTCGCCGACCGTCACCCGTCCGTAGTCGAGGTGACGGATGTGACCCGGGCCGACCTTGTTCGAGCACAGGAAGCACATGCCGCCGAGCACCACCGTGCCCGGCACCGCGTCCGCGAGGCGCGCCTCGACCCCGAGTCCGTTCTGCAGCACGAGCACGAGGGTGTCGTCGCCCACCAGGCCGTCGAGCAGCCCGACGGCCCTGGCGGTGTCGGTGGTCTTCACGGCCAACACGACCACGTCGACGTCGGGCACCGTCTCGGGGGAGCGGTGCACCGAGACGTCGCGCAGGTGGATGTCACCGTCGGGCGACTCGACCAGCAGGCCGTGCTCGCGGACGTGCTCGGCATCGGAGCGGGCGACGAAGTGCACCTCGTGGCCAGCGACCGCCAGGCGAGCCCCGTAGAACCCCCCTACGGCCCCGAGACCCACCACGGCATAGCGTCGCCGGCCACTCCCACTACCACTCACGCCGTCACGCTACCCGCACCCCTCCCTCCTCGAACCGGGCATGGTTCCCCGCGCCAGGGCCCGGCGAACCATGCCGAGTTGGGGCGGGGACCGAGGCCGATCGGGCCACAATGGGGTCATGAGCGATCGCCTGTACTTCCGCCAGCTGCTCGCCGGGCGCGACATCGCCCGCACGGACCCGCTGGCCCGCCAGATGGTCAACTTCGTCTACCTCGTGGGCGACCGGGAGACCGGTGAAGCGATGGTGGTCGACCCCGCCTACGACATCCGGGGCATCCTCGACGTGGTCGAGGCCGACGACATGCGCCTTGTGGGTGCGTTGGCCACGCACTATCACCCCGACCACGTCGGTGGCGACATGATGGGCTACACGATCTCGGGGGTCCGCGAGCTGCAGATCCTCGACCCGGTGCCGGTCCACGTGCAGGCCGACGAGGCTCCCTATGTGCAGCGGGCCACCGAGTTGTCGGCCACCGACCTGGTCGAGCACGTCAGCGGTGACACGGTGATGGTCGGCGACATCCCGATCGAGCTCATCCACACGCCGGGCCACACACCGGGCAGCCAGTGCTTCTTCGTCGACAACCGCCTCGTGGCCGGCGACACGCTGTTCCTCGAGGGCTGCGGGCGCACCGACCTGCCCGGTGGCGACCCCCGAGCGCTCTACGAGAGCCTCACCCAGAAGCTGGCGAAGGTGCCCGACGACGCCATCTTGTTCCCGGGTCACCTCTACTCCGAGGATCCGTCGGCCTCCATGGGCGACACCCGACGGCTCAACTTCGTGTTCCGGCCCCGCGACGAACGCGAATGGCTGGCGATGTTCGGCCAGTAGGTCGGTTCAGCGGGCGGTCTGGAAGAACAGGCCGCAGGTGTCGCAGCTCATGTGGTCGACGTGGCCGACGACGTCTTCGAGGTCGAGGCGGACCGGGCCGCCGCACGCCGGGCAGTCGTCGCGGCGGTCGTAGGTGGTGGCCCCCGACCAGGTGGACTGGTCGTCGTCGGCCGGGGCGAACGGCGCCGGCGCGGCGTGCCGGGGGACGCGGGTGGTGAGGTCGATGACCGGAGCCGTCAGGTCGACGACCGGATCGTCGGGGGAGAGGTCGCTTGCGGCCCCGGACGTGGGCGGGCCGGTGGGCGCCTCGAGCGTTTCGGTGGGTGTCGAGCGCTCGACTTGCGGGGGCAGGCCGCGCGACTGGCGCCGGTGCTCTTTGGCCTGTTCGAGGCGCTCCTGCAGGTTCACCTGATGCGCTCCGTGCTCGGTCGTCGGTGTCGTACGGTTGTCGCAAGGGGGTACTTCCGCCGCCCTGACTTGGTTGCCATCCTACCGCGACCTGGGCCAAATGACCTATGTGAGGGAGCATCCGTGGCCGACCTCCTCGACCTCTCCGCCCGCATGATCGACGGCGCCGCGCCGCTCGAGGAGCTCGGGCCGGTGAACCGGATCACCCTCGAGCTGTCCGAGGTCGCCGACGGCGTGGCCCTCGTCGAGGCCTTCTCACACGTGGTCGCCTTCGACAGTGGTGACGGCCTGGTGCTGTTCGACGCGAGCCTCGCCGACCTGGCCCGACCCGTTCTGCGAGCGCTCCGGGGCTGGTCGGGCGAGCGGGTCGACACGCTCGTGTACACCCACGGCCACGTCGACCACGTCGGGGGCGCGGCGGCGATCCTGGCCGAAGCGGACGAAGCGGGCTGGGTCCGTCCGGCCGTGGTCGGCCACGAGGCCTTGCCGGCCCGGTTCGACCGCTACGACCTCACCCACGGCTACAACGAGGTGATCAATGCCCGGCAGTTCGGGGGCAGCGGCCTGGTGCGGGCCACCGACCGGCAAGGCGACGTGTTCCCCCACGAGTGGGTTCGCCCCAACGTCGTATACCGCGATCGCATGCAACTGCGGGTGGGCGACCTCGAGATCGATCTGCGCCACGCCCGGGGCGAGACCGACGACCACACCTGGGCCTGGTTGCCCGATCAGCGGGTGGTCTGCACCGGGGACTTCATCATCTGGGCCTTCCCCAACGCCGGCAACCCGCAGAAGGTGCAGCGCTACCCCCTCGAGTGGGCCCGGGCGCTGCGCGACATCGCCGCCGTCGAACCCGAGCTGTTGTTGCCGGCGCACGGACTCCCCATCGCGGGCCGCGAGCGGATCGCCCGCGTGCTCGACGAGATCGCGACCGCGCTCGAGATCATCGTGCACGACACGTTGGCCCTCATGAACGAGGGCGCCACGCTCGACACGATCGTCCACACGGTGCGGGTGCCCGACGACCTGCTGGAGCGGCCCTACCTGCAGCCCGTCTACGACGAGCCGGAGTTCGTCGTGCGCAACGTGTGGCGCCGCTATGGCGGTTGGTACGACGGCAATCCGTCGCGCCTCAAGCCCGCGTCCGACCGCGCCCTCGCCGACGAGGTGGCCGCGCTCGCCGGCGGCGCGACGGCGCTCGCGGCTCGAGCCCTCGAGTTGGCCGACGGTGACGAACTTCGGCTCGCGGGCCACCTGGTCGACCTGGCGGCTCTGGCCGCCCCTGACGACCGGGAGGTGCACGCCGCTCGCGCCGAGGTCTACACCCGGCGTCGGCGGGCCGAGACCTCACTCATGGCGAAGGCGATCTTCGGGGCGGCTGCATCCGACAGCCGGGCGATCGCCGACGAGGAGTCGACCGACGGCTCACCCGGCGAAGGGCAGTAGGCCTTGGCCCGTTCGGTCTCGGCCGGTCGGGTGCTCGCGCTCGGCGCGGTGCTCATCGGGTCGCTCGTCGGTGCGGCGTGCGGCTCGACCGCCGAGCGGGGGAGCGCCCCGGCGACGACGGTTGCGCCGGCGCCGGTCGACTACGCCGAACGGGGCCCGTACCCGGTGGGGCTCACCACCTTGCGCCTCGGCGACCGCGAGGTGGCGGTCTTTTACCCGGCCGACGAGGCCGGCACCCACGCCATCGGCGTCGTTCGGGTGACCGGCTATCAGGCGGCCGACGTGTTGCCGGCATCGGTCAAGGCGTTGCTGCCGGCCGAGCTCAACCCCCGCCTACCGCTCGACGCGTACCGCGACGTCCAGGTGAGCGGTGAGGGCCCGTTCCCGTTGGTCCTCTACAGCCACGGGTTCGGCGGGTATTCGCTCGACGCGGCCCAGCAACTCGAGCACCTGGCGTCGTGGGGTTTCATCGCCGCCGCGCCCGAGCACGTCGAGCGCGACTTGCTCGCCGTCGGTGCCGGCACCGTTGACATCACCGGCGACCCCGACGTCCGCGACCTGCGCACGACGCTGCGACGGATGCGTCAGGAGAACACCACCCAGAACGGGATGTTCCAGGCTGCGGTCGATCTCCAGCACATCGCCGCCATCGGCCATTCCTCCGGTGGGCGGGCCGCCGCCCTGGTCGCGGCCGATCCGGCGATCACCACCTGGATCGGCCAAGCGCCCGCGCTCCCGCTCGCCGTGGCGCCCGACGCGCCGGAGCCCACCGGCGACGAGCTCACCCCGTTGCTGGCCGCGGCCAACCCGCCGGACAAGCCGTCGATGCTGCTGGCCGCCGACGGTGACGCGACGATCCCCCTGGCCAACGTGCAGGCCGAGTACGCCTGGCTTTCGGCCCCCAAGCGCCTTGCGGTGCTGGTGAACGCCGGCCACAGCACCTTCATCGATGCCTGCGCGCCGATCCGGGCCGAGGGGGGCCTGTCGCAGTTCGCCGAGTCGCTCCCCGTACCCCCCGAACTGCTCATCTCGGCCGAGGACGGGTGTCTGCCCGGAAAGCTCGATCCGGGCGCCGCGCTCCGGCTGATCGACCATCTGCAGGTCGCTCAGCTCCGCCACGTGTTCGGCCTCGACGACAACGACGCGTCGCTGGAGCGTGCCTACCTCGATCGACAGTTCCCCGGGACGCTCGCCGACTACCGGTCGCAGCCCTGAGGTCGGTCGCGCTCAGCCGGTCGTCGTGCCCGCGTCGATCGAGAACACCGAACCGTTGACGTAGTAGGCCTCGTCGCTGCCCACGTAGGCCACCATCGCGGCGACCGACTCGGGCTCCTGCATCTCGATGGTGAGGTAGCTGCGCCCGATCAGCGACATGCTGGCGCCCTCGGGGGGCTGGAAGGCGCCGATGATGTTCGTGTTCACGCCGCCCGGGCAGACCGCATTGATGCGGATGCCCTTGCGTCCGTATTCGATGGCCATCGCCTTGGTCATGCCGACCAGGGCGTGCTTGGACGCGCAGTAGGCCGCGCAATAGGCCTGGCCGATGAGTCCGGCAGTGGACGCCAGGTTGACGATGTTGCCGCGTCGTTCGATCAGGTGCGGGATGGCGGCCTGGCTGAGGAAGAAGGGCCCGGCGGCGTTGACCGCGAGCATGGCGTTGAAGCGGTCGACCGTCTCCTCGGTGGTGTGCGCCGACCCACCGATGCCGGCGATGTTGCAGAGCACGTCGAGGCCGCCGAACGCGTCGACCACGTCGCGCACGAGAGCCCGGCAGGCCTCGGCATCGGTCACGTCGATGCTCCCGGCGCGAGCCGTGCCGCCCTTGCCGTTGATGGTGGCGGCGGTCTCGGCCGCGCCTTCGCCGTTGATGTCGGCGCACCACACCGCCGCGCCCTCGGCGGCGAGCCGCTCGGCCG
>Ga0209048_10004631_pt1 | contig 13137 bp, 13 predicted proteins | sample FrelakmetCRP12CR_FD_187146 | JGI IMG/M metagenome (GOLD analysis project Ga0209048, IMG submission 187146) | Freshwater lake sediment microbial communities from the University of Notre Dame, USA, for methane emissions studies - CRP12 CR (SPAdes)... | ecosystem: Environmental > Aquatic >... | reverse complement strand
CGCGCGTACTGACGGCTGGTGAGAAGAGCCCGGTGACGCGAGAGTGTCACGCCGGGATCCGTGGGAGCCGGGAGCTGCGATGCTCCCGGCGACCCGACTCGGAGAGCACCGTCTTACGTGCGGTCGGCGTCAGCGCCGCGTTGGTCTGGATGAAGGTCGCCTCGCTGCACGCGCCGCGGGGTAACAACGGTACGCGCAGCTTTGGGTTGGCGAGGTAGGCTGGGGTGCAGGCGTCAATCTGAGCGGAGCAGTCGTCGCCGACTACGGGGGGCAGGGGCTCGGGATCAGGCCGTTCACCATTAGCGCAGCTATCCGCTGAGTAAGGAAAGCGAAGCCGCGTGCCGCGGCAGTCGCGCTGTTCGTCGCGGCCGGAGCGCTGGTCGCCGTCGTCGGCTGGGCGCAGCCGCTTCCGCGGGATCGGCCAGCGGGGCTGCTGCTGCGCCTCGCGGAGGTCGCGCTCGCCATGGTGCTGTTCGCAGACGCCTCACGCATGGGCTTCGTGCGATTCCGTCGGGACGCCGCGCTCGCCATGCGGCTCATCGGGCCGGGGATGTTGGCGGCAGTCGGGCTCGGGACGGTGCTCGCGGCATGGCTGTTCGGGGCGCTCGATTGGTGGGAGTGCGCCGCGCTCGCGGTGATGCTGGCCCCGACGGATGTCTCGCTCTGCGCCCCCGCTGTGCAGGATCGCCGGGTCCCGGCGCGGGTTGGGTTCGCCCTTACGGTCGAGTCGGGCGTCAACGACGGCCCGGCGGTGCCGTTGCTGCTGCTCTGCGTGGCGGGAGCGACCGTGGCCGAGGGGATCCGGCCCGGTTCGTTCTGGGCCACGACGGCGCTCGAGAAGATCGGCATCGGCGTCGTCGCCGGGGTCCTCGTAGGGTTGATCGCCGGCGAGCTCGTCGGCCGGGCCCGCCAGGCCGGCTGGTCAAACCCGGCGTCTGAAGGACTCGCGCTGGCGGGCGTCGCCGTGGCGGTATTCGTGTTCACCCAGCAGCTCGGCGGCAGCGGCCTGATTGCGGCGTTCGTCGCCGGGGTGGCCGCCACCGCGCGCCCTCGAGCGACCGGCGAGGCGGCCCTTGGCTTCGCCGAGACTGAGGGCGCGGTGGTGGCGACGTTCGTGTACTTCGCGCTCGGGCTCGTCGGTGTCGAGTTGCTCGACCGGCTCACGTGGCGCGAGTGCGCCTACGCCGTGCTGAGCCTGGCGCTGGTGCGTCCGCTGTCGGTCACGCTGGCCCTGATGGGGACTAAGCTACGCCTCCCCACGATCGCCTTCATGAGCTGGTTCGGGCCGCGGGGTCTGGCGTCGGTGGTGCTGGCACTGATCGTCCTAGCGGGCGAGCCGCGACTGCATGGGATCGACGCGATCGCGCTGACGGCGCTCGTCACCGTCCTTCTCAGCATGGTTGCATGGGATCACCGCCGGGCCGCTCACCCGCCGCTACGGCGCCTGGGCGACGGCGCTTCCCCCCGACGCGCGCGAGCTGGACCAGGCCTCCCAGCGCGGCCTCACCGACCCGACGGCGCCTACGCCCGGACGCTGAGGTCACGCGCCGCTGGTCTCGCCGTTGACGTGGCTAGTATCCGGCTCGCCATCATGGCTGTCCAGCCAGACCTGCCAAGCGCCGGAGTGTCGCCGGCGCGACCGCGCTCCCCCCAGACGCCGGTGGCGCGCACGCATGGCATCGATCGAAGCGGCGGCGCTCGCCGGGATCGTCTGCGCAATCGGCTGGTCGGTCAGCCTACGCGGGTTGCTCGCCGGGCCAGCGACATGCCCATCTCGGCATCACCAGCGTTTATTCAGGGCATCGACAGCGCTGAAATCGTCCACACCGTCCACGGACGACCCTCGGGTTGCTTGACAATCCGTCGATGTACTGCCATTGTGAGTACATGTCAACGGCCAAGCAAGAACGCCTCCAGATCCGGGTCGGTCCGGCGGACAAGGCGCTGCTGGAGCGCGCGGCGGCGGCAGCACATCTGAATCTCTCTGCGTTCGTTGTCCAGGCGGCGGCATCAAAGGCGGAGGAAATCCTCGCGGAGCGGTCGAGCATTCGCTTGACCCGTGAGGCCGCAGTCGCGTTCACCGAGGCGCTCGAGCGACCGGCCGAAGTCAACGACCGGCTCGCCACAGCGATGCGACGCAAGCGCAAGTTCAGCTGGCTTGATTGAGCTCCGCCGGCCGGCGCTGCTCGACCCGCGCCGACACCACCGCGAGCGGTTCGACAGCGGCGAAGCGGCCCTCGACGAGTGGCTGCGCCGCTACGCCGGCCAGAACCGACGTCGTGACACCGCCGCCACGTGGGTCATCGCCGACGCCGACGACCTCGTCGTGGCATACGCAAGCATGGCGATGACCGGCATCGATCGGTCGGCTGCCCCTGAAATCGTCGCCAAGGGCGCCCCCGATCCGGTTCCGGCACTCCTGCTCGGCCGGCTGGCTGTCGACCGCCGCTCCGCCAACCTCGGCATCGGGACCGCCCTCGCAGCGCACGTCCTCGCCACAGCCGTTGAGCTCAACGAGAAGGCGGCGTGCCGCGCCGTCGTCGTCACCGCGCTGAACGCAAATGCCCGGGCGTGGTGGGAGCGACTCGGCTTTCATCCCTTCGAACCGGACGATCCCGATCGGCTGGACCTCTATCTGCTCACTTCCGAGATTGAGGCGACGCTCAAGCGAGCGCGATAGCACTGCTCCACGAATCGAGCGATCGGGGCGCGGCGAGAACGCGTCACCTGATGTCCGCGCAATCCAGGAAGGTCGGCGTGGACGAGCGACGTGCATCGAGCGGCGGCAAAGCAGGGCCGGTGACGGTGGTGGATCGGGCCTTGGTGGATGTGGCTCGAGGCTGTGTCGTCGGACCGGACCTCGTCGTGCGGATTGACGCTGAGTTGACCGTCTACCGGCGGATCGGCATGCGGTCGAGTTGCTCGGAGTGTTCGACGACCCGGCCGCTGCGCTCGCAGCGATCGATTACGGACGCGACGGTGAGGAGGCGTTGAGCAGAGGCGCGAAGCGCGTCTACGCCGGGACGCGCCAGCCGTTCTCGCACCCGGACGAGCGCGTCGCGCCGGTGCTACTGGACGTGACCGACGAGACCCGGATTCAGCGGGCCGTGGGGCAGGTCGAGTCACCCGACGTGCTGATCAACAACGCCGGCGTGGCGATCTACGACGACTTGAGCGATCGCGCGGTGCTCGAGCAGCACCTTGCGGTCAACCTGTTCGGCCCGTGGAGCCTGACGCAGGCGTTCCTGCCGCTGTTGACGCGTGCAAACGGAGCGGTCGTCAACGTCCTGTCGACCGCGGCTGCTGCCGCCCTGCCGATCATCCCGTCGTACTCGATCTCGAAGGCGGCGTCGTGGTCGCTGTCTCAGTCGCTCCGGACGCTCTTGGCGCCGCGCGGCGTCAGCGTCCACGCAGTGCTGGGCGACCCGATGAACACCGAGATGTCGCGCGGGGTCCCGGTCCCGAAGGCATCCACGGAGTCCGTCGCGCAGCGATCTTCGACGTGGTGCAAGCCGGCGAGGACGACATCTTCCCGGATCCGATGTCAGCGACCCTGGCGGAGAGCTGGCGCACCGGGGCGTTCAAGGAGATAGAGCGCCAGAACGCGGCGCTGGTGGCGGCCGAGCCGATCGCGGCGGCGATAACGGGACGGAACGATGGAGACGACGACGACTACCCACAAGATCGCCTCGCGTGAAGATGTGGCTTGCGGCGCGCGCCGCGCTGCTGGAGCGCGAGAAGGAACACACCCGGATGGGCGACGAAATGGCGCAGCAGCGCCGGGAGCTCCCCTGGGTACCGGTCGAGAGGCAGTACACGCTCCAGACGGCGGACGGCCCGAAGACGCTCGCGGAGCTGTTCGACGGCCGCTCCCAGCTGCTGATCTACCACTTCATGTTCGGCCCGAGCGACGAGGCCGGCTGCCCGGTGAACTCGTCGATTGCCGACTCGTTCGACAGTCTGATCCCGCACCTGAAGGCTCGGGCCGTGACGTTGATCGCCGTCTCCGGGGCGCCAATCGAGAAGCTGCTGGCTTATCGCGAGCGGATGGGGTGGAGCTTCAACTGGGCGTCGAGCTACGAGCGCGATTTCAACGCCGCCCTCGGTTTCTCGAGCAGCCTCGAGCTGACGCGGGAGGCGATCGAGCCGATTCTCGACCAGCTGCCTCCGGTCGCGTTCCGTAACCCTTGGTGAGACCACACCGGAACCCCTGATTGATTAGGGCGCGAAGCCTGGAGAGGGTCTTGCCCCGCCAGTCGCCCAGTTCTTTGATCCTTGCGTCGATCAGCTGAGATGGAGACTCGACCGTCTGCGCGGAGCTCTTCTTCATGTTGTCGACGTTACCGCGCCGCGCTGTCGCTTCGGGCTGACAGGGAAAGTTCGGTGGCAGCCCAACGGCTGGCGCCTTTCGATCCGCCCGCGAGCGCCCACGGCGCGGGCAAAGCAGCTATACCCGGCAATCCCGACCCGTCGGTCTCGCCTGCCCGAACACGGTCGCCGGTCGCGGGTCGGTATGCACGCGCTGACGTGAAACGGGACAGTCGTGGTTTCCGCGCGGAGACAAGGAAGCCGCCGGCCGGGGAGATGAGGGGGTGGTGGATCGACTGACCGAGCTGCGTGTCGACGTCGAAGGTGACGCTTGGCGGGAGAAAGGAGATTCAGATCTGGCTGGCTTCGTGCTTGCTGGGCCTGGTCCTCGACGGCGAGCGGCAAGTTCCCAGGCGGCCTCCGAGAGCGTGCCGAATGCACGGGCGATCGCTGTGACGCTGACGCCTGTACGGGCACGGGAGAGGCTTTCGATCGCTTCGTCGAACCGCTCCCAGACGTGCGGGGGCGATTCGACGAGCGCCACGGCGCGGGTCGGAGCTCCCGTGAGGGCAGCCACGCCGGCCCGGGTCGCCACCCGAAGCCCTGGTCGTCGGCGTAGCGGTAGGCGGCCTGCTCCCGGGCGGCGGCTTCGGCGAGCGCTCGCAGGCGCCGCGCGAAGCCGGCATCGGTGGGCGGCTGGGTGTGATCGCGGACTGCGTCCTGTCAGCGCCCCTCGGAGAGTTCGAGCTGCTCCCTGGCGCGCTCAACGCTCACTGGGAGCCACGAGGTGACGCAGGAACGCCGGGTCCTCGGACGGCGCGCCGGGCACCGTCTTCTACGCCGGCCTGCGGCGCGGCGAGCTGCGGGCGCTCACCGGGGACGGCCTCGATCTCGCGGCCGGCCTGATCAACGTCGAGCGCTCGTGGGATCAGAAGCAAGGCCTGGTCGAGCCGAAGTCTGCGGCCGGCTTCCGCCGCGCGCCGATCGCCGCGGTACTCCGCGATTACCTCGTCCAGCATCGGGTCATGCCGCCACACGTTCGCCACGCTGATGATCGCGGCCGGCGTCAGCGCGAAGGCCCTCCAGACGTTCATGGGCCACTCATCGATCACGGTCACCCTCGACCGCTACGGGCACCCGGTTCCCGGGCTACGAGCAGGCGGCTGCCGACCTGCTCGATGCCTACCTCGCCGGCGCGTCCGAGCGCGGTCGAGCGGCGCAGATCGGGCCCTGCGGGAAGAGCGCGGGAAAGCGGCCCCGGCAAAAAGCGGTCTGAGCGGCCTTGAGCGGTCCTCGGCGGCTCCTTGCCGCCACCGCGGGACGGCCAGAGGCCCCTGGAAAACAGCGGACTTCGACGGAGAGGGGGGGATTCGGACCCCCGATGGACCGAAAGACCCATACCGGTTGTCGAGACCGGCGCATGAGTGCAGAATCGCCCGTGAAATATGGGGATCTGAGTTGGGGGGAACGAAAAAGGGAACGGAGTGCCATCAGCTGGTGCACCTCTGCTGTGCGCTCGCACGCGGAGAGGACGACTTCCAACGGTGGGCGGAGCTGGGGACCGATTCGCAGATGGCCAGCTTGACGAGCGTGAACGTTGTCTCGGGTCCGACGATCGACCGTGTCGTTGGAGATCACGGACCGTGGACGCGTGCTGCGGCTTCGACGTGTCGCAGCCATGCCTGGCCGGCGCCGTGTGTGCGGTACAGCTCGGCAGCCGCCTTCAGCTTCTCGCCAGCTCGGGCCCGGTCGCCCGCTCGCGCGAGCGCGAGGACCCACTGGTGTAGGCCGTCGGCCTGGTCGGTGAGCAGCTGGTATTGGCGTAGTGTCGTGATCGCCGACGCGAATCGGCGGACGGCGTCGTCGGGGCACTGTTCGAAGCTGAGCACCACTGCTTCTGCGACTTCGGCGATCCCGCGCCGCCCGCGCCAGTCCTGCCCGGCGTCGATGATCTGGGTACAGCGGTCGATGTGCGTGCGCGCGGCGGCCACGCGTCCGGTCTCGGCAAGTGCCCGGGCGAGGTCCGGTAGGACCCACATTTCGAAGTAGCGCGCGCCGCCGTCCTGGACGATCAGACGGGCTTGCTCGAGCTCGTCGGCTGACCGGGCGGGTTCGTCGCGTAGCTGCTGCACGCGGGCGGCGAGGTGGTGCGAGGCCCACTCGTCCCAGCGGTTCCCGGTCCGGCGGCTGGTCTCGAGCAGGCGGCTCGCCAACTCCTCGACCCGCTCCCAGTTGCCGTCCCACAGGTCGACGAGTGGATGCAGTGAGTGGCTGATCCAGGCGGGGCGCGCATCGGAGAGCAAGCGGCGGGCGCTTGCGAGCTCGCCGCGCGACACGTGGCAGCGGCCGATACCGTCGGCGTTCTCCTGCCGGAAGGAGGTCTTGCCAGCGTATGGGAGGTCGGCTTGCCGCTCGAACCAAACCTGGGCTGCGTTCGGGTCACCGAGCCCCCACGTCATCTGTCCGCGGATCGTGGTCGCCATCCAGGCGAGGAACGGCCACCGTTCCCCGTCAGCTGCCGCGAATGCTCGCTCGATCGCTTCGAAGCCCTCGCTCAACTCGCCACCGACGATCTTGTGCCAGCCGTATGCCTCGGCGGCGCCGGTCCATAGCGCCTTGTCGCCGATCTGCTCGGCGATCTCCATCGCGCGACGCGCCGCCTCGATTCCGGGCCCGATTTGGAGCGCGTAGGTCAGGGCAGTGGCCACGCCGGTCTCTAGATGTCCGCGCGCCTTACGTACGGGCCCGCGATCGAGCACCTCGCGGGCGGCCGCGAAGTCGCGGAACGCCTGCCCGATGTCGAGATGCTCGGCGTAGATCGAGTCGATCAGGGACCGTGCCATGCCGAGGCGAGAGTGCACGTGCGCGGTGCGCTCATCGTCGCCGAGCTCCGCCCAGATCGTCAATGCGCGTTCGAGGTAGTCGATCTGGCGCTCGAGGTCGCCGACGACTGCCGACAGGTCCGCAAGCGCCATCAGCAACCGCGCGCGATCGGAAGGATCGGCGCCGGCGTGCCGCATCAGCTCCTCCGCACCATCCCAATGCGCCGCGGCTTTCTCCCAGGCGAAGAGACGGCGAGCGCGCTCGCCCGCCAGCAGCGAGTACTCGATCGCCTTGGCGGCGTCGACCACCGGGCCCGCAAGCCGGTAGTGCACGGCGAGCGCGGCGATACCCTCGTCCGAGGCGAACATCGCGCTGGCCTCGATCGCGCCGGCAGCGCGGGCATGCATCCGCTGACGACGCGGCGCGCTGAGCGCTACGTAGAGCGTCTCACGCACAAGCGCATGCGTGAACGCGTGGTCAGTTCCGGAGCCGGTCTCGATGATCAGGTGCGCGGCGAGCGCCTCCTCAAGCGCCGCGATGAGCGACTCGTCGTCGAGCTCGGTCGTGACCCGCAGCAGCTCGAATCCGAACTCGCGTCCCAGAACGGAGGCCGTCGAGAGCACCGTCCGACAGCGGTCCGACAGCCTCGCGAAGCGCCGCAGGATCACCTCCCGGACACCCTCCGGGACACCGATCTCCGCGGGTCTCAGCGGGGACGTCCAACGGTCCCCGCCAGAAGCCACCACTCCGGACTCGATCAGGTGGCGGACGACTTCCTCGACGAAGAACGGGTTGCCCTCGGTCTCGGCGTGGACGGTCTCCACCAGCCCCGCCGGGAGCGCGTGACCGGCGTGTTCCGCGATCAGCGCTCCGACGTCCGGTCGGTCGAGGCCTTCGAGCGCGACGCGCGTGAACAGCCGGTCGCGACGCAGGTCGGCCAGCAGCTCGGCCAGCGGATGATCGAGCGCACGATCGAGGTCGCGGTAGCAGCCGACGATCAGCAGCGACGCGTCGTGCGGCGCGCGCACCACATGGCGAAGCAGCTGTAGCGTGGGGCGGTCGGCCCAGTGCAGATCGTCGAGCACGAGCAGCACCGGCGCCTGGTCACACGCGATGCCGAGGAGCGCGGCGACGGCCTCGAACATCAGGTAACGGCGGGTGTCGGGATCCTCCGAGATCCGCTCGCCTTCGCCTCCGATCGCCGGCGAGAGCTCCGGGATCAGCCGTGCGAGCTCCGCAGCCCCGGGGCCAAGTTCGCCATTGAACGAGCCACAGCGCACGTAGTGCCGAAGCGCGTCGACGAACGGCTGGTAGGACACGCGCGCGTCCTCGTCGCATCCCGCGTACAGCACTGTGCCGCTGTCGTGCGCGTGGCGCGCAAGCTCGCTCGCAAGACGCGTCTTCCCGATGCCCGGCCCGCCGCACAGCAGCAGCATGCCGCGCCGCCCCGCGCGAGCGGCGGCCCAGGCCTCCCGTAGGCGCTCGAGTTCCGGCTCGCGCCCCACGAGCGGTCGCTGCTCGCGCGGAGCGAGCAGCGCCGGCAGCGGTACACGCCGCGATGCATGCAGCGGTGGTGGCTCGCCAGCGAGCTAGGCGCTTGTGGAGCGCTCGCGCGCTGCCGCTGGGGGTCGTGCCCAGCTCGTCGCGCAGCAGAACCCGCAGGTGCTCGTAGGCGGCGAGCGCCCCCGCGACCTCGCCACGGGCGCCCAGCGCCTCCATCAGCAGCCGGTGGCCCGCCTCGCGCAGCGGCGCCGCCAGTATCACCTCGCGCGCGGCGCGCTCAGCCGCCGCGAGGTGCGCGCCGCCGAGCGCGCCGCCTGAGCGCGCGAGCGCCTCGAGCGCCCGCAGCCGCAGCTCCTCGATTTCACCGCGACGCTCCTCGACCCACGCGACGTCGCGGCCAACAAGGAATCCGCGTCCGGCGATCTGGGCAGCCGCTCCCGCCGCGTCCCAACCAGCTGCGAAGTCGCCATCCGCGATCGCCGCCTCGGCTGCATCAGCTTTCGCGTACGCCCGCTCGACGTCGACCTCGGCGTCGGCAGGGAGCACAAGCGTGAGCTCGCGGCGGCCCGACAGACGCTCCTTCCCGATCGCGTTCCGGAGCTTCGACAGCAGCGCGCTCAGCGCCTCCTCCGGATCGGCCGGCGGGGTCCCCGGCCAGAGCACGCCTATCAGCTCGTCGCGAGTGACCGGGCGATCGCGGTTGAGCACGAGCAGCGCGAACACGAGCGGGCCTTGGCGCCCGGGCAGCCGCCGCTCGACGCGCACGCCGCCGAGCTCGACCTCCAACCGTCCACAGAGCCAGACGCGCGCACGCACGATCGCAACGTAGAGCCCGGGTCAACGCCTGACAAGGTTCGCGCAGGGTTTCGCCAACCCGGGCCGCGCACACTGGTGCCATGACTGAGCGCGTAATGGTGCCGAGCCGCTTCAACGGGCCACTCGACAGCGGCCACGGCGGCTACTCCGCCGGCCTGTTCGCGAGCCTCATCGGCGGCACGGCAGACGTGAGCCTGCGCCGGCCGGTGCCGCTCGACACGCCACGCGACGTCATCCGACACGACGACAGCTGGATGAGTGTGATCGACGGCGACGCGCTTGTCGCCGAGGCTCGCGCAAAGGACGTCCTCAACGTCGAGCTCCCGGCGCCGGTAACCGTCGCAGAGGCCCGCGAGGCGAGCGCCCGCTACCGGGGGGACTCGGAGGGCATCTTCAGTCGCTGTTTCGTCTGCGGACGAGCGCGAGAGGACGCATTCGGCGTGTTCGCAGGCGAAGTCGACGGCCGCGGGATCGTCGCCTCGCCATGGACGCCGCCTCCCTGGACCGCGGACGCGGCGGGGCAGGTGCGCACGGAGTTCGTCTGGGCCGCGCTCGATTGCCCCACCTACTTCGCGCTCTACACGAACGGGGAACTCCCGCTCAGCGTGCTCGTCCGCCTCACGGTGCGAACCCTGCGCCCAGTCGTTGCCGGCGAGGAGCAGATCGTCATCGCCTGGCCGATCGAACTCGACGGCCGCAAGCACCACGCCGGCGCCGCCGTGCTCTCGCATGACGGAACGCCGCTGGCCGTCGGCCGCGCGCTGCTCATCGCACCGCGACCAGATGTGAGCCACTCAACCCAACCACAAGGAGGAGTGCAATGCCACTCATCAACGTCAAGCTGATCGAGGATGTCTTCACGCCCGAGCAGAAGGGCCAGATCGTCGAGCGCCTGACCGACGCGATGGTCTCGATCGAGGGCGAGAACATGCGGGGCGTCACCTGGGTCGTCGTCGAGGAAGTCAAGAGCGGCGATTGGGGGATCGGCGGCAAGCCGCTGCGCACCGAGGACGTCAAGGCCCTGGCTGCCGGCACACCGGCGTAGCCCGGGCTCGACAGCGACGACACCCACCAGGAGGCAATCCCATGTGTCCGGGCCACGTGCCCCCTACCCAGTGGGCCAGCGTCAAGGCGCGTGATCGCCGCCGCTCGCGCCACGCCGTCCGCGCCGTGATCGTCACCGCCCTGGGGTCAGCCAGGAGTTGAGCCGGGGACGGCACAACCGGCCGGCCCGACGTTCGGCGAGCAGGCGCGACAGGCATTCCGGAACCTTGACGCGGTGCTGCGCGCGGGCGGCAGCCGTCGCGAGCTCGTCGTCAACACCACAGTCCTCGTTGCCGACGCGAGCGATTTCGCCGAGTTCAACGACTTCTACGCGCAGTTCTTTCCGACCGAGCCGCCAGCGCGCATGACGATGCAAGTTCCACTCCCGCGCGGCTTGATGATCTCGATCGGGTGCACTGCACTCGTGGAAACCTGACCGCAGGACCCACCAGCTGGCGGCTCCAGGTGAGTACTCCGAGTCACGCAGCGGTGTTCACGGTACTCGCACGAGTGATTGACGGGAAATCCTATCCCTTCGGCCGTGTCTCGCGGTCCCCGACACCGACTACCCACGTCGCCTCGCCGAGTTCCGCGTCCCCGGCAAAAGCAGAAGCTCCGCGTGTCGCGGCCGGGCACCTCCTCGTCGCCCAGAAGCGCGTCCGGTCGCCGTCGCCGCGTTGCGCAAATCCCAGCGTGGCGGCGGTCCCGCGATTTGCAGGATCGGTGGGAGCTGCAAGCGGACCACCCGTGCTTGCAACCCCGCTGCGAGCAAGCACGGGGCGGCTTGAAAGCAGGAGAGATCGACGAGCTCGTCGGAGCTTGTGCTTGGGAACGATTCCGGCGCTCTGCGCGCCGGGAGGGGCGGCGACGGCCGACACGCTCCAGTTCGCTCCGCGGGAGTAGTAATGCCGAGGCTACCGCGGCTTCTGCAATCCCTGCCGTTGCGGGCGTCTCTGGCCGCGGCGAGTCGCGGACTGCTGGACGCTTTCGCGGAGAGCGGCAGCGCCGGCGCCACCCGCGCCGCCCGAGGGACTAGGGTTTCAACTTGCTGCTCGTGGACGTCGGCGGATCGATCGCCTATGTCGCCGGGCATGGCCCCGCGGACGGGTTCACGCCCTGATGATATGACGCGTTGGCGAGGATCTACGAGTGAGTGAGGATGGCCGGTCGGCGGCGTGGCTGGTCGGGCTTGCGATGCTCGCCTCGTTCGAGGCGACGGGGCATGCCGGCTGATCATTTACAGGGTGCTCCCCGTTGCGGTGTCCTCAGGGACTGTCGAGACTTGCGGTATGTCGCTCGTCGCGGACATCGCACCGCTGAAGGAGATCCAGAAGTTCGTCTGGAGTCAGGGCGATTACGAGCGGGTCGCTTGCGAGTCGGCAGGGGCGGCCGACGAGCTGGCGGCTGCCTGCGGGATCGGGGCAGGGGACGATGTTCTCGACGTCGGGGCCGGGACGGGCAACGCGGCGATTGCCGCGGCTCGGCGCGGCGCGCGGGTGCTTGCGACGGACATCACCCCGAGGATGGTTGAGCTCGGGCGGGCCCGCACCGGCGCCGGAGCGCGGCCAGTCGAGTGGTTGGAAGCGGACGTCGAGGCGCTGCCGGTTCGACTCCTCGTCGTTCGATTGCGTGCTGTCGTGCTTTGCGGCGATCTTCGCGCCCCGGCCCGAGGTCGCGGCAAAGGAGATGTTTCGCGTGGCGAGGCCGGATGGGGTCGTGGGACTTGCGAACTGGACGCCGGGGAGCTTTCGTCAAGACGTGGTCCGCGCGGCTGCGGCGCCGGCGCGGTGGCGAGCGAGCAACCAGCCCACGGCCACCCCGATCACGGCGCAGCCCAAGATCACGACCATCAGCGGCAAGTGGACGCTCGTCACAATCGCGTGGACTCTGACCGTCTGGCTGTTCAGCGCACCGAGAGCACCAACAGCCCTCCAATCACCGCAGCACCAATGACGCGGGCGACCGCCTGGCGGTCCTGCCCCGCAGATGTCACATCCCGGTCGTCGTCATCGCTGGTCAAGCCTGTCATCACTCGGGGTGCGCGTCGTCGATAGGAGGTAGCTTCATCGATAAGTCTACCGAGACTGAAGTGGCTCCTCGCCCAGACTCGCACCTCAACCATGTCCAGTAGCTCTCGAAATGGCTGCGGGTCAACGCGATTCAGGGGATCAGTAGCTTCGCCAGCGCGGTCGGGCAGATCTGATCGCCAACGACTATCGACCGCCAGCCGAGCGCGAGGCCGGGCCTCGATCGCCAAGTCGATCTCACACGACTCGCGCGGGCGCCTCTGACACTCTAATCACCATCGGAGCGTGCCGCCCGCGCTGACGCGCGCTGGATCTCGGCACGAGCCAGCGCTCTCGTGACTGGGCTTCGCGCGTGTCGCTGCAAGCCTCACAATGTGGCGATCCGCGCCTCGCCGTGGGCACGCATGTACGGACTGCACCCGCTCGTTTGAAGACCGAGCCAGCGGTGCACACCAACGAGACGGGAGCGGTCGGAGCTGATGCCGAACGCTTGGCGCACGGTCGGTTGGACCTCCAACGGGTAACAAGCGAGGAGTCCACCAAAGCGCGACCTGCTGGCCGGTCTCACACGCCTGCGGGCTCGACGAACGCCCGGGTCCCGCGAGTGGACGACGCG
>Ga0209048_10004630_pt1 | contig 13140 bp, 9 predicted proteins | sample FrelakmetCRP12CR_FD_187146 | JGI IMG/M metagenome (GOLD analysis project Ga0209048, IMG submission 187146) | Freshwater lake sediment microbial communities from the University of Notre Dame, USA, for methane emissions studies - CRP12 CR (SPAdes)... | ecosystem: Environmental > Aquatic >... | reverse complement strand
GGCAAACCTTCACCGGTCGTTACAATGGCCTGGAGGGGATCAGTCTATTCTTAAAGCCTGGCGATGGCGAGTCGAAAGATAGCTCAGGCGATTCTAAATCCGGAAACCTTGTGCTCAGCCTGCGCGCCAGCCCCCAGGCGACCGCTGACCTGGAAAGCGTCCGTTTGCCCTTGAAAGACGTAACCAGTCCTGGCTTTTATCGCCTGAATTTTCCCCCCATCCAAAAATCGAATAACCAGGACTTTTATTTCGAGGCGACCATTGAAGGCGGCGGCAGCCTGGAGGTCGCCACCGGTCCTGGAAACAGTTACCTGGATGGAGGGTTATACCTGAATGGCGAGCCATTGGACGCCCAGGTCAGCTTCCGCCTGGCTTATGACCTCTCCAAGGTAATAACCGGCTTGATCGTAGAGGGGTTGACCTGGCTGGCATGGCTGGTTGCGGCGGTTTGGCTGTTCCTATTACCCGGCTGGGGGTTAGCAGCGCTTGTGTGGGGAGGCTGGCGGCGGCGGCACTGGCCCGAAAAACTTGGCCTGGCGGGGGGGTTGAGCATTTCACTTTATCCAATCCTGTTCTTGTGGGCATCGGTAGGAGGCCTGCACCTGGGGGCTGCGGTCGCCTGGCTGCCCCCTTTGTTTGGAGGGATCGCCTTGCTGTGGGCGACTTTGCGAAACAGAAAATTGGAAAATAGAGATCGGAGGACGAGGGCAGGTCGCCGAATCCCCTTCACCGTTCGCCTTACACCCGCTTTCTGGCCCTCATTGGTCTATATCATCTTCCTGGGATTGATCATTTTCACCCGGTTCTGGACTGTTCGCACGTTGGATTTCCCTATGTGGGGCGATTCATACCAGCATACCCTGATCGCCCAATTGCTGGTAGACCGTGGCGGGCTGTTCACCAGTTGGGCGCCGTACGCCGATTTGCAATCCTTCACCTACCATTTCGGTTTTCACAGTCTGGTAGCCGCCTACCACTGGCTGACAGGGTTTACCCTATCCCAGGCCACATTGTGGACAGGACAAATCCTGAACATCATGGCAGTTGCCTGCTTATACCCTCTGGCAGTGCGGATTGGGCGCAACCCATGGGCAGGTGTACTGGCGGTCCTGGTTGCTGGCTTACTGTCGCCTATGCCGATGTTTTATGTCAACTGGGGACGCTACACCCAGCTTGCCGGACAGGTGATCCTGCCCATTTTTATGTACCTGGTGTGGGAGTTGCTTAGCCCGCAAGGCGTTACGGTGGGCGCCTCTCTCCAATCTCCACAATTCAAGCCCCTTATCCCTGGGCTCATACTATCCTCCATTACCCTGGCCGGCCTGGGGCTGACTCACTACCGCATCTTGATCTTCGCGGTGATCTTCATTATTACAGTCACTGCCTTATACCTGCGCCGGGAGCGATGGCGCTTGCAATTGGTCTCGCTGTTTTGCAGTGGGCTGCTGGCCGGGCTGTTGATACTACCCTGGTATGTCCACATCTACGGGGATAAAATCATGCAGCTCCTGGTCCACAACATCACCACCCCAGCCAGCCAGGTGAGCGAAGTCACACAGCAGCTCAATGCGATCGGCGACTTATCCACTTATTTACCTGTGTTGGTGTGGGCAGCCCTCCTGCTGTCGGTCGGCTGGGCGATTTGGAAGCGCGAAAAAGCCGCCCTTTTGATCGTCTTATGGTGGCTGTTGGTTATGCTGGCCGCGAACCCGCGGTGGCTGGGGCTGCCCGGAACAGGCGCGATTGGAAGCTTTACAGTGCTGATCGCTGCCTATATCCCGGCTGCGTTGCTGATCGGAGCGGCTGGGGGTTGGCTGATTACGAACGTAGCCGAAAGTGTATCGAGCAAGGCGAAGGCAACCACGATCCCGACACCCGCGACCAGAGCCCTCCCTGCCCTGACGATTTCCCTGGTCGCAGCGGCTGCGATCATAATCGGGTTGGCGGGGACAGTCCAACGCCTGCGAGACGTGCACATCGCCCAGGATGCCCTGGCCGTCCGCCCCGACATGCGCGCGGCGACCTGGATCCAGGCCAACACCCCTCCGGATGCACATTTTCTGGTAAACTCTTTCTTTGCCTTTGGAGACAGCCTTATTGTCGGCTCGGATGGAGGTATCTGGCTGCCGCTCCTGGCAGGTCGCTCAACCACGTTGCCGCCCATCAATTACAGTCTGGAAAATGAGCCGCGACCCGACTATGTGGCCTGGACCAACGCATTGACCGCCGCAATACAGGCTAAGGGTATGAGCGATCCGGATGTGATCGCTATGCTAAAAGAGCGCGGCATCAACTATGTTTATTCCGGCCAGCAACAAGGCCGCGTTAACTCTCCTCGCCCACTGATCGACCCGGCAAAAATGCTTGCCGACCCACACTATACCTTACTCTACCACCAGGACCAGGTTTATGTTTTTAGAGTTAATCCATAGGATATGCCTCCTTTGCTAACCCCATTCGTTAACGGCCAACGCATGAAAGCAATCGGCCTGGTTGTGGAGCTCTATAGGCGCTTCCTGTTGGGTGGCAACCAGTTATTTATCTGCAAAGCAAAGGCAGTCAAGAGTTGAGGATTTGTTACTTCGGCACCTACCGCGCCACCTATCCACGCAACAGGCTGAACATCGAGCGGCTGCGCCTGCACGGAGTGGACGTGGTAGAATGCCATTCCACTTTATGGAAAGGTGTTGAAGATCGCGAGCAGGTGGCAGGCGGCGGGTGGCTGAGGCTCGGCTTCTGGCTGCGCGCGGTTTCAGCGTACCTGCGCTTATTCTGGCGCTATTTACACGTTGGCCGCTACGATGTGCTTATAGTAGGTTATCCAGGTCAGCCTGACATCCCCCTCGCGTGGCTGTTGGCCCGGCTGCGCGGCAAGCCTCTGGTGTACGACGTGATGATGTCGATTTACCTGATCGCCGAGGAGCGCGGCCTGGAACAGCGTAGCCCGTTTTCGATGAGGTTAATCCGGTCAATGGAGCGTTTGGCATGCCGCTTACCAGACCTGCTAATCATTGACACTCCAGAGTACGCCAGATGGTATCAGGAAAACTACGGCATTCGGTCTGAGAAGATCCGCCTGCTGCCGCTTGGCGCCGACGACCGCCTCTTCAAGCCATTTGACTGTCCCGAAAAGGATGACAGCATTTTTCTTTGCCTGTACTATGGCACATTCATCCGCAACCACGCCCCAGGTGTTATCGTCGACGCCGCCCGTCTGCTAGCTGGCGACCCGACAATCCGGTTTGAGATGATCGGGCAAGGGCCTGAGCGCGAAAAAACCGTGGCGCTGGCAAACAGCTACGGGCTGGCCAACTTGACCTTCACCGAATGGATGGAAGTGGACGAATTGGTGCAACGCGTCGCCTGCGCCGACGTGATCCTGGGCACCTTCGGAATTACCCCGCAAGCGCTGATGACAATGCAGCACAAAATCCACGAAGCGCTGGCCATGGCAAAACCGATCATTAACGGCGAATCGCCGGTAATGCGCAGCACCCTCCAACATGGCGAGACCATATACCTGTGCGAGCGCCAGAACCCGCGTGCCCTGGCTGACGCCATCCTGGCTTTGCGGGACGACCCGCGGCTCCGTTCCCAGCTTTCCAAGCAGGGATATACCTTCTACCAGGAGAACTTGACCCTGGAACAAACCGGAGAAAAGTTAACAGGATTCTTAGAGGAAATTGTCGCTCAAAAGAAGTGAATCGTTATTACTCCAGATAACCCAAATTCTTTAATTGCTGGATCAATTCCTGCTCTTGTTCGGGAGTGAGTTCATTTTCTACCGGTGGAAGATCCAGCGCGTCTGCATTACTTTGTACAAATTTGACCTCTTTTTGCTCCAATAATAAATCCCCCAATACCTTACCATCCATGTCCTCCGGCACTGGAAATCCCATTAAATGCAATATCGTAGGCGCCAAATCGGGCAGGCTGGCTTGATTTCCAATATAGCCAGCGGATCGAACCGCCGGACCGGCCATTGCCAATACTCCTTCCATTCGATGACACCCCGACTGATAATGGTGTGGGGGAACCAATACTTCTCCCGGTTTGCTTCCAATCTCATAACCCATAATTGTGATATAAGATAATGCCCGCATAATTACAAATAAGTCTGGAGCGTCTTCAAAAGCTGGGCCATGAAAGACCTGGCTGCGGTGGACTACTTGATCAACAACCGGTTTCCCATCTTCCGGATCGATTAATGTCAATAAGGCGTTGCTGATCTCCTTGCAAAGCTGATCGTATTCATCGCCTGGCGAGACTATTCCTGAGGGTTCTCTTCCCTGTAGATTGATGTAGATCTGGCCATGATAACCAAAGCTATAAGCCTTGGTTTTTTGCCAATCGATGGCGTCCGGGAACTCTGCACGGGAAGTGGTGGGTAATAGTTCAATGCGATTGCCTAAAATATCTTTGATCCACCGCTCAAACCGTCCCATTTTCATCCGACGAAGTGTGGATGAAATGTTGGAACGGGTTAACCCAAGCCTGGCAAAGGTCTTGCGAGGAAGTGTATTCAATGTGGAATCGCTTTTAATTACCAACCATCCGTGCTGACGTAGCCATTCATTCAACAGGACTCCTTTGTAAAAAGCGCCAGTCCCATGATCTGACATGATCATTAAATTGGTATCAGGGCCGCTAGCTTCCAGGAGTTGACCGATTGCCTGATCTACTTTTTGATAATAATGGAGAATAGCATCTTTTAGAGGATTTTCCTTTTCCTGCGGGTGAAGTGGGTGGGTAGGATCCATATAATGCCAGAAGAAGTGAGCCATATCGTCCGGCTCTCGGTAAACTACCATCAAAAAATCCCACTCCTGTTCATTCATTAACCATAAAGCTGTCTGAGTATTTTGATCCGCAATTGCAAGAGATTCTTGAAGATAAGCCTGCTCTGCACCTGGACCGAATGCAACCTTGCGGCTGGTCTGATACCCACGCTCCAACAGCGTGCGCGTTAATTCGGGAGGATGGGTAAAGGTTTTGTAATTTGGCGTTCCCAACCCAGTGATTAACTTCCCGTTGATGGGTTCTGGAGGATAAGTCATCGGTACGTTGATCACGATGACTTTACGGCCCGAATCGCTAAGAATTCTCCAAAGCGACCGGCCGCGCATGTTTTCACGGTTGACCGGCCTCAGACGGTAACTTTGCGGAACCCGTTTTACAAAATCATACAAACCGTGCTTACCTGGGTTCATGCCAGTAAAGAAGGAAGGCCAGGCGGCGGAAGAAAGCACCGGAAGAACTGACTGTAATCTGCCATATGCCCCTTTATGCATCAAATTCGCCAATACAGGTAATTTACCTTCATTTGCCCAAGGCTCAATTAGATCTAATGTAGCGCCATCTAAACCAATAACGAGAAATTTCGACATAACCAACAAATCCTTTCGAAACCAATTATTGCTTTTTTCTTTTACCAAGAATATTGATCAGAGCGGAAATCTTATCCCGTCTCGCAATCCCACCCAATAAGTGCGCAGGGCTTTCCATTTTCCGTAGTACGCCAGTCGGAATGTATTTTTCACTGCGCTGCCAGTTCGCCAGGGAATGATGAAAAACCAATTCCACCAGGCAGCGTGTTTACGGTAGTACAACACACTATTCTTCGCCATCCAATAGCGCTCTACCGGTGACCCGCTTCCACCGGCAGTTAAACTCACTTTATGCCAGACTTTTGCCTCGGGGACCAGGAGGATGCGATAGCCAGCTTCACGCACCTGATAACAATAATCCAACTCCTCCTGATAGAAGAAGTAATCCTCATCCATTAATCCTACTTTTTCGAGGACTTCGCGCTTGAAGAGCAGAGCGCAACAGGTCAAGAAATCCCTCTCTGTAATCCCTGTAAAAATCTTGTCTCGACCGTTATCGTCTGTCAAATCCAGGGTCAGGCGACTAAGCATCGACCCTGCCGACCAAATCTTATCGGGGGCATCATAATAGAAAATAAGTGGACCCGCCAACCCCACATCTTCGGGCAGACAAGCCTCGACGATTAAATTCAAGGCATTCGGATCAATGATTGTATCGTTATTGATCAGCATGGCAAATTGTGCATTCGCCTCTAAGGCTCTTCGAAAACCCACATTATATGCAGCGGTTGAGCCGAGATTCTTGTTATTAAGAATTTGCTCCACATCAGGAAAGCGTTCAGAAATTGCTCGAGGGCTCTCGTCTTCTGAATGATTGTCAACTACCACAATCCGAAAATTCGGATATGTCAGCTCATGAAGCGATTCCAGGCAATCCAGTGTTACTTCTTTCAAATTCCAATTCACCATAATGATATACACAAGAGGCGCGGTCATTTGTCTCCTTATTCTGCCCGGCTAGTTTACCATAAATAGCATCCCTATCGACCTATGTTGACCGTGATAACCTTCAGCTGAAACGAAAATCGTCTAGTTTGTGTCCAAAGGGAATAGTGTATAATGCGTTCCAGAATTATGGGAGAAGCGACTAAATATGGCTTTTAAGCTTTGGAACAACTTCAGCCCTGATAACACTAAGCTCCAACAAGGAATGCCGAGGCAAATATGAGTCAAATCTTAGTAACAGGCGGGGCGGGGTTCATCGGTTCACACCTTGTTGATGCTTTGCTGGATAAGGGCCATTATGTCCGCGTTTTAGATTCATTAGTCACACAGGTTCATGGCAAAGACCCTGCCTGGCCGGCCTGGCTACCACGAGAAGTCGATAAGATCCTAGGCGATGTCAGAGATCAATCCGTTTGGCGAAAGGCACTTGAGAATATTCAGATCGTCTACCATCTGGCAGCCGAAGTTGGGGTAGGCCAATCCATGTATGAAATTACCCGCTATATGGCCTCCAATACGATGGGAACAGCCAACCTGCTAGAAATCCTCGCTCACCATAAGCATTCCGTTCAAAAACTGGTCGTTGCTTCATCGATGTCGGTTTATGGTGAAGGGATGTATCACACACCAGACGGAGAAGTGGTCTTTCCGTCTCTGCGGCCACATGAAAACCTGGCTAATAGGAAATGGGATAATTTCAGGCTAGATTCTGACGAGGTGTTTATGCCTATCCCCACCAATGAGGATAAACCCCTCCGTCCCACATCGATTTATGCAATCTCAAAAAGGGATCAAGAAGAAATGTGTCTAACAGTGGGCCAGGCGTACGGCATCCCGACGACGGCTTTGCGTTTCTTCAATACATATGGCCCACGACAAGCTCTATCGAACCCTTATACCGGCGTGGGGGCTATTTTCAGCAGTCGTATTATCAATAGAAAACCACCCATAATTTTTGAAGACGGGATGCAAAGCCGTGACTTTGTCCATGTCAAAGACATTGTCCAGGCTTTGTTACTTTCCATAGAACGGTCCGAATCCGATTACCAGGCGATCAATGTCGGAACTGGACGCCGAGTTTCTATTTTAGAAATGGCAGAGTTACTCATCCAAAAACTGAACGTTTCAGTTGATCCGGAAATTGTCGGACAATATCGAACAGGAGATATCCGGCATTGTTATGCGGATATAAGCAAAGCGAGGCGCTTGTTAGGGTATCAACCCAAGATAAGATTAGAGGATGGGATCGACGATTTGATCGCCTGGGTTAGCCGGCAAACCGCAGAGGACAAAGTTGACGAAGCGATCGTCGAGCTTGCAGCACACGGATTAACTTCTTGATTACTGATGAAACCTGGTATACGCAGACTAATTAAAGAGCTATTGTCGCACGCTCCGGTCTCCATCCGCCAATATTTCTTCCCTGGCTATGAATACCAGATGCGCCCGCCGCAATTGTGCTTCCTGTGCGAGTGTGTGGAGCAGACGCGAAGCGTACCGGGAGCAATTGTAGAAGTTGGCTGTGCCTTCGGTACTACCACTCTGTTCCTGGCGCAGTATATGGACGCCCAAAATATTGAGAAAGACTATTATGCCCTTGATACGTTTTCGGGCTTCGTACCAGAAGATATTGAGCACGAGGTGATTGAGCGCGGCAAGCGGCGAAGCGAATACACTAAGCGCTATGTCGCCAACAAGCAAGCCTGGTTTGACGATAGCATGCGCATCCACGGCGTTCGGAGGGTGCACTCGATCAAGGCCGACGTCAATCGCTTTGATTTCTTGGCATTGGAGCCAATTGCATTCTGTCTACTCGATGTGGATTTGTACCGCCCAATCCGCAGCTCATTACCTGCGTTGTATGCAGCGCTCTCGCCTGGTGGCAGGCTGGTGGTTGACGACTGCGACCCGGCTAATGTGCGTTGGGATGGAGCCGACCAGGCTTATAAGGATTTTTGCAAGGAAATCGGCCGCGCTCCTTTGGTTGTGTTGGGTAAGCTGGGCATTATTGATAAGACGTTGTGATTTAGCTATATGTAATTTAGCAGACTTTCAAATGATTAGTTCTCGATGGGCTCTGATATTAATTTACCGTCAACAATGATTGCGGTTCGAAACGAGGAATGACTTCCTCTTACAAACCCGACCGCCCATGAAATCAGTCCGCCAAGAATAGCGGGGAATCCGACCAGGTAGGCCGAAACCTCAATGGGATGGAAGGGAAATAGTCGTAGAAAAATTCCTACCATTCGAGCCAGAACAATAGTCGGAATAAATATCGGCCCCGGCAAACGTGTTAGAAAATTCCCGGGTAACTGATACTTCTTACATGCATACCCGTATGCGTAGCCAAAATCATAGTTGTAACGGATAATGCCATGGAAGTCTCTCTCCCTGACATGTTGTACCACACAGTCAGGTGCAAAGTATAAACGGTACCCCTTATTATTCAAGAAATAATTTAACACCGTATCTTCACAAGGAAAAATATCTTCAGGGAAACCTTTTATTTCAACCAATATCGAACGTCGATATAAAGCATTACAGGTTGGAATGTTCCGACAAGGACGAGGGGAGCCTCCTGGCAACCATTTACCAAATTCAAGTATATGCATCACCCATGAGAACAGGTTCCTAGGCTTACCATTCTGGATGCTTCCCCCGATCCCATCCACGTTGTGCTTCAAGGCTGCATTCATCATGCCTTGAATCCATTCCTTGCCGACCACGCAATCCGAATCAAGGAACAACAACCACGGGGACTGGGCCGTATTAATCGCCCAGTTCCTTGCTTTGGCCGGTAGCCACCTCTCAGATACTATTTGAAATAGAAATGAACCGAATGATGAACGCACCTCGGCATCAATTGGCTCAGGTCCACTATGCACCACAATCACCTGGTAAGAATATTCGGTATCCTGATTTGCCAACGCAGCAAGACATGATGCAAGAGTCCTATTCGACTTATAGCTGGGAATGATGATAGAAACATCTGGGGGATCCGTCATTTTGAAAGACTACCTGATAAAAGTTCTGCTGAGAAAATAACCGACCGTCTAAATTGGCAACTCAGGTTCAATTCTCGTAATTTTCAGATCGAGTATACAATGAATTTTGTAAATAGCATAGGAAATCCTTGATAGAACAGAGCAGTAATCTAAATCCTGACCCTCCTAGCGATTAAATTATGACGAGCCGTGGCCATAATTTAATGGCTAAGAAGATGGTTTATAATGTTTTTCATTACTGGGTCGAAACGATTTGAACACCATTAATCGCCTTTTGCGGAATTCTACCCTTTCATTTGCCACCAGCGTGGTGACGAAATCTGTAAACGCGGTAGCGTTTATCCTAATTGCCCGACTAGCAGGCGCTCAGCCGGCGGGTATATTTTCATTAGGCACTACCTATCTGGTAATCTTCACCGCTACCACCTGGGGGCTAGACGAGCTAATGATCCGCCAAATAGCGCGCGACCGCTCGACCAGCGCCCAGTACTTCGGGACATTCCTTATTCTGCGAGCCCTCCTTACCGGCGCAGCATATTTACTAATGATGCTAATCGTGGGTAAACTGATGCCATATCCCCTGACCACCAGCCGCCCAATCTTGATCCTCGGCCTGTGTATAATCCCTGACAGCCTGGGTAGTGTGGGTCAGTCACTGCTCAACGCTTATGAGCGCTTTGACCTGCCGCTGGCGGCCGGTATCGCTGGAAGCCTGGTAAAGCTGGCATTAGGCGCCTGGGCAGCCCTAACCGGAGGCGGGTTGGAGGGCGTGGGTTGGGCTTGGGTAGCGGGCAGCTGCCTTGCGGCAACGATCAATCTGGTGATAGCTGGAAACCTGGCCTGGCCCTTGCGACCACGCCAGTGGTTGGATTGGCCTTTCTGGGCCTTTAACCTGAAACTGGCGCTACCATTTTTGGGGATGGGTTTCTTGCTGACCGTTGAGTTCCAGGCCGATGTGGTGATCCTTTCTGCGGTGCGCAGCGAGGCAGAAGTTGGCTGGTACGGTGCAGTCACCACGATCATCTTTGCCTTGAACTTGCTGGCTCAAGGATATCGTTCAGCAGTGTACCCTTTAATGACGCGTTACCACCAAACCGACCAAGCCAAACTGTCTCGCTTGTATGAGCGGTCGTTGTTCTATTTGGGAGCGCTGTCCCTGCCTATGGCGACCGGCCTGTTTTTGCTCAGCCCGGGGATTATCACGTTAATTTTCAAATCGGGTTTCACCGGGGCAATCATACCACTCCAGATAATGGCCTGGTTGTTAGTTTTTACCTACCTGAATGTGCCAAATTCACGGTTAATGCTGGTAAATGACCGGCAAAAGAGGCTGACTCTTTTCCTGGTTGGCAGCATGGTAACAAACATCCTGCTGAACCTTTGGTTAGACCCGCGCCTCGGGGCCGTGGGTGCTTCGACCGCAAGGGTGTGCTCCTCAATGCTGTTTTTCTTGCTGAATGACCGGTATGTCAACCAAAATCTACAAACTCACAGTATCCTCAAAACCTTAGCCTGGCCAGCCCTGGCGACTATCACGATGGGACTTGTCGTATGGCTGGCGCATGGCGAAAACTTATGGATGGAAATATTGATCGGCGTGCTCGTGTACGGTGGGACAATGCTATTAATCTATAGGCCTATCTTGCACTCAGATAAATTCGCTTAGAAAATCTCAGTTCGCGCGGGCTAATCGTACGTTTAATAGGTCATCCAGCCATGTATTAACCCAAATGGGTTAACCCGATCGCCGCCATGAATTCCAGGAAAAAGAATGGCTGCTTTAATGCTATGGAAGTTCTTACAGGCAGGTCGTAGAATAACCCGAACGTAGTATTGCGTTGATGCGCTCGAGGGGTTATAACTAGGAAAATTGCGGAGAATGCCGCATTTAAACCTATCCAATATTTATTAAGACAAAAGAGGAGATCCCCATGAAAAGAATATCCCTGAGCGTGATCCTGTCATTGTTGGCGATCTTTGTATTGATCGGCTCAGCCATTGCCGCCGCCGACGCCCTGCCAGGAAGCGGCTGGTGGTCGGGCGAGCAGATCCAGAACGTCGGCTCATCCCCGGCTACGATCAGTATCGTCGCATATGATTCCCTGTCAGCCAGCCAGTACAGCTTGTCCGACACTATCCAGCCGGGCGCTGGAACGAATTATTTGCCGGGCGCCTTCGCCGGGATGCCGCAGGGCTTCCAGGGCTCAGCTATCGTCAGCTCGGACCAGGATATCCGGGCAATCGTCAACGTCACCAACCGCTACAGCGCTGCCCTTGGCTTGGGCGACGCGGGTAGCCCGCACTATGCCGGTGGTCAGTACCAGGGCATGAACGTGCCCAACACCACCATCCAGTTCCCCCTGGCCAAGAATAACCATTTCAACAAAACCACGACATTCTTCATCCAGAACGCAGGTACTGTGGCTGCAACAGCAACAGCAACCTTCAAATTGCCGAATGCTCTGCCTAGCGGCACGATCACCGATTACACCTACACCACACCCTCCATCGGCGTCGGCCAGATGGTCGTGGTGACTCCGAACGACGCTCGCAATTCTCTCAACCAGCCACCGCCAGCAGGTAACGGGGCAATTGGCTCCCTCACCGTCACCTCCACCCAGCCGCTGGCCGGTACAGTGCTGGAGCACTTTACTGCTGAAACGCATGCCACGCTGGTGCAGGCCATCCGGTCTGCCACTGCCAATGACTATGACACCAAGCTCTACGCCCCGATCATTAAGAACAACTATTTCGGGCGCTTCACCGGCCTGCAGGTGCAGAACGTCACCTCCGGCCCTGTGAACTTGACTGTCACCTACGTGGGCGGAGACACCCAATCCGGCGGGGTGAGCTGCATCGGCAATACTTACACAGATGCGTATAATAACCTGCCGGCAGGCCAATCCTGGACCTTCTTCCCCTATGCTAGCACTGTCACCCCTGCCATCCCTGACAAGTGCTTCCTGGCTGCCACTGTACAGGCTAACGGCAATGTGATCGGGGAAGTCAATGAGGCTTTCACCACGGCCGAATTGACACGTACCGGCCGCTACCAAGAAGCGACAGCCTACAATACCCTTCCAAATAACTCAGCTACGACTGTAATCAGCATGCCGCTTTACAAGGAAGACTCCGTCAGCAAGGCTACCGGTGCTACTATCCAGAACGTCGGAACCAGTGACACCACCGTGGTGCTCACTTTTAAAGGCACGATTAATGGCTCGCCGATGACCTTCATCAGCCAGCCACAGCTCATCCATGCAGGTGCATCGGTCGTTTTCCTTGATGTGCGGCTTAAAGGGCCATCCTTCTGGAACGGCACAGAATTGACGCCAGCGGTACTTGGTTGTCAGAACGCCACCATCGGCTGTGGCAATAACGGTCTGCTCAGCCTGGTGGTCACATCCAACGGCCAGCCGATTATTGGCATCGCCCAGGAATCGAGCTACCCCATAAACAACCCGCGCGTTCAACAGGATAAAGCCAACTACGAAGGCTTCAATCTGACGGTTGCGCCGTAAGCTGAATCTGGTTCAACAATTACTCATCCCCCATCCTACGCTCTCCCCTTCCCCTTACAGGGGAGGGGAGATAGGAATGAAAACAAGTTACGGGGTTTTTGGACGACAAACCAGTCCAAAAACCCCGTAACTCCTCATTGCGATGGGTGACAGGTTTTAAGGATAACGATCTATGAAAACGATTTATCGCATTACTCTGACTGCTATGGCATGCCTGTTGGTAGTAACCGCCTGTAGCAGCCCGACCCCCACACCGGTCCCAACCCAGGCATCTGTGGC